>Ga0315545_1004053_pt1 | contig 12249 bp, 9 predicted proteins | sample SalMarSW160210MG_FD_203096 | JGI IMG/M metagenome (GOLD analysis project Ga0315545, IMG submission 203096) | Salt marsh sediment microbial communities from the Plum Island Ecosystem LTER, Massachusetts, United States - Salt Marsh Sediment SW1602-10 ... | reverse complement strand
CGTCTCGGATAGCTCGGTATCTTCGTCGGCTGTCGCTCATCGTGGTATCTTCCTCCTCAAGCTGTGTTCTGGAGTAATATCATACCACAAAAGTCAGCCGTTTGAAAAAAAGTGTACGGTAGTGAAAACCAGCTTGGGGATTGCCAGAGAGACAAACAACCCTCGGAGTGCTGGCGTCGCCCTCGGCCAACTGGGCACACTGGCGATGACGCGCGGCGACCTGGCCGAGGCGGCGCGGCGCTACACCGAGGCGCTGGATACCTTCCGCGCCCTGGGCGAGCCGCAGAGCGAGGCCGTCGCCTGGCACCAGTTGGGGAGGGTGGCGGAGGAAGCCCGGGACTGGGACGAGGCGGAGCGATGCTACCGGGAGGCAGTGCGCATCCGCGAGCAAATCCGCGATCTGCCGATGTTGGCAACAGACTTCAACCAACTCGCCCTCGTCGCCGAGGGCGCTGGCCGGCTCGACGACGCGGAGCGGTGGTATTTGCGGGCGTTGGAAGGATTTGAGCAGACAGGGCAAGTGCAATATGCTGCTGTTGCTTCCAGCAATCTCGCTGACCTCTACCTCTCCCAGGGCCGTCTCGACGAGGCCGCGCGCTACGCCCACCGGGCGCGGGAGATCAAGGAGACGCTTGACCTTTCCGCCGAGCCGTGGAAAATCTACTCCATCCTGGCTCAAATCGCCGAGGCCCAGGGCCGCACCGACGAGGCCGCCCAGTGGCGGCGCAAGGAGCAGGAGAGCTACGCGGCGTATGCGGGGGCGGCGCACCAACTGCCCCAGTGGGCGCCGTCGTTCATCGCCGCTGTTGCCGCGGCGGTGCAGGGTGATCCGGCGGCCAGGGAGGAAGTGGAACAAATCTTACCTCAAATGGAATCAAGCCGGGACTGGCGAACCCTGCCGCCCGTCATCCGGCGCATTCTGGACGGAGAAAGTGACTTTGAGACATTGCGTGTGGGCCTTGACCGATTTGACGCTTACGTCGTCCGCACTATCCTGGCCCGGTTGTCGGGGGAAGTGCCTCAGACCCCAGGGGTTTCGGAAACCCCTGGGGTCTCAACCACTGCCATCGCCCAACTGCGCCAGCAGTGGACGCCAGTCATCCAGGCCGTCGTCGCCGCCTGTGGGGGGAATACGCAGGCTGCTGCGCAACTGGAGCCCCTCCTGGCCCAACTCTCCACCCAGGACAACTGGCGCCACCTGGTCGCCGCCCTGCGCCGCATCCTCGCTGGCGAACGCGACCCCGCTGCCCTCCTCACCGGTCTCAACCCCACCGATCTGCTCATCGCCGGGGAGGTGCTGCACGGCCTTGGCGTGGACATAGCCTCCCCTCCCCCGGGCGCGGAGGAGGGGGGCATCAGCCTGGATGATCTCTTCGACATGGTGGCCCTGGCCTGCACGCCCGACGCGCCGCCCGGCCTGGCGGAGCAGCTCCACGGCCTCACCCACACCATAGCCACCGACTCCAACGCGCCCCCCGAATTCCGCACCCTGTGCCGCGTGCTCAACGCGGTGCTCTCCGGCGAGCACGCCCCAGACACATCGGCCTTGCCACCCGAATGGGCGGACAAGGTGCGAGAGATGCTGGCAGCGTTGTAGAGCCGACAGTTTGAAGTCGTGAACATTCAGACCCTTGGGGTTTAAGACCAAACCTCAAGGGTCTCACAAAGATTAAGGAGGATACCAGATGGCAAATGAAAGGCTATTCGAAGAGATGACCGACGCTGTCATCGCTGGTCTGCCAGGTAAGGCGTGTGAGCTGGCCAGCGAAGTGCTGCGGGCGGGAATTGATCCGCTGGCGGCCATCGAGCAGGGCTTCAAGCCGGGCATGGACGTGGTCGGCGAGGGCTTCGCCAAAGGGGAGCTGTTCATCCCCGACCTGATGATGAGCAGCAAGGCGATGCAAGAGGGCATCGCCGTCCTGGAACCGGAGCTTTTGAAGCGCAAACAGCAGCTCAAGACGCTGGGCACAGTGGTCATCGGCACAGTGCAGGGGGACATCCACGAAATCGGCAAGACGCTGGTGGCCACCATGCTGACTGCCAACGGCTTCCAGGTACGCGACCTGGGCGTTGACGTTTCGCCCCAGCGATTCGTTGACGCCGTGCGCGAAGTGGGTGCCGACGTGGTGGGCCTCTCGGCATTGCTAACGACTACCATGCTCAACCAGGAAGCCGTCATCCTGACCCTCAAAGAAGCCGGCCTGCGCGATCAGGTCAAGGTCATCATCGGCGGCGTGCCCGCCAGCCCGGAGTGGGCCTCGGAGATCGGGGCCGATGCCTATGCGGAAAACGCGACTGAGGCGGTTGAGGTGGTCAAGGGACTGGTGCAGGCGTAGGCCGTGAAACGTACAGTAAAACGTAAAAACGTAAAACGTAGACGGAATGGTCGAGGGAGGGATTACGTTTTACGCTTTACGTTTTACGCATTGCCAAGGAGCAAACCAATGCGTATACCCATTCTGCAACGATTAGCCTCCGGCGAGGTCTTGATCGCCGACGGGGCGACGGGCACGATGCTACAGGAGGCAGGGATTCCTGCGGGGACGCCGGGCGAGGCGTGGGTGCTGGAGCAGCCTGAGGAGATCATGAAATTACACCGCGCCTACGTGGAGTCGGGCTCCCAGCTCATCCTCACCACCACCTTCGGCGGGACGCGGGCGCGGCTGAAGGCGGCGGGGCTTGCCGTCCAGGTGACGGAGGTCAACCGCTGCGCCGCCGAGCTGGCCCGTCAGGTGGCGGGCGATGACCGCTACGTCGGGGGCGACATCGGCCCCACGGGGGAGATGATGGTCCCCCTCGGCTCGCTGACCTACGAGGCCGCCGCCGAGCTGTTCGCCGAGCAGGCCCAGGCGTTGGCGGCGGGGGGCGTGGATTGCATCTACGTCGAAACTATGAGCGACCTCAACGAGGCGAAGGCCGCCGTCGAGGGGGCGCGGCAGGGGTGCGACCTGCCCGTCTTCTGCACTTTCAGCTTCGACACCCACGGCCACACCAGCATGGGGGTCAGCCCGGCGCAGGCGGCCCAGGCGATGGCCGAATTGGGCGTGCCAGTCACGGGCGCCAACTGCGGCCACGCGCCGGAGGAGGTGCTGGACTTCCTGCCCCAGATGCGCCAGGCCGCGCCCGATGCCTGCCTGATCGCCAAGCCCAACGCCGGTGTGCCGCGCCTGGTCAAGCGCCAGGTGGTCTACGACGCCACACCGCAGAGGATGGCCGAGCTGGCCCTTCGCTACGTGGAGCTAGGCGCCCGCATCGTCGGCACCTGTTGTGGATCCTCGCCAGCCCACATCGCCGCCATACGTGAGGCCGTGATGCGTGACGAGTAAAACGTAAAAAGTAAAACGTGAATTTACGCTTTACGTTTTACGCTTTACGCTCCACGTGCTTTCCAAAAGTTCTCAGGAGGATAGTAAGTTATGAGAGCAAATTACCAAGTGAACGCTACTGCGCAATTTCGCGTGCTATCTGACGATCAAATTGAGGAGATTTTCCACTCTGCTCTCGATGTTCTGGAGCGGGTGGGGACACGAGTTTACGAGGAGGAAGGGTTGGTTCTGCTGCGCGATGCCGGCTGCCTGATCAGCGATAGTGATCTGGTGCGCATCCCGTCCTGGCTGGTGAAGGACGCGCTGAGCACTGCGCCGGAGCGGATTGTCGTCGCCGGGCGGGATCGCAGTAAGCGCATCTTGCTAGAGAAGGACAAAATCTACTTCGGCACCGGCTCCGATTGTCCCTCCCTCATAGACCCTTACACCGACCAGGTGCGCAAGTACACCTACGAGGACATCTATAACGCGGCTCGTGTCAGCGACGCCCTGCCCCACATTGACTTCCACATGTCGCTGGGCCTGACCTCTGGCGTGCCGGTGCTCACCTACGACCGCCACCAGTTCCTGGCCATGATGCAGGGCACGTCCAAGCCGCTGGTCATCACCGCCGTGGACAAGGAGGGGCTGGCCGATCAGTACCGCATGGCCTGCGAAGTGCTGGGCGGGCCGGAGGAGTTCGCCCAGGCGCCCCTCTTCGTCGTCTACATCGAGCCTAGCTCCCCGCTGAGCAATTCCGTCGAGGCAGTGGAGAAGATCCTGTACTCGGCGGAGACGGGTACCCCCGCCATCTACACGCCCTGCATTATATGCGGGGCCACCGGGCCGGTGACGCTGGCCGGCGGCATGGTGCAATGCCTGGCCGAGTGTCTGGTGGGTGTGGTGCTGGCCCAGCTCAAGCGCAGGGGCGCGGCGGTCATCATCGGTGGAGTGCAGTCCATCATAGACATGAGCACGTCCATCCTGTCCTACGGCGCGCCAGAGATGACTCTGCTCAGCGCAGCCATGACCGACGTCGCCAAGTGGCTGCGGCTGCCCATGTTCTCCACCGCTGGCTGCTCCGACTCCAAAGCCCTCGACCAGCAAGCGGCCATCGAGTCGGCCATGTCCGTGACCGTCGCCGCGCTATCGGGCGCCAATCTGATCCACGACGTCGGCTACCTGGAATCGGGCCTGCTGGGGTCGTTCGACATGCTGGTGATGTCCGACGAGGCCATCGGCATGGCCAAGCGCATCCTGGAGGGCATCACCGTCACCCCTGAGACCCTGGCGGTGGACGTCATCGAGCAGGTGGGGCCCGGCGGCCACTACCTGACCCAGGAGCACACGCGCCAGCACTTCAGGGAGGAGATGTGGTTCCCGACCCTGATGGATCGGCAGATGCGTCGAGGTTGGGAGGCCAGCGGCAGCAAGACCATGGCCGAGCGGGTGCGGGCGCAGGTGAAGGACATCCTGGAGCATCACCAGCCGTTACCCATTCCTGCGGAGGTGGAAGCCAGGCTGAAGGACATCGTCGCTGAGGCCGACGAGCGAAACAAGTAATTACCCACCTGCTCCCGCCGGATCGCCAGATCCGGTGGCTCAACAGGCTGAAAGGGAAGCGTAGTAGCGACTTCAGTCGCCTTGGCTCCATTGTGGACGACTGAAGTCGTCACTACGAAAGAACGCCAGTGTCCAAAAGCAGGGAGAGGTAGCGATGAAGAACGGAGATGATTTGACCGCTCAATTCATCGCCGACGTGACGTGGGACACGCTCCCCGCGCCGGTGCAGCGCAAGGCGCGCCTGGCCTTGCTGGACATCCTGGGGGCCACGCTGGTGGGCACGCTGACCCCCATCAGCCGCATCACCACCGACCACGCTGTGGCAACCTGGCCGGGCGACGAGGCGGCCATCCTGCTGCACGGCCAGCGGGCCTCGGCCATCGGCGCTGCTTTCGCCAACGGCTACGCGGCCAACGGCATTGACATTGACGATTGCGCTCTGTACACCAAGGGGCATCCCGGCGCGCAGATCTTCCCCACCGCGCTGGCCCTGGCCGAGAAGCTGGGGCTGGGCGGCTCCCAGACGATGACGGCCCTGGTCGTCGGCTACGAGGTGGCGCACCGCACCGCCCGCGTCTGGCACGACCACCACGACGTCTACCAGGCCTGCGGCTCGTGGGGTTCGGTAGCCTGCGCTGCTGTGGCCTGCCACCTGCTGCGCCTGCCGCCGGAGCAGATCAAGCACGCCCTGGGCATCGCCGAGTACCATGCCCCCAATCTGCCGATGATGCGCGACATTGACCATCCGGCTATGGTCAAGCACGGCATCGGCTGGGGGGCGATGAACGGCATCGTCTCCGCCCAGCTCGCCCAACGTGGCTTCACTGGCATCCCCAGCATCCTCGGCTTTGAGCGCTATCGAGACTGGGTGGCCGACGTTGGCCAGCACTACATCATGGCAGACGGGGTGATCTTCAAAGAGTACGCCTGCTGCGCCTGGGCGCATCCTGTTCTGGACGCGGCATGGAGCCTGCTCCAGCAGCACGATTTCGAGGTGGACGATATTGCTCACATCCGCGTGGAGGGGTTCCACGAAACGGTGCGGCTGGGGGCGAAGTTGCCGTCTACTACCGAGGAAGCGCAGTTCAACACCGCCTGGCCGTTGGCGGTGTTCATCCTCGACGGTGAGATCGGCCCCGACCAGATACTGGAGCGCCGTTTCGACGATGGGCGGGTGCGGGCCTTGGTCGGCAAGATCGAGTTGGTGGAATCGGACGAGCTCAACGAGCTGTACCAGCGTTCAGCGATAGGGGAGCCTGGCGGCAAGTACGCTGCCGTGGTGACTATCACGCTGACGGATGGGCGGCAGTTGACTTCGGGGATGGTGGAGAGCGGCATCAGGTATCCTCAGGGGTGGGACGAAAGCCGCGTGGCGGAGAAGTTCCGCTGGCTGGCGGGGCACGTGCTGGAGGAGGCCCGCGTCGAGCCGCTGGTGGACATGGTGTGGCACTTCGAGGACGTGGACAGCGTGCACGAACTGACGCGACTGGTGACGCGGTGATACTCCTCTCCCTGTGAGGGGGAGGCTGGGAGGGGGTGGGACTGACAAACTCGGCGCGGATTCCACCCTCCCCCAGCCCCTCCCTGCCAGGGAGGGGAGCACCTTTCTCCTTCTCCTCGCAGGGGGAGGCTGGGAGGGGGTGGGAGACAATCATGCCTATTCTACAGGACATAGCTATCAACTTGACCATTGAGGAACTGCTGGCGGCCCAGGGGCGGAACGAGCGCCAGTCAGGTCTGGTGTCCGCCTCGGAGGAAGCCATCGCTTTGGGCCAGACCCTCTTCTCACCCGCCGCCGTCTACGACGAGTTCGAGGTCCGCGGTGTGGCAGGCGAACGGGTCGAACTGACGGTGGACAGCGCGGGCCTCACCGTCGGACCTAAGGCAGACCTGCTGTCTCCAGCGAAGCAACTGCTGGCAGCGGTCTACACCATCGGCCCGGCGCTGGAGGCTCGGGTGAGCGAGCTTTACAGAGCGGGCGAGCCGCTGCTCTCCTACATGCTCGACTGCGTGGGGGTGATGGCGTTGGGCGTGGTCGGTGAGAGACTGCACCGCCTGGCCGAGGAGCGGGCCGCTAGGCGCGGCTGGGGCGTGAGCCCCGCGCTCAGCCCTGGGGGACTGGTCGGCTGGCCGGTGCAGGGACAGCGGGAACTGTGCGCCCTGTTGCCCCTGGCCGATATCGGCGTGCGCTTGAACCAGTATTGCGTGCTGGAGCCGCACAAGTCAGTCTCCCTGGTCATTGGCCTGGGGCCTGGCTACGAGTCGCACGAAGTTGGATCGGTCTGCCGCTACTGCGCCCTACGGGACACCTGCTGGCGGCGGCGAGGGGGCGAAGCATGACGGTTGCGTTGGGGATTGACACGGGCGGGACGTACACCGACGCCGTGCTGGTGGATCACGCCACGGGCGAGGTGCTGGCATCAGCCAAGGCACTGACTACGCGGCACGACCTGTCCATCGGCATCGGGGAAGCTATAGCGGCCGTGCAAAGACTTTCGAAGTCTGGCAGACTTCGGAAGTCTGTGGACCTGGTGGCCCTCTCGACCACGCTGGCCACCAACGCCATCGCCGAGGGGCAGGGCAGTCCGGTCTGCCTGCTGCTCATCGGCTACGATCGGGAGCTGATGGAGCAGTACGGCTTCCAGCATGAGCTGGCCACCGACGACGTGGTCTACCTGCGCGGCGGGCACGACGTGCTGGGCAACGAGGTCGCCCCGCTGGACGAGGACGCGGCGAGGGAAGCCATCCTGGCCCGGCGCGACAAAGTCGAGGCCTTCGCCGTGTCGGGCTACTTCGGGGTGCGCAATCCTACCCACGAGTTGCGAGTGCGGGCGCTGGTGGAGGATATGAGCGGGTTACCCGTCACCTGCGGCCACGAACTGACCACTCGCCTGAACGCCGTGCGGCGGGCGACGACGGTGGCCCTCAACGCCCGCCTGGTTCCGCTGCTGCGGGAATTGATCTCCACTGTGCGCCAGACGCTGGACGAGCAGGCTATCGCTGCCCCGCTGATGGTCGTCAAGGGGGACGGCTCGTTGGTGCGGGCCGAGTGGGCCATGCAGCGCCCCATCGAGACCATCCTCTCCGGGCCGGCGGCCAGCGCGGTGGGGGCCTGGCATCTGGCCGGACGGCGCAGCGTGTGGGTAGTAGATGTGGGCGGCACCACCACCGACATCGCCGCGCTGCACGACGGCCAACCTCGCCTCAATCCAGATGGAGCGCGGGTTGGCGGCTGGCGGACGATGGTCGAGGCGGTGGACGTGCACACGGCAGGGCTGGGCGGCGATAGCCACGTGCGCTTCGACTGCCAGGGGCAGTTGCTCATCGGCCCACGGCGCGTCGTGCCCCTCTGCCTGCTGGCCAGCGAGCATCCTGAGGTAGTGGACGAGCTTCGCCGCCAGGCCGCATCGCCAAAGGATGGAGATGAGATCACCCAGTTCGTGATCTCAGGGCGACGGCCCATCAACTGGCTCTCGAACGAGGAGCGGGCCTTGCTGCGCCGTCTGGAGGCGGGACCGCAGCCGTTGGTCTCGTTGATCCGCGAGACGCGGTACAGTTGGCTGCTCCGGCGGCGGATCGAGGAGCTGGAGGCCCGCCGCGTGGTGCAGCGAGCCGGTTTCACACCGACGGATGCGCTGCACGTCCTGGGCCGCTTCCAGCAGTGGAATGTGGAGGCCTCGCGGCTGGGCGCGGAGATGCTGGCTGGCCAGGCGGGGCTGTCTGTGGAAAACCTCTGCGAGCAGGTGACGCAAGGGGTTTCGGCCCGGGTGGCGGCGGAGTTGGTGAGCAAGGTGCTGGAGGATGAGATCGGTCGGCCCGATTGGGAGAGGGAGCCCTCAGCGGCGGCGTTGTTGGAGCGCGCGCTCAACGGCCAGCGGGATGGGGACCTGAGCTGCGAGTTGACGCTGCGGCGGCCGCTGGTGGCCATCGGTGCGCCAGTGGGAGCCTACCTGCCTCGCGTAGCCGAGCGGTTGCACACGGAGCTGATCATCCCGCCCCACGCGGAGGTGGCGAACGCGGTGGGGGCCGTGGCCGGCGGCGTCATCCAGCGGCTGCGGGTGCTGATCAGCTCGCTGGACGGTGGCGAGCGGTTCCGCCTGCACCTGCCCGACGGCGTGCATGACTTCGCGGACCTGGAGCAGGCCATAGGCTACGCGCAGCAGGTGATGTCGGCCCATGTCGAAGCGCTGGCCTACCAGGCGGGCGCAGACCAGGTGGAGGTGCGGATGGCCCGCGCCGATCGCGGAGTGAAAATAGCCGCGGGCTGGGGACAGGAGGTTTATCTGGGGACGGAGCTGATCTTCACAGCAGTGGGGCGACCCAGTCCGGCGCGGCGCTAGGGGGTGGTCAGCAAATTTTGGCTTCGTGCATTTGACAAGGCGAAAATAGGAGTATATAATAATGTTCAAACCTTCGATTTGAAAGGAGTGTCACTGATGAGGAAACTTTCCTGGATTTGGATGCTGGTGCTGGTGGTTTTAATCGCTGGTTGCGGGGGAGGTGCCAAGCCTTCTCCAGAGGTAAAGACTGCTGAGCCCGGCCCGGCGGCCACGATGCCCACTGAAATTGAGATCTTGCCCACGCCCACCCCGAAGCAGCCTCCACCAGCGCCGACCTATACCCCCGTCCCACCCACTCCTACTCCTGAGCCTACTGACACACCTGTCCCCACCAAGGAAGGCGAGACACCTGGCACTGAGGGAGTAGCTACCGCAACCCCGGTCCCGCCAACAGCTACGCCGCTTCCTCCCGCGAAGTTGGAAGTGCCCATGATCGCCATCCCTGCCGGCGAGTTCACCATGGGCAGCGACCTCGAGGTCGAGCGGCCGCCGCATCCGGTCTCCGTGGACGCCTTTGAGATTGACCAGTTTGAGGTGACCAACGAGCAATTTGAGAAGTTTGTTGCAGAGACGGGTTATGTCACAGATGCGGGGAAGGCAGGTGATACGTCCTGGCGATACTGGGCCAAGGACAAGCCCAACCATCCAGTGGTGAAGGTAAGCTGGAACGATGCCACGGCTTTTTGCGAGTGGGCGGAGAAGAGACTGCCTACCGAAGCGGAGTGGGAGAAAGCAGCTCGGGGCACCGATGGCCGCACCTACCCCTGTGGGAACACTTGGGATGAGGACAAAGTGAACGCCAAGGAGTCGGGCTACCGGGGCACCACCATTGTGGGGAGCTTCCCGTCCGGGGCCAGCCCTTATGGGGTGATGGACATGGCGGGCAACGTGGCCGAATGGACGAGCGACTGGTTCCAGCCGTATCCAGGCTATCCGGGCGGCGACGGCGAGGCCCAGTACTTCGGCGAGAAATATCGCGTCATCCGAGGCGGTGGCTGGTTCAGCGACCAGAATTTGGTGCGCACCACCGAGCGGAGCGCCAGCTCCGTTGAGTTGGCTAACGATGACGTCGGCTTCCGCTGCGCGAAGTAGCTTACTGGCCGATGGCTTACAGCTTAGGGCCTAATAGTACTGCCTGCTATCAGCCGGTTAAGTTGAAAGGAGGCGCCTATCGCAAGAAAATGTAGGTAAGTAGTAAGTAAGTAGGATTATCCGCTTATCACAAAAACTCAAGGAGGAGCTAACAAATGTCTAGAAAGACGCTTATCAATCTGGTTCTGGTGCTCGCCATGTTGCTGACGCTGGGGCTGAGCGTGGCCAGTGCCGCTCCACCAGTTCAAGAGGAGCTGAGCTACACGATCAAGCTGGGTGATACCTTGTGGGCCTTGGGCGAGAAGTACCTCGGCTCTGGCTTCGCCTGGCCGGCCATCATGGCCGCCACGAACCAGAAGAACATCGAAGACTCGACCTTCGCCTCTATCAAAAATGCCGACGTCATCCACCCAGGGTGGAAGCTCGCGGTCCCCAGCCAGGCAGATGCCGAGGCGTTCATGGCCGCCTATGACTCCAGCAAGCCTGAGCTGCTGTTCGGTTCGAGGGCCAGCGGTCAGCTCGTCGTTGGTAGCTGGTGGACGGCCGGCGGCGAGGCCGAGGGCCTCAACGGGATGTTCAGGATCTACAAAGAGAAGTATCCTGACGTCGAGATCGTCAACGCCACGGTGGCCGGCGGTGCAGGCACCAACTTTAAGGCCGTGCTCAAGACCCGTCTGATCGGCGGCGACCCGCCCGACACCTTCCAGCTCCACGCTGGCCTGGAGGTTGAGAGCTACAGCCCTGAGCAGTATCTCGAGCCCGTTGACGACATCTATGCCTCCGAGGGATTGGAGGCGGCTTTCCCGGCGGACCTGCTGACGCTGCTCAAGGCTTACGGTGGCCACTACTGGGGCGTCCCGGTCAACATCCACCGCTCCAACGTGCTGTGGTACAACAAAGCGGTCTTTGAGGCCAACGGACTGACGCCACCGACCAACTTCGATGAGTTCAAGACTGTGGCCGAGGCGCTGAAGGCCGCAGGCATCACGCCGTTCGTCCTGGGCACCAAGGATGGCTGGGAAGCGGCACACATCTTTGAAGACATCCTGGCCGGCACCTTGGGTGCTGAGAAGTACAATGGCCTGTGGACCGGCGACACGCCGTGGACCGGTGCGGACGTTGCCCAGGCGCTGGAAAACTTCAAGATGATGCTCGGCTATGCCAACTCCGATCACTCGGCTCACACCTGGGATAGTGCTGGCGAGTTCCTGATCGCGGGCTCGGGCGGGATGATGATCATGGGTGACTGGACCGACGGCTGGTTCACGTCCAAGGGCTTCACCGGCTACGGCTGGGCGTCCCCGCCGGGCACCAAGGGCATCTTCGTCGCCCTGTCCGACAGCTTTGCCATGCCCAAGAACGCCCCCAATGCCGAGAACGCCGGCAACTGGCTCAAGGTCTGCGGCTCCCTGGAAGGTCAGGAAGCCTTCAACCCCCAGAAAGGCTCCATCTGCGCCCGCACCGACTGCAACCCGGCGCTGTTCAACGCCTACCTGCAATCGGCTATGATTGACTGGAGCCAGGATGCCATCGTAGCCAGCATGGTTCATGGCGCAGCGGCGATTGAGTCGTGGCTGACAGACTACAAGGACGTAATCACCCTGTTCGTCGCTTCTGGTGATGTAGCCTCTGCGCAGGCTGGCTTGCAGCAAGCTTGTGTGGATGCTGGCGTCTGCCAGTAAGCATCGCTAACCAGCGAGGCAGCCCAACCTTCTGGGCTGCCTCGCTCCTTCGTTTTGGCTCTTTGGGATTTCGCGAGGCCACAGTGTTGGAGTCCCCAACTTGTTGGGGGTACGGTGCGACCACCCTCAACAAGTTGAGGACTCCGGCGCGCTATTCATGCCAACTCCCAAGGCCCCCCTGTTTTCCGGCCTCGTAGTTATGGAGAGACCTATGCGACGTTTGAATTGGGAGCGGGTTGTCTCAATCCTGCTGATCGCGCCAGCGGT
>Ga0315545_1004051_pt1 | contig 12252 bp, 5 predicted proteins | sample SalMarSW160210MG_FD_203096 | JGI IMG/M metagenome (GOLD analysis project Ga0315545, IMG submission 203096) | Salt marsh sediment microbial communities from the Plum Island Ecosystem LTER, Massachusetts, United States - Salt Marsh Sediment SW1602-10 ... | reverse complement strand
ACCGCCTGTTCGAGCGGCGTGTAGTGCCGGCTCATCAATCCGCCGGCGATCTTTAGCTTCTTCTCTGCGGCCAGCTCTCCGGCCTTGAGCACCCGGCGAATGCCGGGAGCATCGACGGCGAACGATTTTTCCATGAACACATGGCAGCCTCTGGCCACTGCATATTCCAGGTGGATGGGGCGAAAGGCCGGAGGCGTGGCCAGGATAACGACACCGCCGGGAGCGATGGCATCGATGGCCTTTTTGTACCCATCCAGGCCGAGCAGCCGCCTGTCACGGGGGACGTCCAATTGCCCGGGGAATTGCGTGGAGAGACTCTTTAGGCTCGTCTGCAGGCGATTGTCGAATACATCAGCCATCACGACGAGTTGAGTGGGCCCTTTGGTCGAGAGGGCGTTGACCGCGGCGCCGGTTCCGCGTCCGCCGCACCCGACCAGAGCTATCCTGATGGTGTTCTGTTCGGAGGAGTAGGCCCGCGCGCCAATTGCGCCCGCGAGCGTCGCGCCGGCTAAAGCGCCGGAGGTTTTCTTTAGAAAATCACGGCGGGAGGTTGAAGGTTTGTGAGTCTTGCTTTGTACATTCATAATGAATTCCTTTCTTCTTTATTCGATGACAGGTAATCGCGTAGGATGGCTTTCCGGCCATGAATCCTTCTTTACGAGAGGTATCATGTTTCGACAGACAAGTCACCCTTTAATCCTATATACTATTCCAATGCCGATTCAGATACATGCCGGCTTTGTTGTATCTACGATACGATGACGTGAGCCAATATTCAACATATTTTATAAATAATCTCTACAGATGTTGGATATGGAAAGGCCGCTTGTTTTTGGTATTTAGTATTGGAGGAGTGCTTTTCAGGGACACTCAAGTGGTTCTTCGACTTCGATAGTTACTTACTCAAACTGACCGATTTAGGATTGAATATTAATCATAACTGTTCCTTCGCGTTGCTCAAGGACAGGCTTATTGTCAATGTCATAGGGTGGTTTGTCATTCTGAACGAAGTGAAGAATCTCTTCCTGCAAAGGTGTACATTATTCTCATTTGTAGGCCAGATGCTTCGCTTTGCTCAGCATGACAGTAAAAACCGGTCGGTTTGAGTTACTTAGTGAGTCCGTCTGACGCCGGACAAACTCAATTGTCCATCTGAAGCCGGATAGACTCCATTTAACGAGTTCGGCGTCTTTGCACAATTTTTGTACGAAAGGCATAAAATTCTTGACAGTAAAGCGGCTAATTTGGTACAAATGTGATTGGCGGTGCCAGTAATCGTATCAGTGAGCATATGTGGATTTTGGCCCTTCGATATGAGAAATGTGTGTAGTTTTGGGTGTTTGAAAGAAGGAGGCAGTGTCAAGTCGCAAAATCGTCCTGTACAGATATAGATGATGTAATGAGTATGGAAATTATTATTGGTCGTTATCATTTGAATTTGTTTGTTAAAGATGAACAGTGTTTTGTTGTGTTGCCAAAGCATAATCCGTAATCAATTTAACTTTTTTGAATCCCGCCCGTTGTCCGCAGTCCCGAAAGGGACGCCTTGCGGCAAAGACGGGACGGGGTGAAGGAGGATTATTATGTATAAGAAATTGATTTATTTAGTTTCTTTTGTTTTGGTGGTCTCGCAGGCCTGCAACGCCGTCGAGGTTGCGAGGTGGGATTTTGAAGAAACCAGCGGGACCACGGCAACGGACAAAAGCGGTCTGTACGTTGCCACGTTGGGAGGCAGCGACACTCTTGACGTTGACGGAAAATTCGGATCCGGTATTGACTTTGCCGGGGATGGCGGTGCGGTCCTCGACGCTGCCGGCAGTGAAGCCTTTCGATTCACCGGCGATTTTTCGATTTCGCTCTGGGTCAGCTCGGATGTGGAATGGGGTGCTCACACTCGATTTATTGACATCTCGGTTGCAGATGGAGGTCTAACGGACAGTTATCGTCTGTTTACGCACAGTGGTGACGATACGGACAACTTCAAGTTTATGTCCAGACAGGATGGCTCAAATACCCAAAATATCCACACCAGGGATATGGCCGTGGGAACCTGGATCCTGCTTGTTGTGCGTCACGATCTCGACGGTAATGTCACCATGAACGTTCTCCTGGATGGTGACAGCGTGGACGAGGCCTTTGTGGCAGCCAACAGCGAAAGCTGGCCGACTGCGGGCAGCATTGTTTATGGCGCAGGTGAATTGAAGCTTGGTCGGATGAATGGGACAGGCAGAAAATTTGATGGTAAGATGGACGCTCTTGCTTTCTATGACGAGGTGCTGACCGATGCCCAGGTCGCCACGATGTTCTACACTGCTGGTTCTTCTGAGTATCCACTTACCTCAAGCCCCAAGCCTGCCGACGGGGCCATGCTTTCCGACACATGGGTGAACCTTTCCTGGAGTCCGGGAGATTTTGCGGTTTCGCATGATGTGTATATCGGTGACAATTTTGAAGATGTGAACAATGGAGCTGAAGGTACCTTTCTTGGTAATCAGGCCACAACTACTTTAACTCTGGGCTTTCCCGGATTCGCATATCCGGATGGCCTTGTTCCGGGCACTACTTACTACTGGCGGATTGATGAGGTTAATGATACCGAGCCGAATAGTCCCTGGAAGGGCAAGGTCTGGAGCTTTAGTATTCCTCCAAAAACTGCATACTTCCCCGACCCTGCCGATGGTGCTGAGTCTGTAAATGTCGATGTACAGCTCAGCTGGACAGGAGGTTACGGTGCGAAATTGCATCACGTGTACTTCGGCGAAACTTTCGACGAAGTGGACAACGCAACAGGTGGATCAGCACAGGGAAGTACGTCTTATACTCCCGGCACACTTAAAATGGCCAAGACTTACTACTGGCGTGTAGATGAGTTTGATATTACCGAAACGCATAAAGGTAATGTCTGGAGTTTCACAACTGAAGGCGCTGTCGGAAGTCCGAATCCCTCAAAAGGTGCTGTGGACGTAACGCAAACACCGATTCTAACCTGGTCACCGGGCTTGGGTGCCACACATGAAATTTACTTTGGCGCCGATGCAGGTGCACTTGAGAAAAAAGGCAGTGGAAGCCTTGGTTCAGAAAGCTATGAGCCCGGACAGCTTGAGTGGAACACCGCCTACTATTGGAGGATTGACGAGGCCGACAGCGCTAACGCTGAAAGCCCGTGGACTGGTCCGCTCTGGAGCTTCACTACGGCAAACTTCCTAATCATTGACGATATGGAATCGTACAATGACCTTGATCCCGCTGATCCCAATAGTAACAGGATATTTAACGCCTGGATAGACGGATATGACGATCCAACAAATGGTGCTCTCATAGGTTATGACCAACCTCCATTTACAGAGCAAACTATCGTTAATAGTGGTAATCAGTCGATGCCAATGTCTTACGACAATAGTGTTGGAAAATCCGAGGCGACTCTGACGTTGACTTCCAATCGTGACTGGACAGTCAATGGTGTCGATACCCTGACAATTTGGTTCAGAGGTAGTTCAACCAACGCTGCTGAGACTTTATACGTTGCTCTCAACGGCGCTGCAAGGGTAGATAACGATAACCCAGACGCAGCAACGATAACGAGATGGACGCAATGGAATATCCCCTTACAGGCGTTTGTCGACCAGGGTGTTAACCTTACTAATGTCAATTCGATTACTATTGGTCTTAGCTCCGTTACCGGCGGTACAGGTACAATGTACTTCGATGACATTCGTCTTTATCCACCGGAACCGTAAGTGACAAATTAGTAATAGTAAGAGCAGCCAAAGTATTGGTATTTTACTTTTAAGGAGAACTATTATGTGTAGAAAATTGTTTTTTCTGGTTTATTCTGTTTTGATGCTGAACATAGCGGGCAATGCCTCAGCGGCCCTGGTAGCGCACCTGCCCTTTGACGAAGGCTCCGGAACGGTTGCTCAGGATGCTACAGGTAATGGGCATGACGGCACCTTAACTGAAGAAGGTGTAGTATGGTCGGAGGGTAAACTCGGCGGCTGTGTTGAGCTGGACGGTACCGGCTACATAGATGTTGCCGGTCCGAAGGGGATTGAAATTGGTGGTTCGGATGTTACGATAGCCCTATGGCTCAAATCGTCGGCGACCGGGGTTTTTGCTATGAGTGCTTTCGGTAAGCTGGATCCTACGATACACTCACAAAACGACAGAGTATTCGGTATAAATTCTGCGGGTCAATGGGACATGTACCAGGGCTGGGTTGGCGCTCTGACGAGTCCGACCTTCATAAGGGACGGCCAGTGGCATCACGTAGTATTTACACAAGAGCAGGACTATAAAGATTCCTATGACTTATGGAATTTCTATGTGGATGCGGAGCTGATGGCCAGCAGGGGTGATTTCGACTCCGGCGACGATGCGGAGGGACATATAATACGGATTGGCCAGGGAGTTGGACCCGTCGGGGGCAGTTTCATAGGCTCTATTGACGATATCCGAATTTACAACCATACTCTGACGCAAGCCGAGATAAGGGAGCTGATACCGTTGGAGTTATATGCTACGCTTCCCTACCCGCGTGATGGGGCTAAAGACGTGCCGGAGGGTCCAACTCTGACGTGGAGAAGTGGGATTTACGGGGCCCAGCATGAGCTGTACATTGGCACGAGCTCTTCCGAGGTAATGTCCGCTGAGGTGACCAGCACAGACATTTATAAAGGCCGGCAGGCTGTTGGCAGCTATACGTTGTCTGAACCCCTTGAATGGGGCGAGACTTACTACTGGCGTATCGACGAGGTCAATGATGCCCAGCCCGGTGGTCCGTGGAAAGGCGATGTGTGGGGCTTTACCGTTGCTAACTTTATTGTCGTGGATGGCTTCGAGTCCTACAACGATATTGTGGCAGAGGAAGAGGGCAGCAACCTTGTGTATTATACCTGGTTAGACGGATTAGACAATCCTTCAACGAACGGCTCAACAATGGGCTATTTTACAGGCTGGTCTCTTGAGGCTAATGTCGTTCATGGCGGCGGGAAGTCAGCACCGTTTATGTACGACAACAGCGTAGCGGGTATATCAGAGGTCCGGCGTGAGTGGGTGACGCCACAAGATTGGACGGCGAATAATCTTAAATCGTTAACCTTATGGTTCGAAGGTGACGCGGGTAACTCGGATGAGCCATTGTACATTTTGATTGGAGACAGCACAGGTGCAGAAAAGGTCTTCACTCACGATGATTCGGCCGCTGTTCAATTAGACGGCTGGCAGGAGTGGAACATTTTACTGAGTGAGTTAAGCGATGCGGGATTAAATCCGGCCGCTATCAAGAAGATGTGCATCGGTGTGGGCAACAAGGATAATCCTCAGACCGGAGGTACCGGCACTTTGTACCTTGATGATATCCGAGTGTATATACCCAGATGCAGGCCTGAAATTGGACAGCCCAAATGCGATTTCAATGACGACTGTGTTGTTGACGAGTTAGACCTTGCGATATTGGAAAGCGAGCTGGGCAGTAAATCAGTACGTCCTGAAGATGTTGTCGCAGTTTATCGCGAAGTAGAGTCAGCCGATACGATAGCCGAACCAATGCTGTTATGGGACGACCCTGAAGCCTCCGGCGGACAGTATATGGAGTGTCGGCCCGGTAGTAGCGGCGGTCCCAACGAAGGCCAAAGTGCCACTTATGATATCTATGTCTCGGGCGGTGTCTACCAGATCCTTGGTCGGACGCTCTGCGCCGACGGCAAGGACGATTCCTTCTGGCTCCGAATTCAGGGTGCTACGACCAACAGGAGTAACGACACCGGCTGGGTAAGATGGGGCGTAGTGAATAGCAGTAGCTGGATGTGGACTCCTGTCCGGAGCATGGACGACGCCGACAAAACAGTGCTCTTCACGATGGAAGCCGGGAACTATTCTGTGGAAATCACCTACAGGGAAGATGGAGCTAAGATAGACGCTTTCCTGCTTACTGATGACATGGCATTTGATATATCAGTCTTCAACCCTCTGCGTACCGACCTGAACGCCGATGGAGTAGTTGACGCCGAGGACCGTGCCATCTTGATGGAATCGTGGCTTGAAGAGGAACTATGGCCATAGCCTCAGTCAAGATTTGAAACCCGATGACTTCGCATCAATCAGGGGCTTATACCGATAAATTTGGTATAGGCCCCTTTCTTAATTGACTCGGTTCAAAGGAGGTGGTTCTGCGATTTGCCGATTACTGCGTATCGCGTATTGCATGTACGCCGTCCCTTCGGCTGCGCTCCCACCTTCGCTGAAGCTCCGGAGGGCAAGCAGGGCAAGATTACCGGCGAGGGCTAAACCAAAAGAAACCGCCGGTATAAAACTGGGAGCTAATTATTTTTGAGATTGCTGCGGGCCTTACCAGGCGAAATGGCAGCTATAGTGTCGGTGGAACAGGCCGATTGAGCGCATCGCAATTATGGCGATAAGCTGGACGGTAAAATTCATCGCCAGATGGCCTGCGGTTTTTAGCAAGCCGGCGCCGGTGTATTGGGTTGTCTGGGTTTCGAGAAGAGCGGCAGCGATAAGTAAAAGCACCGTTACAACATAAGGTACAAAGGCTCTAAATATAGGACGAAGCAGATAATCGGGCCTGAACATCGTAATATCTTTTCCGATGGCTGTAGTTAATATTGCAATTGGGAATAAGAACAGGCCAAGGATAAATAGAACATGCAGCAAGCCAAATTCGGCCTGCCGGATATTCTCGATTGTCAGGCCTTCGTCTTTACGCAGCACAAATACGATGATGAATGGTAGCTGGACGACGGCCATAGTAACGGAGAAGAGAAAAAGCGGTTTGATGATGTACCATAAGAAGGTAATGCTGGTTCCGAGGTAGATTTCGGGCAGCTTATCTATCTCGAAAGCCGTCTCGTAAATAATATTGAGGTAAAATCCAAACAGCCAGCCCCAGATAGCATAGTGTGTTACGAAAGCACAACAGGGCGAACGGGCTGTGAAGAATTTGAAGCACACAACGGCAATTACAAAGACCAGTGAAGTGGCGTTTTCGGAGTCGAAAAACAGCTTCCAATTGTCAACAAAGACAGCGTGGTAAAAGCCGGGTATCGGCTCGCCTTTTTCTTTGGGTAGTTCGACTTTTTTGGTTTTTTTGTAATTTTCGGAAGGGATTATGAAAAACTGGCCGCAGGTTGTGCATCGTGCGCGCTTTCCGGCGTGCTTATCGGGAAATCCGATTATCTCATTGCAATTGGGGCAAAAAAACTGGATTGTCATATTATCGTATTTAGCATATTCGGCACACTACTCATTTACTCATCTACGCATTTAGTCCCGCTGCATACAGTCAGTAAAGCACTTGAGGTCGTTGGCCCATTTTTTAGCTTCCAGCAGGTCAACTTTGTCCTGTTTTACGAGTGTAGAGAGATGCTTTTCCAACGTCAGCATTTTTTCGTCAGGCCTGTTTCGAGTCTTTGTTTGCAGTTGTGAATAAATTTGCTCTGTTTTGCCGGTTCGTATGAGGTTGGCGGTGGCGTAGTTGTTGTTAAGTATTTCCATTGCTACAATCCTGCCGGTTCCATCCTTTTTTGGTATGAGCTTCTGGCTTATAATATAAGCCAAACCCAGGGACATTTGATTACGGACCTCAGATTGTCGGCCGGCGGGAAAGTAATCCAGTATCCGTGTTATGGTGCCGGTAGCATCTCTTGTATGCAGCGTTGAGAAGACCAGGTGGCCCGTCTCGGCGGCCATAAGGGTCATAGATATTGTCTCGGAGTCGCGCATTTCGCCGACGAATATTATGTCGGGGTCCTGGCGGAGCATTTCTTTCAAACCTGCAGCGAAGGATTCGACGTCCCTTCCGAGCTCGCGCTGGGAGATGATGGAGTATTTCTGGGGGAAGATGTATTCGATGGGGTCCTCGACGGTCATAATTCGGCAGGCACTTTTTTCGCTGATTCGGTGGATTAGTGAGGCAATTGTTGTGGATTTACCGGCGCCTGTGATGCCGGTCATTAGGACCAGGCCGTGCCTGCGATTGATGATGTCTTTCCAGACGTCATTAGGAAAGCCGATGTCCTCAGCTTGCGGTATATCCAGTGATAAGGCGCGGATTGCCCCGGCTATGCCGTCGTTTTCCCTGAAGATGTTGATTCGAAACTGCAATGAGCCGAGCCGGTAAGAGCAATCGACGCTGTGCCGTTCCCGGAATTTGCGCAGATTTTCGTTGCTTAGAAGAGGATAGAGGAGCTGCTTTGCCATCTGTGCGGTTACGGTTGGGCCTTTGAGTTTGACCAGGTCGCCGTCGATGCGATATGCAGGCGGGGCGTCGACCTTGATATGCAAATCGGAGACCCGCATAGCACCGCGCTTTTCAAAGTAATTCAACATATCAAGGATGCTTAGCTTGCCAAGCTCTTTGGTCGGATAAACCTTTACTGAAGCAGAATGTTCTTCGGCCATATTTGCCTCCACTGGAGCAGGTTAGTGTTGTGAAAATGCAAATCGCCAGTTTTTCGGCCCTTGTTGGCCAAGTATAGTATATCACGACAACTGTCCTGGAGCAAAGGCCAAATTTCTAAGCGAGGCGCACAGCATCGGTTTTTTTATGTAATTTACTTGACAGCGAGGAGTGAGAGTGTACAATTATTATGTCAACTTTTGAGATTTCCAGCGGCAGGCAACAAGGACGAAAAGGGTGTGCAAATCATTTTATTGGAGTTTATACAGTTTTTGCGGCAGTAGTTTACTTGCGCATCAGTTACGCTATAAATATTGATAATTACGCTATAAATATTGATAATTTTTATGGAGAAGAGGAAATGAAGCGGGAAATCATTATTTTTACGGCAGTTTTTTTCTTATTGCAATTATGCAGCAGTTTGTGGGCACTTCCGACAACAGCGTATGAAGCGGAAATGGCAGTGGCAGGTTGGCTCAAAGTAGATCCTCAACCCCTTGAGACGACTCTCGGCCAGCAAGTAAGGCAGGTGGAGACCTTCACTGATGACTATGGTGAGCCGGTTTATTACATCGTCTATTTGGAGCCATCCGGTTTTGTGATTGTCTCAGCGGATGATTTGGTTGAGCCGATCATCGGTTTCGCTGATGACGGTAGTTATGACCCCTCGCCTGAGAATCCGTTGGGGGCGTTAGTAACCAACGACCTCAACGGGCGAATGGCGGCAGTTCACCGCACCTTCAGTCTGCAAGCAATGGTTGGAAAGGTACCATTTACTGATACTCAGAGGAAGTGGAGCTACATTATCAGCCTTGCCGAGACCTCCGAAGGTGGGTTTAGCCTAATGGGGCGGAGCTCGATCCCTGATGTTCGGGTTGCTCCACTGGTGCAGAGTAAATGGAGCCAGCAACAAGTCTGCGACAACGACTGCTATAACTATTACACTCCTGATAACCATCCCTGCGGCTGTGTCGCCACAACAATGGCCCAGTTAATGCGGTACTATAAACACCCTACGACGGGAATTGGTGTACATGAATTTACAATCTGGGTCGACGATGTCGAGCGAACAGCGCGTACGTGTGGTGGAGATGGCAATGGCGGGGCGTACAAATGGAACCAGATGGAACTTGAGCCTCATTGCAGCACAACGTTGGCAGAACGAAAGGCCATCGGAGCACTTTGCTATGATGTGGGAATATCTGTCAACATGGATTACACGGCTGATAACTCATGGACCTTACTGTTTATGGCGAGATTCGCGTTGCAGGATACTTTCCAGTATGACAATGCGATCAGTGGCTTGAACTTCGATTTCTCTACTTTGGAGCTTCGTGATCTCGGTTCAGGGCTGGAGGGCATGGTCAATCCTAACCTCGATGCCGGCCATCCTGTGATCCTCAGCATAATAAATGAGGGAGCCGATGTGGGACATTCCATTTTAGCCGATGGATATGGCTATAACTCCTCAACCCTCTACCACCATATCAATATGGGCTGGGAGGGCATTGACGACGCGTGGTACAGCCTGCCCATTATTGGTTCCGATCCTTCTTTTAATGTCGTTAATGAAAGCATTTATAATATTTTCACTTCCGGTTCAGGCGAGATAATCAGCGGACGGGTAACCGATGCGTCCGGTAGCCCTATCAGCGGGGCTTTGGTGACGGCGACAAGGCAAGGCCACAGCGAGACATACACTGATGAAACTAATAGCAAAGGTATCTATGCCCTTGAAAAGGTTAAGTCACAAACGACTTACATCGTCAGCGCAACGAAGCCGGGTTACCGCTTTGATCTTAACGAGGTGAGAACAGGAAAATCAGAGGATTTTGAACCCGTTTCGGGAAACAAATGGGGGATCGATTTTGTGGCAGGCGGCCCATCCCCTCACCCCAGCGGCTCCATGGAGGATTTTGAAACGAATGATTTTAAAAAATTCACGTGGGAACATGAAGGACATAGTGATTGGACCACCACATCGCGGGAGAAGCATTCGGGAATTTATAGTGCCCAAGCCGGTTCGATTGACCACGACGAAATCACTACTCTGAAGGTGACACTTGATTGCGTAGAAGGGAATATTACATTCTACAGCAAAACCTCTTCCGAGAGAGGTTGTGACTATTTCACGTTTTACATCGATAGAGAGGAAAAGAGAAGATGGTCAGGCACGGATGATTGGGCCGAGGTATCCTTTCCTGTGGCAGCGGGTACAAGAACCTTTGAGTGGACTTATTCAAAGGACGGCTCGGAGTCCAGAGGCGACGATACCGCGTGGATTGACGATATAGTATTTCCAGTCGATTTGGGCCCAGAGCCATCACCACCCTCACCCACGCCTCCACCCACGCCCCCACCCACGCCTCCACCCACGCCTCCCGATGAGCAATTCACCGTCGAGGATTTTGAAACGAATGATTTCGAAAAATTACCGTGGGAACATGAAGGAGATAATTATTGGACCACCACATCGTGGGAGAAGCATTTGGGAAATTATAGTGCCCAAGCCGGTTCGATTGAGGACGACGAAAGCACTACTCTGAAGGTGACACTTAATTGCGTAGCAGGAGATATCACGTTCTATCAAAAAGTCTCTTCCGAATCAACTTATGACTACTTGAAGTTTTGCATCGATGGCGTGGAAAAAGACACGTGGTCGGGCGAAGAGGATTGGGCCGAGGTGTCCTTTCCTGTGACAGCGGGTACGAGAACCTTTAAGTGGACCTATTCAAAGGACGGTTCGAACTTCATTGGCGACGATACCGCGTGGATTGATGATATAGTATTTCCAGTCAATTAGGGCCCAGAGCCCCCAGCTCCGCCTCCGCCGGCATCAGAATGGGCCAACCAAGATATCGGCTGGCCTGGAGCGACCGGCAGTGCTCGCTATGACAGCGCTACAGAAGCTTGGACCATTCAAGGCGACGGACGCGACATCTGGGACCAGTCAGACGCCTTCCACTACGTGTACAAGCCGCTCTCAGGCGATGGAGAAATCATCAAACGTGTCGTCAGCGTAGAGTACACAAGCCCGTGGGCTAAGGCCGGTGTGATGATCCGCGAAGGACTGGGCGCAAGCTCGAAACATGCTCACCTGATTATCGCGCCGGGTAACGGATGCAGATTCCAATTGCGCAGGATAACGGGCTCGTGGAGCGAAAGCGATACTCCGGTTACAAATCTTCAGCACATCAGACCACCCCACTGGGTGAGATTGGTTCGTCGCGGGAATCAATTTATGGCTTATCATTCAAATGACGGCAGAAACTGGGAAGAGCTTGTATGGGGTTCGCAGACCGTCGTGATGAGGAACGACGTTTACATAGGCATGGTCGTGACCTCGCATGCCGATGGTGTGCTGTGCACGGCATTGGATTTTTGGATAATTTGCTTGACAGCGTGAAGTAATAGTGTACAATTATGTTAGCTTTAGAGATTTCCAGCGGCAAGCAACAAGGAGAAAAGGGTGTGCAAATCATTTTGTTTGAGTTTATACAGTTTTTGCGGCAGTAGTTTACTTGCGCATCAGTTACGCTATAAATATTGATAATTACGCTATAAATATTGATAATTTTTATGGAGAAGAAGAAATGAAGCGGGAAATCATTATTTTTACGGCAGTTTTTTTCTTATTGCAATTATGCAGCAGTTTGTGGGCACTTCCGACAACAGCGTATGAAGCGGAAATGGCAGTGGCAGGTTGGCTCAAAGTAGATCCTCAACCCCTTGAGACGACTCTCGGCCAGCAAGTAAGGCAGGTGCAGACCTTCACTGATGACTATGGTGAGCCGGTTTATTACATCGTCTATTTGGAGCCATCCGGTTTTGTAATTGTC
>Ga0315545_1004050_pt1 | contig 12252 bp, 9 predicted proteins | sample SalMarSW160210MG_FD_203096 | JGI IMG/M metagenome (GOLD analysis project Ga0315545, IMG submission 203096) | Salt marsh sediment microbial communities from the Plum Island Ecosystem LTER, Massachusetts, United States - Salt Marsh Sediment SW1602-10 ... | reverse complement strand
AAAGGCATAGGTGAGATATGTTGACCGCCGGCGTTGAGGCGGTATAATCATTTGCTGAAAGGAGGCAAGCGGTCTTCGCCTTTTCTGCAGCTTGTCTTACACACAGGAGGTCAGTGGTTCAAGTCCAGTACTGCCCACTTTAGATATGGGGCGAGGTCTTTAGACCTCCTGATTGTTTGGCAAACTTAAAGGTGGCCAAATACAAGCACAAAGTATAATATCAATCGAAAAACAGAACCTTTGCCTTCGCTAGAAACGAATCTCTGTCCGTGCGGAATGTAATTACAACGTTGCAAAGAAGGGTAGTTCTGGGGAAAAGTGGCTAGGGTGTGTTAACATTAATGGGACTGATTAGGTTGGCACGTTTCGTTAGAGAGGAATCCTTATTTATAGGTTCAATAAAGGTTTTTTGTGAAAGACTCTAAATCGGGCATATCTGCACAAGACAAATTGGCCATTGTCTTAGAAGAGTATAAGACTCTGAGAAGTGAGATCATCAAATGTTCTGATCGCCAGCTATATCTCTTTTACATTTTGGTGGCAGTGCTTTGTGCCACCTATGCATATACAATGGCACACGCTGCATTTGATATTCTTTGTCTCATCCCACTACTCGCCTCGCCGTTTATCTTTCGCTATATTTGGGAACAGCAGAATGTTCAGCTTATAGGTAAATACATGAAAGAAGAAATCGAAGAAAAAAGAATTCCTAGCATAGCTGGGTATAGATGTGAGGAATGTAGCGATAATTACGACCGGTATTGGATTGCGTGGCAGCACTATTGGGATGATGTAGCCTTTAAACGTATGAAAAAATATGGTTTCTACTCTAAACATTGGGCATTACTGTTGATTATTTTGATCTCCTTTGTGCCTTCTATAGCATATAGTGTGTTATTTAGCACGTCACGTCATGTTGGTCTAGACATTCAATCCTCTATACCTATCCTTCTTCACATAGCTGTGCTAACTGCTTACATTTTGCTTGGTTTGTGGCTACTTAAGGATTTACGGCGTTTAAGCTAATGGAGAGCTAAAACACTATGAAGAAGGCTTTCTAACCCCTTTACCGGTTTACTCCCTGTTATGCATCGCCACTGCACAAAGCTGACTATTGTGTACCGGACAATATATGAGAAGCGAGTGTCAGAAAGTGGACAATTGCATTTTTACAGTTGCGAGGTCTGGGGGGGCAAAGTATAATCAAAGTGAGAAAGGGGCTTGCTACCAGCCCAGTTCAACAGAAGATGCATACGCTCAAAGAACGAAGATTACTCCTCACAACATGTCTTTCTGCTTGGAAATATTTTGATTCGATAGACGACAGTGTTTATGAAAACGGACGGAGACGAATTGTACAGGGCAGCTGAACTTGCCCATATGATTCTCCAAGAGGACAAGGGGATCTCTCTTGATCTGGCCAAGATTAGATATAAGTTGCAACAATTGAATCGTGGACGGCCAGTTGAGAGTGAGTTTGCTGCCTTAGCCCTGTGGTCCACACATTGCCAGTACATACATAAGCTTGACCGAGATACTCTACCGAAAGGCTGCCCATATGAGATTCCTGATTTTCTATGCTTCTTAGATGTAAATGGCAGGACCATTCCAGTGCTTATCGAGGTAAAAGCTTCAAAAAACCAAGTTCTCAAGTTTAGCAAGAAGTACTACTCGGCTCTCAGAGATTTCGCCGATGAGCTACGCCTTCCTATATTGATTGCTTTTAAGTTCACAGGTTTTGGTAGGCCTTTATGGGCACTCTTTGAACTACAGAAGATGGCGACACCAAGAGGAACTGGAAAGGCAAATATCTTGGAGATAATGAGGCATGACCTCTTTGGCACGCTGTTGGGCAATTTCCACTTTCAGATTCGTAAGGGTGCTACCATAGCAATAAAGATTTCAAAGAAAGAAGTTAAGAAGGACAATTCTGGTTCTATAGTCTCTATAGTCGGCAAAATAGAGGACGTTTATTGGGAGACTCCTGAGGGTAAACGTGTAGAATGGGTTTCTTTGCTAGACATGCTGTTCATGCTCACAGAAGATGCTGTTGCGCTAGAGGAATACCCAGATCATGTCATCCAGAAATTCTACAAGGTCCATGACGATGCCACCATTTCGTACTGGGCGTTGCCTCTTGCTGTCAGCCCGCGTACGTATTTAGAAGGTGATACTATCCCTTGGGACAAAGTCATCCGCGATGGTGGACTATCCTTTTCCTTAACCGATGTGGAACACGCGGTAGAAAGAGCCCAAGATTATGGCCTTGCCGGCCCAATGATTTATACCCAGCCTAAAGATATGCCCAAGTTTTTGGAGACGACGTAGCGCCTTTTGCGATAGCTCTTTAAGAGCTATCAACCGGCCATGAACCGACCGCTAAACAAAACTGACATTTGTGCAATCTCACCCCATCCAACAGAAAGTCATAAGGTAAAATTTCGAGAACTAGCACGTTTATCACCCCCTCCGAGATGTTCGAAAGAAATTGGAAAATATAAAGCCTCCCATTTTAGGAAGCTTATATTAGTCAGTGGACAGTTGATAGCTAGAAAGAAATTACGCTCTTATGGTACTTGGCTGTAACCATGTTGGTTCGACTTGCCGTGGACGGAGATGTGTGCAATGCAATGAACGACCGACAACTAAATCAGGATACGAACTTAGTGGCCCAGACTGCTCGTTGGTCATTAATCTGGATCTGATATGACTGGTATAGGGTTAGATAAACCATAGAACGAAGGGTCCTCATATCAATCTTAAGATCCGGTTTATCCTCCAATATCCGTTTCGCTGTCTCTTCATCTATGGGTAACACCTTCAAATCCACTAGAGGACTATACTGAACAAGGGTTGCGAATCTTGGTACATCAACGACATACAGGCTATTCAAATCCTGATCGTTCAAATAAAGGACAGGACAACTTGTATGCTTGCCCAGGATCCAATTTGTCCTTAGGTCATCTTCGAGTTCCCAACTTGGTGTAGTTAGGGCCTTCTTAAGTGAGATTATGGTTTCGACTTCTAGATGGGCGGCCACTACTATTAGGTTCCCGTGAAAACCGCGATCAATCAATAGGTTAGACATTCTCGTAGAGGTACTCAGGATTTCATCCGATTCTCTTGTGATGTTGTCTGAAAGTGTTTGACCGGTTTGGAGGGCAGATTCCGCCAATAGATTATGTAAGTCATTCAGCAACCTACGTTCCTCTGCCACGGCAAACTCCCATCCTCTTAAATCAGCCCAATTGGAGCCGTCAACGAAAGGCCCCTTGTGGACGAACTTGTTAAAGCCAAAGCTTGCAGAATCGTTACGTTCATTTTGCTGTTCGAAGGCGCCGCAATAGCTGAATACCTTTTCCGTTGCACCTATATCCCGCCGACCTTTCAGGTAATCCTCTTTGAATCGCTGCACTCGCTTTTCGGAGATAGGAGAATCGATGATATGCTGGCGTTGGTGTTGCTCACGAACCTCCGCTTCGCGGGCCAGAGTGGAGACTATTACACTCGCCTCAGATACGTCTTCACCTTCTACGAGGAGGAAATGATTGATAAGCTCTCTATCGACCGGTTGAAAGGTTTCCACAGAATGCGCTGCCAAGCTCGCTGGAACCAATCCGGAGGTCTCCAAGACGATAATCTGGAGGTCAGCCCAGCGCCTATTCCTAAACTTTTGCATGGCCTTGTTCAGGACAGCGTGAACACACTGGTTGGTTGATTCCTCCAATGACCTCGCATCTGTGGCAGCTATTATCCAGACACCATCTCGGGCATTGTTGTCACCAACATCATCAATCCTCGCGAGTTCCCATTCTTCATACCAACTAAATGGGCTGGTTTCTCCTTCAAGGCGTTTTTTACACGCAATCACTACAGCTTTTTCGAACGCTGCTTTACACTCTCTGGTGAAAAAGGAGTGCTCTAAGCCCTTGTCGATGAGCATAAAACTCCCCGTGATCTTTCCTTTCAACTGATCCATAAAACCAGAGTATGGTTCTCCATGGAGGCAGTTTATGAATGACGGACCATACTCAGAAACCAATGACACATATCCTTGACGTGGTATCCGAATGGCGTCTTTCTGACCTGGGTCTAGACTTGGAGCCATACGTTCAATCTCGCGTTTGACGACTCTCCGTAGATTGGCAGGCATTGGAAGGCGGAAATCCACTGCAGGATTGATATAGTAGGAACCGCCGCAAGATGGCACAAGGGACTTCTGGTTTGACAAGAGACTCGCAAGGTACTCTTGATACGTTGAATCACCTGTAAGCTGCTTTACTTCGACAGCTGCCGTTTTTTCGCCATTGTCTACGATTACCTCGGGAGTTGGCTCGTGAAGGTTGAGGTCATCTAAATATTGCTGGATAGACCAGCTACCCCCATAGCGCTTCTCGAGGTCACGGCAGGCGAATTCAATGCAGCGTCGCTCTTGTTCTGAAAGAGGCATGTCACATTCCTAGTAGCACATTTACCAGCACGAGAATCTTTAAACCAACTCCTTTCGGTTAAAATCTAGATTCTCCAAATTCACGTTAATATAATAGCCTTGGTACTTAAGGAGTTTAAGAAACGCTTCGTTAATGAGATTAATTAATCGAAAGTATTCACGTATTTTCCCATGACTCGCGGTTGCTTTGAAGCGCATACTATGTGCTAGGGAATTTCGAGTGTCTCTTATCGCTGACAATTCTGAGTCCGGAATCTGCAAACCTATATCTGATGTCCATTCTTTCAACAGATTCAAGAAAGACCTTCGGTTAAGCTCTGGCATTTTTTGAAGTATTTCATTCAATTCTCCGCTTTGGATATCAGGAAAAGTAGATGTTATCAAATTCTTAAGATACTCACGGAATCTGTACTTTCGTTTGCTAAAACCCTTCACTATCTCTGTTAGTCTGTGACTAGAGGCATGTAGTTGCTGGAGCGAGTCAATAAGAGCTACGGCTGCAAGCCCCCTGGTTTCAAGGTAAGCCGTTTCTCTCTTAGCATCCAAGCACTGCTCAATAGCGATATCGAGGTTATATGTATCACGAAATTTCAGATAATAAGGGTATACTTTTTCAATGAAAGTCAGTGTGTCATGAGGATTTCGATAGTCAATGAGAGTCAATGAAGAAAATGGCCAGGTAATTGAGTTTTTGAGGACAACAGGCGTTAGATCCCCCCCAGAATCAAATGATTCGGCATTTACCCAATTTATTTTCGTTCCCCTCGACAGCGATAGCAGACGACAGAGCTCTTCAAGTCTTGCAACGGTTTCTGGGAAGTTGCTTCTTGGTGGTGCACTTACAAGAGCTTCACTGGTGACTGCTATTCCCTTTTGCGCCTTAATCCTGTTTAATATCTGAGTGCAATTCGAAACAGGGTGTATACTTACTTCTCCCCAAGGTAAAACTAACTTGAGTGATTGATAATGTTCTTCGACGGTTTTACTGCCCCTTTTCAGGTACCTTACCGCAGGTTCATTCCCTAAGAATTCAAAATTTACTAAGCTAAACTTGAAAAGGGAATTGCTGTTTACTACTGTCTTAGCCTTAAAGACAACTTCCTGCCCAATCAACGTAATAGTGCGATAACCGGTGGCTCTTGGGGTCACTCCGCTGAGAAAAAGTCTACCTTGCGTTTTAAACCTCAGACCACCATCTATGTGTCCACTCAGACTTTCTATCTGCAAATCCCTAGAGAAAGGTAGGCCCCGTGCATTCTTGGGTATGAAGAGGCACCTGATTAGAATGCCCCCATTTTCCACTTGCGTGATCCATACCTGACATGGCAATCTAGTATTTCCGAAGAGCTTGGCTACTCCCCTACCTCGATATGTCCGTATAGGTTTACCGTATTCTAAAGGCAAAACTTGATTCATTGTACAAGTTCGATATTTATCAAATCATCTAAAGAGAGAATATCTATCCCTTTATACTGACTCAATAATGGAGTATGCTTGGTAACCACATATGCACGAATCTGATAGCTATTTAAGTCACTTGGGGGTTTGAGATGCTGCTTGAATAATCCGAGATTGTTTTTGAAATAATCTACCCTCGTTTTATGCCGTTCCACTTCACAACAGAGACCTTCTCCGGGTTCCATTAACTCCTGCTCAACTAGTGTCTGGGAAGATATTGAGGAAGGCGCTATATCCCGGAATTTAGCATCAATCACAAGGATTCGTTTCTTTGCTTCAGAAATGCCAACTATATCGTATTCGTATTTAAATTTTACGACGGAGTCAGGGCCAGTGTATCCGTGCTTGTGTAATTCACTTCGAACCTTTGCCTCGAAGATATCGGCTGACTTCTTTTTCATCATTTCGATATCTTTGCCGCTTCTAAGCCTATTATTCTGAATATATTGACCGTTTAGATGAATGACGAAGTATAGAAGAGTCAAAGGATCCATAATGATATTGCCCCCAACAGAAATCATGATAGGTACTTTCTCATGGCTTTCTACATACTCAGCCATTATCTGGCCGAAAGTTCGCCCTTCCGCGTATTCTGAGTATTTGGAAAAATATCGACTTAGATTTACTTTCGGTACGAATACTGGTTCTGCAGACTTGAGGCTATAGGAGACACCTAGTATATATGGTATATCAACTCTTGCTGGAGTATAACGGTACTGAAGTGAAGTCCTGTAATACAACCCAAAACCATAGCGCAGGGTAATAACATAGGGCCAAAGACTATTAAAGAAATCGGCCATATCAACACCTGGTTTAAGGTCAACATCACTAATTACTAGTTCGTCTATGTCTTGGAATTTAAAGAGCTCTGATTCATCTACAAGATTGCCCGAAGATGCGAGGCCGTAGACTTTATACATGTCGTGTATGGGTTTTAAATACTTCATCATAATAACCTGCGTTTTTCCATCAGGCAGTTGAACAATTTTATATCGGCCATTCTCGACATTATCAATGAAATTCAGGCGTTCGCTACGTTCGTAGCTCATCTTAATTATTGAATCGAATGTTGTTCTGGATTGGTCAGAACCATTCGGTGGATGAGTGTTCATTAGAATCAACAGGTCACCGACAGCGTGCCACATCGGAATCGAAGGCATCACCCCTGTAGTGACAACAGTATTAATTAGCGCCAACCGTGCGCTGTAGGCGTAAGTAGCCAAACCTTCATGGTCACATGACCGGATTAGACCTAACAATTTTGCCTCTTCGTCTTCCAATTCCTTATGGAGTTGTGGGGATGCTTCTGCAGATGGGTCAATGATAGTAAATCCCCGATTACACTGTTTACACGCCGGATTGATGCATGACTCGAGTGTGGCATCTTCTAGGTCACAATATAAGAGACCACCGCAACTATTACATAAATAATCAGATTTAAAATCTCTGGCTGAAAATAAACCGTTCATGGGGATATTATGTGTGAAAAGCTATGAGATGTGCAAGATTGCTGTATCTGGTCTTTTTACGAGGCTTTATTTATATGATTACAAGTTAAAGCAGACACATAAGGCTACAAGGGAAGCTCAACTGTCAGATGCTGTCTTGGCTAATACACTTAATAATGCGTCGTCTACCAAGCCCATGAATTGACTTAGTGCCAATATTAGGCAACTCAACTCTCTCGTCTTTCCAAACAATACCTGATACGAAACTATCGCCTCTTTACCACTAATGGGATCAGTGAAGCGCACTTTTCTCCCTGTCGGGTCTACTACATAAGAACGGTGTGCGATTGAATTCCTGATCAGGATATCGAATCCATTAGTGATTACACTACCGCCCTTATTTCTTATAATACTCAAATTCCCAGACAGGCTCTTCCGTCTGTAACTAAGATATTTAGCAATATGGTCCGACTCTATAGAGACGAAACCGGCAACGATTGCCACTAATCTCTCGTAAACACCGGACATCTTCCCATACTCATCAATACATTTAAAAGCTAATTTCGTTGAAAATCGCCTTCTATCTCGAGTTAGGAATTTAATGGTCTTCCCTATACTACAGGCTATTGCTTGTCCCCAGGTTTTAACATCGGCGTCTGCGGTATTTACTTCCGTCACATAAGCGATTACTTGGGCACTTCCTTTCCCCATTGCGCTATCTATTATCCTTCTTAAATATCCAATATAATCGCCATATTTCGATTTCTTGATGTATTCAACCACAGGTTCCTTAAGATCAAATAGACGACCTCGCACATATTCTAAAGGTGATTTGACTGAACCAGCTTCTGGTATTATTTTCCGTATGAAGTCCTCGGAAATCTGAGCTAGTTCTGAATCAGTGTAGCTGTCCTTAAGAATATCTACTTTTTGAGCAAATTCTTGGCTTGGGGGCTTAAGCGTCTCCAGCAGTTTCTCAATCTCCTCTTTCTTGTCTTTGGGCAATTTTCTCCCGAACATGATCTCCAAGGAAGGTACCATGTCTTCTAGTAGCCTAGTCACGTAATGTGAAAAGCTCTGCGGCTTCTGACAATCCGAATTAAAGTTGCTCTCATTCATCTTAGTGTAATTGAGACTATCCTATAGTCAATTTCCCATTAGATTCAAGATAACACTTTGAGACTAATTATGCTTATTCACTCGACAATTACTAGCATCCCTTTGCTTCCACTCGGGTTGTAGAACAATATTTCAAAGTCGCTTGAATTTACGACGAATTCCTTGGACGTTTTAGCATCACTGCAATAGAAATTTAGTCTTGCGGTGTACTTATTCCCTGGTGGAGAGCTAAAATTGATAGTAAAACTATCCACATCACCTCTGCTGTATTTAAACTTGTCGCTAGTAACCAGATATTCGCCAATGTGTTTAGGCATCAGCTCGACCTCATATCTGTAGGTCATGACACGCGCCCCAATTCCTGGTCTTATATTGAATGGTTCCCAGCTTATGACCTCCAGACTAATCTTCTTAATTATTAGTACATTGCTTGACAGGTTAGTTAGCATGAACTCAATATCCCGAGAACCTGCTGATAGTCCATGTACTATTAGGGACTTTTCAGGAGGTTGTTCAGTGAGGTTAGGGAAGAATTCAAAGGCAATATCAGGATTTCCGAGAAGTAATTCCCTGAGTTTGGTCTCTCCCCACCATTCTATGAAGACTCGAGAACTCCTCTTGCCTAAACGATGGTATGTATTTGACAGACCTTGCAGCCATTCTTCTTCGCTGGGGTTTAAATTTCTGGGAAGGCATAGTATCCATCTTATTAAGACTGCCTTATTGGCTACCTTGCTGAACGAATCTTGAATTTGCCTTTTCTGAGGTTGTTTCAACGGGTTATAAAATAGCTTCGCTTGCCAAACTTCCACTGGCCTTGAGGGTGAGACACCCCTGTAAACATCTAAACCCGCGTCTCCACCTATCCCCTCGATAGGTTTTGCATCAGGAAATTCCCGAAGGACCAATTGCGAACATAGTTCCTCAAAATTGCCTTGCTTGGACGATTTGGGGCCACTGATTTGGTGAAAATCTATCATTGGGAGAATCTCTCAAATTGCCCATTAACTACTAACAGTCGACTATATTGTATCGCCTAGAACTATACTTATCAACGAGTATTCGTATTGTTAAGCCAAGGGCGACAGGGTCTATTCTGTCACGTTACTCAGAATAGGGATATATGGCAATGGGAGCCTATTAGCACAACCAGCTAGAACATACTTATATTGGTATTTCGGGCTAATCCCTCACCCCTCTTTTGTTCTAAGCAGTGTACCTTATAGCACCATAGCAGCTTGTCATCAGATTAAATAAGAAGTAAATTGTCCATTTTGTGCAGGTGGCAAATTGAGAACAAAAGGCATAGGCGAGATATGTTGACCACCAGGTACTAGGGCGTGGTCATTAGTGTGACTGAGGAATACTGCTGGAAGGTCTGCTGAATTTCACTGCTGTGTTTCAAGTCCGATGGCTTGATCCATTGTTTTTATCTGCTGGCTGAATACTTCTGCATCACTTCTCTCGCAAAAACACGCGCCCTTCTAAGTCGCGCGGCATCAGGCTGGCCCACAGTGGATGGTCGCTCTTTGGCATAAGCTATTAATTGTGAATCCCCACTCTTCAGCATGAAATCCGCAACCTCCTTAGCCAGTTCACCCTGGCAATCAAAGACACCTAACAGGCTCGCCCCTGCAGCTGGCGCCTTGCAATCATCCAGCCACTGTTGAAGTTCTTCACTATCCTCCGGTGCAGCGTGAGTTATGAAAAGGGCTACGTTCTTGCCAGCAGAGTGTTTTCCCAGGAATTCCTTCGCATCTTTGGCTGGACCGAACCCGTGGATTGGAAAGCCAATGAAAGCGAGGTCATAACCCTCAAGCCCCTCGATCTCACCTAGCTGTCTAATATACTTTTCGGCCTGAATCTCCCCGAAAATGGCTTCAGCAACCTTCTCGGTATTGCCGGTCTGAGACAGATATCCTATTATGACCTTCATTCTATCCTCCTTGACATTGTCTATACAGCGCCAATACTTCAGTACCGCTGATTCCGCCCCTATTATACGCGAGCGCCTCGCTGGGTGTAAGCCATCGATGTGCTCAACAAAACTCAGGACTCCCTGTCAGTTCCTTGCCACAATTTCTACAAAACATAGCCTACCTCCTCATGGTGCTGAATCATATCCCCAAATAACCTCGAGTAGAAGGTTTGCTAAGTTTGAGGATAGTCTGAAGCTCTATTCTTCGGTTATGAAGTAGTCTTGGAGGCAAGACTGAGGCAAGAAGAAAAGTCCTCCCCTAAGAAATCTTCCTACCCTTCAAAAGGGCCATCTCACTGGGAAGCGGGCGGCCTGTGGGTTCTCAAGGCGCCTGCCGTAGCGTTGACAATTTCGTTACCATCACCTAAGATTATCCTAAGAGTAGAAGCTGGGGGTGTACGTGGCAAACAAAAAGCACTTCACTACCGAATAGGCGGGAAGGAGGTATCATGAAAAAAAGACACCTTACAACGAACCAGGGCGTACCCGTTACCGATAACCAGAATTCCTTGACCGTTGGCGAACGCGGCCCGGTACTGTTACAGGATGTCCAATTTATCGAGAAGATGGCTCATTTCGACAGGGAACGCATTCCCGAAAGGGTTGTTCATGCCAAAGGGGCAGGAGCCCATGGATACTTCCAGGTTTACAAGAGCATGAAGTCTTACACCAAGGCGAAGTTTCTTCAGGACCCGGCGAAAAAGACTCCTGTGTTTTTACGGTTTTCCACCGTAACCGGAGGTCGAGGCTCCGCCGATACGGTACGAGACCCCCGGGGCTTTGCCGTAAAGTTCTATACCGAGGATGGCAACTACGACCTGGTCGGAAATAATCTCCCCGTGTTTTTCATCCGGGATGCCATAAAGTTCCCCGATATGGTCCATGCCTTCAAGGGTGCGCCAGATACCAATATACCGTCGGCCTCTTCAGCACATAACCGCTTCTGGGATTTCATATCTCTGACGCCGGAATCGACCCACATGATTACCTGGCTTTTTTCCGACCGCGGCACGCCGAAGAGCTACCGGATGCAGGAGGGGTTTGGCGTCAATACATATGTGTGGGTGAACGCCGAAGGCAAAGCGGTATATGTGAAATACCACTGGAAACCGAAACTGGGCGTGCAGAACCTCGACCGCCATGAAGCAGGCCGCCTGACCGGTGTCGACCCCGATTATCTTACCCGTGACCTTCACGATGCTATCGCCGCAGGGGAAGAGGTTGAGTATGAGCTTAATGTCCAGTTGATGGATATCGCTGATGAGTTGAAACAGGACTTTGACCCACTTGACCCTACGAAGACGTGGCCTGAGGACAAGTTTTCCCTGATGCCGGTGGGTAAAATGGTGCTCAACCGTAACCCGGAGAACTTCTTCGCCGAAGTGGAGCAAGCGGCTTTCTGCCCTGCCAGTATTGTTCCCGGAATCGAGTTTTCGGCGGACAAGCTGCTGCAAGGACGGACATTCTCCTACGCCGATACTCAGCGCCATCGGCTGGGAGCGAACTACCTGCAACTTCCCGTCAACCGTCCCATAGTCCCGGTAGACAATAACCAGCGTGACGCCGCCATGCAGATAGGCCAGTTCAGTGGTCCGGTCAACTACGATCCCAATAGCATCGGCGGTGGTATGCCCGGAGAGGCTCCTGAGGAGGGCACGCCGCGTGCATACCTCCTTGAGGGAGAAGTCACTCGCAGGAAGATAAGCATAACGAATGACTTCGCACAAGCTGGAGAAAGATATCGTTCCCTCAGCAAGATGGACCAGGAACATCTGTTAGATAACCTCATCGCCGACCTT
>Ga0315545_1004045_pt1 | contig 12260 bp, 9 predicted proteins | sample SalMarSW160210MG_FD_203096 | JGI IMG/M metagenome (GOLD analysis project Ga0315545, IMG submission 203096) | Salt marsh sediment microbial communities from the Plum Island Ecosystem LTER, Massachusetts, United States - Salt Marsh Sediment SW1602-10 ... | reverse complement strand
TTTAGCTCACTTTAGAACGAGGTATGGCTAAAATGAACTTCAAAATTAATAATGTCGAAGTTGGCGTGAATGGACCTTTATTTCTAATTGCAGGCCCTTGCGTTATCGAAAGCAAAAAACAATGCCTTGAGATTGCCGACAGACTCGTGGAGATTGGCCGGCGCAGCAGCGTTGGTGTGATTTTCAAATCCAGTTTCGATAAGGCCAACCGTTCGAGCATATCGAGCTTTCGCGGCCCGGGTCTGGAAAAGGGGCTGGAGATTCTTTCAGCCGTTCGTACAAAGAGCAACCTGCCGGTTATGACCGACGTTCACGAGCCGGCCCAGGTTGCGCCGGTTAGCAAAGTCGTCGATTGCCTGCAGGTGCCGGCTTTTCTTTGCAGGCAGACCGACTTACTTTGTGCCTGTGCGGAAACGGCCAAAGCTGTAAATATAAAGAAAGGACAATTTCTCTCGCCCGACGAGATGAAGAATGTCGTCGAAAAAGTCCGTGCCTGTGGAAACGAAAAGATAATGCTTACTGAGCGGGGCACATTTTTCGGCTACAATCGATTGGTTAATGATATGACGGCGATTGAGACTATGAAAAAGCTCGGCTATCCGGTCGTTTTCGATGCGACGCACAGCACCCAGCAGCCCGGCGGTCTCGGATATGCAAGTGCAGGCCGACCGCAAATGTCACCAATACTCGCAAAGGCCGCGATTGCAGCCGGCGCAAACGGCCTTTTTATTGAGGTCCATCCCGAACCGAAGAAAGCAAAATCGGATGCCGCCTGTGTTATGCCCATCGACCGGCTCGAGGGCCTGCTAAAAGTCTGCAAACAAATCTTTGACCTCGTACGCGGATAACAAAGTGACTGGCGAAAAAAAATATTTATATGGGCCGGTGCCCTCGCGAAGGCTGGGACACAGCTTGGGCGTGGATATCGTCCCTTTTAAGGTTTGTACCCTGGATTGTATCTATTGCCAGCTCGGCAAAACCACCCAAAAGACCCTCCAGCGCAGAGAATATGTCCAAGCCGAGGCGGTCTTGACTGAGCTCACACACAGATTGGCGGAAGGATTGCAGGCCGATTTTATCACGATAAGCGGTTCCGGTGAGCCTACATTGAATTCTCAGCTTGGCGAAATTGTTGTCGGCATAAAGAACCTTACTGAAATCCCTGTAGCTATACTAACAAACGGCACGCTGCTATACAGAAAGGACGTTCGGGACGATTGCGCAAAGGCCGATGTAGTCCTGCCGTCTCTGGATGCTGGCGATGAGCAGACCTTCCGGAGAATCAATCGCCCGCACGCTGATATTAGTATCGAAAAGCTGATTTCAGGCCTGTCTTCCTTCAGAGATGAATTTGCCGGCCGAATATGGCTTGAGGTATTTTTGGTAGAGGCCGTCAATACCGATGCCGCAGCAATAGCAAAAATCAGCGAGGCTATAAAACGGATTCGCCCGGACAAAATCCATCTTAATACAGCCGTGCGACCAACCGCCGAGCAGTCTGTCAAGAAAGTCGATGCCGAAAAGCTAAACGCCATAGCAGCTCAGTTGGGCCAAAGGTGTGAAGTTGTTGCCGATTTCACACCGCAGCGGTGCACTGAGCATATGGTAAGTAAGGCTCAAGACGTGCTATCAGTACTAAAACGCAGGCCTTGTTCCCTGACCGACATATGTTCAGGCCTCGGCATCAGCAGAAATGAAGCCCTGAAGTACATTACGCATTTCAGGCAGCAGGGTCTTGTGCACTCCGAACAAAAGGGGGACGTAACTTTTTTTAAAGCAGATTAGTACCAGCTACTCCGGCAGGCGCGGATAATAAATTTGTCTAAATTTATGGGGATTTGCCGGTATTTACACTCAATTTGTAAAGCCAGGGGTTTTATTGGCCGATAAAAGTATTGCCGTTTTCGGCGAAGGTGCGATTTTATGGTTCTCTGCCGATTGGAGCAATGAAAAGAGGCAAGCGACAACTGGTTTTAAACAAAGGCATCCAGAAGTTTATATTCCGTTATGACGCCGGCTGTGAAGACCAGCTTTTGGAGGTGCTCATTGAGCAGGCAAAGGACAACCGCACAGACTTTGACTGGTTCGACGCCGCCGTCCTGAGCTTCAAACTGACGCAATCGCTGATAAATCAGGCAGACGAACTTTTACGAAAACCGGATACCAGTGACCTGCAAAATGGCAGCACAAATCCGGACACGCAGCTCTGCGTAAATTAAAGGTAAGCGGGCTTAATTCGCTCTTGTAAAAAAGTGAATACAAAAAACTGCCTCTTTGTGCAGTAAGTTCGTGTTAACAGTTTGATTGGTAGGTAAGCAAATCATGGAAAATAGCGTACTCGTCCAGGAATTCCTGAATTACTTGCAGTTTGAAAAACGGTTTTCTGAGCACACGGCCAAGTGTTATGGAGCGGACCTGAGCCAGTTTAGCCAGTTTCTGATTTCCGCTTCTGAGCATGCCGCCCGCGATGCCGGACACGCTGCAGCGCACGAGCATCAGGCAGGTGCCGCCGTCGCTGTGGCAACACAGACCAAAGCCAATATCGACCAGTTGCTTTTTTCGGTGCAGACCGATGATGTCAGGGCATACCTGGCCCTTCTAAACGAAAGAAACTATTCCAAAGCAACCGTCGCTCGAAAACTTGCAACGCTGCGCAGCTTTTACAAGTTTCTTGTCAAAAGAAAACAGCTCGGCTCCAACCCCGTCATAGCAGTCAGAACTCCGAAGCAGGAAAAAAAACTGCCGCGCTTCCTTGAGTATGACCAGGTCAAAAGGCTGCTCGAGACTCCGCCGATGGATAACTGGCTCGGCGCAAGGGACAGGGCCATTATGGAAACACTTTACAGCACAGGTATGAGAGTCAGCGAGCTCGTCGCCTTGAATATGGACGATATCGACTTCCTGGGTGAGGCCGTACACATCAGGGGCAAGAACAAAAAGGAGAGAATCGCGCCGATAGGCTCTTCGGCTCTGCAGGTTATTCAGCATTACCTCGAATTCAGAAACAAAAGAGCTCAAAACAACACCAATTTCGACTCGAGAATTCTGTTCGTCAACAAGCACGGCCGACGCCTCAGTACCCGTAGTGTCAGGCGCAAGATGGACAAATATCTGAAAATGGCCGGACTCGACCCTTCAATCAGTCCACATACCCTTCGACACAGTTTTGCCACGCATATGTTAAACAACGGTGCGGACTTGAGAAGCGTTCAGGAACTGCTCGGCCATCAGTCGCTCTCGACTACACAGATTTATACCCATCTTACAACAGGAAGGCTCAAAGAGGTTTACCATGGTGCTCACCCAAGAGAGAAGCAAACCGGGCACGACGACAATCAGTGGTAAAAACCAGCTGCCGGGCGGAAGGAGGTAGCTGTGGAAATCAAAAAGCCGGGACCCAAAGGTCCCGGCTTTTTTCGACTAACGGATGTTCCGGCAGGTGCCGGTTTAATCTGAGCTTTCCTCTGTGGTGATTTGGGCCCCTTCTTTGGAACCGCTGGCCTCATCGTTCTCTGACTGCAGTTCATTATCCTCGCCGATGTATTCCGGCACAAGCTCTTTGATCTTCTCAATTATCTGGTGGTGATTCTGGTTCCTGGCGACATCCATCAGTTCGTTTATACTGGTGCGAAGTTTGTCTCGGTCCATTGGAATGTTCTTCCATACCCTGATTTTGGGATGACTCGTGCGAAGCATGTCTTCACCTTCGATGGAAAGCTCTTCGAAAAGTTTTTCGCCAGGCCGGGTACCTGTGAATTGTATTTCGATGTCTTCTACGGGACTGAAACCACTGAGAGTGATAAGTTCTTTTGCCAAATCGACAATCTTTACCGGCTCGCCCATATCGAGCACGAAAATCTCCCCTCCTTTGCCCATCGCAGCCGCCTGGAGAACTAGCTGACTCGCTTCCGGTATAGTCATAAAGTATCGCTTCATTTCAGGGTGAGTAACGGTTACGGGGCCGCCCTCGGCTATTTGTTTCTTGAAAATAGGCACAACAGAACCTTCGGAGCCCAAGACATTTCCGAACCGCACCGTTACAAAGTGCGTCTTGCTTGTTCTGCTCAAATCTTGAATATACATCTCCGCAATGCGCTTGGATGAGCCCATTATACTGCTCGGATTGACCGCCTTATCCGTGCTTATCATCACAAAATTAGCCGCGCCGTAACTGTTCGCCGCGTCCGAAACTGTTTGTGTGCCCAAAATGTTGTTCTTAATGGCTTCTCCAGGATTAAGCTCCATCAACGGCACATGCTTGTGAGCCGCAGCGTGAATAACAACCTCCGGACGGTACTTCTCGAAAATCTCAGCGACCCGCACCTTGTCGGTGATGTTGCAGATAAGCGATTTTATCGAGAGCCCAGGAAATCGATAACCAAGTTCACGCTCTATGTAGAACAGTGGGTTCTCCGCCTGCTCAATAAGCAGAAGCTGCTTCGGCCCAAAATTACAGACCTGCCTGCACATCTCCGACCCTATCGACCCGCCGGCACCGGTAACAAGAATCACCTTGTCCTTGAGAAAAGCCTCTATCGAACCCACGTCAAGCTCAACAGCTTCTCTGCCCAACAGGTCGTTGATATCAACATTTCTAATCTGAGAGACCCGGAACTTACCAGACGCGATATCCGTAATTGATGGCACCGTGCGGAACCGGATTTTAGTGCCTTCACACACCTGAATAACACGTCTTCGCTGGCGGTGGGTCGCTGCTGGTATCGCGATTGCAATCTCTTCGATATTGCGGTCTCTGCATATCTTCGGCAGCTCTTCTACGGTCCCAAGAACAGGCAAACCATAGATAAACATCCCCTGTTTGCGGGCGTCATCGTCGATAAAGCCGACAACATCGTACTGCGCAACCGGCATCCGGTGAATCGCACGCAGCAGCTCTTCACCGGCATTGCCGGCGCCGACTATGAGAAATCGCTTCATTGGGCCACGCTCTTCTGTGCGGAACTCCTCATAGTATAATCTTATTACCATTCGCAGGCCGGCCAGAAGCAGAACCGTCGCAAACATATCAGCCATAAATACACTCTGCCCGACTTCGGTTATCGCCTTTAGAGCTTGCCGGATTGCCGTTGTGCTTATAAAGGCGTACCACAGTACGACGATTATGAATGTACTGACGAGCGATGCCCGCAGTATACCAAGAAGGTCGGATATCCCAGCGTAGCGCCACCAGCCACGGTACTGTTTGAAAAGACCGAACACCGCCAGCTTAATAATAACGAAAAACAACAGCAAAATCGGATACTGCTCCACCAGCCAGCTGCGCTTGAATACCATATTGTAGGACAGAAGAAATGACAGCAGCAGTGAGATGGCAAAGGCTATTATATGGGCGAGAATAATCAGGGGTTTGCGAAACATCAGCAGCCGCGTCGGAGGGGCTGGCAGTGGCGAGACGTTTTTATAGCTGTCTTCTCTCTGTGTATTTGTCTTTGATTCCGGCATATTTCCCAGGCAAAATCACGTGCTACTCTGCGAAGTAGCGATTCCGGCCTTCGCCCCTTAGGGGCTATGGTGAAGTAGACTCGCTACGTAGCACGAGTTAAAGCTCGTTCACAAAGTGGTGAGCGAAGTCGAATCCAAACTTAATTATAGCAATAGTTCAAGCGCCTGTCAAGAGATTATCCCCCCTGCTCCACTGTTTAGAGTCTCGTCAGCTCTAATGGGGACCTGCCCCGCAGTTTACATTCTAATGCAAAGGGAGAATGTTGCGGGGTCATTCCTTCCCATTTAGCCCCCCGGCCTGCCGGGGGGTTTTATTTTTTCGTTTAGCCGTCGCCACAACGGCGACGCCACACAAAAACAGAGCCCGAAGCGTCAGCGCCAGGCCACCCTGCAACAATCAATAGTCGATACCGAAAGTTCGCTTCTGACGGAATAAATTGATTAGTCCCGTCTTTTCTGCGTACAACAGTCCCACACACTGGTTGCCACCGCTTTTTCCACCGTCTCTTCGCTATTGTCCGGCAAGACAGTAAGAAAGTCCAGCCCTGTCAACTCCTCTATACGGTCCACACTGACCAAGTATAGTAGATGATTGTGCGGCCCTTCTTGTACATATAGGTGATGGTGCGGGTAAAGGAACGCCAGCACGTCAGGTTTATTCGGGTCTTGCGATTCTCGAACCACAATCTTGTAGAAGCCGTGTGGAACCGCAACGGGAATTTCGCCGGCGTCGCCAATCCAGTGGATAGGTGCCTTATCCACGAAGACCGGCCCGCAGATAACCCATACAGACTTTCCGCTGGAATCCGCCCATGCTGCTGTCTTTTCCTCTAAGTCATTCCATATGCCTTTATTGAAAGCTGAGGCTTGCGGGCATGCGTTAAGCGTAGTGTGAGTATTCCAGTCGGCATTAGCCCCCAGCCGCCAGGCGATATACTTCTGGCACATGTGCCCTCGGTCGTATTTGCTGTCCTTGTACGAATCATCAGTTGGGGCAAGTCCCTCTTTACTATCGGTCATCCACGGTTTTGGGCGGTCGGGGCCTTTGCCAAGAGAGTTACGGTCAGGATGAGGCTTGATTTCGTAAGCAACCCATTCAGGTACACCAAGAGTAACACCGCCATCCTTGCTGTCAAAGCTGGTGGTGTATGCGCGAAACTCCCTGATAATGTCTTTGGGCTGAGTTCCCCACTTGTCGTGGGAATAGTTCGGGTCAAATACGATAGGCTTGTATTCTGATGCGCCGGTCTCAAAAGCCAATAACAAGACAAAAGCCCATACACAGCATTTCAGCGACGTTCTTTCCATTTTCGTATCCCCTCAAAAGTTTTAGCGTTTCCTTCTTCAACATCACCACACCAAAGCTGAGCAGAAAAAGGAGGGGGTGGGTTCGAGAAGTCTATTCATAAATCAGATTAAAAAGTACGTTGGCCTTTTCAACATCTATCGTTTTAAGGATTTTGTATTGTTCAAAGGCTGCGCCCTTGTCGCCGATAAATAAATAAGCAAGACCAAGACCGAGGTGTGCCTCGGCATAATCCAGCTTAATTTTGATGGCCTCTTTGTAGGCTTCTATCGCCTTTTGGTAGCAAGCCCTCCGTAGGTAAGGCCAAGCTCCGTAGGTAAGACCAGGCCCTTCGTAGGTAAGGCCAAGCCCTACATAGTTAAGGCCAAAATAGTAGTGTGCCTCGGCAAAATCTGGCTTAATTCTGATAGCTTCTTTGCAGGCTTCTATTGCATCTTGGTAACGGCCAAGTTTGTGGTAGGTAACACCAAGACCAAAGTGTGCCTCGGCACAATCCAGTTTAATTTTGATAGCCTTTTTGCAGGCTTCTATCGCCTCTTGGTAGCGGTCAAGCCCTGCGTAGGCAAGGCCAAGACCAGAGTATGCCTCGGCATAATCCGGCTCAGTTCTTATGGCTTGTTTGTAGGCTTCTGTTGCCTCTTGGTAGCGGCCAAGCCCTACGTAGGCAAGGCCAAGATAGTAGTGTGCCTCGGTATAATCTGGCTTAATCCTGATAGCTTGTTTATAGGCTTCTATCGCCTCTTCGTATAAACCTAACTTATAATAAACATACCCAATACCAAAGTGTGCTCCTTCGTGACTCGGTTTCTGCTGAATAATAAGTTGAAAGTAATCAAGTGCTTCTGTCCACTCTCCTGCAAACACTTTTTGCCAGCCTGCATTATACAGCTTTTCTGCTTCGTCTGTCTCTTCGCTCGTTACTGCGTTAGCATATTCACGAAGACTTATTAGTTTTTCCTCTTTCTTCAAGGTAAGGATTTTCTCACTTGAAACGGCAAAATTTAAAGCCTGCCCTTCTGTTAAAATTAAGGTAGCAACACCTATGACTTGACCTTTCATATTCACTACAGGGCTACCACTTGACCCGGACGATATGGGGGCAGATATTTGTATGATATGTCCAAAAACTGGTATTTCACGAACTGCTGAAACAATACCTTTGGATACGGTTGCCTCGAGCCCGAGAGGGTTACCTATAACCACAACATCTTCCCCTACCGAAGGTAACACATCTGTAAGTTCTAAAAACGCAACTTCACTATCTGAGAGATCTATAAGCAGCACGGCAAGGTCTGCCTCTTCGTCTTTTGCGATCATTCCTTGTACATAATAGTTTCGTCCAGCCGTTGTTTTGACATTTGCCCAATAGGCATTTTCGACAACGTGAAGGTTTGTGATTATATGTCCTTTGTTGCTAATAAAAAACCCACTACCCTGTCGTATTGGTTCACCGCCCTTATCGAAAGTCTCTATAAGAACAACGCTTGGTTTTACCTTTTTAACTAAATCTACGAGTTTTTCGTCAGCATTTGCGGCAGTAAAACCAACAGCCATTACGCAGGCTAATACGAGATTTAGTTTTTTCATTTTTCTCCGCCTTTCAAATCTCCACAGAAATGACCTAGTGAAACCCTACTTTATTTAGGGCTGAAAAGCAAGGGGAAAAAAAGCTAAATATCGTCTTTTAATCCACTCCGCTGCAACCCAAAATCCGTGCAATCTGTGAAATCTGTGGTTGATAAAAATCAATCAAATGCGCAAGGGGGTTGCGCGACCAAATGCGCAAGCTGCAGCGAAGCGAAAGTCCTGAGCGAGGCCGGAGGCCGAGTCGAAGGATCCCTGCTAACTATGAATTATGGGCCACGAACTCACCGCGCGATCATTTGCGCAAGGGGGTAGCGCGATCACTGTCCAAAACGCGCCAATTTCTTGTAATTTTTGCCAATTTTCTGAAATTTTTACCAATTTTTGCAAATTTTTTGCAATTTTTTGCAATTTTTCTGACCAACTTGCGCATTTGGTCGCGCTTTTATCTCACTCAGATTGCCCAATCGTTACAACTTAACGCCCTGTAATCTTTATTTTTAACCCAAAAACCCACGTGCGTCCCCAAAATTTACCGCCGTTTTCCCCTCCAGCGCACCGGCATTTTGTACTTTGAATTTTGGTCACGCCTGTCAGAAGCGTGCGTAACCGCATTTGAATTTGTTCTTCTACTCCGCCCAGGACGGTGAGCCTGTCGAACCGTTTCGAGCTTCGATATTCGAATTTCGGATTTACATTACGTCTGCTTTTCTTCTTAGCCTTTCTGCGATTCTGATTGCCGCATCTTTATTTGCGATTGTTGCACAGGCCTTTTTCATCTCTTCTCGTTTTTTTTCGTCTTTCAGCAACGGTTCCAATTCTTCCCACAGCCAATCCGCTCGTTCTTTTGCATCCGGCAAATCATCAACAATTACCCCGGCACCAGCTTCAACTAATTTGTCGGCATTTCGGTACTGATGCATATCCTTATGATATGGGTAAGGCATACAAATACTCGGCACAGAAGCCGCTGCGTACTCAGCTACGCTTACTGCTCCGCTTCTGCCGACCACCAAATCCGCAGCCGCCAGCAGGCTCGCCATATCATCGAAGTAGTCCAAGACTCTGTAACTGATTTTCGCACCAGCGTATCGCTGCTTGACTTTGTCGTAATTACCAACCCCCGCTAAATGAACTATCTGCCAGTCACCGGCAAAACCAGCTAATCTCTCCAGCAGCAAACACACCGCCTCATTGATATTCGCCGCCCCGCTCGAACCACCCGCTATTAGCAAAATCCTTTTATTCTTATCGAGGCCCATCTCACTCTTAACCTTATCAGGCTCAGGATTTTCAAAACCGCTTCGCAAAGGACAGCCGACAACGTTAACGGTCGCCTTGCATTTGGCAAAATATTCGCGCGTCTGCTCAAACTGCACAAAAATCTCATCTGCCCATCGCGCTATTATCTTATTCGCCCGCCCCGGCACACTATCGACATTCAAAAGAACAATGGGTATTTTCAGTTTATGCGCCGCCCAGCAGACCGGTGCCGCGACAAAACCGCCCACGCCAACTACCACAGCAGTTTTATATTCAGCCATTATCTGTTTAGCCAACTGCACGCTTTTCAAAAAACATCCGCAGAATTCAATCAACCTGTCGGGACGAAGGGAAAAACTTTTCGCTGAAAGTTTGGTATATGGAAAATTGCTTTTTGAAAGGATTCGTGAATCAATGCTACGGTCACTGACAAAGAAATGTATTTTTGCATTCGGCCGTATTTCGATTATCTTCTCCGCCACAGCGATAGCAGGATAGATATGCCCCCCGGTCCCGCCCCCCGCAAAGAAAAAACTCCCGTTGCCCATTATTCGCACTGCTCCAGTTCATCGCTCCATCGCCAGCCTGCTCCGCCGAAGCGGGCTGCGAAGGCCGGATAGCTCTGGAGCGTCGGTGACTTTAGGCGACCGCCTGGCAATATTTAACAACACGCCCACAGCCCCAGCCGACAAAAGCAAACTCGTTCCGCCGGCACTTACAAATGGTAGCGGTATCCCCTTGGTCGGCAGCACAACCGTCACCACACCGATATTTATCGCCGCCTGGATGCCAATCGCCAGGACAATCCCAGCGGCTAATAACCGGCCGAAACGGTCCCGGCAGCGTACAACCACCAAAACACCCAGCCAAACAAAAGCAATAAACAGTCCGATTACCGCCGCTGCTCCGACAAAGCCGAGCTCTTCACCAATTATAGCGAAAATAAAGTCTGTTGTATCCTCCGGCAAATGGCCGTATTTGCAGATTCCTCTGCCTAAGCCTTTGCCGAGAACTCCGCCGGAGCCCAGTGCAATTAGCGACTGATTAGCTTGGTAGGCGGCGGAGCTTGCCCACTTCTCGGGGTTGAAAAAGGCTAAAATCCGCTGAATTCGGCTGGGAGAGTGGATTAGGGCTGCAAAAAAGACAGTTGCGGCTATCGGCAGAGGAGTTAAAATGTGCCACGATTTTACGCCGGCGATTATCAGCAGCAGAAAAACTAAAAATGCTATAAATGCTGCTGTACCAAAGTCCTCGACAATTATCAATCCAACTACCGTTGCCGCAACCAAACAGGCAGGGACAAACCTCTTCCAGTATAACTTTAGACTATCACTAAACTTATCACAAAACGCAACGAGAAAAAAGATGAGCGACCATTTGGCTAATTCGGAGGGCTGAAAACTTATCGAAACCGGGCCTGCCGGGATTCGCAGCCATCGGCGGGCACGGTTGATTTCGGTGCCGAACTGCGGAAACAAAACGAGTATAAGTAATGCTATACTAAGAACTAACAGATATACAACCGGTGATTTGAGCCAGCCGATTTTCAGGCTCAGACGATGATAATCGATATAAGAGAGGGAGTACATAATAATAACGGCCAGTGGGAAAAAGACGACCTGACGGAGATGATGGTAGTTGTAAAATTGATGTAAGCTAAGCTGCTGACCGACGTTAGCGGATGCGGAAAATACAAAGACGGTGCCGAAAGCCATTAAAATAGAAACTACCGCTGCAATGTAATCGGCCAGCCGCGCTCCGGCAGGCTCCGCCCCGACGAGCGGATTAGGTTCGACAAGCTCACTATAAATTTGTTTTGTACTCGTAACCACTTGTCTCTGCAAAAGTTATAAAGGCCAGGTCTTTTTTAGCCGGAGTGCCTCCGGCTGTTATAAGTGTATTTTCGGCACGTCAGAGACAATTGCAGCAGAAATTATTCTGTAAGAAGGAACGTTAATAGTTCAACCAAATGCGCAAGCGAAATAGAGAAAAGCTCGCATCAAATGCGCAAGTTGGTCAGAAAAATTGGTAAAAATTCGCAAAATTTTGCAAAAATTCGTAAAAATTTCAAAAAATCTGCAAAAATTACACCAAATTGACGCGTTTTGGACAATGATTGAAGTACCCCCTTGCGCATTTGATTGATTTTTGGTAGCCACTAAGCCACGAAGAAAAATTGGACGCTGATTGCGCAGATTAACACCCCCGACTACGACATTCGAGGGCAGGCAGAGAGATTTTTTAAGCCACGAATCCATTCGACTACTTCGACTCCACTCAGTATAAATCCGCTCAGGACAAGTTCACACGAATTGACACAAGGGATTTCTGACAGGATTGACACCTTTGAGACAATTTCAGTAGGTGGCAATGCCACCTAGCGTCAGAAAGTATTTAAGTATATGCATATATACTAATGTAGTGATTTAAGAATTAAGTTTTTTAAGTGAAGGTTTTGAGAATTGGGTTTTTGTGCAGTGGGATAAGTATATTAGTATATGCATATATACTAATGGACTGCTTTAAGCATCAGGGGTTTTGAGATGAGGGATTTGAGGTTTTTGGTTTGGTCGCTGTTGGTGCCGGAGGCCACGATGTTGTTTCGTATTGCGTCGTGCGTATCGCGTATTGCGGGAGAGCTAAA
>Ga0315545_1004044_pt1 | contig 12260 bp, 13 predicted proteins | sample SalMarSW160210MG_FD_203096 | JGI IMG/M metagenome (GOLD analysis project Ga0315545, IMG submission 203096) | Salt marsh sediment microbial communities from the Plum Island Ecosystem LTER, Massachusetts, United States - Salt Marsh Sediment SW1602-10 ... | reverse complement strand
CTCTTCTGTGGAAAATTCTCTCTTTTTGAAGTGGGAATTAATTTCTTCTTGCTCGAGCTCTTCAGGTTGAAATAAAGCTAATTCTCCCAGTTTTTTCACCAGCGGTTCACGCAGACTTTCCTCTCCAATGATGTATACTTTCCTCATTTCTGATAAAGCCATCTGACTTTTTCCTCAGGACTGTTTTGCCTTTTCCAGGATAAATTCCACTGCCCTTGCTAAATTTTTTTTACTTTCTTCTTCAATCTTCTCTTTTTTTCTTTGAAACCCTTCTTTGATTTCTCTTATTTCTCTAGCTGTCTGAATAGATAATTCTTTTTTTAGTTCTTCTCCTTCTTTTTCTCCTTCTTGTTTAGCTTTAGCTAGAATCTTTCCTTTTCTTTCTCCTGCCTCTTCTATTATTTTTTTCCCTCTTTCCTTTTCTTTCTCTAAGGTTTTTTCTGCCTCCCTTTCCACTTCTTCGATTTTTCTAAAGACCTCCTGGGGCATTCTTATCTCCTATCTTAATTATTTCTATTTGTCCTTCTTGTAGCATTTCATAGGCTAGCTTATCAGGATACTCACCCTGGAAGACTATTTTCTTAATCCCTGCATTTATAAGCATTTTGGCGCAGGTTACACAGGGTTGGTGCGTACAGTAGAGGATGGCTCCTTTGATACTTATTCCATATAGAGCAGCTTGAATTATAGCGTTTTGTTCGGCATGAAGACCACGGCATATTTCCTGCCTTTCTCCGGGCGGGATTCTTAATTTATCTCGCAGACATCCTGTTTTAGCACAATGGGCTAATTTTCGAGGAGCACCATTATAGCCTGTAGAAAGAATTCTTTTGTCTTTGACTAAGATAGCTCCTACTTTACGTCTCAGGCAAGTAGAGCGAGTCGCTACCAGTTGAGCAATCTGAATCAGGTATTCGTCCCAGGAAGGACGAACTTCTTTTAATTTTTTGATAGTTTCCATATTAAGCCTCGTATACTTTCTTCAATCTGCTGGGCGCATTCCTGGTAATTTTGCGGGGAACCTCCTATGGGATCGTCAATATCTTCTTCTATCCCCAGGGCAAAATGTTTAAGTAAGAATACCTTACCTTCAGCAGATGGTGAGGTATGGAGGATCTGTTTTTTATGCTCTTGTTCCATTACCAGAATTAAGTCAGCCTCTTCTACCGTTTTTGTGGTTAAAGGAGTGCTTCGATGCAAACTGATATCTATGCCTCTCTTTTTCATCATTTTTATACTTAAAGGAGCTGCTTTAAACCCAGGTAAAGCAACTGTTCCTGCTGAATGTATTTTCATCTTTTCTCTTATTCTCCCTTGCCAAAGTCTCTTGGCAAGGCCTTCTGCCATAGGACTGCGACAGGTATTACCTGTGCAAACAAATAAAATATTACTTTCTTTTTTCCATGTTTGCTCTATTTCTTCTGAGGAAAGCCAACCTTCTCTGAGCAGACGAGGAGGCAGGTAAGTGACATCTACTATACTTGATTCCTTACCAATGAGAGTTTCTCCTCCCTCAAGAATTAGGTCTATATTTTTAGCCAGGGTTTTGCTTAATTGCTGTGGCCTAGAAGGAGAGAGAGCACCGGAGAGGTTGGCGCTGGTGGTAGCCAAAAGAAATCCCCCTTTTTTGGTTATGTTGTTAGGGACAGGATGGTCGGGGAATCTCATTCCAATCTTTCCCTCTTTGCTCACCAGGTTGGCAGGAGAGGCTTTATTTGCTTTAAAGAGGAGAGTCAAGGGTCCGGGCCAGAATTTATTTATTAGTTTTTGAGCAGAGAGAAAAACCACCTCCGCAAAGGAGATAAAGTCTTCTTTCCTTCCTAAGAATAGTACGAATGGTTTATCCTTAGCTCTTTTCTTGATTTCATATAGTTTGTCAATAGCTATTGTATCCTCAGCGTTAACACCTAGCCCATAAACTGTATCGGTGGGAAAAGCTACTATTTTGCCATTCCTGAGTAAGGATACTGCTTTTTTGATTTTTTCTTTTTCTGGTCGAGCAGGGTCTATCTTAATTTTTTCCATCCTCTTATTCTGTATATAGTATGTCATCTAGCGTTCAGCGTAGTATAAATCATCAAAGCGAAAAACTTAGAGCTAAAAACGAAAAACTATAATTCAAAATTCAAAACTTATTCTCCCTTTCTTTGAATTTGATTTTGAATTTTACGCTATGGTTTTGCATTTTTCGCTTTACGCTATACGCTGTTTCCTGAATACTATGTCCTTATCTGCCCATCCCCCCATATAATAAATTTAGTACTGGTTAACTCATTTACCCCCATAGGGCCACGGGCATGTAGCTTCTGGGTACTGATACCTATCTCTGCTCCTAACCCAAATTCTGCTCCGTCGGTAAATCTGGTTGAGGCATTAACATAAACAGCTGCTGAGTCTATCTTTTGCAGAAATTGCCTCGATTTTGCGTAGTTATTGGTGACGATAGCGTCAGAAAGATGAGAGCCATAATTATTGATATGGTTGATAGCCTCCTCGATTCCTTCTACTACCTTAATAGAGAGGATAAGGTCCAAATATTCAGTTTGCCAATCCTCTTCAGAAGCTCTTTTAATTCCTCTTATAATTTGACAGGTTTTTTCATCTCCCCGAATCTCTACTGCTGCTTCTTGTAATCTTCTAATCATTCCAGGAAGAAATTCGGCAGCAATTTTCTCATTTATCAAAAGTGTTTCCATGGAATTACAGACTCCTGGTCGCTGCACTTTAGCATTAAAGGAGATTTCCTCAGCCATTTTTAAATCTGCCTCTTGGTCTACATAGATATGACAGATACCTTTATAGTGCTTAATTACAGGAATAGTAGAATTTTCCATAACTACCCGAATCAGTTCTTCTCCTCCTCGGGGGATAATTACATCAATATAGGCATTCAACTTTAGCATTTCTGTTACTGCCCTTCTATCAGTGGTTTTTATCAGTTGAATAGATCCTGAAGGTAATCCCGCTTCTTGGCCAGCTTTCTTTAAGAGGTCAGCTAAAATGATATTAGAGTAGATGGCTTGCGAGCCTCCCCGTAGGATAGTAGCATTGCCTGCCTTCAGGCAGAGCGCTGCCGCATCTATAGTGACATTGGGTCGTGCCTCATAAACAATACCAATTACTCCCAGAGGTACAACCATTTTACCAATTTGAAGTCCATTTGGTCTCTTTCGTATGTTTTCTATTTTTCCTATTGGGTCTTCTATGTTGACTATCCCTTCTAGACTTTTTGACATTTGTCTAATCCGCTTCTCATCTAAGGTTAATCTATCTATGAGAGCCTTTGACAATTCTTTTTTCTTAGCCAGATTAACATCTTTTTTATTTTCTTCTATTATCCTTTCCCTGTTTTTTTCTATGCTTTCAGCCATTCTCAGTAAAGATTTGTTTTTTGTGCTAGAGGATAAATTAGCTAGTTCCTGGCTGGCCATTTTGGCTTGCCGGGCTATCTTCAAAATATCTTCTCTAATGTTCATTTCTTTCCTTTCTTCGCTCTTAATCAATTGTTAAGTTGGCTTTATCTTATTCTACCCACGGGTAAAAGTCAAGCCAGATTCCAGGGGTATTGGAAGTGGATCAACATCTTGACACATTATGCCTTTTTGATATGATTAATTATATCAAAAAAAAGGGGAAAAATATGCGAACTACAATCGAAATTGATGATAATTTGCTTAAGAAGGTTATGGAGAGAGCTCACTGCAAAACAAAAAAGGGGGCTATTGTGACTGCTCTTACTGAATACCTTAAAATGAAGAGAAGGAAAGAGCTTATAGAGATGATTGGGAATTATGAAAACTTCGATCTCACATTGAAAGACCTGGAGGAGATGCGAAGTGAAGAATAAAGGAGTTCTGGTTGATACATCTGCCTGGATTGTGAGTTTCAAGAAGAAAGGCAATGATGAACTTAAGGAATTTTTAAAACATTCCCTGCAGGAAGGGACAGTAACAACTAACGAGCTGATTGTTTTAGAACTTCTTCAGGGATGTAAAAGCAGGAAAGAGTTTCAAAATCTTAAGATGAGACTGGAAAGTTTGGACAGAGTAGAAATTACCAAAGGAACGTGGGAAAGAACTTTTAGTCTTGGATTTTCTCTGAGAAGAAAGGGAATTATCGTTCCTACGGTGGATCTTGTTATAGCTTGCGTGGCTATAGAAAGTGATTGCTTTCTTGTGCATCATGACAAACACTTTACTATGATGAGGAGCTATTCATCTCTCCGGGCCATAGATTTTTTGGGGGAAAAAGAGAATTCCTAATTTGCATTTCTTTTCTAAATATGATATACTCTTTTTGCCATATCTCTTTTCATGGGTTTTGCGGAAGTCTCAGGGAAATTGATTAATAATAGCCAGTTCTCTGAGTAATAGCCCAAACCTTATAATAAGCAATTTGCATAGTGGCCCAGATATACTATTGTAATAATTTTTGAGAGACTATCTTTGACAGGATGACCTAGGGGACGGATTTCAGTAAAATACTTACTATAAGGTGACACAGCCAAGGAGGTGAGGTTGTTTACAGACGAAAATATGATGCAAAGGAGGAAAAACTGTGGCTTATGAAGAAGGAGAAGCTAAATTTCCTATGCCAATACCTAAGAAGTGGATTGTGCGGGGAATAGTGGGAATTATTCTTATAGTTGTTCTGGTCGCTACTTTTTACTCGATTGGACCCGAGCAGGTAGGAGTGATTAAAAGGTGGGGTAGATATGTAAGGACTACCGAACCAGGGTTGCATGCTAAACTACCTTTCGTGGAATCAGTGACCAAAGTCAGGGTAAAGTATATCTTCAAGGAGGAGTTTGGTTTTAGGACTCTGCGAGCCGGGATAGAAACTATATATGCGCCGGGGCGATTTGACAGTGAGTCTTTGATGTTAACTGGGGACTTGAATGTAGCTGTGGTGGAGTGGATTGTTCAGTATAAAGTTAGGGACCCTATTAATTATCTCTTTGAAGTGAGGGATGTTGAGGGAACTATCAGGAATATTTCTGAATCGGCTATGCGACAGGTAGTAGGAGATAGGAGTGTAGATGAGGTCTTGACAGTAGGGCGAATAGAGGTAGCACTTGAGATGCAAGAAAAACTTCAGCAGATTCTCGATACTTATCAAATGGGGATTCAGATAACTACGGTAAAATTGAAAGATGTCAACCCACCTGATCCAGTGAAAAGCTCCTTTAATGAGGTTAATGTGGCTAAACAGGATAGAGAGACGACAATTAATCAAGCCTGGGAGGCATATAATAAGATTATCCCCAGAGCAAAAGGAGAGGCTGAACAGACTATTAGCGAGGCAGAAGGGTATGCAGTCAATAGAGTGAATAGAGCCGCCGGAGATGCTAACAAATTTCTAGCCGTCTGGCAGGAATATAGTAGGGCCAAGGGTGTAACTGAAAGAAGGCTTTACCTGGAGACACTAGAGAAAATAATGCCTAAAATAGGGACAAAATATATCATCGATTCAGAACAGAAAGGGATACTTCCTCTTCTGTCTTTAAATGAGAAGGAGGCAAGTAAATGAAGATAGAGCGATGGATTCCCATAATAGTGGTAGTTATTTTGGGATTGATTATTATAGGAGGGAGTTTATATACGATAGATCAAACTCAGCAAGTGGTCATTACCCAATTTGGTGAGCCTATAGGTGAGCCTATTACTGAGCCCGGTCTTCATCTAAAGATCCCCTTTATCCAGAAGGTAAATTATTTTGAAAAACGTATTTTGGCCTGGGATGGTCTTCCTACACAGGTTCCTACAAAAGATAAGAGATATATCTGGGTTGATACTACCGCTCGCTGGAGGATTGTTGATCCTCTCAAATTTCTCGAGTCAGTGGGAAGCGAGAGGACGGCCCTGGGGAGGCTCGATGATATCATTGATTCTGCTACCAGAAATCAAATCACCAATCATCTTCTCTATGAATTGGTGAGGGATTCAGGCAGAGAATTTATTGAGACGGAGGTAAGCCTGGAGATCGAAGAGGAGATTGGTGTGGTGCAGTACGGTCGGGAAAAGATAAGTCGGGGAATCCTGGAAGAAGCTATTACGGTCGTTCCTCAATTTGGGATAGAATTGGTAGATGTAAGAATTAAGAGGCTTAATTATGTAGAGCAGGTAAGAGAAGGTGTCTATGCCAGAATGATCGCCGAGAGAAAGAGAGTGGCCGAGCAGTATCGTTCCGAAGGTCAAGGAAAAAAGGCTGAAATCGAGGGAAGGAGAGAGAAGGAGCTACAGAGAATTACTTCTGAGGCTTATAGAACAGCCCAGGAGATTAAGGGAAAGGCTGATGCGGAAGCTACTACGATATACGCTGAGGCTTACAATAAAGGTCCCGAATTCTATTCATTCTTGAGGACACTGGAGATATATGAAGATGCCATGGATGAAGATACCTGGTTGATTATGACTTCGGATAGTGATTTCTACAAGTATATGAAGACTCTGTCACCTGAGTGAATAAACTCGTATATGGTATATCGTATATAGTATATCGAGAAGAAATATTCGTGAATAGCATTTGCGTCATGTGTTTTTAAAGTCTTTTCACGATATACGACATACGATATACGCAATACGAAATTGTCCGAGGCGTTTCTTGACATAAAAAAGAAGTTGTTTTATAATAATCCGAAAATAAGAAGTTGATGAACTAGGAAATTATATGGTCTACCGAAGGATATTTTCTGAAGAAGCCTTATAGGAGCAACCTTAATGAAGCTTAGAGTTGAGGAAAAAGAAAAATATACTGTTTGAGGAACGAAGTGACGAGTTTATATTTTTCCCGAAACGAGAAGCTGAGTAGAAGCAATAAGAAGCTACTATACAGCGACGGAAGAAATTGTCCTTCGGTGTTTCTTGACAGTAAAGGGAGATTGTTATAGGATACAAGAGATAAGCTAGAATATATAACAATTACACTATCAAGGAAAGAATTAAAGAGGAAAAAAATGGGGGGGTATGTATATTTTTTTGCGCAAAATAGGGCTGAAGGCTCAGCTGATAAGAGAAACCTTCTGGGAGGTAAAGGAGCCAACCTGGCCGAGATGGCCAATTTAGGTGTTCGAGTACCGCCGGGTTTCACTATTAGCACTGAAGTATGTCGATATTATACAGCCAAGCATGAATATCCAGGTAATTTGGAACAGGAAATAAAAGAGAATCTTAAGAAGGTAGAGCAAGCCACTAACAGGAGATTTGGCAGCAGACAAAGACCTCTTCTGGTTTCTGTTCGTTCAGGAGCAAGAATTTCTATGCCAGGGATGATGGATACTGTTCTTAACTTAGGATTAAATGATGCTTCAGCAGAAGGACTGATTCAAGAAACAAACAATCCACGTTTCACTTACGATGCTTATAGAAGGCTGCTCCAGATGTTCGGTAATGTAGTTTTAGGAATTCCGGGAGAGAAGTTCGAAAAGCTCATTAAGAAGAAAAAGGAAGCCAGGAGTGTACAAGATGATATAGAGCTAACTGGAGAGGACTTAAAAGAACTGACGGATGAGTTTAAGGAGCTTACAGAAAAAGAAAAAGGAATTGAATTTCCTCAGGATTCTTTTGAACAACTTAGAATGGCCATAGATGCGGTTTTTGCTTCCTGGAATAATAAAAGGGCTATTAGTTATCGAAAAATTAATAAAATACCTGAGCACTGGGGAACAGCAGTTAATGTTCAGACAATGGTCTTTGGAAATATGGGAGATAGTTCCGGCACCGGAGTTGGCTTTACTCGAGATCCGGCTACGGGAGAGAAAAAATTGTATGGAGAATACCTGATCAATGCTCAAGGGGAAGATGTAGTTGCCGGGATACGGACCCCTCAGCCTTTTTCTACGTTGAAGGAGAAGATGCCAGCAATTTATGCGGAGCTGGTCGATATTACTGAGGAATTAGAGCGGCACTATCGAGATGTGCAGGATTTTGAATTTACAATAGAAAAGGGTACCCTCTTTATGCTTCAGACCAGAACTGGTAAGAGAACCGCCCAGGCGGCAATAAAAATAGCCTCTGATATGGTTGAAGATGGATTGATTGACAAAAAAGAAGCTTTGATGAGAATAGAGCCCGGTCAACTAGAGCAACTCCTACACCGACGTATTGATCCCCAGGCAAAGCTAGAAGTACTTGCCAGCGGGCTTCCAGCTTCTCCAGGAGCAGCCACAGGGGTAGTTGCTTTCACAGCGGATAGAGCTGTAGAATTAGTTGAACAAGGAAAAAAAGTAATCCTTGTTCGTACGGAGACTTCTCCTGAGGATATCCACGGGATGGCTGTAGCTGAAGGAATCCTTACGGCAAGAGGGGGGAGGACTTCCCATGCTGCTGTAGTGGCCAGGGGGATGGGCAAATGTTGTGTGGCTGGTTGTGAAGCTATGAAAGTGAATGAAAAAGAGAAAGAATTCAAAGTAAATGGGTTTATGTTCAAGGAGGGCGATTTTATCAGTCTAGATGGAAATACAGGAAGAGTAATAAAAGGAAAGGTATCTACCCTTGAACCTGAGTTAAGTGCAGAATTTACAAAACTTATGAAATGGGCAGATGAGATAAGGATTCTGGGAGTGAGAGCTAATGCAGATACTCCCGGCGACGCCAGGTTAGCACGTGAGATGGGAGCAGAGGGAGTAGGGCTTTGTCGGACTGAACATATGTTTTTTGGAGAAGAGAGACTCCCTTATGTTCAGCAAATGATTTTAGCTGAAAATAAAGAAGAGAGGAAAAAGGCTCTGGAAAAACTAGAGCCAATGCAGAAAGATGATTTCAAAGGAATTCTGAAAGAGATGGAGGGTTTACCCGTCATTATTCGCCTGTTAGATCCACCATTACATGAGTTTTTGCCCAATTATGAAGACCTTCTTGTGGAAGTAAGTAAATTAAGGATGGAAAAGGCTGACGAAAAACAATTGAGAGAGAAAGAATCTCTCTTAAATAAGATAATAGCCCTGAGAGAGATAAATCCTATGTTGGGACACCGGGGTTGCAGACTGGGGATAACCTTTCCTGAGGTTTATAATATGCAGACAAAAGCAGTTTTTGAAGCAGTAGCAGAATTGATTGCAGAAAAGAGGAGTGTTGAGCCCGAGATAATGATTCCCCTTGTCGTCAATGAACGGGAATTAGCTATTCTTCGAAAAGAAACTGTTCGAATAGCTGAAGAAGTAATGAAAGAAAAAAAGGTGAGGTTTGAGTATAAAATAGGAACAATGATTGAGTTACCGCGTGCTGCTCTCTGTGCAGATAAAATTGCTCAACAGGCAGATTTCTTTTCTTATGGTACCAATGATTTGACGCAGACTACTTTTGGTTTTAGCCGAGATGATGCAGAGGGAAAATTTATTCCTATTTATCTTGAGAATAAGATTTTGACAGATAATCCTTTTGAAATACTTGACCAGGACGGGGTAGGACAACTAATAGAGATGGGAACGCAGAGAGGTCGTAAATCAAATAAAAATCTAGAAGTAGGTATTTGTGGGGAACATGGGGGGGAGCCTTCCTCGGTTAAATTTTGCCATCGTATAGGGCTGGACTATGTTAGTTGTTCTCCCTATAGAATTCCTATTGCTCGTCTAGCTGCTGCTCAAGCGAAACTAGAGGAGGATAAGGTCAAAGAGGAAGCCAGAGGCAAATAAAAAAAAGGATGAATATGATAGCACAAGGAATAGCTATAATTGGAGGAATTCTGGCAGTAGGTCTGTTTTTGGCGTGGTTAAGTTTTCGAATAAAGAAATTTAAAGCAATCCCTTTTGTTGTGGGAATTTTGCTTTTGCTATGGGGAGCTTATTTAATATTTGATTTCATAAGTGTTTTATAGCAAAGCAGCGACATGGGGGAGGTGCCAGAGCGGCCAAATGGGGCGGGCTGTAAACCCGTTGGCGTTGCCTACGATGGTTCGAATCCATCCCTCCCCACCAAAAAACCGTTGCTGGTTGCTCGAAAAGAAAGAAAAGGCATTCAATGCGTTAAGCTCGCGAAGCTTATGCGTAAATGGTATTATTATGGTCCTGAAGGTTTTTACGAGATACGAGCAACTAGCAACGAGCAACGGATGTAGTTTGCCCATGTAGCTCAGGAGGTAGAGCACATCCTTGGTAAGGATGAGGTCACCGGTTCGAGTCCGGTCGTGGGCTCCCAAATAGTGGATCAAAATTCGTGATGCGTCGTGCGTGATGCGTATTGCGCAATACGAAATACGATTCATCAGTTACGATGACGGAGGGGAGTTATCCCAGGATGTTTTTTATTTTTTAATTGGAAACCTTATTAAAGGAGAAAAAAGGAGGAAAGAAGATGGCGCGGGAAAAGTTTGTACGAACCAAGCCTCATCTTAATATCGGGACAATAGGACACGTAGATCACGGAAAAACTACTCTTACAGCGGCTATTACCCAGCTTTTAGCTAAAAAGGGTTTAGCTGAAGCAAAGACCCTGGATGAAATTGACAAAGCTCCCGAAGAAAAAGAAAGAGGCTTAACGATTTCTATCTTTCACGCAGAATATGAAACAGAAAAAAGGCATTATGCTCACATAGATTGTCCGGGACATGCTGATTATATCAAGAATATGATTACAGGAGCAGCGCAAATGGACGGGGCTATTTTAGTAGTCTCTGCTGCTGATGGAGCTATGCCTCAAACCAGAGAGCATATTATTCTGGCTCGTCAGGTTAATGTTCCAGCTATAGTGGTATTTTTGAACAAAGTGGACCAGGTGGAAGATAAGGAATTATTGGAATTAGTAGAGCTAGAGGTAAGGGAGCTTCTGTCCAATTACGAATTTCCGGGAGATGAACTGCCTGTTATTTTTGGTTCAGCTCTTCAGTGTTTAGATTGTCTATGCGCAAAACCAGAATGTCCCAAATGTGGCCCTATCTTGAAGCTATTGGAAGCAGTTGATGATTATATTCCCATGCCTATCAGGGATGTGGATAAGCCTTTTCTTCTGGAGATAGAGGACGTTTTCACTATTACAGGAAGAGGAACAGTGGTTACGGGAAGAGTGGAGAGAGGAAAGATAAAGGTGGGAGACCAGGTAGAAGTGATAGGGATGTCTGCTGAGGTTAGGAAGACAGTAGCTACTGGTCTGGAGATGTTCAGAAAAACATTAGATGAGTCTCAAGCAGGAGATAACATTGGAGTGCTCTTGCGGGGTGTAGATAAGGGTGAAGTACAGAGAGGGCAGGTACTGGCTGTTCCTGGGAGTATAACTCCTCACACAAAGTTTGAAGCAGAAGTATATGTGCTATCCAAAGAAGAAGGGGGACGACACACACCTTTCTTTGAAGGTTACCGTCCTCAATTTTATCTCCACACCACAGATGTAACTGGTGATGTTAATCTTTCTGAAGGGGTTGAAATGGTTATGCCTGGTGACAATGCTAAGCTAACTATAAAACTTATCACTCCTATTGCTATGGAACAGGGATTGAGGTTTGCTATTCGAGAAGGAGGGCATACAGTAGGAGCGGGAGTAGTTGGTAAGATAATTGAATAAAAAGGCTAGATAAATAGAATGAGACAAATAATTACCCTTGTCTGTGGGGAGTGTAAGAGGAGAAATTACACCACTTCCAAGGAGAAGAAAAAATCCTCATTGAATCTTAAAAAATACTGTAGGTTTTGTCGTAAACATACTTTTCATAAAGAAAAATAGGTCCGTAGCTCAACTGGCTAGAGCACCGGACTCCAAATCCGGCGGTTGCGGGTTCAAGTCCTGCCGGGCCTGCCAGTGAATTGTGAGTAATTAATTGGTGAGTAGTGAGTAAGATAGGAAAGACAAAGGATGAGGGATAAAGCCAAAACGAGGATATAGCATTAAAATCGAGTATCAAGAAAATTAACCATTTAACTAATTAACCAACGAGATACAAAAATGGCAAATAAGATAAGTACCTTTCTTCAGGCAGTTAGGGCGGAGATGAAGAAGGTAACCTGGCCCAATCGGTCTCGAATCATAAGATCTACTTTGGTAGTGCTGATTACTATTGTCATTTTCGGTATATTTATTGGAGGAATAGACTTTATGTTTTTCCAGGTTCTAAAGTTTTTTCTAGGGTGATACTATGAATAAAAAATGGTATGCTTTGCATACGTATGCAGGCCAAGAAGATAAAGTGAAGGCTAACCTCAAACAGCGGATTGAATCCTTCGGGATGAAAGATAAGATTTCTCAAATGTTGATTCCCAAAGAGAAAATAGCGGAAGTCAAAGATGGAAAGAGGAGGATTTACAGTAGGAAGTTTTTTCCTGGATATATGTTAAT
>Ga0315545_1004043_pt1 | contig 12261 bp, 11 predicted proteins | sample SalMarSW160210MG_FD_203096 | JGI IMG/M metagenome (GOLD analysis project Ga0315545, IMG submission 203096) | Salt marsh sediment microbial communities from the Plum Island Ecosystem LTER, Massachusetts, United States - Salt Marsh Sediment SW1602-10 ... | reverse complement strand
GATATGAGATAAGGGACCTGTTCATCGATCGTCCTGCTGAAGACGCTGTGGGACTCTTCGGCGTTGTTGGAGGATCAGTCGAGAATGTGGGGATTGCAAACGTCGCTGTGATCGGGGCCAATGGTGTTGGGGGCCTGGTGGGAGCGAATGTGGGCAGCGTCAGTTCTTCGTATTCAAGCGGGAGCGTGAGCGGCGATACCGGCGTAGGTGGTCTCGCAGGAGCGAACGGATTTGGGGGCACGTTGAGTCATTGCTACTCCGATGCTGGCGTGACGGGTGATATTGGTGTCGGTGGTCTGGTGGGAGGCAATGTGTATGAGGGCACTATCCGCAACTCCTATTCTACTGGCAGCGTACATGGTGATGAGGACGTAGGCGGTCTCGCGGGATTCAATTATGATAGTAGTGCGAGCAATTCCTATTCTACAGGTAGTGTGACGGGGGCCTCGTACGTTGGTGGCTTGCTGGGAGAGGATTGGGGCACGGTGAGCGGCTGCTTCTGGGACACCCAAACCAGCGGCCAACCTACGTCGGATGGTGGGCTTGGTAAGACTACCGCCGAAATGAAGAACATCACAATATTCTCAGATGCCGCATGGGACATAATTGCAGTAGGTTTAGGCGTGACCAATCCCGCCTATATATGGAACGTGGTCGATGGCCAGACCTATCCCTTCCTGAGTTGGCAGTCTGTTTCTTAGCACATTGGTAGCTTGGATGATTTGTCCAGTAGCACAGTGTGCCTGGCGGCGGGATTGCGCAATACCGTATCCTGCTACCTTGATACGCAGCATCCCCAATCATAGCTGAGCCAACAAGAACTAGGATCCCGGAAAAGGCAACCATTGCGAAGGAGGTTAAGAATGAAAGGAATACTCAGTTGGAAGAGACGCCCTTACGTGTCAAGAGTCGGAATATTCTTGATTGCCGTAACTCTGATTGCCGGGATGGTAGGGTGTGGCAATGGTGGTGGGGGTGATGGTGAGACCGAATCCATTGCCATGGTCGCAGCAGGTTCCGGCGGTCATATCATCGGGCTCAAGTCAGACGGCACCGTGGTCGCCGCGGGAAATGACACCTACGGCGAGTGCAATATCGACAGCTGGACGGATATTATCCACGTCGCCGCGGGCCACTGGCACACGGTCGGAGTTAAAGCCGACGGCACCGTGACCGCCACCGGATGGAACGACTACGGGCAGTGCGATGTTGCCGGGTGGACGGACATCGTTCAAGTGGCGGCCGGTTTGTTCCATACGGTGGGACTCAAGAGCGACGGCACCGTGGTCGCCACTACGATCAGTAAGCCATCTGACGACGACGGACAGTGTGATGTGGCGGACTGGACGGATATTGCTCAGGTATCGGCGGCTTTTATTCACACTGTAGGGCTCAAAGCCGACGGTACCGTGGTCGCCGCAGGACGTAATTACCCTGGGCAGGGTGACGTCAGCGAGTGGACGGATATCACGCAGGTCGCGGCAGGCTACTATCACATGGTAGGGCTCAAGTCCGACGGCACCGCGATCGCAGTAGGAGCCAACTGGACCCACCAGTGCGACGTCGACAGTTGGACGGACATCGTCCAAGTCGCCGCATGTAGTGATACGTTCGGGCTCAAGTCTGACGGTACCGTGGTCAACGTCTACGGCTATAACGTCGGCGGCTGGACGGACATCATCCAGATCACCGCAAATGGCTGGTATACGGTGGGGCTCAAGTCCGACGGCAGCGTGGTGGCTCAGGGAGACAAACTCTGGGGACAGTGTGCTGTCGACGGCTGGACGGACATTGATCAGATAGCGGCATGCGGGGCTTACACGGTCGGAGTCAAGTTCGACGGCACAACGGTCACGGGAGGGGCTTGGGATTGCGAGCATGTCAAGTGGCCGGTCGATGTTGGCAATTGGACACAGATTGTCGGCGTTGCCGGAAGCATGTCACACACGGTGGGGCTTAGGTCCGACGGCACTGTCGTGGGTGAGGGGTGGTTGTGTTGGCGAGATCATGGGCAACTTGAAGTCCGAGACTGGGTCGATATCATTCAGGTCGCCGCAGGCGGTGAGTGGTATAAGGCGCACACAGTGGGGCTGAAGTCCGACGGCACCGTGGTCGCCACTGGATGCAACGACTACGGCCAGTGCGATGTCGGCAACTGGACGGATATTATCCAGGTAGCCGCCGGGCTTTGTCACACGGTCGGGCTTAGGTCCGACGGTACTGTGGTCGCTACTACGATCGGTGACCCATTTTGCGACTACGGACAATGTGATGTGACGGACTGGAAGGACATCGTCCAAGTAGCAGCCGGTTACATCCATACGGTGGGAGTCAAGGCCGACGGTACTGTGGTCGCTACTACGATCGGTGACCCATCTTACGACTACGGACAATGTGATGTGACGGACTGGACGGACATCGTTCAGGTTGCCGCGGGCTTCTATCACACTGTAGGGCTCAAAGCCGACGGCACTGTGGTCGCTACTACGATCGTGGTCCCTACTACGATCAGCGAACCATCTGAGGACTACGGACAGTGTGATGTGGCCGACTGGACAGATATAATTCAGGTTGCCGCAGGAGACTATCACACGGTCGGGCTCAGGTCCGACGGCACTGTGGTCGCGGCAGGCATCGGGGCAGAGCTCTACAAATGGAATCTGGGGACCACCCGGCACGATCTCAACATCTCCTCCACTACAGGAGGGTCAGTAACCGCCCCTGGCGAAGGGGTGTTTACCTACGGCGCCGGGACAGTGGCAAATCTGGTGGCCGAGCCTGAGGAGGGCTATCAATTTGTGCGCTGGACGGGCGATACCGGCACCGTTGATAGGATCAATGCCAGATCAACCACGGTCGCGATGTGGGGCGACTATGTAGTAACGGCCGAATTCGCCATGCCACCAATTCGCTACAACTTGAACGTCGGCACCACTGCAGGAGGATCGGTAGTCGCACCCGGCGAGGGGACCTTCAGCAATGAGCGGGGAACGGTCGTTGAGCTTGTCGCCGAGCCAGAAGAGGGATACCAGTTTGTCAACTGGACCGGTGATGTGGAGACCGTCGCGGATGTTGATTCCCCCTCAACGACGGTCAGTATAGACGGCGACTATTACATACGAGCTAACTTCGCTGCCGTTGAGGTTGTCGGTATAGGTGTTACCGTTGGCGACTGGATAAAGGTCGAATATGAAGTTACTGGTTGGCCTGCTGGGGAGCCGTATCCAGAGTGGTTGAAGCTGGAGTTTCTCACTATTGAAGGGACAAACGCTACGGTGCTGGTTACGATGCACATGTCTGACGGAACCGAACAGAGCGACACAGCGTCCACGGATATTGGTGAAGGCGGTGGCGAAGCTTTTGGGCTTGCTGGGTTCGTCATGCCGCCGGACCTGACCACGGGCGACTCAGTTTACCTCACCGGATATGGAGACGTGACAATAGACGGCGAGACAGCGAGAACCTATGCCGGAGCAGAGAGAACCGTGGTTTACGCAAGTCTGTCGCAATATGGAGTCCAACTCACCCATTACTGGGATCAGGAGACAGGAGTCATGGTGGAGGCATCCTCGACGCAAGACGACACTACTGTGACTGCCGCCGTAACGGAGACAAATCTGTGGTGACCTTAGCTCTGGCCGGATACCGTAGTGGTTCTAACAGTGTTAAGCGCAGCCCTTGCAGGTTCATCCCGGCAGATTATTGCTCGAAGAATAGGAAGAGCCATTCTATGGTATACAGAATAGAGCCTTTGAATGTACCGTTACACAGAGGAATGTAAAGGAGGACAAGACATGAAAAGAACCTGGAAACCGACGGTTGCAGGCATATTCTGCATTATCGCAGCGATCATTTGTATTGCCTTAGTCGTATTGTCTGTGCTTCTTATGGGCGTCCTCCAGCTCTTCTGGATCTTCGGCGCATCCCCCGGCCAGGAACTACCTGGTACCGGGCACGTCAATGGGATTCTGATAGGGGGGAGGACTTGTTAGCATAATCGCTATCGCTGGCGCTGTATGTGCCTTTAGAAGAAGGGTTTGGGGACTGGCGCTTGCCGGATCTATATGCGCGCTGGTCGGTTTCGGTATTCTCGGGGTACTTGCCATCATATTCATCAGTTCGAGTAAGAGCGAGTTCAAATCTGCCACAACCGGAGTGAAAAGATTGGCAGGGGATGTGGGTGGTACGTAAGCTAATTCAAGACACGCCGCCAAGTCACTCACCTTCTCCGCTGTTAACCTGTGTCTTGGCTTCTCCAAGAACGGCGCAAGTACGAAGAAAGTGAACCAGGAGGTGCAGAAATGAAAGGCAGAAGAATTCTTCTACAGGTTGTAGTCTCCACCGCTCTTGTCCTGAGCCTGGCTGTTCCTGCCTCGATGGTGGGAGCTTCAGCAACCGTGCCTCTGCCGGACGACCGTCCTGTCAGTTATTCGGCGGCAGATAGCTCCAGCGCTTTTTCGGCAATAGCACTGAATACGCCTCAAGGGAACGTAACGCCCATGGTCGCCGCAGGCGAAGCTCATACAGTGAAGCTCGAGTCCGATGGCACCGTGGTCGCCGTGGGAAGGAACAAGTACGGCCAGTGCGATGTGGGCGGCTGGACGGACATCGTCCAGGTCGCCGCAGGGTACGGGCACACGGTGGGAGTTAAGTCTGGCGGTAGCGTGGTCGCCGTGGGCTTTAAAAACTTCGGGCAGTGTGATGTCGGCAACTGGTCGGACATCGTCCAGGTCGCCCCCGGCAGCCAACAAACGGTGGGGCTTAAGTCCGACCACACTGTCGTCGCCGTGGGAAGCAACTACAACGGCCAGTGCAATGTCGGTAACTGGACGGACATCATTCAGGTCGCCGCCGGCGACGATCACGTGGTGGGGGTTAAGGCCGATGGCACGGTAGTCGCTGTGGGATTCAACTACAACGGCCAGTGCAATGTCGGTAACTGGACGGACATTGTCCAGGCCGCCGCAGGGTGGAGTCACACGATCGGGGTTAAGGCCGATGGCACGGTAGTCGCTGTGGGATTCAACTACAACGGCCAGTGCAATGTCGGTAACTGGACGGACATTAACCAGGCCGCCGCAGGGGGGAGTCACACGATGGGGCTTAAGACCGATGGCACCGTGGTCGCCGTGGGATACAACTGGGCTGGGGAGTGCGATGTCAGCGGCTGGACGGACATCGTCCAGGTCGCGGCCGGCGACGGTCACGTGGTGGGGGTTAAGGCCGATGGTACCGTGGTCGCCGCGGGAGACAATACCTACGGCCAGTGCGATGTCAGCAACTGGAATATAGTAACTGGGGTACCACCAGTCAACTGGCTGGTAATTGGCGGGATTATAGCGGTGGTGGTAGCAGCGGGATTGGTGATTTTCTTCATGCGTAGAAGGAGGGCTGCCTCAACCAGGACGCAGAAAAATCTGGTTGAACCAGAAAGGAGATTAGTCAAAACGGGCTTCGCAAGCAAAGTGTGGGGCTTCCTGCGTAGGCCCATCACCACCTTCAGGGCAGTGAAAGAGGACACTCTGAGTGGTGCCTTGAAATACGCCCTGATTTGTCTTGTGATCTTCGGGGCACTCACAGGTATCGTGCTTGTTCTGTGGGGTACAGGTCAACTCTCTGGGGCTGACTCTGTGTGGCTATCTGGTGAGCCATTATTACTCATACCGATAATAATTGGTCTCTCGATTGTCGGTGGCATTCTCCTTATCTTCATCGGTGGTGCATGGACGCACCTATGGGTATACCTGTTGGGAAGGAGACAAGGTTGTAGTTATAGACAGACACTGAAAACTCTGATCTATGGGGCAACACCTATTTATCTGGTGGGGTGGGTGCCCTTTCTCGCTGAGCGGGTGGGTGTTCTGCTTGGGACCCTCGTTTCGATTTGGGCTCTCGTGTTAATGATAATCGGATTGAGGGAACTCCACGGGATAACAACCGGCAGGGCAGTGGTGGTGTCCATCTTAGGAATCGTTATTCCCGCATTTGTGATCTTATTGCTGGCTGTTATTGGCGTAGCGCTACTAGTAGTCGTGGGATTTTTTTGGTTATTTGGCGGAGGGTAGACAGAGCGTAGACAAAAACCAAACTGTTGTGAATCTTATGGAAAGGAGCTATGCCATTGAGGCTGGATGTCGACAGGGAAAGCCCTGCCGACACTCAAAAAAGACCGATGCAGAAAAACCTGGTTGAATCAGAAAAGAGATCGATCAAAATGGGTTTCGCAAGAAAACTGAGGGGCTTCTTGGGTAACCCTACCATTACCTTTGGAGCAGCCAAAGAAGACACGCTGAGGGATGCCTTGAAGTACGCCCTGATTTGTCTCGTGATCTTCGGGACATGTACCGGTCTCATCCTCGGTGCTCTGGTTCACCTATACTTTGGTATAGTGGAATGGCTTTTTGCTGACCTGCCCGGGTACCTAGGCCCCGCTGGCTCTGGCTACTGGCTTGTTGTTCCGATAGTAATCGGCCTCTCAATTGTAAGTGGCTTGCTTTTTATCTTCATCGGTGGTGCCTGGATACACTTATGGGTATACCTGTTGGGAGGTAGAAAAGGCCACGGTTACGTGCAGACAGTGAAAGCTCTTATCTATGGGGCGACACCTGGTTACCTGGTGGGGTGGGTACCTTTTATCGGTGCGTTTGTAGGCGGTTTTTGGGCACTCGTACTGACCATAATCGGATTGAGGGAACTGCACGGGATAACAACAGGCAGGGTGGTGGCGGCGTGCTTGCTACCAATAGTCATAGTTCTTGTCATCGTCCTTCATTACATTCTCAATGTCTTGGCTATCTTCAACATCTTCTAGCAGTGTAGATAGGGCATAGTCAAAGTCAACGTGAATGCTTACCCATCGAAGTAGGGGATAAACATAAAAAGTGAACTGAGAGGTGCAGAAATGAGAAACAAAAGAATGCTGTTACAGGTCCTACTCTCTTTGGCTCTTGTCTTGAGCCTGATTATTCCTGCCTCGATGGCGGGGGCTGATGAGGATTGCTATGCCGAGAAGGCTCCGGAGCCTATAGCTCCTTCGGACGGCACGGTCATCGCTGCCGACCCTTGGGAGGACTGCGTGAATGTCCCGTTCACTATCGCATGGGGACGCCTGTGCGATGCCTCTCGTTATGACATCCAGTTTGCACTGGGTGAAGACTTCGACTCAATAGTGGAGGGCGCCAGCGACACAAACTATCTACCGCCTGAAATAGAAACGCCCAGCTATTTGGTGCCAACAGGTACACTCTCGTGCCTGACTACCTATTATTGGAGGATCAGAGCTGTGAAGACTGACACCGGCCAGGCCGTCCAAAGCTTATGGTCAGAACCGGTCAGCTTCACCATCGCTCCCGGTGCGTCGGCCGGCGCTATCGAGCTTGTCGCTCCCGAACCCGGAGCCTTGGACCAGCCTGTACAGAACGTGGGCTTCAGTTGGAATCTGCAGGCGACTGCCGATGCCTTCGACTGGGTGCTCTCCGAGAACGCCGACCTGTCCAGTCCCCTAGACAGCAAGACCGGGCTGACTACCGAGGCATACACCTTTACTGGCATTCTGCATTACGACACCACCTACTACTGGCAGGTGACCGCCTACAGGGATGGCTATCAAATAAGCAAGAGCACCGTAGGCACCTTCCGCACGATGGCGGAGGGTCTGCGTAGCCTCACCGTCTCCAGCACTGCCGGAGGGTCAGTAACCACGCCGGGCGAGGAGATTTACACGTGTGAGCTCGGGGAGGTAATAAATCTGGTTGCTGAACCCGCGGATGGATATCGGTTTGTGCGCTGGACCGGTGATGCTTGCACCCTTGATAACATCAACGCTGCCTCAACCAACATTACCATGCAGGACAACCTTTCGATAACCGCCAACTTCGCCATACCACCGATTCAATACAACTTATCCATCGCCAGCACCGCAGGAGGATCGGTAGTTGCACCTGGCGAGGGAATTTCCAGCTATGACGAGGGAACGGTGGTAAATCTGGTCGCTGAGCCCGAAGAGGGTTATCGCTTCGTCGGCTGGATCGGTGATGTGGACGCTATCGCCAATATTGATGCCGCCTCAACCACCATCAGCACGTACGGCGACTACTCAATAAAGGCTATCTTTGCGGATGTTAATATTGGCCGCGCAGGCATTAAGGAGGGCGACTGGATAAAGTTAGAGTACACGATTACCGGTTGGCCGGCCGGTCAGCCGTGTCCCGAATGGTTGGAACTGGAGTTTTTCAGCGTTGAGGGAACAAGCGCCAGTGTGAACGTCACACTTGGCATGTCCGACTGCCAAGAGCTAAGCGGTACGGTGCCCGTGAATCTTGGTGAAGGGGGCGGTGAAGCTTTTGGACTTTCCGGGTTCGTCATTCCCCCTAACCTGGGGAGAGGGGGCGCCATCTACTTCAGCGGATACGGAGACGTAACGATAGATGGCGAGACAACGAGAACCTATGCCGGAGCAAGGAGAAGGGTGGTGTACGCGAGCTTATCGCAGTCGGTGCCCTATCAGGGTGAAGTCCAGCTGAGGTACTACTGGGATAAACAGACAGGAGTGATGGTGGAAGCATCCACGACCTGGGAGGATGTGACTGCCACCGGCAAGGTAACCGAGACGAACATGTTGTGGGAAGCTACAACTGTCGGGATGCCGTGGTGGTTCTGGCAGTGGCGGGGATAGCCAATGTGTGGCTGACCCTGACAATCTATCTCTTGAAGAGGAATTGAGGCAAGACGGTAGCAAGTACAAGTCAAAGCCTCGAGGATCGCTAGATGAGAAGAAAGGACCTGCTCTGGATTCTTGCGTATCCTGTCTACCAGATCATCGGCACGATCAGGCACGAGGGAAGCCATGCCCTGGCAGCAATGGCGGAGGGAATTGAGGTCGAGAAGTTCGTGTTCTGGCCCAGCTTGCCTGGGGGCAAATTCTACTTCGGATATGTAAACTGGGAGGGTTCCACGACCTGGTTTGTCACAGCTGCCCCCGTACTTCTGTGACCTGATTACGTTCTTCGTCGCCCTCTTGATCATTCTCGAGGCTAAACCCAAGCGAAGGTGGCTGTGGATCAACATGCTGATAATCGGGATGCTGTCACCTTTCGTAAACAGCTTGAATGCCTACGTGGTTGGGTCGACTAGAAACGTAGGTGATGTCGCTGGACTCCTGTTGGCTCTCAATCCTGTTGCCATTCACTTGTACTTCGCTCTCACGTTAGTGTTCTACGCCTGGGGGCTAGACCACTGCTATCTTCGCAAGAAAACGTGGCATCCAGAATAGCATATACCCTTTCCCTGATCGGTAGCCCGCGAGACAGATGTCCGCAGGAATACTCTGAAACCCTTGTTGAGCCGGTCACAATAGCGTATTTTGCCTACCGATCACACAATCCGTCGAATTGTTGACATTGCCATCAATAACGCGTGAGAAAGACGTGGAGGTAGAATAGAGCCACAGTGTGATTTGACAATCCTAATAGGCCACCTGGCAATCTCGGCTCTTTGCCCTTCGATATTTTCTGAGCTAGGTTACCAGCGGCGAAATTGAGTTCATTACTCACCGCTTGAAGGCGACTGGAGAACTGAATATTCTGAGGACATAATACCTAAGCTGAGAAATAAAATTCTCTTCCTTCAAGACCTGCGTGTTCGATACCGTCTATCACCTTAGTAACCGTAATCAGCTTGCCTGGCGTTCTACAGGTGATTTTACCGGAGATTTCTGTTCCCAGTATGATAAATTCAAAGGTATTCTTATCCGCAGTCATTTTGCCTTGCAGGTCGGTCGCCTCTGTTCGATTGCCTATGAGATATTTCACTTCATGTGTACAGAAGCCTTCAAACTCTGTTCCTTCAGTACCAGTGACCCTGATAATATACTCTTTGTTTTCCCAGCTCCTGATATCCGGACAGAGGACAACACCGGCTACCAGGACGAGAAAAGCAACTATTAGCAATCTTGTTTTCATATCCCCTTTCTCATTGTAATTCTTATGTGACCTAATGTCAAGAACAAAGGCAAGCTGCATGGTTACATTTACTAAAGCATATTATGCGACAAAAGGATAATATATGGGCTGAGGAATATAACCCGGACTTCCTAAGCCTCAAAGAGGGAAAGAGAGCTTAAGCCAGAGCAAGATTTAACGACCTTAATAAGCTATCTGGGAATTTTAGCTTTCGACCACGGTTAAATGGGTGGTACTTGTTTTGGGAATAGAGCTAAGGAATTCTATCATTCTTTTATTCATAATGTTCAAGTTTCATTGTTAACGTAAGAGGGTCAACGCCCCGCACGGCCATTGTAATTTCTGCCTGGGGCACAACACCTTGCTCAGTTACCCAGAGTGTTATCTCAAGGTCCATCTCGGGTTGTGTTCCATCCACCACGAAACAATTCTCATAGGTGCCTGAGGGGACCACGACGTCCTCGTTTCCGATGGCAGTCATTTCCACGGTTACCTCCGGTATACCACCCAAATGGATGGTGTAGGTGAACTGCTCTGAGTACCCTACATCAATGCCCCCCCAGCGTTCTGGTGGTAGTAAGAACGTCATCTCCCTGGTTACGTCGACGAAAATGGCTGCATCTATTGCCGTCGGAAATGGCAGAGAAGAGTCCTCGTAGCTCCCTCCGGAAGACTTGGATTGAGGCCCAACCTCTCCATCAAAACTTCCCCCGACTTCTCCGATGGTGATATCTATGTTGAACTCTCCTTCGAATTGATAAGCCCTATTGCCGACTGATGCGAATTGTAGCTCCCCTACTCTGGATTCTTGGAAATAATAACCGTAAGTTGCAGAATGGACTTTGGGCTCGGGCTCCGGTTTGAGAAAGGTATAGGCGGCAACGGCGGCAATAATGGCGAGACCAACCAAGGTGATTATGACTATTGGATTTTTACTTTTCATTATAATTCATCCCTGGGTAATCCCATGCTATAATAATCTTCCTTAGTATAAAAAGAATTATGTGAGTGGTCAAGGAGGTGGAAAATGGCTGATTTCAGGCGGGGGATCAAAGCCGGTGTGGCTGTTGCAGCGGCCTACTTAATCGTCTCCGTGATATTTGAAGTAACCGGTTTCTTCGATCAGTTTGGGGACATTACATGGCAGCCGGACTCGGAATCCAACTCGAGTTATTGGATCCCTCATTTGTGATTACCTTGATCCTTGTCTTTATAGTCCCCTATGTACTCCGAGGAATCATATTCGGGGCTGTGTTCGCGGCCCTGTACGATTATCTGCCTGGTACTACCGCCATCAAGAAAGGACTGGTTTTCTCGTCATTGCTGTGGGTGCTTGTTACAGTTGAACTTATTTATACAACAATACCTGCAATACGTGCATACGCTCCCACTGATGGATTCCAGACTTTGTGGTCGGTAGCCCTGATCGTAGCGGGTGTGCATGTTAGCCTGCCATCGATTAGCGAGGTATTGGCTGGCATCATATCCGCTCTGGCTCTTGGCGCACTGGCTGGCTTCCTGTGGGACAGATTTCGGGCGACAAGGCTGGTAGAAGCAGGAAAAGGTACTCCGGTATTGCTGGTCAGCTTCAGCTTGAGGATCTGGATGTGGGCATCCTCAGCAATAGGTATCATCATATATGTGGTTAATGAAGGGGCTCTCATAATAGAGCCCGGGCCCATGTGGTGGGCAAACATACTTCATACCTTGGTTACCTTTGTCGGAGCGGCCGGCTGGATTCTCACCGTCATCGCCTGGAAGAAGACGAAAGTGGACAAGTCCGGGTTTAGATGGGGGGTGGCTGGAGGGGTAATTATGGCACTGACCGGTCTTATGTTGCTTCCCGGCGCGCTCGCCATTACTGGCGGAGTGCTCAGCGGGCGCAAACCCGTCAGCGAGCCCAGCACTGTCGCAATTGGGCAATAACGATAAGCAAATTTGCCGAATGTATAGTGAGGTGAGATAATTGGCTGATTTCAGACGGGGCATCAAAGCTGGCGCGGCTGTTGCAGCGGTCTACTTGATCATCGCTGCGATACTTGCAGCAATTTACCGCAATTCTTGGTCCATCCCGGACTTTATATACGGAACCGGACTCACCTTATTCTCATTAAGGTCCTTAATGGATCCCTCATCTGTGATCTTCTTGCTCTTTCAATATATAGTCCGCGGAATCATATTCGGGGCGGTTTTCGCTGCCCTGTACCATTATCTGCCCGGCGTCATCAGCACTGTGAAAGGAGTGGTGCTCGCGGCGTTTTTCTGTATAGTTGCCTTAATTGAGGTTATTTACACAACCCCT
>Ga0315545_1004042_pt1 | contig 12262 bp, 10 predicted proteins | sample SalMarSW160210MG_FD_203096 | JGI IMG/M metagenome (GOLD analysis project Ga0315545, IMG submission 203096) | Salt marsh sediment microbial communities from the Plum Island Ecosystem LTER, Massachusetts, United States - Salt Marsh Sediment SW1602-10 ... | reverse complement strand
TTTTAACGTCCTTGTCCATAACCTTACCGCCCTTTCGAAACACAAAAACAGTTCACCCTAAATAGGGACTCATAAGGTCAGTATACAAAGGCACTTAAAAAGCGCCAGAAAAAAATCCCACACCCGACCCGCTGCGACGCATCGCGGCGAGTTGCCTAACCTTGTCATTCCTCCGAAAGCAGGAACCCAGGCCCTGCCAGTTAGTATAATGTACAATTTTTTCGGCAATTTATAGCTATAATTGGTATTAGAAATTTTAGCGTAGTAGTCAAATGACTACTGCTGCAGTGCCTCGATTTTCTATGGCCTCACTGCTCGGTTATAGTATCAGACGACTCTGTCTCGAGCAAAATTTCTCCCGAAGAAACCACAATCTCAGGAGCCGACGCATACAGCCGAACGTCGTCAAAGTACAATATACCACTGGCACCATTGCCGTCAATACCCATACTAATCGTAGTTACATTATGCAGGTCCACGCCTAACGATGCAATGTCGATATTCCGCTGCTTCCACCGTATTTGCTGTATGTCTCCCACATCGCCGTCATAGTCCTTCTTAGAGCCATTGACCTTCACATATAACTGTCCGGTGTTCTCTGGAGAACCATAGAAGTACAGCACCAATGTCTGAATACCGGCTTTAGTCCAGTTTTGCGGAACAGCAAAAGTATGTTCGGCCTCTGAGTATGTTGCTCCGCCTGTATTGCTGTAAAACAGAGGCATCGCCTGCTCACCGCTGTGGACAATAGCGGTCTCAACAAAATGCTCTCCAGCTCCCCAATCCGGATTGGGATAACCTACTGTGGAACCATTCGCAGGGTTATCATATCCGTCTACCCAGGCTAAATATATCGTATCTGGCTCATAATCATTGTAGTCCTCGAAATCATCCACGATAAGGAACTCTTGCGTGGTAAAGCTCCAGACGTCTCCTCTGTGTATCGTATCGTCGGCCTTGACCTCGTCGATTCGCCAGTAGTAACTCTGGCCTAATTCAGGAGCTTCTGGGGGTGTATAAATGACAAGGTTCTGTCGGCCTCGATAAACGCCCGTCGTATCGGTGACGTCGGCATTGTTCACATCGTTGAAATCAGTTGCGAGGTAAACATCGTGCTGGACAGCAGTCTCCCCACCTATCCAGTTAAGTAAGCTGGCCTCCGGCAGGTCCACTATTATCCCGGGAGTGGGAGACAAAGCTCGGGCTTTTTCCAGGTCAGCAGGGGCCGGAAGTGCGCCTTGTACTTTCATTTGGATTCGGTACACGGATGTTTCGGCGGTGATGAACAGTGTCCGATTATCTTCGCCACCGAACCCACAGTTTGATGCCGGCTCCGGCGTAACGATATCTCCAAGGTGCATCCCCTCACTATCGAAGACCTGTACGAATGATGTGTTGTTCGTAACGTATAGGTTACCCCTGATATCCACTTTCATTCCGTCGGGCCATGCAGACAGTTCAGCCAAGACACGACGGTTTGCAAGAAGACCGTCGGGTTGTACATCGTAGGCATATATACAGCCGGGCTGCTGAGCCATTACGTACAATACCTTCTCATCGGGAGAGAACGCCAGACCATTGGGGTAAATATCGGCCTCCAATAATTCTAACGTCTCACCGTCTGGTGACAAACGATAGACGCCGTCGAACGGGAGTTCCTGTATTCCCGGTATGCCATACGCTGACGTCAATCCGAATGGGGGGTCTGTGAAGTAAATTCTACCGTCAGTTTTGACTACCGCGTCGTTCGGACTGTTCAGGCGGCTTCCGTTATACTCACTAACCAGTGTCACAATCGTTCCATCAGGTTCAGTGCGGGAGACTCGTCTATTACTGTGTTCACACGCTATTAATCTTCCCTGCCTGTCGAATATCAGACCATTGGCGTGACCGCTTGGTGAACGGAAGGTCTCCACCCTACCATCGGGCATCCACTTGTAGATGGTGTTGCCGGGGACGTCGCTGAATAGCAGGTAGCCATCAGGATGCCATACCGGTCCTTCCGTGAAACTGAAACCGGTCGCAATCTGCTCGAGTGTATCGGCTTCGACCAGTTCATCAATACCAGCGGCCTGACCACGAAGAACTAAGCCTCCGACAATTCCGAACAACAGCAGGGCCATTCGTGAAAAGCCTATCTTTCTCATTTTGCTCCTTCCCTTCTGCACGTTATGGCAAAATAACCGAAGAAAGACCGCTGCTTTCTGCGGTGCTCTAACGTGCTAACGCTTTTATTTCTTAGGGTCTCACTGCCCGGTTGTAGATGCGGACATCATCAATCAGGCCGGACCAGAAGGACCCGGGTTCCATGGCCTTGCCGGTGCCAATGTACAGACCGTTATTGGAGCTTTCTAAATTAGCCTGTGTGTCTTCAGCCACGGCGACGTCATCAACGTAAAGCGTTCTATGCAAGCCATCCCAGACGAGACCTATCCGGTGCCAGTTTCCATCAGTGATATTTGTTTGTGACGGCAATATGCCGGCGCCACGGCCAGGACCCTTCAGCTCCGTCATCAAGTTACCTTCTAACGAATCTGTGCAAAGCCAATTCGCCCTACCCGTTTGCGACAACACGACCTGGCCTGGAGCACCGCCCTTGACCCAGGTAAGAACACTAAACTTCCCATCCGCAGGGTTCAACACGAAAGGCGTGTTGACATAATCATCGATGCCGTCAAGCTGCAATGCACCATCTACCATACCGCCCTCAGGCTGCCAGGCCGGGTCTCCATATACATTACCATTATTATCATTAGCGCTGTCAGATGCTATATCGCCTACTATCTCGTCCAGTGCCCAGTGAGCTATCAGTGTCGGGTCATTCAGTTCCACAAACAAATACTCAGCAAGGACAATTAGGTCCTGGACATCGACTATGCCGTCACCCCAGGGCATCGGGCCAATATCGCACAATGTCTCGTCTGTGCCCCAGTGGTCAATCATAATGCACATGTCTGCCGCATCGACGATTCCATCGCTGTTTAAATCCACGATGTGAGAGATGGTCGCTTGCCATAGGTCCCACTTATTATCATCAATTGCTGGTCCGGAACACCAGTAGAGAGTAGAACCGTCGGCGGAGATGCTGGGCTTCTGCTCCCCATCCGAAGTGTTGATCTCCGGCCCAAGTAGTATGGGAGTCCCCCAGCTACTGTCGTCGCTGGTCCGTGTCGCTAACCATATATCCGGTAAAAGGGACACATTAACATAATCAGAATGAAAAAAGAGGGCCAGGCCGTCGCCTGATATGCTTGGACCCCAATTCCCAGATCCCCCGCGAGATGGCATTAGCCCCAGATTTACCGGTGGACCCCAAGGGCTGTCCCTTGTGGGTCGCGTCGTCACGAATATATCCCCTCCATAAAAAAATTGAGGGTCATAGGAACGCGCGATTGAGAAGTAAAGCGAACAGCCGTCTGGCGAAATACAACCACAGAACTCGGGACCCGCGGAGTTGATGGGAGACCCCAGATTTGTCGGCGGACCCCAAGGGCTCTCTTTCGTCGGCCTGGTGGTCAGCCAGATGTCCCGCCTGCCCAGCCCGCCGGGCATATCAGTACTGAAAACGAGCGTTAGCCCGTCGGCTGTAATGGATGGATCGCTCTCGCGGTATTCGCTGTTGACGGGTGCTCCGAGATTCACCGGTGGTCCCCAGTAACCCTCTGGATTTCGTTCTGACGTTTGTTTTGTGGTCACCCAAATGTCCCACCCCCCAAGCCCACCCGGCCGTGTCGAGCCAAAGTACAACGAAAGACCGTCAGGCACGATAAAGGGGTCATAGTCTCTGTATGGGCTATTAACGACAGGCCCAAGACTGACACGCTCACCGAAGGTGAAATCTGCGTTCGCAACTGACGAAATCAGGCCCAATGCCAAAGCCAAAATGGCTAACATTCCGCCAAAGCGGATCTTCGATTTTGTCGTTTTCATCTCTTTCTCCTTTGGAAAAATTGTTAGTGTTTCCGGCCAGATACTCGATTGATGGCCATCATTGCGAGCCCTTCGCTTTGTTCGAGGATAAACTCCGCGAATCAATCTCTATATAGTTCGAAGTTAAGAGATTGCCACGGCCTGCTTCGCAGGCCTCGCAATGACAATTCTGCGCATCTTTTCCAGCCACGAGCCATCCCCGTTTTTGCTTTCGCAAGAAAGCACGGGGATGAGGCTGCCACCCGTCTTTACGAAAAACTCGCTGATTGAATGCCATTTTGGATTATCTCCTCCAGTAAACTCAAGGGGCGTTAGCGCGTATTCAGAGTAGTTTGTCAAGCGCAGAAACTACTGCTTTGTCACGCATGCTTTGAGGATTGTCATTCCGCACTTGATGCGGAATCCATTACCATCAATAAATCTGGATTCCCGCTTTCGCGGGAATGACAAACCAATATTTGAGCCTTGACAGAGCACTACGCGTATTCGCTATTGTTTCCTGAAAATATTCTGCCCGATTGAGACGAGTCTGTCAAGAAGAAATTTAGCATAATAGAGAAAATCTTTACAGGAACAGGGATTGCTTCGCAGGTTTTAGAGCCTATCCGAATAACTATTGCTCTCGCCTGTCATTCTGAACGGAGCGTAGCGAAGTGAAGAATCTCCTCTTCGTGGGCCAGATTCTTCGGCTTCGCCTCAGAATGACAAGGAATGAAGGATTATTCGGATAGGCCCTTAGTCACTTAAAGTAACAATTTTTCTGATTATATCGAAGTCAGCTTATCCCTGTTCTCATAGACTTTTTGGATGGCATCGGCGACATCGTCCATATCCTCTTTGGTGCTGAGCAGAGGACCTGAAGCCCAAATCATAGCCATCTCCTGACAAACCTTATCGCAGTTGGGACAGAGGTTCTGCTCGCGGTATTCCCGCAGTCTCTTTCCGGAAAACATCTTCTTATAGACCTTTGAGCTCAATATGTGCTCTACCCACGGCTCCTTATGTAATCCCTGGGCTAAATATGGGCTGAGGCTGATACCTTCGGCACGAAGGGCCTTTAGAAACTTGCTGCGGTCGGCATTGTTGAAGTATTCCTTGTGATATGTCATCATGTAGAGATAGAAAGAGCCGTTGGGGGTACCTTCGTATAGCTTCTGGGGAGTGATTCCCGGGAAGTCTTTGAGCCTGTAGGTCAGATGAGCGGCGTTGGCATTGCGGCGGGCGAAGCGTTCATGCACGCCGGGCCATTGGCCAAGCAGTACGGCTGCTTCAAATTCGTTCATGCGGTATTTCGGCCCGATGACTTCGGTGCGTCCCCGGCGGGATGTGCCGTGGTTATGGACGGTGTAACATTTGTCCATAAGCTTTTCATCGTTTCCTAAAATTGCGCCGCCTTCTCCACAGGCAATTGTCTTGCTGGATTGAAAGCTGAAACACCCAAGGTCGCCAATGGTTCCCAACCTTTTACCTTTATACTCGGCAAGGTGTGCCTGACAGGAATCTTCAATCACTTTGAGATTATGTTTTTTAGCAATTGCCATAATCCTGTCCATATTGCATGCTTGCCCCCCAATATCCACGGGCATAATCGCTTTGGTGTTCTCGGTTACTCTTGTCTCTACGTCGTCGGGGTCAAGCTGATAAGATTCGCGGTCCAGGTCGGCCAGTACCGGCAGTGCCCTGGCGGACAAAATGGAAGCAATTGTTCCAGGGTCGGTATAGGGTGAGGTGATGATTTCATCGCCGGGGCCGATTCCGAGCGCTTCCACACAGGTGTGCAACGCCTGGGTTCCAGAGCCGGTGGCTACGCAGTACTTTGCCCCTATCAGCTCGGCAAACTTCTTTTCAAGCGTGGGCACAGTACCTGACCTTGACTGGATTCTGCACCATATCCTGCTCTTGGTGGTCTTCAATATTGAATCTATAACATTTTCATCCCAGTAAGGCCAGCGAGGCCAGCTCTTGTTTTTTCTGACAGGCTTACCGCCGAGTATTGCCAGCTTGCCGGCTTTTTTGGTTAAGTTTGCATAGGCGGGAATGGTCCCTGAGGTAACAGCAGCGAGCGAGCCTGCCGATGCGGCTATGAATTGCCGCCTTGTTAAATCGTTCTTATTCATTTTTAAACCCTTTCAATTGGCGTTGTCTGGAAACATGATATTTGGCTGAAGATTCCATTATAATCTCGCGCTCCGTTAGAAGATAGCATTTTTTTCTAACAGGGCGAGCCGTTAGCGGAAAAAGTGTTCGGAAATTGGCTTTGTTTGGGTTTGTATTGGGTTTGTTTTTCCTGACTCTCTGCAGACATTTATTTTCATAATCCTCTGTGTAATAGATGTTTACGCTCATTTTGGCCTTTGAAGAAATTGGGTTTGATTGGGTTTGAATTGGCTTTGAATTGGGTTTGTTTTGACCAAGTGTCCAATTGGCAATATTTTCATAATCCGTTGTATTATATGATTTTACGTTCATTTGCAATCCGCCTACGGCGGACAAGATTGGGTTTGTTTTGCATAAAAAGGGCTGATTTGTAGAGGGTCCTCGACAGATGTAGAGGGCGGAGGACAGAAGACGGTTGGCGAGTATTGCGTATCGCGTATTGCGTATTGCATAGATCGTAGCCCAAGGTTGCATCTGGTAGTCTGAAATCCGAAATCCTAAGCACTATCCGCCTACGTCAAGACTACGGCGGACAAGAATCCTAAACAAATCCAAATTACACAAAATTAAATGTTCAAAACGGTTCCCTGCCTAAGGCATGCAGGGATTCGGGCCGGCTGGCTCTAAGTCCTTGCTGCGCTGCAGCTTACGACATGCAAACTGAAATGTCATCTTCGCCTGCTGGCGATATGTGTTAGCCTGCTGGCTAACATAGGCGTATTATACCAAATTTCGAGTTTGATTTCAAGTAGATTTGAAAAAAATCTCCGAGACTCGGCACTAATTGTTGGATTCTCGTTAGTGAGGAGTGAGCTAAAGTGAACTAAAGTAAACTAAAATGCCTAAAGTGAGCTAAATTTGGATACTCCCGCCGTCGCTGAAGCTATGTCGGACAAGCAATGCTGGATTCTCGATGCTCGAAAACTACCATCTACTTCGCTCACCCTTCGACTCTGCTCCCCCCTTCGCTAAAGCTACAGAGGGCAGACTTTCGCTCAGTGGCTGCCACCCGCCGCTCCTTAGCGGTATCTCTTTCATTATTTTCTCTTACCTCCGTTCTTATTGCCGTTGTTCGCGATCGCCTGTCACAAATCAAGAAAGTACCGGAAACCTTTAATTCCCCTTGTCATAAGATTTACCTTGACAATTTAGATGAGAAATAGTAAATATTATGTATGAATATCATTCTAGCAATTATCGTCCTTGTTGTTGCTTATTTTATTGGTGAAAGCAATTGGGGAATATTTGCAAAACTTTTTGTTGGATTCAGTTTTTTGGGTTTAATGATTTTGATTTATAACTCTTGGTTGCGGACGCATTGAATTTATTAGGAACAATCATCGTTTTGTGTGTACTGTCCCCAGCCATTGATAGTTGGGTGTCCCTAGTTCTCCAAAGTATTAACTCTTAAGGGCTTTTTTCTTCGGCAGAGCTATCCCACTGAGCTTTTCGATTTGTTCGTCAATTTCGGACATGTATTCTCCCAAAATAATTAACACTTTCTGAAATAGATCCAGTTGTCCCTGCTTTTGGCTGTGATCTATACGTTGCCATACTTCAGTGATACGTTCGCTTACTTTTTTCGGCAGACGAATCCAGCATGCCGGCAGAAGTTCGGGAGCCCAGCTATCCCTATCTATACCTTCGCGAAAGTAATTTCGTATCTTCTCACATTGCTTTTCGCGCCGTGTTAGTTCAGCTTGTAAGTATTGAATCTTGAATTCCTTCTTCCAGCGATGATGCTCGACTATAAGGACGACCAAGGAGAAACCGCCCCCAAGTACGCCGCCAATAATGACAGCCCATAATGTTTGAGACATAGTGCTATCCTCTATTAATTTTTAGCTTGTTAGGGACAGTCAACCCCTATTTGTGCACTGTCTGTAGACATCAAACGGATGGTTGACGCTAGTTTTTCCCTGATTATTACTCAAAGGTCTTTCATTTTCATATTGTAGTTACTATAAGCACTCAAGAAGAACCAAGAAGCCCGTTGAACCTCATTTCTGCTGATAGTCAAAGGTCAATTCTATAGCGTTGTCCCTCGTAAGGCGCCGCATATTTCGGAGGAGGGTAGGTAACCTTCTATTGTTCGATTTGTTCGGTGTGTATCTTTTTAAACCGACAGGTAGGCTCAGTGTTTGTACCCAGATATCGGATACCAACCCCACCCCCCACCCGATACCACAATTCACTTGTCTGGGTATCCAAGACGTATGCTACTCCTCCGTCACTTCCGCATACAAGTTGATAACGGCCACAGGTAGGCGTTTTCGCAGTGCTTGCTACCAATAGAAATATCAGGATTGCTAGGATAAAACCAATCAACATACTTAGTGGCTCAATTTTAGCTTTCATTTTGTCCCTTTCAGAAATTCATTTGGCGTTTTCTTCTCACCATCGTCACACCAAAGGCGAGTAATAGCAGTATGAGCGCGTCTCCGCTTATGAACTAAAAGAACCTAAAATACCATACAGTAATATGCGATACTCGATAAAATAAGCCAAACCAAGAATTTCCACCACCTACACATCCGACTTTCAGCTAATAACAACTTAAGTTAAAATACCAGTTCTGGGTCATCTATTTCCTCTAATTCTTGCTCAAGTATTACTTGGCTCGGTTCGGGTTCTGTTCGATGATAGCTCGCTATCTCATGAAAAACTACTTCGATAATAAACACTGGTAATAATCCGCAAGCAGCGCTAAGAGCAATAAACAGTAAATGTCCTAAGATAACAATAATCCATTCCACAGCATATTCTCCCTGTTCACATATATTCGATTATTATGGACAGTGTCAACGTTATAATGCACTGTCCCCTCCCATTTATAGGTAGCTATCCCTAGTTTTACTTCATATCCCAAATTTCCAATCGACTTAAATAATACTCCCTAAGCAGAGAATACTTCAATGCCATTTGCGGCTTTTGACTGTTTTTTAATCGATCATATTCATTGTTTACAAACTCCCATCCCAATCTTATATTTTCTTTTATGTGTGAATGAGGTTCAGCGATTTGAAAAAATGCTTGCCCTAAATAATCCAAAGTCGGCATTCCGTCTTTGTCAGTATATATCATGCTCTGCCAAATATTGTTTTCAACACAATCAATACTTATATCCTTGGGCTTTTTAACCCAATCACAAATGTAACCATTCAATGTGTTCCCAATGACAATTCTTGGATACAATGCAATCTGACTCTCTAGTTCATACACATCGATCATAATCGGCCCATAAACACCGCCATCAGGCCATTCAAAACCTTTTCCAACCTCAACAGACCCACGAACTGGAGCACGATTAGCGAGAGAGCTTATCATCGCAGCGGACAAAGACACCAACAGCGCAAAAACATTTTGGGTTAAGGGCTTTGCATTAGAATCGTAATATGGAGATGTTACAGCGATGCTGTCTGAGAAAAAACTGAACTGATAATCGCTTTCTGACAGACTTCTCATGTTAGATTTTTGAGGTTCACTAATTTCTAGTTTACCATCAATAATGAGGCCATACGTCACTTGACAAGACCACTTTATGCTCCTTTTTAACCATTCTCGGAGCTCCCGAACCACGACGTATGTTTGACTTATAATATCTATAAACTTTTTGTATTCGTGCTCATTAGTACGCAGTTTTTTTAGGTTATTCAACTTCTCTTTTTGACCAAGCACATCTAAGTAAGCCACAACATAGTCTGAGAAAATAGCCCGTTTTTTTCTACTTGATTCCATAAAGTTGCACTCCAACTATTGGGGAAATCTTGGGCCTCCATACTTATTTCTCCCTTTCATTGAGTTCCTTTCGTATCTCGCATAGGGCTCTACCAGCAGATGCGTAAAAAAACCGTTGTGAGGTACACAATCTACAAAGTTAAATCAGGACGACATCCGTAAGGTTTAACCTATAAAACATGAGTTTATTTGTCAACAAGAATAATGGTGGGGCAAGCCCCACCCTACAAAGTGAACGGGCGATTTGGCTGGCTTACACGCGGAGACTGTGTTAGAATATGCGGGAAAATGGTTGATGCAATCAGATAGTGTAACCTTGTCCGGGCAGAGGTTTGGAGCAGAGGTCCACAGCCAAGAAACTGGATTCCCGCTCCCCGCTTTCGCGAAGGGACAAGTTTCGCGGGAATGACGGGTGATAGTTCGGCAATAGGAATTAGATAAGGATGCGTGGCTATGAAAAAATGTATGACGTTGAAAACCAAGATGTCAGTTTCGGTTGTTTTGTTAATCGTACACATCTTCTGCCCTGCCGGTCAGGCCATGCTCAAAGGAGGCTGTGCGAAGGTAAATATAACTTCTCCATTAGGGATACCGCTTATCGGCTCGTATGGTAAACCGAGCGATGATGTGCTCGATGAGCTCTATGCCAAAGCGCTGGTTCTTAATGACGGAAGCACTACTATAGCAATTGTCTCTTTAGACTTGCTGTATGTGCCTTTGGAAGAGATTACTAATCCAATACGACAGATTATCAAGAAGAAAATAGGCATCCCCGAAGAGAATGTTCTTATCTGCGCCACTCATACTCACTCCGGGCCGGAAGTTTTTACCAGAAGTAAGCTTAGGCCGGAGAAGGAGGTTCCCCAATCTGAGATTGACCAATTCTATCTCCAGACGCTGATAAGAAAGACGGCAAGCTCGGTAATGATTGCTTATAAAAATATGCAGGAGAGTTCCCGCAAGGCGGGGTCGACTTCCCGCAAGGCGGGGGCCCAGGTAAAGATAGGTGCGACAAAAGGGCGAATCCCCGAAATATTATATAATCGAAGGCCAAAACTCGCTGATGGTTCGGTGAAAATGGCGTTCACTCTTCCGCCGGAAGTTACCGCAACTAAGAAAATAGAGACAGACGCAGAAGGCAACGTAAAAGTAACATTCACTCTGCCGGAGGAGGCGGATTTGGATTTCGGGCCTATAGACCCTGAGGTTTGCGTGCTCAGGGTCGAAGATATGAATGGTGAAATTGTCGGCTCCCTCGTTAATTTTGGCTGCCATCCCGTTTGTATATATCCGTATTTGAGTACGACAATATCGGCCGATTATCCCACATACACGACGAAGGTTGTCGAACAAATGGAAGGAGGGATTTGTCTTTTTGCTCTCGGGCTAGCCGGGAACACGGTTCCTGTCCGTAGAGGAGTAATACCCCGGCAGCAAATCGGCAAGGCCCTTGGGGGCGAAGCGCTTAGAAGACTTCAGTTTGTTTCTACCGTAGGCGATGTCGCCTTAAATGCGCTAAAAAAGGAAATTAGATTTCCCATAAAGACATCTTCCTCGCCGGATAAATCCCCAGCCCCCGCGTCTCACGACGCGAGTCGGGGCGGCGGGAAGGACGTTGACGAAACAAACTATATCACCACAGAGATACAAGTCTTAAGACTTGGTGATATTTATATTCTGGGGCTGCCCGGAGAAATTTTAGTGGAAGTTGGTCTGGAGATTAAAAGAAGAGCGGGCGTGGAAAAGCTTTTTGTTATCTCGCTCAGCAATGACGCAATCGGTTATGTCTGCCACAGCCAGGCATACAAAGAAGGCGGATATGAACCGGTTTCAGGAACCAACCTGGCAAAAGGGGCCGGAGAGATTATGGTAAAGGAGGCTTTAGACCTCATCAACCGGGCGAAGTAACATAGCCAGCGGCACACAACCCAAATCATCTTAATGCTTTGTCAAGCATGCTTTGAGGGCTGTCATTCAGCACCCATTCGGCTTTGCTCATGGCAGGCTTTGATGCGGAATCCAGCACCATCCAATAAGTCTAGATTCCCGCTTTCGCGGGAATGACAAACCATCATTTGAGCCTTGAGAGAGCACTAACTTCATTTACTCTTTGCTGCCCGCACTTTGTTGACCAGCTCGTGTACCTTATCTATGACCCGCTTCTCGACGGAAGGTGCGAAGGGTCCCGGCAGATTGGTGTATCGCATAGCGCCGCCGCCTTCGTAGCCGCCTTCCTGCAAGACACGGAGCGAGGGTAAATAACCGAAAACGTCGTTCGAGTAGCCGGCCACCCAAACTGTCGTGCCGGGTAGCTCGGCTTTAAGACGCAGCGAATAGTCCACTACCACTTCACCGGACAACGCCACCATAGTCAGGTCGTCACCGAATTGAATGACCTGCACCAAATATGGATACTCTGTGCGAATCTTTCCGGTTT
>Ga0315545_1004041_pt1 | contig 12265 bp, 13 predicted proteins | sample SalMarSW160210MG_FD_203096 | JGI IMG/M metagenome (GOLD analysis project Ga0315545, IMG submission 203096) | Salt marsh sediment microbial communities from the Plum Island Ecosystem LTER, Massachusetts, United States - Salt Marsh Sediment SW1602-10 ... | reverse complement strand
GGGTAGGGTGGGTCAGAACAACGTTCGCTAAACAAGGTGGGGTGGGTAATAATTAGTTACGTTTTCCTGTACTCCTTCCTTCCCAGCTCGGCGAGGTCTCCGCCGTAGATATCATTTACGACCACGGCCGGGAAGTCCTCCACCGTCAGCCGCATCACGGCTTCGGGCCCCAAGTCTTCGTAGGCGACGGGCTCTATCTGGCGCACGCTCTTGGCCAGCAGGGCACCGGCGCCCCCGGTCGTCGCCAGATAGACGGCTTTATACTTCTTTATCGCCTTTCTCACCTCGTCGGAGCGGCTGCCCTTACCGATCATTGCTTTAACGCCGGCGGCGAGCAGGCGCGGTGTATAGGCGTCCATACGGCGGCTGGTAGTCGGCCCCGCCGCCCCGATAACCTTCCCCGGCGGCGCCGGCGAAGGCCCCATATAGTATATCGTCTGCCCTTCCAGCTCGAAGGGCGGTTTATCGCCGTTTTCCAGCGCCTGGATAATCCTCTGGTGGGCGGCGTCACGGGCGGTATAGATGACCCCGGAGATGTTAACCTTAGTTCCGGCGGTCAGCTCCTCTATAACCTTAGGCTTAATCGGCGACGTTATATTCATAACGTAATCTCCTTATGGCGGGCGCTGTGGCACTGAATATTTATGGCCACGGGCAGGCTGGTGATGTGGGTGGGTGAAACCAAGGCGTGCACGGCCAGGGCGGTGGTGCTGCCGCCGAAGCCCATCGGCCCCACCCCCAGCGCGTTCACCCGCGCCAGGACCGCTTTCTCCAGCTGGGCAACCTCAGGGTCAGGGTTGGGCTCGCCCACCTTTCTCAATAGGGCTTTCTTGGCCATGAGCATCGCCTGCTCCGCCGTCCCGCCGATGCCCAGCCCGATGATAACCGGCGGGCAGGGGTCGCCCCCCGCCTCCTTCACCGTTTTGGCCACCAGCTCGATGATGCCCGCCTTGCCTTCGTTAGGCAGCAGCATGGCTAATCTGCTCACGTTCTCGGCGCCGCCCCCCTTGGGCATAACCGCAATCTTCAGGCTGTCGCCGGGGACAATCTCGGTATGAATAACGGCCGGGGTATTGTCGCCGGTGTTTGTCCGCTTGGAGAAGGGCTGGCTAACGATGCCCTTCCTGAGGTAGCCCTGCTCGTAGCCCCGCCGCACCCCCTCCTCGATGGCTTGTTTAAGGTCGCCTTTTATGTGGACGCCCTGGCCTATCTCCAGGAAGACGACGGCGGTGCCGCAGTCCTGGCAGAGGGGCATTTTTTCCTCTTGAGCGATGCGGGCGTTCTCAATGAGCTGGCTTAAGAACTCTCGGCCTAGCGGGGACTTTTCGCTCCGTTGGGCTTTTTTGAGGGCGGCGAGCACGTCCTCGCCCAGGTTGAAGTTGGCCTCCTGGCAGAGCCTGGCTACGGCCTGGGTGATGGCGCTGGCTTCAATCTCTTTCAATTCCCTCCCCCCAAGGTTTTTCTTCCCACCCAATACCCACCCTATAAGGGTGGTGCCCCTTTTATATCCCCCTTCAGGGTGGTGTCCCCGCCCCCTGTCATTCCTGCGAAGGCAGGAATCCAGCCTCTCTTCTCTCCGCCCCACCTTGTTTAGCGTAGGTGTTGTTGTCCCAGCCCAGCCCGCCCTAATGAGTAAACTCCTTAACCTGTGGGTTACGTTGCCTCCACCCCACCCCCTGTCATTGCGAGGAGCGTAGCGACGAAGCAATCTCCTTCCCCTTAATAGAACAAACGCTCCGCTTTGTCAAGCGAGCGCTTTGCTCACCAGGTTGGCGACATAGATGCCCGCCCAGACGAAGATAGCGATGATGAGGACGCTCACCGTGGCTTTCCAGCTATAGGTGCCGATGATAGCGGCGGCGATAAGGTCGGTGGCTACAGCCAGCCCGATGGCGTAGGCGGCGCCGTACTTCTGCAACACCCAGTACATCAATATCATCAGGGGTATGGCCAGGACCGCCCCGATGACGACCGCCAGCCAGGGGTTGACCTCTTTGATGCCGGATATGACCGAAGCCATGCCCACCATTCTGGGGCAAAGAATAAAAAAGGCAAAGGTTGCCGAAGCTATAATCAGAGCGCTCACCTTCACTCACTTCCTCCTTTCATCGTCCCTCAGCTTAAGTCCATCTTCCCAATCAACACCTTAATTCCCTCGGCGGAATCGTATAGCTTTTGCTTTTCCTCGGCGCTAAGCCCCAGCTCTATTATCTCCTCGATGCCCTTTTTGCCCAGCCTTACGGGCACGCCGATGACGCCGTCCTTGATGCCATACTCCCCGTCGAGGACGGCGGCGCAGGGCAGCAGCTCTTTTTTATCGAGGACGATAGACTCGGCCATGCGGGCGATGCCCGCTGATGGCGCGTAAAAGGCGCTTCCTGTCTTGAGCAGGTCGACGATTTCCCTCCCGCCGTGTACGGCGCGCTCCACCAGCCTATCAATGGTTTCTTTGGGCAGTAGCTCGGTGAGCGGCTTGCCTCTGACCGTGGTCAGGCGGGGGATAATCACCATGTCCATCCGGTGGGCTCCCAGCACCCAGGCGGAGACATCTTTGGGCGAGACCTTGAGCTCGGCGGCGACGAAGGCGCCCAGCCGGGCCGAGTCGAGCATCCCCGACATGCCGACCACCCGGTTTCGGGGAAAGCCGCTGATTTTGTAGGCGAGATAGGTCATAACGTCCAGCGGGTTTGAGACCATGAGGATAATGCACTGCGGCGCATGCTTGACGATATTCCTGATGACGCCGCTGACGATTTCGGTGTTGGCCGCCTGGAGCTGGTCGCGGGTCATGCCCGGTTTGCGGAAGAGCCCGGCGGTAACGATAACCAGCTCGGAGTCGGCGATATCCTTGTAGTCGCTGGTGCCGCTGATTCTGATATCGGCTTTGAGCACGGGCGCCGACTGCGCTATATCCAGCGCCTTGCCCTCGGCCAGCCCCTCGACGATATCGAGCAGGACGACCTCGGCGTAGCCCTTTTCGGCGATGCGCTGAGCTGTGGTGGTGCCTACGTTTCCCGCCCCTATAATCGTAATCTTGGCTATTTGGCCTCCTCCATCTTTCTGATTACGGCGTCGGCGACCTGCGAGGTGCCCACGGCCTCGGCGTTGTTAGGCTTCATGTCGTAGGTGACGTCCTTGCCCTCGGCGATGACGGCGGCGATGGCGTTCTCCAGCCTGTCGGCGGCTTCGGTTTCGCCGATATGCCTGAGCATCATCACCCCGGAGAGCATCATCGACATCGGGTTGACCTTGTTCATCCCCTTGTATTTAGGGGCGCTGCCGTGGGTGGCTTCGAAGATGGCCATGTCGTCGCCCAGGTTGGCGCCGGGAGCTAAGCCCAATCCCCCCACCAGCCCCGCGCAGAGGTCGGAGATGAGGTCGCCGTAGAGGTTGGGCAGCACCAGCACGTCGAACTGCTGCGGCCTCTTCACCAGCTGCATGCAGAGATTGTCCACGATTCTATCCTCGAACTCGATGTCGGGGTATTCCTGGGCGACCTCTCGGGCGTTGGCTAAAAAGAGCCCGTCGGAGAACTTCATGATGTTGGCTTTGTGGACGGCGGTGACCTTCTTCCGGTTGTGGGCGCGGGCGTATTCGAAGGCGAACCTGACGATGCGGCGGCTGGCCATCTCCGAGATGACCTTTAGACTTATCCCCGAGTCCTCCCTGACCTCGCTGTCCGTGGCTTCGGCGACCAGCTGCCTTAAGCGCGCCGTCTCCGGCTTGCCCTCCTCGAACTCGATGCCCGCGTAGAGGTCCTCGGTGTTCTCCCTGACGATGACGATATCGACATCCTTGAATGGCGTCGGCGCTCCGGGGTATATCTTGCAGGGCCGCAGGCAGGCGTAAAGGTCCAGCCTCTTGCGCAGGGCGACGTTGACGCTGCGGAAGCCCGAGCCGACGGGGGTGGTCACCGGCCCCTTGATGGCGACGCGGTTCTTCCTGATTGAAGCCAGCGTGGCTTCGGGCAGCACCGCCCCTAACGCCTCCAGGGCTTCGACGCCGGCGTAGGCCAGCTCCCACTTGAAGCGGGCGCCGCTGTCTTCGAGCACCCGCCTCGTTGCCTCGCTGACCTCGGGCCCGATGCCGTCGCCGGGGATAAGGGTGACATTATGAACCATAGTTATTCCTTTTCAGCTCCTCCCCACCCCAAGGTTTTTCGTCCCAACCCACTCCACCGTGTTAGCGTACGTATTGTCGTCCCACCCTGCCCACCCTTAGAGGGGATTCTCCCTCTAGAATTCCTTCTAAGGGTACGTAGCCCCACCCTGTTTCCCCCTTTGAAAAAGGGGGATTAAGGGGGATTCCCCCCCTATCAAAGCTTAAAGTCGCCGTGCTTATGGATGTAGGGGAGGAGTCCCCCCTCCCCCAATATCTTTAACATGACCTCGGGCAGCCTGCCGAAGGTCAGTAATTTCCCGTTGGTTATATCCTTGACCGTGCCTTTGGCTAAATCTACCTCCAGCATGTCCCCGTCGTTAATTACGTCGGTATCACATATTAACACCGGCAGCCCCAGATTGATAGCGTTCCTGAAGAAGATGCGAGCCACCGACTTGGCCAGTATGGCGCTGACCCCGGCCATCTTTATCACTAACGGCGCGTGCTCACGGCTGGAGCCGAGCCCGAAGTTGCTGCCGGCGACGACGAAGTCCCCCTTCTTTACCCTGGAAGAGAAGGTGGGGTCGGCGTCCTCAAGGACGTGCTTGGCCAGCTCGGGCAGGTCGCTCCTGAGGTGGGCCAGCCTCCCCGGCGTAATATGGTCGGTGGAGATGTTGTCGCCGAATTTAAAGGCTCGTCCCTTAAGCACTAGCTCACCTCTCTGGGGTCGGTAATCTCGCCTTTAATGGCTGAGGCCGCCGCCGTAGCCGGGCTGCCCAGGTAGATAAAGGCCTCGGGGTTGCCCATCCGCCCCTGGAAGTTTCGGTTGGCCGTGGAAAGGCAGGCCTCCCCGTCGGCGAGAACCCCCTGGTGCAGTCCCAGGCAGGCGCCGCAGCCGGGGGGTAAAATCACCGCCCCCGCCTCAAGCAGCGTTTTTATATAGCCGGCGGCGATAGCCTCTAGCAAAACCTTTGACGAAGCCGGGGCTACAATAAGTCTGGTGTCGGGGTGTCGTTTTTCCCCCTTTAAGATAGCGGCGGCTATAGCTAAATCCTCCAGCCGCCCGTTGGTGCAGGTGCCGATAAAGACCTGCTCTATTTTGGTCCCTTTTAGCTCTTTAGCCCTGGCTATATTGTCCACCTGGTGGGGCTTGGCCACCATCGGCTCGATAAACCTTAAATCTATACCAACCCTTTTTTCGTAAACGGCGTCTTTATCCGCCTCAAGAGGCTGGAAGTCCTTGGCTCGCCCCTGCGCCTTTAAGTATGCCTCGGTAATCTTATCGCTTGGGAAAAGCCCCACTTTAGCCCCCGCCTCCACCGCCATGTTGGCTATGGTAAAGCGGTCGGACATGCTTAGATTGGCCAGACCGTCGCCCCCGAACTCCAGTGCTTTATAGGTGGCACCGTCGGCGCCGATAGTGCCGATAAGATAGAGGACTAAATCTTTAGCGCCGACTTTGGCGTTGAGTTTCCCGCTAATGTTTATCTTTATACTCTCGGGCACCCGCAGCCAGCTCTTGCCTAAAGCAAAGATAACGGCCACGTCCGTCGAGCCCATGCCGGTGGCGAAGGCGCCCAGCGCCCCCGCAGTCACGGTGTGGGAGTCGGCGCCGATGACGACGTCCCCCGGTCTGGCCAATGCTTCGGCCACAATCTGGTGGCAGACGCCGCTGCCGACGTCGTATTTCAGGCAGCCCATACTATCAGCGAACTGCCGCAATAGCTTATGGTCGTTGGAAAGCTGGCGGCTGGGGCTGGGGGCGGCGTGGTCGAAGAAGAACGCCGTCTTTTGGGGGTTGGCCAGCCGCTTGAATTTGCCCGACTGGAACTGCCTCACCGTCAGCGGCCCCGTGGTATCCTGCACGAAGACCAGGTCTACTTTGGCTATAACGATATCTCCGGCGCAGGCGTCGCCCGCCGACTTTTTCGTCAGAATTTTTTCAGCTAATGTTTTGCCCACGTAAAGCCTATATCTCTAGCCGATTATGGCCAGGACCTCGTCTCTGGCTACCTTGTCGCCGTCGGCGAAGTTAATCGCTTTGACCTTGCCCGCCACCGGGGCGGTTATGGCGTTGGCCATCTTCATCGCCTCTAGGATGAGCACCACGTCGTTAGCCTTGACGGTGTCGCCCACCTTGACCTCGTAGCGAATTATAATGCCGGGCATGGGGGCGGTAATAGCCGTCTCACCAGCCTTGGGGGGCGGCGCCTTGGGCTCGGCCTTTTTAACCTCAGGCGCCGGGGTAGGCGGTGGCGCTGCCGTTGCCGGTCGTGGCGTCGGTGGTGCTACCCTGGGCACTGTTGGCGGCGGTGCCCCGGCACCCACCGCTTCCAGCCCGATGTTAAAGACCTGGTCGCCGAAATAGAGCCGATAGTTTTGAACGCCTCCCGCGGCGGGTGCTGCGACTTGAGCGGCTTCGGTAATCTCGCCCGACTTTATCTTGGTGATAAGCTCGTCCTCGCGCTTGATGTCCTCCAGGCTCTTCATCTTGAGGTCAGCGGGCGGCTCTTCCAGCCCGTATTTCCACCGCAAGAAGCGCATCCCCGTGGTGGGGTATAAAGCGTAGATGAGCACGTCACCGATATCCTTGGCGATGTCCTTGGTCTCCTTCTTGGCCTTCTCCAGCTCAGGCTCCAGCATGTCGGCGGCGCGGCAGGTGATGGGTTTCTCCCCCCTCGGGTAGCCCTTGAGGGCCAGCTTCTGCACCTTGGGTTCAATAGGGGCGGGGGGCTTGCCATATAAGCCGTAGCAGTAGTCCTTTATCTGGTCGGATATCATCTTATAGCGCCCGAAGAGGACGTTCTGCACCGCCTGGATGCCCACAATCTGGCTGGTAGGCGTCACCAGAGGCGGGTAGCCCAGCTCCTTTCTCACCTTGGGCAACTCGGCGTAGACCTCCTCGATTTTATCCAGCGCGCCCGCCTCCCTCAACTGCGCCACCAGGTTGGTTATCATCCCCCCGGGAACCTGGTGCATCAAGACGGCGGTGTCGATGATGGACATCTTGGTCGTATCTAAAAAGTCGCGGTACTTGGGGGCGATGGACTCGAAATACTGCCCCAGCTTCAATAAATGGGCCAGGTCGAGCCCGGTATCCCGCTCCGTCCCCTGGAGGGCGACCACGATGGGCTCGACGGCGGGGTGGGAGGAGCGCAGGGCGAAGGGGGCCAGGGCGGTATCGATAATATCGACGCCGGCCTCGATGGCCTTGAGGCAGCTCATCGAGGCCATGCCGCTGGTGTAGTGGGTGTGCAGGTGCACCGGTATCTTGATGGCTTTTTTCAGCGCCGTAATCAGCTTGAAGGCATCGTCGGGCGAGATGAGCCCGGCCATATCCTTGATGCAGAGGCTATCGGCGCCCATCTTCTCCAGGATTTTAGCCTTGTTGACATAATAATCAATGTTGTAGACCGGCCCCCCCAGCTTGGGCTCGGTCAGCGAATAGGAAAGCGAAAGCTGGGCGTGCTTGCCGCACTCCTTGATTGCCTTGAGGCTGGCCTCGAAGTTGCGCTCGTCGTTGAGGGCGTCAAAGACCCGAAAAACATCAATGCCCACCTCGGCGGCGTGGTGGACGAAGGCGTTGACCACGTCGTCGGCGTAGTTGCGGTAGCCCACCAGGTTCTGCCCCCGCAACAGCATCTGCAGGGGGGTATCGGGCATAAGCTTCTTTAAGACTCTCGGCCTCTCCCAGGGGTCCTCGTTGAGGAAGCGGGTGGGCACATCAAAGGTAGCCCCGCCCCACACCTCCATGGAGTAGTACCCCGTCTTGTTCATCTCGGCGGCGATTTCGGTCATATCCTCGGTGACCATCCTCGTCGCCAGCGAGGACTGGTGTCCGTCGCGGAGGGTGACGTCGGTTATCTTTAATGGGTTCTTGGCTGTCTTCTTGGCTGTCGGCATTATTCAATTACTCCTCTCTCCGGGTTTTTGGCTCTTGGTGTCCCCGGGGTGGGGGGTAGGTGATTTCTTCTCCTAGAGCGGAATATTACCGTGTTTTTTCTTGGGGCGGGCGGTTTCCCCTCGGTTCTTCAGCGACTCCAGTGCCCTGATAAGCTTGGGCCGGGTCACCTTGGGGTCGATTACGTTATCGATATAGCCGCGGGCGGCGGCCTGGTAGGGGTTGGCGAAGCTCTCCTTGTACTGCGCCACCAGCTCCTGCCGGGTCTTATCGCCGTCCTTGGCCCTGGCGATTTCCTGGCGGTAGATGATATTGACCGCCCCCTCCGGCCCCATCACGGCGATTTCGGCTGAAGGCCAGGCGTAGTTGATGTCGCCGCGCAGGTGCTTAGAGCTCATCACGATATAGGCCCCGCCGTAGGCCTTGCGCGTAATCACCGTCAGCTTGGGCACGGTGGCTTCAGCGTAGGCGAAGATAAACTTGGCGCCGTGCCGTATAATGCCCCCCTGCTCTTCCTTGGGCCCGGGCATAAAACCGGGCACATCGACGAAGCTGACCAGGGGGATGTTAAAGGCGTCGCAGCAGCGCACGAAGCGTGCCCCTTTGACCGAGGCGTTGATGTCGATAATCCCGGCCATGTGGGCCGGCTGCTGGGCGACGATGCCCACCACCTGGCCGTTAAGCCTGGCAAATCCCGTAATCAGGCTGGGGGCAAAGCTCTGGTGCACCTCCATGAAGTCGCCGTTGTCGGCGATGCTATTAATTATCTGCTTCATGTCGTAGACCTGGTTGGGTTCATCGGGGATGACCGTGCGCAGCTTCTCGTCAGTTCGGTCGGGGTCGTCGGTCGGCTTTAGCTCCGGCGGTGCTTCCTTGTAGCTCTGGGGCAGGAATCCCAGCAAACGCCGCACGCTCTTTAAACAGTCGGGCTCGTTCTCCGAGATAAAATGGGCCACACCGCTCTTCTCGGCGTGGGTCTTGGCTCCCCCAAGCTCTTCGTGGGTGATATCTATACTGATTACCGCCTTGACCACGTCGGGCCCGGTGATGTACATCTGGCTGGTGCCCTTGACCATGAAGACGAAGTCGGTGATGGCCGGCGAATAGACGGCTCCCCCCGCCGAGGGCCCCATCACTACCGACAATTGCGGCACAACGCCGGAATACAAACTATTGCGCAGCAGTATCTCGCCGACGCCGTAGAGGCTCATCACCCCTTCCTGGATGCGGGCGCCCCCGGAGTCCCAGATGGCGATGATGGGCGCCCCGTTCTTGACGGCCAGGTCCATCACCTTGCACACCTTCTGCGAAGATACCTCGGAGATGGTCCCCCCCAGCACGGTGAAGTCCTGCGCGTAGACAAAAACAGTTCTGCCGTCTATCTTACCGAAGCCGGTAACAACGGCGTCGCCGGGGTATTGCTTATCGCCCAGCCCGAACTCGGTGGTGCGGTGGCTAACAAAGGGGTCAAGCTCTTCGAAGCTGCCCTTATCGAGGAGGAGAGCAAGCCTCTCCCGGGCGGTCAGCTTACCCTTGTCGTGTTGCTGCTGGATGCGCTTTTCGCCGCCCCCCGCCCTGGATTTCTTCTCCAGTTCCGACAGTTTAGCCAGCTTATCCTTCATCAATCAGGGCTCCCAGTCGTGAGGAATTTGGGGTACAATCGTCAATAATCATATCATAATACAATTCAGATAGGCAATAGCTTGCCGTATTTTTTGAATCTCCCCGCCTCCCAAGGTTTTTCGTCCCACCCCAAAAATTAGACCCTTATATATCTCTTATTTAGGGATACGCCCCACCCCAAGTCTTTCGTCCCAACCGCCCCCTGTTTAGCGTACGTTGTTTTGTCCCACCCTGCCCACCCAACAGAAGTCTTTCAAAAGGGGGCGCAGCCCCCTTTCAAACCCCCAAATAAGGGGATTCAGGGGGTGGGGCAGCGTAACCCACAGATTAAGGAGTTTACTCATTAGGGCGGGCTGGGTTGGGACGAAAAACCAACGTTCGCCAAGGTGGGGTGGGGAGATTGCTTCGTCGCTACGCTCCTCGCAACGACGTAAATCCCCCCTCCCTAGTCACCCCGCCCAAAGCGTGCTAAAATAAAGACAGGGTTTTTGTTATGGAAAGCCAGTCGGTCTTAGCCACCACCTGCGGCGAGCTGGAGTTACGCTGGGGCGAGCGCACCTATATCATGGGCATCCTCAACGTTACCCCCGATTCCTTCTCCGGCGACGGGCTGGCCGACGATGTCAAGGCGGCCGTGGCGCGGGCAAAACGAATGGCGGCAGAAGGCGCCGACATCATCGATATCGGCGGCGAGTCCACCCGACCTAATGCCCAGCCCGTATCGGTTGAAGAAGAGCTGCGGCGGGTTATTCCCGTCATCGAAAAACTGGCCGGAGAGCTGGCCGTACCCATGAGCATTGATACCACCAAGTCCGAAGTAGCGCAGAGAGCGCTGGAGGCGGGGGCACGAATGCTCAACGACCAGTGGGGCTTAAAGAGCGACCCACGCCTGGCCGAGCTTGCCGCCGAGTGGAAGGTGCCCATCGTCCTGATGAGCAACCAGCGCGACAAGGGCGGCTACAACGCTGACCTTGGGCGCGACACCGCCGACTATAAAGACCCCGTCGCTGAGGTAATAAACTCCCTCAAAGGGAGTCTGGAGATAGCGTCCCAGTGCGGCGTGCCCGGGGAAAACATCATCATTGACCCCGGCATCGGCTTCGGCAAGAGCTGGCAGCACGACCTGGAGATAGTCCGGCGCTTGAGCGAGCTTGCCGAGCTGGGCAAGCCCATCCTGCTCGGGCCCTCGGGCAAGTCCTTCATCGGCAAGGTGCTCGACCTCCCCGTCGGTGAGCGATTGCCGGGCACCGCCGCCGCCGTGGCTATCGGCATCGCCCATGGTGCCGACATGGTGCGCGTCCACGATGTCAAGCAAATAGTACGGGTCTGCCGCATGAGCGACGCTATCATTGGAAGGAGGCAAATTGGCAACTGAAGCGGTAACCGCCTATCTCGGCCTGGGCTCCAATCTGGGAGACCGCCAGGCCAACCTCGACCGGGCCCTGGAGTTTCTGGGGCAGAGGCTGCGCGTTGAAAAGATTTCCTCGATATACGATTCCGAGCCGGTGGGCAATATCGAGCAGCCCCGTTTCTTGAACCTGGTCTGTGAGGTCAATACACATCTCCCCCCCATGGCGCTTTTGGCACTGGGCAAGGGCATCGAGAACAAGCTGGGGCGGTGGGGAGGCCCCTCCGGTGCCCCCCGCACCATCGACATCGATATCCTGCTCTACGGCGACGAGGTCGTGGAGACCCCGGAATTGACCATTCCCCACCCCCGCATGACCAAAAGGGCCTTTGTCCTCGTCCCCCTGGTGGAGATTGCCCCCGACGTGAAGCACCCCGTAACCGGCCAGACGGCCAAGGAGATGCTCAAGGCGGCCAAAGAGGTGCAGGGCGTCTTCAAGTGGGAGGGGGTCTAGTGTATAGCATCTCGGTGGAGCAGCACTTCGACGCCGCCCACGCCCTGCGCGGCTATAAGGGTAAGTGCGAGGCGCTGCACGGCCACCGCTTTCGGGTGGTGGCCAGGATAGAGGCTAAAGCCCTCGACGACATCGGGCTGGCCTACGACTTCGCCGAGCTAAAGGCTCATCTGGCTGAGGTCATATCCCGCTTCGACCACACCAACCTCAACGATGTCCCCCCCTTCGACAGAATAAACCCCTCCTCCGAGAATATCGCCGCTAATATCTATAAGCAGCTTAAATCAAGGCTGACTGGTGTTTCGCTTACCGCCGTAGAGGTCTGGGAGTCCCCTCAGACGGGGGTAAGCTATAGCCCCGACTAAGCCCTAAGGAGGGTAATATGGCTAGACTGACCGAGGAAGCCAGGAAAATAATCGCCGAAGCCGGCCCCGCCCTCATCGCCACCTCCAGCATGAACGGCAAGTCCCATGTTTCGGTTAAGGGCTTGTTCCGCATCCTCGACGACGAGCGTATCGTCTTCGTCAATATCGATTCCCCGCGCACGCTGGCCAATCTCAGGGATAACCCCCAGCTTTCGACGATGGTCTTTGACCCCGAAACCGGCCGGAGCTGCCGTATCTGGGGCAAGACCGAGATTTTGACCAAGGGCGAGCTTTTCGACTCGATTAAGGCGGAGTCCGGCGGCAAGCTGAAGGTGCCGTACCTGATTTTGGTTAAGGTGGGGGAGGTGGAGGTTTTTTAGTTCTCCCCTCACTCCTCAATCACCATCTCCCAG
>Ga0315545_1004040_pt1 | contig 12266 bp, 10 predicted proteins | sample SalMarSW160210MG_FD_203096 | JGI IMG/M metagenome (GOLD analysis project Ga0315545, IMG submission 203096) | Salt marsh sediment microbial communities from the Plum Island Ecosystem LTER, Massachusetts, United States - Salt Marsh Sediment SW1602-10 ... | reverse complement strand
ATCGTTCTGGGTTTCGGTGCTGGGGGTATGACCTGGATGCGGGTCAAAGAAGGAAATCTCGAATCGAATATCGTGCAGTTTTTCAGCTCTGAAGAGCGAAAAAAGCTCATCGAGCGGTTCGGCGCTCAACACGGCGACGTAATCATGCTCATTGCCGACGAATCGGAAAGAACCGTGAACAGCGCGCTCGGACAGCTCAGACTGCACGTTGCCGGACGCCTGCACCTTATCCCGAAGGATGCGTACAGCCCCGTCTGGATCACGGAATTTCCATTGTTTGATTCAAGTTCCGAGGGCATTTCACCGAACCACCACCCGTTCACCCTTCCCGATCGGACAGATTTCGATCCGGAAGACGAAGAAGCGGTTCTGGGCCTACATTCACGATCCTACGACATCGTGATCAACGGCGAAGAGCTCGGAGGTGGAAGCATGCGCATAAGCGACAGCAGGCTTCAGCACACGATTTTTCAGCTGCTCGGCTTTTCCAACAAGGAGATCGAAGAGAGATTCGGTTTCTTCATCAGGGCGCTCGAATACGGCACACCGCCACACGGAGGAATTGCGCTGGGGCTGGACAGGGTCGTGTCAATGATTCTCGGCACATCCTCGATACGCGACGTCATCGCATTTCCGAAAAACAGAAAGGCGTTCTGTCCGCTTTCAGAGGCGCCCTCCCCAGTGTCAGACGATCAGCTCGCAGAGCTCGGCCTCATCAACCTGGACGTGACGTAGCACAGACTGCCCTATGCGGCACTTACAGGACGTGCCCGCTGATGAACTCCTCTACTTCAGGGATTCCTCCCTGAAGGATTATATAGCCATTGGGAGGTTCACGCTCCGTAATTTCACCGGCAATCGGGGTGAGCATCATTTCTTTCACCTTCTGCTGCTCACGTGTGTGGCCCAGGACCCAGCAGAGTTTCATGTATGCAACTTCCGGAAGCATGTTCCCTGCCGGCACCACACCAATGTCCATGAGGTCACGGCCGGTATCGTATACGTACATGTGCACGTATCCCCAAAGCGTCTGAACGGTCATGTACACGGCGACCCCTTTCTTTACCGCATTTCTCAGCGGTTCGTACAGGGGCTTGTTGACATGTCCCAGCCCGGTGCCCGCAATCACGATTCCCCTGTAGTCATTGTCGACAAGGGAGTCGATGATGTCGGGTTTCATGTTGGGATAATAATACACGAGAGATACCTTTTCCTCAAAGGCTGTATCAATACGCACGTTCCGGTCGTGTCTCCGCCTTTTATAGTCTTTTTTCAACGGGATTATCCTGTCCGGAGAGACCATTGCAATGGGGGTGTCACCGATTGTACGAAACGTGCTGCGATAGGAGGAGTGCATCTTTCGCACGACCGTGCCGCGATGCAGAAGATTGTACTGATCACTCGTCGGACCAAACATGCAGATTATCGTCTCAGCAATGTCCGAATAAGCAGCAGTGTGACAGGCACACTGCAGATTGAATGCCGCATCTGAAGAAGGCCTGTCGCTGGATCGCTGTGAACCCACCAGTACAATGGGAACAGGCGACTCCTGCACCATGAAGGAGAGGACTGCAGAGGTGTGATGCATCGTGTCCGTTCCGTGTCCGATGACGATCCCATCCACACCTTGTTGTATTTCTTTCCCTATGACCTCAGCGGTCTTTATCCACTGCTCCGGGCCCATATTCTCACTGAAGATGCCGAAGAGCTTCTCTGTCTTGAGGTTACATATCTGCGCCAGCTCGGGGACCGCACCGTACAGTTCACCCGGGGAAAAGGCGGGTATGACCGCCCCAGTTCTGTAGTCAAGCCGCGATGCAATGGTTCCTCCTGTTCCGAGGAGTGTAACGTTCGGTTTTTTCGGATCATATGGAAATTCAGACTCAGGGATCTTATAGTGTGCCTTTTTGTAGCCAATCTCCTTCATGTCCAGGATTGTGCGCGCCGAAATGCCGATGTTGTATCCGTTATGCATTTTCAACACGATGTGTTTGTCGTCTGCGATTTCTGACCGGGGCAGAATCACTCCTCTGAAGACTCCCTTTCTATCCTTGATTTCAGCATCGCTCCACACCCTGACACCGAACTTCTCGAGAGCCTCGCGTGCAATTCCCCTATACCCTTTATACATCTCCTCGTTCATGTTTCCTCCCCCCGGACGCGTTCTGCGGCATAAGCACATAAAACCTCGAAAATCTCACGCCCACCTGCGCGGTTGCCTGTTTTCTTCTTTATATATCCAATCAGAAAATTTCTTCTTTTTTCGGCATCCTGCATTTTCAGGCCGATTTTTTCAGCCTCCTCTACGATTTTTCGGAGATCGCCTTTATCCATGCTTCCGCCGAACTCCTCCAAAAGTGAAGCGTCGCTTTTCATACCGCTCGAAATCCTCAGCAGTGCCCAGCTGAGTTTCTCACGGATGATCCCACCCTTCTTGTACAGCCTGAAAAGCTGTACCAGGTTATCATTCGAATTTTTTTTCATATCATGCCCCCCGCGCGTCATCGCAGGGAGCACCGACGTCAGTGTATAAGCCAAAATCCTGGGATTACATCCTGATCGTTCGAGCACCTTTTCGAAAACCTCGATTCGATCCATGTCGATCAACTGGTTGATCGTCTGAAGCTTGAGGAGACTCTCATACCTCTTTCTCCAGTCATCCGGAGTGGTCGGAAGACGTTTTTCGATTTGACGCAGCTCTGAAACAGAAACAGGTATGGGAGCAGAATCTGTATCCGGATACATCCTGTTCGGGCCCGGAAGGATACGCTCGAAATCCGTTTCGCCTCCCTTCAGAACCTGCCTCGTCTCTGCCTGCACGCCGGAGCCAGCCTCTAAGACCCTGGCACTTATTTCAGACAGTGCGGTAGAAACATCCTGGGCAGATCCTCCAACCACGATCACCGCATCCTCCGAACCCGCCTTCAGCCGTTTCAGCACCGCGCACCACTCTCCGGCCGCCGGGCCTGGAAAAGAGGGATCCACGGAGGAAAAGAAAATCGGCTCATCATCGATGCAGGCGATTACTCTGACCCTGGCCTTCAGCTCATCAATGAAACTACGATTTGGAGTGAGACGGTAGTGTAAAAGCTTTTCAAACCGGCATATCTTTACCGCTTCAACCTTCCCTCCGTATCGAACCGCGTTCTGAAGAATCTCTGAAGTCGAGTCCTGAAAAATGTCAGTGCAGTCGGCAGTTTCGGTGCGAAGCTCGATTTTCTTGGTGTCGATGAGTTTTTTGAGGGAGAGAAGCGATCTCTGGCGTATCGCCTCGTAGTGAACAAGGGTTCTGATCATCCCGGTTCGAGGAACACCCTTGATCTCTACCCGAGTCCCCCCGCGAATGCTCACATTTACGTCCTGCCGCACTGTGCCGATCCCCCGCCGTACCCTGCCTGTTGCCCGGAGGATTCTTCCGATTTCTCTGTCCACCTCCACTGCTTCTTCGGGAGTATGCATGTCCGGTGCGGTAATCACCTCCACGAGTGGAGTGGAGAGCCGGTCAGTGCGGAACACGATTACGTGTCCCCTGTCTGAGACCTCCCGGCACGCATCCTCCTCGAGGCAGAGCTGCACGATCCGGACCTTTCTCCCCCGAAACGGCACCCATCCGTTTACACCCACCGCTATCGTCCTCTGGAATCCGGTCGGTATACTGCCGTCCAGATACTGTTTTCTTGATACATGCACCTCGTCTGCAATCTGACAGTTCAAAACGAGCGCGATCTCGAGTGCGATATCCAACGCCTCTCTGTTGACGAGAAAGGGAGGAGTATCGTCCATTTCGTATGTGCAGACCGAATCGTAGTAGAGCTGATAGTGCACTTCTTTCCGGGTCTTGAATTCCATCAGCGCGGTTCCGTCGTACTCTCCGAGTTCCGAAAGCGTGGGCCGCATGTGCCTGATGATCTCAGCGTCCGGAGGATCGTTTCTCAATCCAACCGGACAGTTGCAAAAAAGTTTTTTTTGTGTATCGAGCTGATAGTGAATTTCGAGACCGCACCACAGTCCGAGTTTCTCATAATCTATATGCTGAAGATCGTTCATAGTAAACCTTCTGATAGAAAATATTGTTTATTGTAGACAAATCAAAAAAACACCTTCTCTCCTTTCGGAAAAACGGTGCTGCTACTTCGTGGAAAAACGCCAGCCCTGCGAATCCATCTTCTGTACGAAATCCACAAGGTATCCGACGAGCGCCTCTTTCATCTTCCGGCCCTTTTCTTCAGTTGCTTTTTCAGGCGCTCCAGTCGCACCGTACTCAGTGAGTTCCTGGAAATTCCAGATGAGCTTTACGTTGTTGTCCATATCCGGAAGCATTCCCTTCGCATTTTTTAAATTCACGAGGTGCGGTACAATCGCAAGCGCTATAGAGGTCTCTCCTTCACCCCCGTGTCCGAGACCGTTCCAGACCTCGAATGTGTCTTTCGGAAGAAGCTCCCCCGCGGTTACCCACCATGCATCGAGGACTGCAATACCTATTTCCGGATTTGCGACCTTTACGTCCCTCGCTCCTGCTTCGATGCAGGGTATGTTTCCGTCATGGCCGTTGATTATGAGCACCTTTTTTATTCCCCAGTGCAAAAGAGACTCAAGCACCTCCCTGATCACGAGCGTGAGTGTGCTGTTTGAAAGAGAGATGCACATCGGCTTGTGGCGGTAATGCATACTCATACCGTACCACAGCGGCGGCACGACGAAGGTGTTCCCGAGCCGCTCCGCGACCTCGAGCGCGAGAGCGTGAGCCACAAACGTATCCGTTCCGTACGGGAGGTGCTCGCCGTGACACTCACAGGAACCGAATGCCAGGATCGCCTTATCGAATGATGCTTCTGTAAAGCTCTTCTGATTGTGTTCTTCAAGCCTAACCTTTTCCATGTCCTCTCTCCTCTTATATTGTGGTATATTTATGACGAATATATCTAATAGCAACAAGTGATGTATTCATGCCATTTTCCGGGTCTGCATACTGTACTGCAGCGCTCACCCGAGCCGAAGGATCGTTTTGTGGCCCCCAAAAGAATTCTCTTTCTTACAACAGGTGGTACGATTGCATCGAAACGTACCCCACGGGGAACTGCGCCTGCCGTGGGAGCAGCGGACCTCCTGAAAATTGTTCCCAATATACAAAAGTACGGGAATATTCATGTGAAAGAACTCATGCGCATCGACAGCTCCAACATGCAGCCCGAGGACTGGGTGAGCATTGCCAAAGCCTGCTTTCAGGGGCTCGACAAACACGACGGTGTCGTAATCTCACACGGGACCCATACAATGGCGTACACGGCATCAGCGCTCACGTTCATGCTGCAGAATCTGAACAAACCCGTTGTGCTCACCGGAGCACAGATACCTTCTACAGAAAAAAGAACCGATGCAGTGAGAAATCTGACAGATTCCCTGTGTTTCGCATGCGACGGAGCGCCAGGAGTGTTCATTGTTTTCAACTCCAGGGTAATTCGGGGGTGCAGGGCAACGAAAACGAGCACTGATCGGTTCGATGCATTCGAAAGCATCAACTACCCCGTCATCGCAACCATACGAGATGACGTCATCCACTACAGCTTCAGACTTCCCCTGCCTGAAAAGCCCCCGTCCCTTCACACGCATGTGAACACGTCCGTGTGTGTGCTGAAGCTCACCCCGGGAACCGAGCCTTCCCTCCTTGAAATGATCGGCAATATGGGCTACAGGGCACTGGTCATTGAATGCTTCGGCGCAGGCGGGGTGCCCTTGCTAAAACGGAATCTCCTCCCCAAGGTGCGATCCCTGAGCGTGAAGGGAACCATCATAGTGGCTGCGAGCCAGTGCATGCGTGGCGGTGTAGACCTCAGGATGTACGATGTCGGAAAAAAGTCACTTGATGCAGGAATTTTTTCCGGACTCGACATGACAACCGAGGCAATCGTTACGAAACTGATGTGGGCACTCGGCCGGAGCACTAATCCGGAGATGGTCAAAACGATAATGCACAAAAACTTCGCCGATGAACTCACCCCGGATTACCGTATACACATCTTATAGGTCTGTTGTGTTACACCCTGCTGCGATGAGCATCACCTCCCTGAAGGAATGTTCCGTATGTATCTGTTGCCTTCAGGCCGCTTCCAGTCAGAACAAGCAGCGCGTTTTCCCTGTCCTCTGAACGGATTTTCCGCCATGCAGCGAGAGTCGACGCGGAGGTCGGCTCCACGTATACTCCTGCTCCGCTCAGGCTGCGCGCTGCATCAAGAATCTCACCATCCTCTACAGCAACGGTATAACCCCCGCTCTTTCGGAGCGCAGAAAGAACAGCCCGCGCGCGTGGCGGCCTGGATACCGCAATCCCCTCTGCAACAGTTACACCTGTGTGAATTTCCGCACACTCGTTCTGGCTATTGACGAAGGCGGTGTGGACCGGGGCGCACGCTGAAGCCTGAACTCCGATAATCTTTGGCAGTTTTTTTGCGTATCCAGAACGAACAAGAGAGTCGAACCCGAGGTACAGCCCTTCGAGAAAACCGCCGCTTCCCACAGGAACAATGACAACAGGCGGAAGCATTTCTCCCAGGTCTTCCCATATCTCAAATGCCGCCGATTTCAAGCCCATTACAAAGAATGGATGCCAGAGATGACTCGCATAAAAACTGGAGGATGACTTACTGATTGCCGCATCATTCGCATCCTGACGTTTTCCTGGAACTCTCACCACCTCTGCGCCGTACATCCGTATCTGGGTGATTTTGCTCTCAGGGGTATACGAAGGGACGAATACGGTGCATTTCAGGCCTGCCGCGGCAGCGTATGCGGAAACCGCAGCTCCTGCATTCCCGGAAGAGTCCTCACATATTTCCTTTATGCCCATCCATGATATAAAGGACACGAGCACGCTCGCACCCCTGTCCTTGAAAGAACCGCTCGGCTGCATGAAATCCATTTTCAGCCGCAGGGAAAACCCGTCAAACCGTCTCTCAACTATCGGTGTACACCCCTCCTCCATACTGATCTGCACGAGATCGTCGGGCACGCCGAAGGCTTCTCTGTATCGCCATATACTCCGCATTCTGAGCTTCAGTTTTGATTTATCGAACAGTGAAACTCCCTGAAGTTCGAAAAACCCGCCGCACCCGCACCTGAAAATCTTTTCCTGGAGCGGATAGATTCTTCCGCACACCGTACATCTGTACGAAACCGGGATCATGCACCTTCCTTTTCAGAAACATCCCATGTGACATTTTAGGGGATGGTCCGGGAGATGAACCTGCCGAAACCTTTTTCTCCGGTTATCTCACCGTCCTCCATTACCACTGACCCGCGAACCATGGTGAGGACAGGGTAGCCTGTGAGCTCTCTCCCCTCGAAAAGCGATATGTCTGATATGTGGTGCAGGTCTTCGGTGCGCACCACATTCTTCCTGTTCATGTCTATTATCACGAGGTCCGCATCTCCTCCCACCTCGATCGCACCCTTTTTCGGATACAGCCCGAAAATATTCGCGGTATTGTAACTCGTGATCTCAACGAGCTTGTTTATTGATATTTTATTGCCGTGTACCCCTTGGCTCAGCATAACCGGCAGGAGTGTCTGAATCCCTGCGACACCGACCCAGGCATCCCAAAAATCGGTTTTATGCTTTTTTGCGCACGGAGCGTGATCCGACCCAATGCAGTCGAGTGCCCCTCGATTTATCCAGCCCCAAAGCCTCTTTTGGTGCTCCCTATTTTTCCGTATCGGGGGATTCACCTTGCCAAATATACGGTCCACATCCTGTGCAGAGAGCGTAAGGTATTGCGGGCACGTCTCCCCTCTGATGTCAACACCCCTCTGTTTCGCCTTCATTATTTCCGCGGCACCCTCATCTGTGCTGACATGCACGATATAGACCGGGCACCCGGTTGTCTCAGAGAAACAGATGACACGCTGTATCCCTTCGATTTCACATACCTCCGGCCGAACATCGTCCCACACGATCTCGCGTTCCCTTCCCTCCCTGATCACCCTATTTTTCAGCTTGAAGAAAATTTCCACGTTCTCCGCATGCACCAGTGCCCTCGCCGGAAAGCCGAGCCTGCTGATTTGCTCGAAACCCGTGTACACTATGCCGTCGTCGATCCCAACGAGAGGAGGCACGACTTCGCTGCCCCGGTAAGGGAGAAAAAACTTGAACGAGGACACCCCCAGGCGGGCGACCTTTGGTATCTCCTCGACATGGCGTTCAGAAAAAATGCCTATGTGAAAAGCAGTATCCACCAATGAAAAATCATCGAGGAGCTTTTTCTTTTCAGAGAATGTTTCGACAAGATCCCCCGGGCCGCTCAGATGATTTATAATAGTGGTTACACCGCCTGCCGCAGCGGCTTTTGTCGTCGAATACGTTCCCTCCGCAAAATCCCAGTCAGGCCAGTCTACATGTACATGAGGGTCGATAATTCCAGGGATTACGAACTTTTCCCCTGCATCAATTACCCTCTTTCCCTCAGGAAGGAGGCGATCTTCTGCAATCATGACGATTTTACCGTGTTGAATTGCGATACCCGCCCGGATGGTTGCGTCAGGCCTGACGATCCTGCAATTTTTGATAACCGTATCTACCTTCATGGCATGCTCCGATTTATCTCGAAGGTTTCACCCTTCATTTCTCAGTTGGGATAGATGTTTCCATTTTCCGTACGACCCTTCTCGCTCCCATGATACCTTCCGGCTTTCGCAACATCGTGGCAATGAGAAGTGATGCGTAGACGAGTTCCACGAGCCCGTATATCTGAAGCGCTTCCTCCAGCGGCTTGAGCACATAGCGAAGGACGGTGATGATGATTGCTCCGGCCACAGGCCCGGCAATGGTTCCCTGCCCCCCCAGAACAACCATGATGACGATCTGAAAGGTCAGGTTGAATGAGAAGGCATAAGGTCTTATGGCACCGGAAAGGTGTGCATACAATCCACCCGCGATTCCCGCAAAGAAGGCCCCGATGGTGAACGAAAGAAGCTTGTACTTGAGCGGATTTATTCCCTGAACCTTTGCTGCGACTTCATCCTCACGTATGGCCTTCATAGCCCTTCCAATGGACGAATGCACGACCCTCCACACAACATACACGGTAATCAGCACTGCGATGTACGCCCACCATATGTTTGTATAGGTTGGAATCGAATTGATCCCGATTGATCCTCGCGTGAGGTCCCGGAGATTCATTGCAAGTGCGGTGACAAGCACCATAAGACCGAGGGATGCAACGGCGAGATAGTGACCTTTGAGTCGCAATACAGGCAGCCCGACGACAGCAGCGAGCACTGCAGCGAAAATACCTCCCATAATGAGAGCCGGGAAAAAAGGCCACTGAGCTTCCGGACCGCCCAATATGGCGGGAAGCCGCGCAATGACGAAGATATCCCTTGACTTCACTGGGAAAGTAAGAAGCGCCGACGTGTACGCACCCACCGCCATGAAGCCGGCGTGGCCGAGGGAGAATAGACCGGTGTAGCCGTTTGTAAGATTGAGACTTTCGGAGGCAACGATATATACTCCGATCAGTGAAATGATAAATATTATGTATTTACTCAGAATGACGTTCGCGATCCAGAGACACACAAACAGAGCCGCGACAAGAACAACAGCCAGAATCCTTTTGTCCAACCTTGAGAAGACAGTGTTGAAGAAACGCATTTACGATTCCACCTCTCTCTGTCCGAATATACCCGAGGGTTTCACGATAAGTATGATAATCAGTATGAAGAACACGATCCCGTCCCTGTACGCTGCGTAGCCCGGGGGGAGAAACGCAACAGAGAACATCTCCAGTATCCCCAGTATGAATCCTCCGAGCATGGCCCCCGGAATACTGCCGACGCCGCCGATCACGATTGCCACGAACGCCTTCACCCCTGCCATGAAACCCATGTTGTATGCTATCTGTCCGTACTTGGCGCCCAACATGAAGCCGGTGATTGCAGCAATAGCCGAGGCGAGTATGAAGGAGATGGATATAATTCTGTTGATATTTATCCCCAACATGCGCGCCGCCTCTCCGCTCTCCGAGGTCGCGCGCATTGCCGTTCCCATCCTGGTCTTCTTTACGAAAAGCTGGAAGAACACCATGATGGCAACAGAAATCACGATGATGAATATATCTATGGTGCGAAATGTCAGCATCGGCATGGAGTAGATCTTATCAAGATACTCAGGCGTATGAAATGCATAGGGCTGCGGTGTTACAATCAGCTTCATCAGGTTCTCGATGAAAATATAGAATCCGAGCGAAGTGATGAGCATCGAAACCTCGGGCCCTCCTACAGCCTTCTTGTAAGCGACTACGTCGAGCACCACTCCCATGAGCGCTCCCACCGCAATAATGAGCGCAATGGCCGCCGGAAACGGAAGCCCGAATACCATGAAAAAGAGGTAAAAACAGAAAGCGCCCACGGTGATGAGCGCTCCGTGTGCGAAGTGAATGAGCCGGAGTATGCCGTATATCACGGTCATTCCAAGCGCAAGAAGGGCGTACATCGCCCCGAACACGATCCCGTTGAAAATCTGCTGTGTGAGGTACTCAGGAGTCAACACGATTCATTCCCCCAGATATGCCTTCATTATACTCTCCCGGTTCATGACCTCTTCAGGTGACCCACATGAACGCAGCATGCCCGTTTCCATGATATACGCATAGTCGGCGACTTTCATGGCCATGTTGATGTTCTGTTCCACGAGGAGAATTGTAATGCCGGACTTGTTAATCTCATTGATAACTTTGTAAATATCGCTCACGATGATGGGTGCGAGCCCGAGCGATGGTTCATCGAGCAGCAGCAGTTCGGGGTGGCTCATGAGGCCCCTTCCCAGGGCAAGCATCTGCTGCTCTCCTCCGCTGAGAGTGCCTGCGAGCTGTGTCTCACGCTCCTGCAGCACGGGAAACAGATCATAGATCCAGGCCTGATCCTTTTTCACCCCATCCTTGTCCCTGCGGTGGTAGGCCCCGAGGAGAAGGTTTTCCTTGACCGTGAGTCTCGCGAAGATCTGCCTCCCCTCCGGGATAAGCGCAATTCCCATTCCGGCCCTTCTGTCGGCAGGAAACTCGGTCACATCCGCACCTTTGTACTCTATTTTTCCCCTCTTCGGAAGGAGCGTGCCCATTATTGCCTTGAGAGTTGTTGTCTTTCCCGCGCCGTTCGCACCCACTATTGTGGCAAGCTGTCCCCTTTCGACCGAGAGGGAGAGATCCCTCACAGCGGGAATGACGCCGTAATACACGGATATATCGCGAACATTAAGCACCGTCTTCTCCCTTCCCAAGGTATGCTTCAATTACTTTGGGGTCTCTCTTCACTTCCTGCGGAGTTCCCTCTGCGATTGTCACACCGTGATCAAGCACCTGGATGTGCCCTGCCAGACCGAGAATAAAGGGCATTCGGTGCTCGACGATGATGATAGTGAGCGAATACCGCTCCCACACTTCCTTCAGAAGATCTGAAAGCTGGCCTGCTTCGTAGGAGTTCATGCCAGCGGTTGGTTCGTCCAGCAGTATAAGCTCCGCCCCCGTGACGATTGCCCTCACGATGTCGAGCTTCCGCTGATGACCATATGGAAGCTCGCCTGCGACGTCATCCTTTTCACCGACAAGATCGAACAGCCGGAGTATCTCTTCGCAGAACTCCTCCAGTTCCCTCTCCTCTTTGAAAAAACGGGGAAAGTTCAGAATCGCATGGTGGAGTCTGTAGGCAAGGTGCATATGCCTGGCTATCTTTACATTCTCCATGACGGTGAGACTCTTGAAGAGACGCAGATTCTGAAAGTTTCGCGTGATTCCTATCCTGGCCCTCTGATCCACTCTCCAGTCGGTGATGTTTGTTCCCCGAAAGAAAATATTCCCTGTATTGACCTTCAGCACACCCGTGATCAGATTGAATATCGTGGTTTTTCCCGCGCCGTTCGGTCCGATAAGCCCGTAGATCTTCCCTTTGGGAAGTTCGAGACTGTAATCCCGTACCGCCCAGAGACCACCGAAAACCTTGCTCATATTCTCCACTCTGAGAAAAACTCCGTCATCCATACAACGACTCCGTCTCCTGTAGAGCAATTTTTAGATACGGGGACTGGACAGCGAGCGGTCCCGTCCCCGTATCTTGTTTTCTTGAAAATGTACCGCCTGGATAGAAATTACTTCGCGATCTCCTTCGGCGGCATATATTCGGGGGCTGCGTTCTTTATGAGAATGAACTTCCCTCCCCTGCTCTCGAGCAATGCCACCGTCTTGTTCGGCACCTGTATTCCGGCAGGATAGGAGAATGTTCCG
>Ga0315545_1004038_pt1 | contig 12269 bp, 10 predicted proteins | sample SalMarSW160210MG_FD_203096 | JGI IMG/M metagenome (GOLD analysis project Ga0315545, IMG submission 203096) | Salt marsh sediment microbial communities from the Plum Island Ecosystem LTER, Massachusetts, United States - Salt Marsh Sediment SW1602-10 ... | reverse complement strand
TGCAGTAAAACCGATATAAGAGGCATTGGGTAATGCTTCTCGCATATATTTCGCATACCCATATTTAATGCTGGCTTCATCTTCTTTATTCATTATCTTGGCTTCAAACCCATATTGTGACCGATGCGCTTCATCTGCAATTACAATTACATTTCTTCTTTCGGAAAGTAACGGAAAACTATCACCTTTTTCCTCAGGTGTAAATTTATGAATGGTTGTAAAAATGATACCGCCTGATTCTCTCGATAATAATTCTCTTAAATTTTTTCGACTATTTGCTTGTTGAGGAATTTGCCTTAATAAATCTTTGGATTTACCGAAAGTAGAAAATAATTGGTCATCTAAATCATTGCGGTCAGTAACTACTACAATGGTGGGATTATCTAGGTTAAGTATTAATTTTCCGGCGTAAAAAACCATAGATAAGCTTTTACCGGAACCTTGTGTATGCCAAACAACTCCAATTTTACGATCTCCCTCTTCCTTAATTGCGCGTTGAGTACATAGATAAGTTTTATTGGTGGCATGATATTGATGATATCCAGCCAAAATTTTATTTGTTTCCTCTCTATCACTCTGAAAAAGGACAAAATGTCGAATAATATCTAAAAATCTTCCTTTTTCCAACATCCCCTTAATTAAAACTTCTATTTGAGGACGATTTAAGGGCTCTATTTTTTCTCCTTCAATAGTTCTCCAAAGCATAAATCTTTCCTCATTAGAAGTTAGAGTTCCCACTCGGGCATTTACTCCATCACTGGTTATCATAAATGAATTGTAGATAAATAAAGAAGGGATATACTCTTTATAATTTTGTAACTGATTATATCCCTCACTAATTCCGACTTTTTCTTCTATGAAACTTTTTAATTCAATAATTACCAGAGGTATGCCATTAATAAAAATTACTATATCTGGCCGCTTTTCTACATTATTTTCTATTACAGTAAATTGATTTGTGGAAAGCCAATCATTATTATCCTCTCTTTCATAATCAAATAACCACACTTTATCTGTTTTAATACTTCCATCTTTTCTCTTATACTGTACATCAATTCCATCGGTAATCATCCGCTGAAAATTACGATTATTTAATAGCAAACCTGGACTTTGGGGTATTTTTATTTTACGGAAAGCATCTGTCAATGCTTCTTCGAGCATGTGAGGATTAATACGCCTTAATGCATCCTGTAATCTTTCTTCTAATAAAACATCGCTATAATCTGTTCTCTCCGGATATTCCCCTTCCGGAGATATTTCTGGAGCAAAGGCAGTTTCGTAACCCAATTCCTCCATCCACTCCAACGCAGCTTTTTCTAATTCATCTTCATTAAAACTGTACATAGAGCATCCGCTCCTTTTTAATTATTTTATCGAGATTATAAATTATTGATTTAATTCTTCTTTCCAATAAGAACCAAACTTAAAAGAATTATATGGATTAATATTATTCGAGATTAAATATTTTTCTAAATTCTTTAGACAAGTTTCACAAATATTTTCAAAAAATCCTAGGGGATATACCAATTGCCAGGTATCCTTACCATCCTCCATTGTCATAGCATGATAAGAAGGTTCTTTTTCTAATGATAATTCTTCTATACCATAGCCAAGATTCCTTAATTCATGTACAATACTATTTCGATAAGTATAAAATAGATGAATATGTTTTAATGATGAAAGACTTACTCCCTTAATAGGTTCAATGTTTTCTTGACCTTTGGGCCAATAATTTTTTACTTCTTCAAATTCTGGGTCCTTTTCTAAATTAACTATACTGCCTGATATCCATTGTTTATAAGTAGAAAAAGCAAATTCTCTTATCTTTGAGTATTCTGGTTCAGGAGTAAATTCTAATAACCTTACTAAATGAGGAAGGCTAATTTTACTACAATTTTTCCATTCAGAAAAATTTTCTAAACATAAAACAAATCGTTCTCTATTTCCTTTTCTCGGGAAGATAGTTTTAGAAAGGGCATCAATTATGCCAATATAAAGAATCTTTTTAAATAATTCATCATTAGCCTTAAATTTAGTATCTTTAATTATCTGAAATTTAAATTGAAAATATGAAATAAATCTTCCAATCTCTTTTTGGATTTCATTTTTTTCTTGCGTAACCATTCACCTCATCTTTATTATTAATTGGAATTCGAATTTCTCCAGACATAAGCTTAGGGAGAAGAGCATCTCGAATTTTAGCTAATCTTTTATTTTCATCATTATTCTGAATTATTTTGTTTTCTACACTCCCTATTGTTTTATTAAATTTGCTGAATATTATATTATTAGCATCTGGTAAGGCAATTCTTAAACTTAATACAAAATTCTTATCAGTATGGGGAATAGCTGATCCACTGGTATGATTATTTATTTCGTTTTCATGATATTTCAAAAAATGATATATATATTCTGTAGAAAAATTGTTATTCAATATTTTTACTTTTGCTATAGTCGAAGCAACTATTCCATTTACACCAAAATAGATTTTCCCAGAACTAGCACCATCCATCACTATAAGAATATTTTCTTTTTCAGTTAAAATTACACCTTTAGGCTGTGCATAAAGATACTCTTTTCCTGATAAAACATTTATAGTTAAATACTTCGATAATTTATCAGATTTTTCTTTTAAAATTATTTTTGGTTTTTTCCCTTTCACAAATCTAATAATTTTTTTTAATTTTTCAATTTTCCATTCTTTAGGAACTTGACCTATTTCGCTTTCAACCATTTCGCCACCACTGGATTTATAGGGCTCGCCATTTTCATTGGGAAATTCAAAATCAACAAACCAGTGTTTGAATATTACTTGGGCTATTTGTTCCAAGTTTTTATTAATTTGACTATTTAGCTCAATCTTTAAATCTAATGAGGATAGAATAGCAGAAATACTCTTTTGTTCTAACAAATTTGGTATTTTTACTTTAAATGATGTTAAAGTTTTTGCATTCGCATTAGGCTGGGCTGATCCTCCTATATATGATTTAATATATTCTTTATAGTTTTTTGATGAAAGTATATAATATATAAATTTTGGGTCATTTAGTTTATTAATCTTTAATCTTACTAAATAAGAAGCAAACACAGCATCTGGGACATTTTTATCGATATATTTATTTATTCCAGTTGTAGCACCAGTTCTTGCAATAACTATATCTCCTTCTTCTAATTTATATCTTTTATAATTTTGTTTATTTATTCGACAAAAAGGGACATTATCCCAACTTATAAAATTATTTCTAACATCCGTAATCCTTAAAAATTTTGGACCTATTTTTTTATGAATTGCGCTCTGAGTATAACCGTATTGAATATTATTACAAATATCAGATAAAATCATTTCTTCCCAATTTTTAGAACTCATATCCAATCCCCTTAAGATTTTCTCTAATCTCTTCTTCTAACTTCCGAGACTTTGAAAATTGTTCAGCCAGTTCTGATGTCAATCGCTCCATTTTATCTTCAAAAAGCGCACCATCGTCTTCGGTTTCTTCCATGCCAACATATCTACCAGGAGTAAGAATATATTCATGTTCTTTTACTTCGTCTAATTTTGTAGATTTACAAAAACCTTTAATGTCTTTATATTTTTCAGTTCCCTGTTCTCCCCGCCAGGCATGATAGGTACCGGCAATTTTCTGAATATCTTCATTACTGAAATTTCGATGTATTTTATCTTCCATATATCCAAGTTTACGGGCATCTATAAACAATATTTCTCCCTTTCTATCCCGGTGGCCTCTTGCTGCTTTGTTTCTGGTAATAAACCAAAGGCAAACCGGTATCTGGGCAGAATAAAATAATTGACCGGGTAAAGTGACCATTACATCCACCAAATCAACTTCGACAATATTTTTACGAATCTCGTATTCAGCATTAGTATTAGTAGCCATAGAACCATTAGCCAGAACAAAACCGGCGGTCCCGCTGGGTGCAAGATGAAAAATCATATGTTCTATCCAGGCATAATTTGCATTACCTGCTGGGGGAATTCCATATTTCCAGCGCATATCTTCAATGACTCTTTCACCACCCCAATCATGGATATTAAAGGGAGGATTAGCCAGAATATAGTCAGCCTTTAAACTTTTATGTAGATCATTATGAAAAGAATCGGCATGATGCTCACCGATATCTCCGTCAATTCCCCGAATGGCCAGATTCATTCGACATAAACGCCAGGTGGTTGGATTGGATTCCTGACCAAAGACATGAATATCTCCAGCTCTGCCCTGATGGGCTTCCACAAACTTTTTACTCTGGACAAACATTCCTCCGGAACCACAGCAGGGGTCATAAATCCTCCCCCGATAAGGTTCCAGCATTTCTACTAAGACTCTAACCACTGATTGTGGAGTATAAAATTGTCCGGCTCCTTTTCCTTCTGCTGATGCAAACTTGGCTAAAAAATATTCATAAACCCTTCCCAATACATCTTTGGATTGTCCTTCCTTATCTCCAATTTTAAATGAAAACAAATCGATTAATTCCCCTAGACGGATTTTATCTAATTCAGGACGGGCATAATTTGTAGGAAGTACTCCTTTTAAAGAACGATTATTTTTTTCAATAGCTACCATGGCATCATCAATAATTTGCCCTATGGTTGGAAGTTTTGCATTTTTCTTTATGTTTTCCCAACGTGATTCAGGGGGAACCCAAAAAATATTTTCCGCCAGGTATTCATCCGGATCTTCTTCGTCAGCTTCCGGATCATTTTTTAACTCATAATATTTATCCTCAAAGGCGTCAGATATATATTTCAAAAATACCAAACCCAAAACTGTATGCTTATACTCACCTGCATCCATATTATTGCGCAGTTTGTCCGCCATCTTCCATAAATTTTCTTCAAAGCCAAGACTGGCACCATTTTTTTTCGAATTATCAGCCATATTGTAAGCCTCCTATTCCAATAACCGATTGTAAATAAATAATTTTTGTTCATTCCATCTTTTATATGCTTTTTCTGTCGTTTCCTTGAAAATCGTTTTTTCCTCACTGTAGTGTTCTGCTATTTCTCTTTGTTTTTCCAAATCAAGCAGGGGAATTTCTATTTCTTTAATATCGACCGGATTGATATTCATAATCGTGCTTCCCCGTTGAAAACTCTTTATAAAGGTAGACCCCACCGGACTCTCCAGGAATATTTTTAAATAATCACCAAGTATATTTTCTTTTGGTCTAATTACAATAAGATTCGCCGAAGCAATCACCTTATGATTATTGCTTTTAATAACTGCTACTTTATTCATAGTCCCTCTGCAACTTATTACCACATCGCCAGATTTCAATTCATATCTAAGAATTTTTCGGGCATCCTCAGCGATTGTAATCATATTTTTATAATTAATTTCTCCTTCTTCAATATCAGAGATATTAAGAACTTTATACTCTCCGGGTTGGATATCCTTTTTTAACACTGATTTTCCTCTAAAAATCTCTGCTATCTCTTTAATTTTCACTTTTTGTACCTTTGACTTTTTAAATGCTTGGATGATTTCATTATCTTTGTTAAAAATCAACTCCACCCGCCAATCATTATTTTGTTGAAATTCTTCACTCTTCACTTCTTTTTTATTTTTAATAACAAATTTATTATTTTCCAACTCTAAATTAGCCAAATTGATTTTTTCGTATTTTTGTTTGGATATAGAAAGTAGATATGTTTTTATCCCACTATAAGGCCGAAAAGTTCCCTCCGGTAAGGAGTAAATAAAATTCACTTGAAAATTTTTATTAATCCATTTCCTGAGTCTGGATAGCGACCCCATTGAAAAAGTAAATTTTGCCGGAACCACCATACAGAGGGAACTTTGATTATTTAAATATTCTATTATGTTTTCGAAAGCTCTTCCTTCCATATCAGAAGAAATAAAATCATATGCAATATCTTCCGGGTTGGCTTTATAGCCAAATGCAGGAATGGAAAAAATGTAATCAAATTTATTATCCATTAAGAACTTTTTATATATGGAAACAAATAATGTTTTTACATTTTTATAATCGGCAAAAGCAGTTTTAAATATTTCATTCATTAAAAAATTTTCTGTAGTTAAAGTGATTTCTTGATTCTTATATTTTTCTATTATATTTTTTAAATCAGGAAGAATTTTTTCCGCTTCAGTAATTAATATTTTTTTCACCTGTTTTTGGTCTATCATTTCAAATACAAAATTATTTAAATAATGCGGGGAGAATAATGTACCAAAACGATCAATTTTTAAAGTTTTAAAAGTAAAATCTAAAATATCAAAATCTTTTCCCATATCAAACAACTGGGCGAAAAAATCCCTATCACCAGGAAAATATCCCAAATTCTCTGATTCGATATCATCCTTCATAATCTGAAAAAGATATTCCGGGTCTTTTCTAATTTTTGTTAGGGCTATTTGATTCTTTTCTAAATATTTTTTAGTCCTTACTACGCGTAAAGCTTCCTTAATAATCTGCTCTTTTTCGGCTATATCTCTTTGATAAAGATAATTCCAAAATATTTCATACTTTTTATCCATTACTTGTTATCACCATTTTCTATATTATTAATTTATTTTTATATAGTATAGCATAATTATCTTAGTATGTCAATACTAAATTACTTTTACTACAATACTACTTCTCTACAATACTACAATACTACTATAATCATACAATTAGTCAATAATAATTTTTTATTAATTAACAGTAATTATTATCCGCTGTTCTTTCCATTCCTGCCATTCGAGGCTGCTGAGTTCCGGTAGTTGGAGGAGGTCTTTTGGTTCTTTGAATCCTCCTAGTTTTTCTCTTAAGGCGGTTATTTTGCGGGCGAGAGGTTCGCTTATTTGTAAGATGCTGGTAAGTTCTTCTGGTGATACGGTGTTGATATTTATCTTTTGAACTTCCGATTTTGGGGAAGTGGTGGACATGAATGGAAAATTTACCTTTGCTATTTGGTATAGTTGCCGGGTTCTTTCGGGGCTGTATTTATTAGTCCATAAGTTTACAAATTGATTCTGAAATATTTCAATCAGTTCCGAGTCGTCTATTACCAGTAGATTTTCGTCATTTCGGTTATTGGCTGAAAATGTCCAGTTATAAGAACCAGTGAGTAGTAGGCGGTTATCGATGATGGCAAATTTGTGGTGCATAATATAATTGTTAGTGCTGATTCTTACTTTTATCCCCTTCTGCACCAGAAGACGGGAAACACTGTAAGTAGACTCAATCTGAGATCTGTCCAGATAAACTCTTACCTTTACTCCTCGTTTTTGGGCATCTATGAGAGGGAGGGCTATTTCCTTATCGGTGAATACATACATCGCTATATTGATAAAGGCTTCGGCCTGGTTGATACTTTTAATTATAGCTTTTTGGGGATTATCGTAAAGGGAGAAATAGACTTCGGTTTTGGCGAGGGTGGAAATAGATATAGTTATGTAAAGAATAATGATTAAAAAAGTAAGAATACTAAACCTAGTATTTCTTTTTAAATATTGCATTTTTAATGTTCTCTTTTTATTTAATAGTTGGATTCAGGGGGACAGGCTTTACTTTTTGCCTGGCATTAAATGCGGGACGACAAAAGAAGTCTGTCCCCCATTTTGCCTATATATAAAAATAGAAAAGTAATCGGGTGAGAGTTTTGTATTTAATACTATTTTATATATTCGACAAAGGGTTGGGTAAATCCTGCTTTTTTAAAAAGAAAAGTTTTCAGTTGTCGGTTTCCAGTTGGAAGATATAGATGCGAGATGCGAGCTTACTCAATCTTCCGAGCTACCAATCTGCAGATCTGCCGAAAGACAGGAACGTAAGCCTGTTAACTCCTGCAGTATAACTGCAATCATTATTATTTAAAATTTTTTATTTCATTTCTCAACCTTATTAAACCTGCCTCAATTCTAATAAATGTCAAGCTTTTCTTATTATATTCATCTAACTTGATCTTATATCTTTTGGCAATCTTCTTTACAATTGGTAATGGCTCTGGATTGGCCTTTTCCCAAAAAGGCCTTAATTCTCTAAGGAAGATATTGGTAGTTATAGGACCAATGCCGTAAAAATTGGTCAATCTATCTTCTAAATCTTTACTATTTTGGGCTTCTTTGTGCAATTCTTTTAAACTTCCTCTATATTTTTGGAGGAGGGTCTCACAATTTCTCAAAATTTGGGTAGAGGTTTTTCCATCATAACGTACATAACCACCCTCTCTCATAATCGGGTTTACCAAAAAATCCCAACCTGCTTTTAATATCTTTCTTGGTTCTAAAAGATTATATCTTTCGAAGGTTTTGTAAGTATTTTTGGCAATTGTTTCTGATATTCTTGCCCCAAAGAGAATACTGGCCAGAAACCATTTAAAAATTTCTTTATCATTATTTTCTTTTAAATAGATACCCAGCTCCTCAGAATACAATTCGCTTTTTTTTAATCTTTTTATATCCATCTTTTTCAGTTATGCCTCAGTTCTTTAGTTTTTTATGCATTTTTGAATTATTTTATCTCTATCTTTTAATTTAAAAGCACCCAGTAAATTTACAAGTCCAATTTCAGGACATTGTGCAAGATACATTGCTCGGCCATATTTTGCATAAAATTATCATGTTAATTGAAATATTAAAATTCGGTGTGCTTTTCGAGCAACTGAAAATAAACCGGCCAGCTTAAATATGAATCGATAAATGATATCCAACTTCTTAATGTCTTCTGATTGCGTGAAACACCATTCTTCTAAAAGATGAATTCCTGCATTCCATTTTTCAATATTATGCGCATCATCTATCCCCCAATGAATAGTTGCACCGGTCTTTTTTATCGAAGGATGATGTTTTACATTTTTTGCAGTAAGAGCGCTATAACTATCAAAAACGAGCGTAGATCCGGAAAATATTTTTTTAAGTGTAAGAATAAGTAATTTTACTTCTTCTTCTCTAAGATACATAAATAAACCTTCAGCAAGAAAGATAAATGGTCTGTTTTTGCCTGACAAATGATCAAGCCATGTGAGGTCCATTACTGATGAAGGGATTAAATGATACCGATCAGTTTCTTGGTAGAAACTCTTTCGTAGTTCTATTACTTCTGGATAATCTAAATCATACCATTCAACTGTGCCATTATCGACTCTATTAAATCGGCTATCAAGTCCACAACCCAAATGAACTACTATACTCTTTGGATATTTTTGCAAGAATTCTCTGACATAGTTATCGAATTGTTTTGCCCGCATACATATTGTAACGTGTGTCTGTTTTGGGATTTTTAATTGAACATAATCATACTCTATTCTGCTTACCAGTTCGACCGCTTTATTATCTATGATAATTGGTGTCTCTTTCTTACTTTCTAAAGCCTTGCAATAAAGAGGAATAAGTAATGTCTCTTTTTCCTTTCTTAATTTAATTTTTTCTTTTTCCATTTTTTCTTCCTCCAGATATAGAAATAATAGAAATAAGAGCCACTATAGAGTAGAACGCTGACGCACATTTAAAAAGCCACACTTCAAATGTTACTTAATTTCCAAAACTCCTGCACATGATGAAACTTGAGTATATCTAACAATTAATCCAGACTCATTCAATCTTTTTATCATTTTATCTGCAACAAGATATATTTCATCATTATCCCATTTATTCCCTGAAACATTTTTGCAATACAACATATCTTTGTGTGTTTTAAAAGATATGTCTGCTATAATTATTTTGCCATTTTCTTTTAAAATTCCTTTTAACTTCAAAATGAAATTTACTTTTTCTTCATCATCAAGATGATGTATTACATATGAAGAAACTATGTAATCAAATTTAACTCCATCCAAATCTTTTAGAAGACCATATTTAATATCATAACAATAAAATTTTCCTTTAGGCATTTTCTGTTTAGCTAACCCTGCTTTCTCCACTTGAGTAATTTGGGAAGAATTTGGAGTTGTAAACTACTTGACTTTTTTTATATAATATTATATATTTATATTGGAGCGGTAAATCCGTTATGAATTGTTTAAGGTGTTCCCTTCCATCGGTAGGCTATAGTCTTAACGTTATAATTCATAAGGTTCGCTCTTTTTCATGTAAATTTGGATCGGGGTGTCTCCCGGTCGGTAAAGGGTCTCCTGCAAAAGGAGACTCTTTATTTTATGGAAATAATTTTATAGAACGAATTATTCAAACTCTCCTAATGTTTTTTTGTTAAGATTTATAATTAGTCTCCACTTAGCGCTTTTCGAACCTTTTTCTGGCATAGCTGGATTGAGTAAAAGATAATTTCGAGTATTTAATTTAGGTAAGTTTATTTTTATATTTAATTGTTCGCATAGGTAACCTAATCTTCTTAGTACTCCGGAATTTCCGATGCGCTGAGCATAATTTTCGAGTTTTTTTCGATCAAATTTATTATTTTTTAAAGCTTTGGCTACTTCTATGATTCCTCCGCAATATTGTGATTTATCCAGGCAATCGATAATAGTTTTTTCTTTGTCCGTAATATTTATTTGGGTTTCTTCTATCCATTCTTTTCTAATACCAAACATTTTCTCTTTTTTTACCTTAGTTATTTTATATTGCACTTCAAAAACTTTAGGATTGGTATTAAATTTTCGGGTAATTGTTTGGATAAAAACAGTCGTTGGAATTTGCTCAGTCAGGCCATAATAATTAAGAGCGCTCCAATAAGCAATAGTATATGGTTCTACCAACAAAGAACCGATGACAAATTCGTGCAAAGTATATTTTCCTTTTTCAGCCCCAATAGGAATAATCAGGTATTTTCCTTTTTCAATCCGCTCAATTGCACCACTTTGCTGTAATCTATATAATACCTTTTGTAGACTTTTTGTAGAGAGATTGCTTATTTTCAATGCATCGATAAAAGTAAAAGTATTTCCCTTTTTTGCTAAAGAATTTAATAGATCAATTCTTCTCATTTTTTTACATAATGCTCCCTTCATTTATCCTCTTTAATGTATCACATTGAGACTTATTATACAATAAAAAATGTTTGCTTTTAGTAAATTCAATAATTGAATTTATAGAAACATAGAAAAAATATCATGTTTTTATTTTTACACAAAGGATTGGGTAAGTCCTGCTTTTTTAGAAAAAAAGTTTTCGGTTGCTAAGAAAGGGATTGCCGCGCTTCCTTCGAAAGCTCGCAATAACAGAGGGACGGATTCCCCCTGGAGTTTACACTCACGAAAGTGGGTACGGGAAGACAAAAGGAACATATGTTTAAAAGATTGAAATATTTTAACCAATTCGTTAATACCGCCCGGATAGTGTAGGGTCGTATCTTATTACCATTGTTTTCTTAACCTTCTTTCAAGAAGAAATTCTGCTGCTTCTTCTCCGCGTTTCATATAACCCTTAAGGTCGAGATATAGCTGGATATCGGAAACAACTTTTACACCATTAACTTGCTGCAAATAATAGAGTACTCCTTCGTCGTAAGGCTCAAGGAAGGAGACATTCGGTCCTGTAGATACTTCTTTAAAATTTAGATCCTTCGCTATACGATCAATATTGCTGCTTACATAAGTGAATATTCTGTTATATCTTAAAAAGGGAGCCACCCTCGATGCCCCGGATGTGAGGGTAAATGCATATGATATTTGGTTTTCTTTGAAATAATCGATCAATTTTCTTTCTAAAACCTCTACATCATCCATCGAGTAAAAATTTCTTATCTTGTTCTTTTGATAACTGTAATTATTAGACCATTTCCCTAATAGTAGCTCTGCCTTCTTTAGCCTGATTTTCGAATTCTTTCCACTACCTGTTTCTTCAATAAATTCGAATTCCAAGAGTCGTTGCTTAATATTAGATGCCTGTCCGAGACTTATATTTGCCTCTTTGGCAATATCCTTTACAAACCATTCCTTTTTTGGATTACATAGGAAGACTCTCAAGACACGGGTGGATTTGGTAGAGAAAATTGATTTTAATGGCCTGGTATTAGGGTAGAGATTGGGGCGTCCTTCAATGCTTACATAGACATTACCAAATTTAAAAAGACAGTTCCCGGCAAGGTCTATAAAACCAATGCCATTTTCATTGCAGATTTGTTTAGATTCTTCAGAGATAAAGGTCGCAGCAAATACGCCATAATAGTTTTTTCTATTACCAACAATGTATTTCAGCTGATTTACCGCCATTCTTGTATACCGTGGTTGTCCTGCCGATTTAACTTCAAAAACGATAAAATACTTTTTTTTATCTTTAGTCTTTACTTCTACGATTAAATCAGGTTGAACCTGCTGGTTAGGGAATAAGTTTTTAACTTCTGACTTT
>Ga0315545_1004035_pt1 | contig 12278 bp, 7 predicted proteins | sample SalMarSW160210MG_FD_203096 | JGI IMG/M metagenome (GOLD analysis project Ga0315545, IMG submission 203096) | Salt marsh sediment microbial communities from the Plum Island Ecosystem LTER, Massachusetts, United States - Salt Marsh Sediment SW1602-10 ... | reverse complement strand
CCTGTTCACCTCCGGCTTCGCCGAAACGGAGGAGGAGGAGGGCATTCGTCTTCAGCAGGAGCTGGGCGATATGGCTCGCAAGGCCGGCCTGCTCCTCATCGGGCCGAACTGCATGGGCATCTACAACCCCGGGTTGGGCATTCGCCAGAACGCGGAACAGCCCTGGGGCGAAGCGGGCAATGTGGGCCTCATCTCCCAGAGCGGCACCCACTGCATCAACTTCAGCCACCTGGCCTATGTCCACGGCATCAGGTGCAGCAAGGCGGTGAGCTACGGCAACGCCGAGGTGCTGGACGTGGACGACTACTTGGACTACATGACCCAGGACCCCCAGACCGAGGTCATCGGCATGTACGTGGAGGGCCCCCGCGATGGCCGCCGCTTCTTCGACGCCCTACGAAGGGCTACCCGCCTGAAGCCGGTGGTGGTGTGGAAGGGCGGCCAGACGGAGGCCGGCGCCCGCGCTATCTACTCCCATACCGCCGCCCTGGCCACGGAGGACGCCCTCTGGAACGCCGCCATGCGCCAGGCAGGGGCTGTCACCGCCGACAGCCTGATGGAGCTGGTCGACGTGGTGAAGGGCCTCCTCTACATCAAGCCTGGCACCGGCCGGCGAGTGGGGCTGGTGGCCATGACCGGCGGCCAGTCGGTGGTCATTGCCGATGCCTTCGGCCGAACCAACCTGGAGGTGCCGCTACTGACGCCTGCCTCCTACGAGAAGCTGGCCTCCTTCTTCAACATCATCGGCGGGAGCTATCGCAACCCCCTGGACGCCGGCGGCACCATGCTCATGGGCTTCCGCATGGACAACCTGGAGCGCATGCTGGACATCCTGGAGGAGGACGCCAACGTCGACGCCATCGTCCTGGAGTCGGCGGCGACTTTCCTGATGAGCCACAGGCTTATGACCGCCACCCTGCTGGATAACCTGCTGGATTTCGTGTCGGACTACAAGGAGCGCTGTCAGAAGCCATTTCTGATGATCCTTCAGCCGTGGCACCTGGAGGGAGCGATGGTGAAGATACGCGGCAAGTTTCTGGAGCGAGGCATCGCCACCTTCGCCGGCTTCCAGCAGGGGGCGAACGCCCTGAGCAAGGTGATAGGCCACCACCGCTTCCGGGCCGGGCTAGACTAGCCGCCTGAGAGGTCCGCTCCTGCTGGAGCGTCAGTAGAAGTGGGGAGTATCCGGCTCATGCGTGCTATAAGAAATGGGATTCACCCCACGCGGGTTGACGACCTTTTGCCGTGAGCACGGAATCATGGCAATAGCTATCGTCCCCCGAAAGCAGAACCTATGCAAGAATCGGTATGGACAAGCGGCGCTCGGGCGAGCATAATTCATAACTGTCCCCGTTCGACGGGGACAGCGCGGTCTAGTCATCGGACGTCCACGAGCCGGCCGGGGAGGAGGGCATCCATGCTGGGATTCCACCGCGATTCTCCTGACCCGCCTGAGCACGACAACCCTAGAGGCGCGGATACGCTGGCGGAGCGATGCTGTCGCCTGACCGTGGCGGATGCCCAAGGCTGCGAGCACTGCGGCCAAGCCATCGTAAGCCAGGACTGGCACCCCCAGTTGGGGCAACTGGCGGAGGACGACTTCTGCATCGTTATCCTCAGCGAGCCGCTCTCCGGCTCCGTCGGCCCCATCCCCACAGGCGTGGCCGTTTGTGCGCCAGGCGAGGCGGTCTCCGGTGGGCTTCGCCTGCGGGAGACTGCTACCGCTTACAAGGTGAAGGAGAGGAAGAGGCAGGCGCCAGATGGTGAGGAAACGCTCACCCTCTCGGCGAGGGCCATGATCGCCCTGGCCCAGGGTCAGCTTCTGGCGAACCCGCCCCTGGAGGTCAGCCCCGCCGACATCTTCCCGCCGCGCGAGACAGCGCCCCGCCTCGAACTCCTGGCCCAGGCCCTGCTGACCCAGCGGGCAGCCCATCCCTACGTTCATGCCCTGACCGTCGCCCTGGCCGCACCCGCCGACCCTGCCCCTAACGGTAGATTGGCGGAACTGCTGCCAGCCCTGGAGCAAGCCCTGGCGGAGGCTCGGGAGAAGGCGTCGCGCTTTCAAGACCTCCTGGCCGACATGCCCCAAATGGCCCGCGCCCTGGAGAGCCTGGCCTCCCTGAGCGAAGCCACGACCACAGCAACCTTCGCCGAGACCGCTTGCCGCCTGTGTCCCAGCCCCAACGACTTAGCCGAAGACATCTACCTCTGTCGTGCTCTAGCCGAGAACCCGAATGGGGCCAGGAAGGCGGCGCGCATGAGGCGCTTCCTCATCGAGGCGGTGGTGCCGGAGAGCGAGCCCGAACTGGCCATGGATCGCACCCTCGTCTTGGAGGAGCTTTCCTTCGCCACCCTAGTGGCCGAACCACACCGCGGGGCCGGTATGCGGGCCGCTTTCGAGCGCTTCCGCCAACGCTATCAGTCCGCCTACCTGAAACACCACCAACAATACTATGAAGCAATTCTGACCCTCCACGCCCAGCTTTTGGACCTTGTCCCCCACGCTCAGGCACTGCGCCGCCTGAATACCCTCCGAGAGCTGGGGCCGCCCCTGGGCGAGGACGCTCTGGCCGAGTACGAACAGCTTCCTCAGCGCATCGGCCCCTGCACACTATGCACGACTCTGGAGCGAGAGCTGAGGGAGGCCCCCCGCTGCCCGGTGTGCGGCATCTCCCTGAACGACGAGCCACCCTGGGAAGACGTCCAGCGGATGAAGCGTCGCCTGGAGAGGTCTCTCAACCGGCAGTTGCAGCGCCTATCCTCCAAGGCGGTGAGTCAGATCCTGGCCACGAGCGGCGAAGCGCGGGTGGAGCAGTTCCTCCAGCTTGTGCAGGCCAGCCAGGCCCGCTCCCTGGCCGACGTCCTCGACGATGATCTCCTGGGCTTCCTGCGCCGCCTGCTGGTAGAGGCACGGGTGAAGTCTCTGCTATCCCCCATCTTCGCCAAGCTGCAGGAGCCAATCCCCGACCTGAGCGAGGAGGCAGTGGAGGACATAGCCGAGGAAGTGGCACGCGTTATCCACCATGCTTTCACCGGCCAGCAGGCTCTCCCCAGCGATGAGTGGCCCCAACTGACTCCCGGCACCAGCGAGCCTTCGCCTGCATGACCGGCCCCTTCTCCGATGTTCGCCTGGTGGTGGGCCTGGGCAACCCCGGCCAGGCCTACGCTGGCCATCGCCACAACGTGGGCTTCTTGTGCATCAAGCGGCTGGCCCGCAACTGGAGCATTCGCTTCAAGAGCAGCCGCTGGGCCAGGGTGGGCGAGGGGCAGGTGGACGACCAGCTCCTGGTGCTGGCCAAACCCCGAACCTTCGTGAACCGCAGCGGCGATGCGGCAGCCGCGCTCCTGCAACGCTACAAGCTATCGCCGCAGGAGATGCTGGTCATCTGCGACGACCTTGAGCTGCCGGTGGGGAAGATCCGCTTGCGGCCGCGCGGCGGCGATGGCGGCCACAACGGCCTGCGCGACATCATCTACGCCATCGGCAGCGAGGACTTCCCCCGCCTGCGCATCGGCATCGGCCGACCGCGCACAGCCGAAGGAGAGCCGGTCACCCACCCTCTCGTCGTCGCCAAGTACGTCCTGGGCGAGCCCGAGCCCGAGGAGCAGGAGGCGCTGGAGGCGGCGGTGGAGCGGGCGGCGGAGGCAGTGGGCTGCGTCCTCCGCGAGGGGCTGGCGGTAGCGATGAACCGCTATAACTAGTCGGGTTGCCTGCCCAGAGGGCAGATTGCTACAATATCGCTTAGGGGCTGGTCGAAGGGGCCAGCCCCTAGAGGTGTTTGAGTAATGAAGCTCGCAGGCCTGCTGCCGCTGGTACGGTCGACCAGCGCCCTCGGCGACGCCCTGGCAGCCCTCGAGCAGGGCTCGCCGCGACGCCTGGTGCTGGGGGTGAGCGACGGGGCGAAGGCGGCGACAATCGCCGCCCTGGCCCAAGGCCTATCGTGCCCCGTCCTGGTGCTGGCCGCCCGGCCCGACCGGGCACGGGCCCTGGTCGAGGAGCTGGCCGTCTGGCTGGAGGAGCCATCGCGGGTGCACCTCTTCCCTGAACGCGACCCCCTGCCCTACGAGCGCCTAGCACCCGACCCGGAGGCGGTGCGCGACCGCCTACGGGTGCTGCCGCTCCTCTCAGCAACCGGGGACGGGCCCAGCCCTATCGTTGTCGCCTCTGGCCAGGCGGTGGCCCAACGCACGCTATCGCCCCAGGCCCAGGCCGAGGCGGTGGTCACAGTCAGCGTGGGCTCAACTCTGGAGCCGGAGTCCTTCCTGCGTCACCTGGCCCTCCTGGGCTACCGCTTCCTGCCGCTGGTGGACGAGGCGGGGCAGGCCAGCCGCCGCGGCGGCATCATCGACGTCTTTCCCTCCACCAGCGACACGCCCCTGCGCATCGAGCTGCTGGGCAATCGAGTGGAGAGCCTGCGCCTGTTCGACCCCACCAGCCAGCGGTCTGTCTCGCCCCTGGACGCGCTGGCCATCGGCCCGGCGCGGGAGGTGCTTCTGCCGCCGTCAGGCCTCGAGGACCTGCGAAAGCGCCTGGACTTCGCCCGCTGCCTGCCGCAGGTGGCCGACCGCTTTCAGGAAGAGCTGTCGGCCCTGGCGGCGGCTGCCTCCTTCAGCGGCGACGCCTTCTACGTCCCCTTGCTCGCTCAGGGGGCCCTCTTGCACTTCCTGCCGGGCCGAAGGTCGGCCGGCCTGCCGGCCCCCGAGGCCGTGGTCGTCTGCGACGAGCCCTCCGACCTGGCGGCCGCTCTGGACGAACTGGAGGCCCAGGCCCAGGAGGTACGAGCCGAGCTGGAGGAGAAAGGCGAGCTGCCCGCCGGCCTGCCACTGCCCCATCTGACCTGGCGGGAGCTGACGCCCCACTTGGAGAACCACTGGCAGCGCATCGACCTATCCCGCTGGGCCAGCGGCGAAGACGATGGCTCTCTACGTCCGCCCTTCCTGCCCGCCCCCGCCTACGGCGGCCGCCTGCGCACGGTCATTAGCGAGGCGTTAGCAGGCCTGCGCCAGGGCAAGAGCTTCGTCATCGTCTCCCAGCAGGCCTCGCGATTGTCTGACCTGCTCGGCGAGCAGGACGTGGTGGCGACGCCCAGCAGTGAGGTGGTATCGCCCATCGAGCCGGGCGGGCTGGCCGTCATCCAGGGCTCGCTGCCCGGCGGCTGGCGCCTGACCGCCGACTCCTACGACCTCACCCTTCTCACCGATACGGAGATCTTCGGCTTCACCAAGCAGCGGCGGGCCCTCCCTCGGCGGGGCATCGACCGCCAGGCCTTCCTGGCCGCGCTGGCAGCGGGCGACCACGTGGTGCACGTGGAGCACGGCATCGCCCGATTCGTCGGGCTGGTGCGCCTGACCTTCGACGGCCATGAGCGCGAATACCTGGAGCTGCACTACGCCGAGGGCGACCGGCTGTTCGTCCCCACCGACCAGCTAGACAGGGTGAGCCGCTATGTGGGGCCAGGTGACCATACCCCCAGCCTCACTCGCCTGGGCAGCCAGGAATGGGCTCGCACCAAGGCACGTGTGCGCCGGGCCGTCGGCGAGCTGGCCAGGGACCTGCTGGCCCTCTATGCCGCCCGCGAGGTGGTCCCCGGCCAGGCCTTCTCGTCTGACACCCCCTGGCAGATGGAGCTGGAGGCCTCCTTCCCCTACGTGGAGACGCCCGACCAGATCCTGGCCATCCGCCAGGTGAAGGAGGATATGGAGACGGCGCGGCCCATGGATCGCCTGGTATGCGGCGATGTGGGCTACGGCAAGACGGAGGTGGCCATTCGGGCGGCCTTCAAGGTAGTGCTGGACGGCATGCAGGTGGCGGTGCTGGTGCCCACGACCGTCCTGGCCCAGCAGCACTTCCAGACCTTCAGCCAGCGCCTGGCCGGCTTCCCCCTGCGCATCGAGATGCTATCGCGCTTCCGCTCGGAGGGCGAGCAGCGCCAGGTCCTGACCGACCTCGCCGAAGGGGCGGTGGACATCGTCATCGGCACCCACCGCCTCATCCAGAAGGATGTGCAGTTCAAGAACCTGGGACTGGTGATCATCGACGAGGAGCAGCGGTTCGGGGTGACCCACAAGGAGCGCCTGAAGCAGATGCGGCGCGAGGTGGACGTGCTCACCCTCTCGGCCACGCCCATCCCCCGCACTCTCTACATGGCCCTGGGGGGCATCCGCGACATGTCCACGATGGAGACGCCGCCCGAGGAGCGCCTGCCGATCAAGACCTACGTGTCGGAGTTCGATGAGCGGCTCATCCGGGAGGCCATCCTGCGCGAGGTGGACCGCGGCGGCCAGGTCTACTTCGTCCACAACCGCGTGCAGAGCATCGACTACGTGGCCCGCCATCTGCGGGAGATCGTGCCCGAGGCGGAGATCGCCGTCGCCCACGGCCAGATGCCCGAGCATGAACTGGAGCAAGTGATGCTCGACTTCGTGAGCGGGCGCATCGACGTGCTGGTCTGCACCACGATCATCGAATCGGGCCTGGACATACCGAACGTCAACACGATCATCATCCACCAGGCCGACAAGCTGGGGCTGGCCCAGCTCTATCAGCTTCGCGGCCGCGTGGGCCGAGGGGCAAGCCTGGCCTACGCCTACCTGATTTACGACCGCAAGGCCCGCCTGACGGAGGCCGCCCAGAAGCGCCTCCAGACCATCTTCGAGGCCACCGAGCTCGGGGCGGGCTTCCAGATCGCCCTGCGCGACCTGGAGATCCGCGGCGCCGGCAACCTGCTGGGGCCGGAGCAGAGCGGCCCGATGGCAGCCGTCGGCTTCGAGCTGTACGTTCGCTTGCTGGCCGAGGCCGTCGAGCGGCTGCGGGCGGTGATGCAGGGCGAGCCGCTGCCCCCGCCGCCCAGGGAAGGGCCGGAGGTGACCATCGACCTGCCGCTGTCGGCCCACCTGCCCGAGAGCTACGTGCCCGACCTCAACCTGCGCCTGGCCCTCTATCAGCGCATGGCCCAGATGGACAGCCTGAGCCAGGTAGACGAGCTGGCCCAGGAGCTGACCGACCGCTTTCAGGCGCCGCCGCCGTTGGCCAGGAACCTCCTGTACGTCGTGCGGCTGCGGGTGCTGGCCCTCCAGGCGGGGGTGCAATCGATAGCCACGGAGGACGGCGAGATCGTGGTGCGCCTGAAGGAGGGCCGCCTACTCCCAGCGGATGCCCTGCGAGGCCGCCTACCGGAGGGCGTGCGCCTCGGCCGGACGACGCTGCGCCTGGAGCGAGCCCGCCTGGGCCCGGCCTGGCCCCAGGCCCTGCAGCACGTCATGGAGGAGCTGGCGGGGGCGGGGGACTCTCAGTCCGCCTCTGCGTCGCCATCCTGCTCAGGCTGAAGTGCTTGGCCGTAGATCAGGTCCAGAATGAGCTTGGCCACGCTCTTGATGATTTCGGAAAACTGATCCTGCAGCTCGATTGCCGCTAGATCGTGGTGGAGGAGCAGTGAATACAGATAGATGGACACCTTGTACCAATGGAGCGCCATATCCACCTTGCGGGTGGTTAGGCGATGGGCGCGAACGAAGCGGTGGAGGACGTTAGCGTCCATGTTTATGTATATGTCGATCTCGTCCTCCACGGGCACCACCTTGGCGACGTCCTCGCCGGTCCAGGGCGGATCCATATCGGCCCACGTCTTTGAGCCGTCGCGCGGCGTCCGGTACACCAGTGTGGGCTCAGGGATACGATAGCCCGCCCCTCGGGGTGGGCGCTCGACACTTGGCCGACCCCCATTCTGGCGTTCTCCAGGAGGAGCAAAGATCACTTCGCATTGGGCTCGCAAGGGCGGATCGTAGGGCCGAGTAAGCTCCGCCACGATGTGCTGCGCCTCACCTGGCGTCGCGCCCTCTGGTGGCGCGAGCCTCACGGTTATCATCCCGTTCCATAAGCGCACCGACGCTGCCAGGTCGGGTTCCACCCGGAACTCGCCCGCCTCGGCCTCCCGTGACAGGTAGTCATTGCAGGCGTCCGTCTCCAGCTTGAGGAACGCGTACGAGTTGACGGGCACGCGCTTCTGAAACACGCTGGAACCTAAGCCGTTGAACCTGTATATCCGCAGAAAGGTAGGGAAGCGCTTCCCCTCGAAAGTCTCTATCGGGACATCTCCCGGGGTGGTTGGGTCGACTCCTCCAGGAACCCTGCCGCCCAAGCCCAGGTAAGCAGTGAGGGAGCGGTTGCTCCTGATAAGCCTAGACACGACTTCGTTAATGAAGCGCTGTTCATCGGCGCTCCGCTGCATCTGCTGCTCCCGCCTGGCGTGATTCAGCGCCTTTAGAGCCTCATGTTCCCTAAGTTCACGCGCCAGGATCTCCTGTATTTCGCGCCACGCCTCGTTCGAGCGCATGCGGTCGCGCGAAGCCATGAAGATGTCCTCTCGGACGTTCGTGTCGATGTCGGTGCAGTCCACGTGCACAAGCAAAGAGCGCGCGACGTACCCCAGCTTGGCCTTGTTCTCAAGAAATGACCGTGATAAGGTGGCGTGCGTCTGCCCGTTGATGGTGAAGAAAACCGCGTCGCGGTAGCTGGAGAACTCGTCGGCCCGAGTCCCTTCCCTGAACGCCGTCACCTCAACCGTCCTCTTGCCGAAAGCACCCAAGTTCATGATGATGGGCAGAATCGGTGGGAAGGCGCTCTCTATCTTGTCTCGATCATCAACGACGATGCGCACTTTGTTGCCAAGGACGACCTTAGACGGGCTGTGGCCACGAAAGTCACGTGTCTCGTGGATCAGGAGGGGAAGCCCTGGGAAGTGCAGGTTACGGTTCAGTTCCCTCCAGAGCCCCAACGTCGCGACCGAACGGTCTTCGAGATCGTAGTCATAGAGTTTGACTAAGGAACCCCAGGCGAGCGTGCGGCCAGCGGGGGGGATAGGAAGGCCGTCGGCTTCAAACGACATGACCTCGCCGTCAGGGCCGACGCAATACTCGTACCAGGACACCCTGTCTCCCTTCCCGGCAAAATGACGTCGCACCAGCGTTACCCCCCACCTCCGGTCTCCTCCATCGGGAAGGGATGGGCACCTGCTTGACAGGATCAGCTGATACTTCTGCCGCCCGCAGAAAGCGAGCGCGCCGGTTCCTCCCATGTTGTATTTCCCCTGAACAAAGGGGATTCGCACTTTGTTTCCCTTTTCCAGCGAGAGAAAGGTGTCCGGAAAGGCCCTAGGACACTGCCCCTCCCCCCTGTCGACTACGAGGATGCTGGGGCGCTGGCGAGAGCCCTCGACAATCACTTGGATGTCTTCGGCCAGCTCGCGTCGCCGCCGCTGACTGACCTCAGAGAAATCTGCACCGCGAACCCCAAAGAATTCCTCGACGGCAGCCTGCATCGTCGTTGGCGCATCCCGTCCCGCTGGGTCGATGCCTCGTGCTCTGCATTCCCTCAGGAGTAACGCATCGATAGAGTTGATCACCTTATCCGTCAGCGCTGCAACCGCATTCTGTTGCTGGTTCTGGAAGGTGCCAGCTTTCTCCGGCCCACCGTAGGGCCTCCACTTCCCAGGGTCTCGCAGCACAGGGTGGCTTTCTATTATGCGGGTCACCTGTTCCTCGCTTTGAGCCCCGATCAGCGAACGCGCAAGCGCGGCAGTGTTCCTCTCCATGGAACACCTCCCCTCTTTCGTGAATCGCTAAAGCTCGAACTCCGGCTTTTGGGAGTTCAGGAACTTCGCCTCAGCTGACCTGAGTTCCTTCCTGATGGTGTTGAAAATCCTCCGTACGTCCTCGTCCGTGTAATCGTAGAGCTGGCGATTGGCGCAATTGCCAAGGATTCGCAGCCTTTCGAGGACGGCGTTGGTGCGCTGGCTTCCAAGTCGCTTGAACGCTTCGCGCTTTTCCTGGGCCCTGTTCCGTGCCATGACGTTATCACCTCAAGAATAATTATAACGATAGTTCTGGACTTGTCAAGCAATAATCGCCGATAATTCTCGGAATAATGTCCGATACGTTCGCCTAGAGCAATTTGACACCACCTCTCCCCTCCGCTAGCATGGCCCTCGTGGATACGCTCGCCCAAGCCGTACCCCGCTCCGACCGCGCCAGCCTGCTGGCCATCGTCCTCGGCGTGGGCATGGCCTTCTATCTGGCCATCGAGCCCACCCAGCCCTGGCTGCTCCTGCTGGTGGCCGGCCTGGCCGCCCTGGGCACCGACGGCATCCTCCGCTCCCATCCGGCCAGCCCCTTCACCCGTCCGGACGACACCGCCGCGTTTCTCATCCTTCCCGCCCTCCTCACCCTCGGCGGCGGCCTCTTCCTGGAGGACGTAGTCAGCGGCTACTGGTCGCTAGGGGCAGCCTTCGCCACCATCCCCCTGTTCGCCGCGCTGCTCTACGGCCAGTACCTGTCGGTGGACGCCCGCTCGCCCGCCTACACCGCCGCGCGGCTGGTGGCCAACGTCGCCACCTACGTCACCGCTTTCGCCTTCTTCGCCGTCGTCTACGAATTCGAGGTGGGCCTGCTGGCGACGGCCTTCTGCGTGGGCGTAGTGAGCCTCCTCCTCTCGCTGGAGATGCTGCGCGAGGTGGAGCTTGAGCCGCGGCCGACGCTGCTCTATTCGACGGCCATCGCCACGGTGCTGGCCCAGGTGACCTGGTCCCTCCACTTCCTGCCCCTGGAGAGCTTCCTGGCCGCCGCTTTCCTTCTCCTGTGCCTCTATGTGGCAACGGGCATCGTGCAGAACCACCTCCTCCGTCAGCTCGACCTGCCCACGGCAGGCGAGTTCGCCGCTGTGGCGGTCGTCGGCCTGGCCATCGTTGTCATCGCTCACGCCGCCTCCTGACGATACGATCGTGCCCTACCTCGGCATCGACCCTGCGTCTGGGCCGCAGCGGCCCTCGGCCTTCGCCGTGCTGGACGACCAGGGGAGCCTGCACGACCTGGGCCTGGTGCGAGAGGACGACGATATCCTGGCCCTCGCTCGGCGCTGGCGGCCGCGCTACCTGGCCATCGATGCGCCCCTCAGCCTGCCGAAGGGCATGTGCTGCCTGGAGGAGAGTTGCCCCTGCGCGCCCGCCTCGCCGGACGGCCTCAAGGCGGCCGAGCGCGCCCTGCTGAAGGAGGGCATAGGTCTCTTCCGAACGACCAAGCGGTCGATAATCAAGGCGATGGTCTATCGGGCCATACGCTTGCGGCGGGCGCTGGAGGAACGGGGATATGCCGTGATGGAGGTCTATCCCTACGCCTCGAAGGTCCGCCTGTTCGGGCGCCCCATCCCTAAGAAGACCACGAAGGCCGGCCGGCAGTGGCTTCGCCAGCGTCTGGAGGGCTTGGTGCCGGGCCTGCGCGAGCACAGGCGCTCCCTCAGCCACGACGAGCTCGACGCCATCGTGGCCGCCTACACGGCCTATCTGCACGGCCAGGGCCAGGTGGAGGCCGTGGGCGAGCGCGAGGAGGGAGCCATCTATGTGCCCAAGACCCGCGCCGCACAATAGCCGCCACGAGAGTTCGCCTGATTGCCCCTTACAGTGGGTTTCGCTATACTGGCATCGCTGTCTGCCCGGGTGCAGACAGGAGGGGTGGCCGAGCGGCTGAAGGCGGCGGTCTTGAAAACCGCTAACCCGACTCGTCGGGTTCGGGGGTTCGAATCCCTCCCCCTCCGCCAGCGTCAACGTTCATAGATCACATTCTTGGAGAGCTATCATGAAGATCCACGAATATCAGGCCAAGCAGATCATGTCCGACTACGGCGTGCCCATCCCCAAAGGGCGCGTCGTTTCTACGCCTCAGGAGGCCCGTCAGGTCGCCCAAGAGCTGGGCGTGCCGGTGGTGGTCAAGGCCCAGATCCACGCCGGCGGCCGCGGCAAGGGCGGCGGCATCAAGCTGGCCGACACGCCTGCCCAGGCTGAGGAGGCAGCCAAGCAGATCATTGGCATGTGCCTGGTCACCCACCAGACCGGCCCTGAAGGGCGCATCGTCAAGAAGGTGCTGGTCGAGGAGCAGGTGCAGACCGACCGCGAGCTGTATCTAGGCATCGTGGTCGATAGCGGCAGCGGCCGGCCGGTGGTGATGGCCAGCGAGGCCGGCGGCGTGGACATCGAGCAGGTGGCCGCCAAGTCGCCGGAGAAGATCCACAAGGCCTTCGTCGACCCCGCGGTGGGCTTCCAGCCCTACGAGGGACGCCAGCTAGCCTTCGCTAGCAACCTCGGCGGCGACCTCCTGCGACCGGCCGTCGGGCTCATGAGCGGCCTCTACAAGGCCTTCGCCGCCAAGGACTCCTCCCTGGCCGAGATCAACCCCCTGGTGGTGACCAGCGACGGCCGCCTGCTGGCCCTCGACGCCAAGATGAACTTCGA
>Ga0315545_1004034_pt1 | contig 12285 bp, 11 predicted proteins | sample SalMarSW160210MG_FD_203096 | JGI IMG/M metagenome (GOLD analysis project Ga0315545, IMG submission 203096) | Salt marsh sediment microbial communities from the Plum Island Ecosystem LTER, Massachusetts, United States - Salt Marsh Sediment SW1602-10 ... | reverse complement strand
TGTTCGTGAACGGCGTCTATAGTCTCATTATGCTTATAATGAACTGGAAGGAGAGGCCTCCAAAAACAGGATAAAGATAAAGGAAGCTTTTTTGTCGGACAACAACAGCAAACGGTGAGCTCCTTATGCGTCATCTTCCTATTTCCATGCTGGTTGCCCCTCATTCATAAAGTATGAGCCATTTTCCAGTTTTTTAAGGACGAATACAAAAAAACGAAAGGGCGAATTGAGTGGCTTGTAAATGGTACGATCTGTGTCCCCTGAGGTGGCTCGAAAGATCGAATCTGCTTGATCAGAGCTGGGCGAACGCATATTGCAGATCAGACAGCCGATGGAGAGAATGCAAGCGGTATCAGCTCGAGGAACAGGGAATACCTCATCCTGACACCATGCTGCCAGACGGCCGACTCTACAATACCCGTGATTACGACTCATAATTGAGGGCATATATCAGATCAAAGAAATGGATCGTATCATGCTAAGCCATAAACTAATTTATCAAAGATATTCCTTAACATATTGTATTAATTTATTATATAACCATTTTTTATCAACAGTTGCAAGGTAATGTTTTATTGGAGTGTTGCTGCCATGCGGTCCGGGGATATAAACCATCGAATTGGTTCGGATCTCAAATGGTAAAATCACCACCCTGGGTAATCACTTGTCAATTTATGAAAAATATCTGATCATAGGATAAGGTATGGCACGTGACCGCTATTGCACTGTTGCTTTATAGCGGCAGCCAGCCTTACAAACTGGTTTCAATGCCGCGACGGTTAACAGATGGAGAATTGAAAGGAGTTGAGATGAATTCAAAAACGAAGATCGGAATAATTATCTGCGATCGCTATCGCCGTTGTGCGGGTGGGAAGTGTCTCCGGGCAATGAAAAACAAGGAAGGGGCTTTCAGTATTTACACGGATACCGAACTTGAGTTGGTTGGTTATACAACGTGCGATGGGTGTCCTGGTGGCAATATAGAATATGCGGGCGAAGAGATGGTGAAAAATGGTGCAGAGGTGATTCATCTGGCTACCGGCCTTGTGGTTGGTTATCCCCCCTGCCCCTATATTGAAACATTCAAGGCCTTTCTTGAAAAACGTTACGGGGTCAAGATCGTTGTGGGCACGCACCCGATACCGAAAAAGTATCTTGATATGCACACCTTTCTTGGGACCTGGGATGATCCTGCGTGGAAGCCGCTTATCGAGCCGACCATGAGCGATGAAGCCACCCGTGCACGGTACGATTAATCATAGCCGATAAAAGCCTTTTCTTGAGAGAAAATTAGCTACTACGCCCTGCGAGATTCTTGAATGTAAGCGCCATGCCGAGAGCCCGTATGGAGGTCTCAGGGTCCGGGAATACAGGAAAACCCAGCCCTTCCATGCGCTCCCGCATCTCATCGACGCGCACCCTATCTGGGCCATAGAGCCAGGTTACCACGGGCTTCCGGTACGCCTCCTTCATCCGTTTAAACGCTGTTTCATATTCCTCGATTAATCCTCCGACCGGATCTACCCAAAGGATATTGAACAGACAATCCACATGCTCATCGGCCAGGACCGCGCTGAAGATCTCTGGATAACGAGAGGAAAAATCCCTGACGGAAGCAGCGGGCGGCCCTATATCCACCGGAACCTCACCCAGATTTGGGAAAATAGCGTTTAAGGTCCCTTTTGTTCGCGGGCTTAAGCTGCTGATAACTAGGCCGTATTTCGAGCCCTCGTCTATTGAGAGCACCCCTACCCCACCGGTAATCGTGATAATGCCCATCCGGTTTCCCTCGGGAAGCGGCTGATAGGCAAACATCTTGGGCATCTCAAAGAGATCGTTGAACCTCTCAAGCCTCAAAACACCGGCCTGCTTGCATGCCGCCTCAAAGATATCGTCATTCAAGGCAAGGGAGCCGGTATGCGAGGCTGACGCGCGAGCACCTTCCCGGGTTCTCCCCGATTTCAGCAGTAAAACGGGCTTCCTGAGAGCAACCCTGCTGGCAATCTCCAGGAATCTTCGTCCATTGCTGATGCTCTCTAAGTACATGCTGATAACGTGCGTCTCGGGGTCCCCCCCCAGGTATTCCAGAAGATCGCATTCATCCACATCACATTTATTCCCGAAATCGCAGATCTTGCTAACCCCGAACCGGAGATCACGGTAGGGAAATGCCTGAGGGTTCGTCATGCCGGTCTGAGCACAAATGGCTACCGACCCTTTCCTGAGCTTGTAGTATCCCGCATCATAGGGACACATATTCAGGCCATTGGCGGTATTCACGATCCCCGCGGTATTCGGGCCGATGATGCGAAGGCCGGTACGTTCCGCAATATCCACGATCTCCCGTTGGAGCAGGGCCCCTCCTTGATCCCTCTCAGCAAATCCATCCGCTACTACGATAACGGCTTTTACGCCTTTTTCCGCGCATTCACGTAAAACTTGCGGTACTCTCCGGACATTTATCATGATAATCGCCAGGTCAATGCTCCCAGGTACGTCGCTCACCCTGGAATAAACCCTCAGGCCGTGCACCTCCTTATAGGTTGGATTGATAGGGTAAATCAGCCCCTCATAGCCCGCATTCAGCAAAGATTTGATTGACACAGATCCCCCGAACCAGCCATCCCTGAAGGTTCCAATAACAGCAACACTCCGCGCCTCGTAAAAGTTGCCGAGATCATTCCGGGAATGAGGCTGTCGAGCCCTATAAGTTGTCATATCGTATCTCCATTGGATTGAGTCTTGCTGGTCGCACAAGCATATCTCGGGCGCCAAGATCTCGTCTTGCTCTAACACAACGGAATTCTTTAACAGGAGGCTACCATATTTGCAAGCTTATCCCTGCTGAGCCTCAGATAGTCCTTGTCTTTTGAGAATACCTCAAGTGTTATGGTCTCATCGTAGCCTATTGCCTTGAGTGCCTTGACGATCCTCGGGAACTCAATAGTCCCGGCGCCAATGGGCAGATGGTCGTCCTCATTTCCGAGATTATCGTTCGCGTGGATATGGTAGATTCTATCGGGGAACCTCTCAATAAAGGCGAGGATCTTGGCTACTCCTTTTTCCCCTATGTGGGCATGTCCGACATCGAGGGTCATCCTGAGCGTTGGAAAGCGTTCAAAGACCTCGATAAAGTCCTCAGGGTTAACCAGGGAGTTAGATTGCGGGAACATATTCTCGAGGCAAAGACAGACTCCTAGCTGATCCGCCTTATCTACAATGGCATCAAGGCTCCTCAAGGCGTGCTGCCGTACCTGATCCATCACAAACACGCTGAGACCTCTGTGAAGGCTCGGATGAAGGACAGCCTTCATGATCCGAAGTTCTGCTGCAACCTCAAGGGATTTAAGCACCTCATTCAGGGATGCCTCTCTCAGGGAGTCGGTGAGATCAGCGGTGGAGACAAAGGTGGGCAAGTGGCAGATGAGCCTCATATGCAAGCCTTCCAGCGCGTGCACGAGCTCATCCTTCATCCGTCGAATTACCGTATAATGAGCCTCAGGCGCATCCATGGTGAGCTCCAGGTAATCAAACCCGAACTTCGCTATCGTCTCGAGCTCCTCAAGGACCGCTTTTACGGGAAAGTTCATGGCACCGTAGAGCATAGCTAATTACCTCCTTTCAAAAGGGGCCCTGTGTGCCTGAAGCACCATGGTGTGATCGTAAACGTATGGCGGCAAGCGTCAAAGCACATGAGTTCAAGCACCAATCCCCAAAGATGAATATGTAACGCGGCACTATCGGTTGTCAACGAATAAGGGATGGGCTATGATATATGGTTGTTGACAATTCAGTGTTTTTGATAAAAAGTATCTTGCCATAATCCTCATCGGTCGTTGAGCTGCCTTGAAATCTCATTAGGATGACGTGAGTGGTCCTGGTGAGTTTTTTATTTCTATGCCCGCATATATCACCGGGCACTAAAGGTGGTAGCATGAATGAAAGGGTAAGTAAAAGTTCCGCCCTCCTGATTGCAACGCTAAGCTCCCTGCTCACGCCATTCATGGGATCCGCTGTGAACATCGCGCTCCCTTGCATCGCGAGGGAGTTCGGCATCGATGCCGTGGTACTGAGCTGGGTTGCGACCTCATACTTGTTAGCCTCAGCGGTGTCGCTGGTGCCCTTTGGAAGGCTCGCCGATATCTACGGGAGAAAGAAGATCTTTACCTATGGAATAACGATCTTCACGATCGCCTCGTTTCTCTCTGCTTTCTCCACTTCCGGTTTCATGCTCATCGCGTTTCGCGTGTTCCAGGGGATCGGGAGCGCTATGATCTTTGCCACGGGAATCGCAATACTCACCTCGGTGTTTCCTTCCCACGAGAGGGGCAAGGCATTAGGGATCAATGTCGCAGCAGTTTACGTAGGCCTTTCCCTCGGACCGTTTTTTGGGGGGTTGCTGACTCAGCAGCTTACCTGGAGGAGCGTATTCCTGGTCACCGTACCCCTTGGGTTACTCATTATCGCGGTGGTACGGTGGAGGCTTCCGGGGGAGTGGGCCGATGCAGAGAGTGAGACCTTTGATATACCGGGTACCATCTTTTACGGCCTCTCGCTCATCGCGATCATGGTTGGCCTATCCACGCTTCCCGCGATGAGGAGTTTTGTGCTGATCCTGTGCGGGGTCACGTTCTTGTTGGCCTTTGTGGTCTGGGAACTGCGCACCACGCAGCCCGTGTTGAACCTCACGCTGTTCATGTCCAACAGGGTATTCGCCTTCTCGAACCTCGCTGCCCTCATCAACTACAGCGCCACCTTCGCCGTGACCTTCCTGCTGAGCCTCTATCTCCAGCACATCAAGGGGCTGAACCCCCAAAGTGCGGGCCTTATTATGGTTGCGCAGCCCCTCATGCAGGCTGCCTTCTCACCGCTGGCCGGCAGCCTCTCGGACAGGATCGAGCCACGGATTGTCGCATCAGCGGGAATGTTCATCACCTTCATTGGGCTAGGGTGTTTCGCGATCCTGGATGAAGCTACCAGCATTGCATTTATCATTGGCAGCTTGATGGTGCTCGGTTTTGGCCTCGCGCTCTTCGCCTCCCCGAATACCAACGCCATAATGGGATCAGTTGAGAGGAGGTACTACGGGCTGGCGTCGGGCTCAGTGGGTACCATGCGCCTAGTGGGCATGATGATCAGCATGGGGATTGCAACGCTGGTATTCGCTCTGCTTATTGGAAGGGTTCCAATCACTATGGAGACATATCCGTTTCTTATAAAAGGCGTGAGAGTCGCATTCGTTATCTTCGCCATCCTTTGCCTCGGAGGCATCGCTTCATCCTTGGTAAGGGGGAAACTACGCGCCCATAACAGCTCGAAGTTGACTTCCCCAGGAGCATAGGTGCCTTGAGAGGCAGCCTTATTGAAGGAGAATGTGGAGCAGACAACCTAGCTCAGGGTTATGATGGAGACACCGAAAAAGGGCATCCGCATCTTGCTCGTGCGCCATGGAGAAACCGATTGGAATAAGGTTCGCCGGTTCCAGGGAAGGAGCGATGTGCCCCTTAACCAAACAGGAAGAGATCAGGCCCATGCCCTGGCTGTAGCTCTGAGAGGGGAATCCATTACAGCGATCTATTCCAGTCCCCTGCTTCGAGCCCTGGAGACGGCACGAATCATCAAGGCCTGTCACCCAACAACTCCCCTCATCCAGGACGAGGGCTTGGTTGAGATGGATCTGGGGGACTTTGAAGGAATGCCGGCTCAGCAATGGGCTGAGAAATACCCGGATTTTCGAAAGGCCTGGCTTGAAGCCCCTCTATCCGTCAGCATGCCGGGAGGGGAAAGCATCAAAGAGGTGCAGAGGAGGGCTCTCGATACCCTTAATCGAATTACCATGCACTACCAACCTGAAAGCAGCTTGATCATCTGCGGGCACAATTTAGTGAACCGCACCATACTATGCCATGCCCTTCATCTACCCCTCGATAGATTTCGAGAGCTTCAACAGGAGACCGCAGCCCTCAACATCCTTTACAAATGCGGTGATCGGTGGCATGCAGAAACGGTAAATGATCGGCTCCATCTCAAAAACCAGCACACCTAGAGGCAAAGCCCTCAGAAAGTTACAGCATTTTGCCTCCGTTTTCGATCAGCGCCTTTACCGGATCAAGCCCGTAAGGAGATCCCTGCTCGATGGCCTTGAGCACGGTGCCGCCGCCGGTGAAGAAGTAATATTTCGAGTTGTCAAGTGTTGACAGATAGAGCCCCGGGCAGAGGTTCTTGAATTCCTGGAGCGTGTCGCCTCCTCCATAGAGCTTAATTGCTTCGGTATTGTGATCTATCTTGCTGTCCAGGGTAGCTGAACCCTCTGTAAAGTGCGGCGTGTAGCCCATCACAGCATTGACAAAGATGGTCTTTGCCGAATCCAAGGCATCGGATATGGAAGGATCGGAAAACGATTCCTGTGCGATATCCAGGATGTAGTTGAATTTCTCCCCCTTTTTGAACTCCTCAAGTGATCGTATACGGTATCGCCCTTCAATCTTGCCCACCATGGTATCGGACTCATATAGATAGGGGAGTTCCATGATCTTACGGTGAATCTTGTCCGTCTCGACAAGGTTTTTCGCGGCCTGCACATCCTCCGGGGCAATGCCGTTGATTACTACGCCGTACTTAGCGCAGAGGTATGTATTGTAAATGATGCCGCCCAGTATGAGTTTGTCAACCTTCTTGTAGATTTCATTGAGCGGCCCGATCTTGGTATTGTATTTTGCGCCTGCCACCACCGCGATAAACGGCCTCTGGGGTGCAAGGACCTGGTTAAGGTTCTGGATTTCCTTTTGCATGAGATACCCTGCAAAGGAAGGCAGGTACCTCGTGATGTCGTACGTGGAGACATTAGGCTGCCAGGAACCGAACGCATCGTTCACGTACACATCGGAGAGCCCGGCCAGCTGAAGGGCAAATTCTTCCCTCTGCTCTGTTTCCGACTCCTCTCCCTGGAACCACCTCGTGTTCGGCAGGTATATGGCGCCGAGCCTTTTTTCTTTCAGGTCTCGAATGGCAAGGTTTATCGAGGTATCGATGCTCTTGATTCCCCTGTCTCCCTCTGGTCTGAATTGGGGACAGAAGATCTTTGTGTGCAGCTTTCGCTCCAGGTATTCCGCTATCGGCTCGACCGAGGTAGATTGATCGACGGTGATCCTTCCGTTTTTATCCCTCGGCCTTCCGATATGCGTCATTATGATCGGCCTTGCTCCCCGTTCAACGATATTAAAAATAGTACCGATAGTCTGATCTATCCGGTAGGGGTCTTGAATAGCACCCTTCTTGACCACATTATGGTCGACACGAAGAAGCACCACCTTGTTTTCCACATCAGCATCCTGCAGAAGTGGAAGTTTGGAATCAATTGTCTGCTCCATGTGTATCCCCCGTTGCTTATAGTTTTTATATTGTCAATGAATCGTGAACCCGTCTACGTACTTTATAGTATAGAATTTTCAGAACGTTTGACAACCTTTTAGACCATGGGAAATTCATAATGGACGACCCGCTATATAGCCTTCCGAATCTTTGTATGGCAATTGGGGCATTGCCGGGTAAACCAATAGAGCTTCTTCCCGCACTGTGGGCATTGCCCTGCACTCGCCTGTTTCTCAACCCATCGCTCGATTCCATGCTCCTTCATGTACTGTAGCTCCTCAATCACCTGTTCATGGTGGGAGATACCATCGACGATATGGGTGTTCCTGAAGTCCCGCAGCCGTTGACAGGGAAACTCAGGACACTCGAAACACCAGGTTATGTTTTTTTCTGCTGCACATCAACGAAACCCATGCCTGCACTCCTCGCAGTGAGGAGATACCCTTTCGGAGAGACATCCGTCGCAGCCAATCCGTTCGACGGGGATCCCCTTTTCCCGGGAGAGCTGCTCCAGTTGCTCGGTATCGTTTACTCGAGGTGCAAGATAGTGCGGACACGTTCCGCAGTAAATGCCGCAGATTGCGGCCAAGTTTTTTATCTGCTGTTTCATGATAACGGGTCCCTTATTTGATTTTATTCGGTTCATAGCGCCAGGGAAGCCTCTGTTGTGTCCCCTAGTCATCCTCACTGCGTACGTGACTCCAAAGACCAACGTTGTGGTTATACTGAAGGAGAAACACCGGGCCTTCGATCTATAGGCTTGCGGCCTTAATCCATAGCCTTTAGTACCTCTTGTGCGGTCAATTCCACGCTATCCTGCCCATGTATCGTTTCAGAGGCGGCCTGTGCCTTTTGACGTATCAGGTCGCTCGAGAGGCATTCTTGGATGGCTGTTGCGATCCTCTTGACGGTCAACCTGGATCGCCATATGGGTCGTGGTCCCAGGTTGGATTGATATACCTGATTCCCCCAGTAGAATTGATCCAGGGCGTGGGGAACGATGATCTGCGGTACGCCGCTGATGGTACTGGACGCGGTAGTCCCGGCGTCCCCGTGATGAATCACCGCTGCCATACGAGGGAAGAGCTTTAGGTGAGGATATCCCTTGATAAAGAAAACATCTTCTGCGTCAAGAAATTCCGATGGCTCATCCCAAAACTTTGTTATGACTACCCGCCTTCCCGCCGATCGCGCAGCCTGGACAATGATGGGGACGGTTTTGGCTTGATCATGTTTCGGCATGCTTCCGAAACCCGCGTACACAGGGGGTGGACCAGCACCCAAGAACGCCTCCAATTCAGGAAGATATTTATCGGGCTGATCCAAATGCATATATCCGGTCTGGGTATAGGGCAACGCAACGTCCTGGGGGACCTCAGAAATGACCTTGTCAGAGGCCACGATGACGCGTGGGCCCATCATGCTTCGCCATGCACCCTGAATCGGCTCTAGACCCAATGCCATGCGTCTTTCGTTGACGAGGCTCGTCAGATTGAACGTATCGAGAAACTCGCTTGCCCTCCATGTCATCCGATTATAGCATTTAGGAAGCCCTTGATGTTTGAATACCGGGGAGGGATGATATCCAGAGGGCAGAAGCTGAGGCGTAAAGGCGATATAGCGGTACGTAATTTCCATGTACTCGGCCACCGTTGAGAGGGGGAATACCAACGATGAGCCCACCACCAGATCGGCCCCGGCAATAATCCTCGGAAACACATTGAACTGTGAAATCACCTCCATCCGGAGAAAGCGAAGAAAATTGATGGCAGCGCGGAAGGAGTAGGCATCTCCCATGCTATCGAGGAAAGCGGTGACATCGCTCCCCAACGGGGAAAAGGGGCATCCCATATGCTTAGCCCACCCCGCCTTTTCCGGGGGTGCAGCGAGCAGAACGTCGTGCCCGGCCTCTTTCAGCGCCAGTGAGAGGGCCAACATGGGCTGTACGTCGCCTCTGGATCCAAAGGTTGCAAGAACGACTCTCATGTATCAGCTCAGGAAATGAAAAGTTCGGAAAGAGCCCAAACGAGCGATGCGTGTAATGTCCTTCAACAACAGAACGGATTTCATTTGCTTATTAAAGCCTTTTACCATGCGATGCCTCACTGAGCAAACCAGAAGCTCATTATTTTATCTATTGTTTCCTCGAATCCTTGACACATCGTATCTCCACCGTATAAAAGTGCTTGAGAGTGAGCAAGAGATCGATGTATGAACCCATCTTATTTAGGGAGGTGCAATTATGTCTGGAGTTATTCGTTACCTCGGTCACGCGTTTGTCGAGTTTACCACGTCTGACAATAAGGTCATCCTCTTCGACCCCTGGACCAAGGACGACGGCAATCCGGCCTGCCCTATCGGAACGGAGGAGATCGAGCGAGCCGATCTGGTGCTGGTGAGCCACGACCATTTCGACCACATCGGCTCCGCCATGGCTATCTGCAAGAACACGGGGGCGTTGTTGGGTGGAGCAGTTCAAACCGTGAGGAGATTGACCGAAGAGGGCCTGAGCACGGAACAGGTCGTGAACTTCGGCTCCGGCTACATGGTTGGTGGAGGGGTGGAGCTCGACTGGGTGAAGGTGGTCTCAACCCCTGCCTTTCACTCCTCTGACACCGCCTGCGCGATTGGGACCATCGCGAGGGCCGCTGATGGCACCACGGTCTACCACGCGGGAGACACCAGTCTCTTCGGCGACATGGAGCTCTTCGGGCGTCTCTACCCCATGGATGTGGCGCTGGTCCCGATCGGTGGCGTGTTCACCATGGACGCCTATCAGGCGAGCGAGGCGGTGAGAATGCTAAACCCGAAGCTGGCAATCCCCATTCATTACGCCTCATTTCCCATTGTGGCTAAGACGGCAGACGAGTTTATCGCGCAGTGCGCGGAAAAGGCCGCCCATGTGAAGGTGGTCGCGCTTTCACCCGGCGAGAGTACAAATATATAAGGGATAGAAGATTTTTTCGAGCTCCTTGATGCGAGGAGCTCGGAATTCCTTGACATATCTCCCCAAGCCCTATAATTTTAGGTTTAATTGTATGCGCTCAACTATTAGCTTTTAAAAGGAGGGGCAGATGACTGAAAGTACTTACAAAATCATTGAACTGGTTGGGACCAGCAATACATCGTGGGAAGATGCCGCCAAAATTGCTATTGAGACAGCGAGCAAGAGCCTTAAAGATCTGAGAATTGCAGAGATCACGAAACTGGATATGACCATCCAGGATGGAAAGATAACCTCCTACCGCACCAGGGTCAATGTCTCATTCAAGTACGTCAGGGAAGAGGATTAGTTCACGAAAACCGGCTGGCTTAATCGGAGAATATCTTGACTACCTCATCCCTCTCAAAGTAGGGAACTGGTTTTGAGCCTTGGGGGGTAATCATGGTGACCGCAGGAGATCCACGAGATTTCACCCACCCGATCTCGGCCATGGGGATTCCGTCTTCAAGGGATTTCTTCGCGATTTTCTCTGCCTCTGAAGGAGATGCAGTAATCAGAAGCGCTCCTGACGCGATTACTCCCAGTGGATCGAGATGAAATGCCTCGCACAGGATCCGTGATTCTTCATAGATGGGGATAGCGTCTCTATTTACCTCTATTTTCACACCCGCGGCGATTGATAGCTCGTGCAGCCCATTTGCCAGCCCGCCTTCAGTGGGATCATGCATAGAGTGCACCTTAGCCGCGCGAAAGGCTGCACGGGCCTCCTCGACAACGCTTATTCCCGGATCAAACAGGAAATGCCTGGCTCGCTCCACGAGATCCCTTGATATCCCGAATGACAGCAAATCCTCTCCCCTCTCACGCGCGATCAGGCTTGTTCCCTCAATGGGAATTCCCTTGCTCAAAAGGATGGTATCCCCGGGCTGTGCGCCGCCCGTGCTGACCATAGACTCCTTTTGAACCACACCCATCATCTGCCCTACGAGGATGGGGCGTGCTAGGCCATGGGTGATCTCCGTATGTCCGCCAATAAGGGAGATCCTCAGTTTCTCGCAGGCCTGATAAATCTGCTGAAAAATGGAATCTACGAGCTGCTCTGTCCCCCGTCCCTCCGGGATGAGGATAGTCACGGTATACCACCTCGGTTCAGCTCCAGTGGTGGCTACATCATTCGCATTGACCATGACGCTATAGTGGCCAATCTCATCGGTGGCGAAGGTGATGGGATCTGCGCTTACTATCAGGGCCTTGTCACCCATATCGAGTGCAGCGGCATCCTCTCCAATCTTCGGGCCCACAAGGATTGTGTGATCCCGCAGGACTTGACGCTCGAGCAGCTTGCGGAGAATGCCGATAGCCAGTTTTCCAGTTGGTAGCGCCTCTTCCTTCACAACACCTCCTCACCGAAAAGAATACCAGTGATAGCCGTGACATCTTCTAAGATATAATCGGCTCCTGCTTCCCTGAATCCCTGGCTGGTGATCTTTCCGGTCAATACGCCTGCTGTCTTCATGCCCAACCGGTTCCCTCCTTCTATGTCCATGAGGTGGTCGCCAACCATGAGGCACCGGGTCGGATCACGGACCTCCATCCCCTTCAAGGCCAAGGCGATATGATCCGGGTGCGGCTTGACGTGGGACACGGAGTCCCTTGGGAGATATACGTCGGAAAAACGCTCAATGTCCGGGAAAACCATCTTTACCGCCCTATCGCAGTTTCTCGTGATTATGCCGACCTTTATGCCCCGTTCCTTCAACAACTTGAGCATGCGTGGCACGCCTGGTAACTTTTTTCCATCCTTTGCGGCCTTGACCTCGTGCTCGGTGACGAGTTCGAGGGCCTTTTGTTGAAAGGCCAAACCCGCTGGTGAACTCTTCTTAGAGATCCTCCTGGCAGCCTCGTCGATCATCTCCAGCACATATGATTCCTTCAGGGAACACGGTTCGATGCCATGCTCTACGAGGAGC
>Ga0315545_1004033_pt1 | contig 12286 bp, 7 predicted proteins | sample SalMarSW160210MG_FD_203096 | JGI IMG/M metagenome (GOLD analysis project Ga0315545, IMG submission 203096) | Salt marsh sediment microbial communities from the Plum Island Ecosystem LTER, Massachusetts, United States - Salt Marsh Sediment SW1602-10 ... | reverse complement strand
ATACAAGTTGGCCTTCTGTTGCGATACTGGCGGTAGCTCTTGTCTTATGTCCTTGGGTAGAGAGCTTAGCGGCGTGGGATGCTGTGTGAACAGACGGAAAGCCTTGATGTCAAAGACAAACTCTTCGGGCGTGCGTTGCGTCCATAGATAGCTCGTCCTCTCACTGGGCATAGCGTAGTAACTACTATCCACTTCAACAAGGTTAAACTGGGCGGAGTAGTATTGAAGCCGGGCCTCTGCTGATCGTGCCGAAGCAGGATAGAACCGACCAGAATTTACCAAAGTTGGGTCAGTCCATGAACAGGTACCAACTCTTATTCTTCCCATTTCAAGCCATACCGGTTGACCCGTGCCCTTGTGTTCCCCTTTTTGTGGATGAAAGCTCCTCGACTTCCTCAACAGGGAGGTCAGCCAGTCTAGTTACAACCAGTTGGGCTATCCTATCTCCATGCCTCAAATCGAAACTGCTTTCTCTGCCGAGCGTGTACATGGTCACCATTATCTCGCCTCTATAGTCACTATCGACGGTACCAAGTGCAACCATCACGCCTTTCGCTGATAGACCCGACCTAGGCCTTATCTGCAAATCGTATCCTTCGGGTACTTCAACCGCAATGCCGGTTCCGATTAGCTTAGGCTTTTCTTCAAGCGCAATGCTTTTGTTCCCCTGCTTCACGTACGCGAAGAGATCCAGTCCTGTTGCTCCTTCGGTAGCACGCTGTGGTAGCTGTGCATCACTATAGAGTTTCTTGATCCTCAGGGCTGGAGTCCCGTCATTATTCCTCTGGTATCTGGAAAGAACGGCCACGATCTCATCCGCTGCTTCTTGCTGCTCTGATAGCAGCAATTCCATCGCCGCCTCTGATACTGCCTCGTTACAATTGAACGCAAGCTCTCGCATAGCCTTGAGGTCCAGCTCTTCGCCTTCGACTCCATACTCCCGGCTAACCCTTTCCAAGAGCCTATCCAGCCATTCGTTGAAGATGTCTATAGGCTTCCCCCGGTCGGCAGCTAGTTGTCGCAGCCCAGCCCACAATTGCGCCAGGCTGGCGGATTTCATAATAGCCCACTTCACGTGTTTTACGAGCTCTTGCTCTGTCTTATTCACCTTCAGGATGATTCTACTCCAAAGAAAAAGGCTGAGGCAATAAAAACGATGTAAGCCAAGGATCAGCGGAACGGCGTGGCAGAGCTACACGGGACACTGGTCATTGAGCCAGTGTAGTTTGATCCCCTAAAGGCAAAATCATTGTTTATCTTCGTCAGTATGCCCGTGCCGCTGTGCTGGTCGACTGGGGAGCAGACTGGCAATTGGGGAAAGAGCCTCTCAGCTTGAACTGCCAGTGTATGTTGGATACATGGCATGTTGCCTCTCCTTTTCTGCCCGTAGGGAGGCAAGGCTATTGGCAATGATGTTCAAGTTGTTATCTCTTTTCTGAAGTGTCCCTTCAACTACAACTAGTGGCTCAAGTTTGAAGACTTGCCGATACCTTTCGTATACGCCCGGTCTGACTACTACATTTATTGTCCCTTCTTCATCTTCCAAGGTCAAAAATCCAAAACCTTTAGCAGTAGCGGGTTTCTGTCTTGTGATGACATAGCCAGCCACTCGCACTCGTGTATTTGGGAAAAGTTGAACAATGTCGGAAGATTTGAGCAAGCCATCTCTGGATATGTCCTTTCTTAACACCTGCATTGGGTGATATTTGAGAGGAAATCCCTGCACTTCGTAATCCGCTTTCATCTCCTCAAGTTCAGTAGGCACGGGCAAGGAAATTTTGATATCTTGAAATTCCAGAGGCAGTTCCCCTGGCCGTTTCTTTTCCAGCAAGCCAAGCTCCCACAATAGCTGTCTTTTATGGCAATCAAAGGAATCAAAAGCCCCTGCAAGGATTAGGTTCTCTACAACTTTCCTTTCTAGTCTAGCCCTAGAATAGAAGCCTTCAAGTGAAAGATAAGGAGCCTTCTCCCTTTCAGCCATCACCTGGTTTATGGCTTTCTCTCCCATTTCCTTTATATACGTAAAGCCAAGTCTCACTTGGCCTTCCTCGATGGTGCATCTAGCCTTGCTCTTATTTATGTCTACGGATAAAATTTCTATTCCATGCCTTTTGGCATCTCGCACGATTACCTCCGGGGAGTAAAATCCCATTGGCTGGTTGTTGAGCAAGGCGCAATAAAATTCAGGTGGATAGTATCTCTTAAGCCAGGCTGATTGGTAACATAAAAGGGCAAAGCCAGCCGCATGGCTCTTGCAAAAGCCGTACTCAGCAAATCCCTCTAGGGCAGCGAAGATACGGTTTGCTGTGTGGCTCCCCACTCCATTCTTATTCGCTCCATTAAGGAACCTCTGTTTCATTTCGTCCATGGAAATTTTCGCTCTCTTCCTGGTCATCGCTCTTCTCAAGTAGTCAGCTTCACCAGGTGTGAAGTCAGCTATAATGGTGGCAACCTGAATCACCTGCTCCTGGAACAGAATTATCCCCAGGGTATCCTCAAGTATTGGCTTAAACTTCGAGTGCAAATAGGTTACCTTTTCTAAACCTTGTCTTCTCCTAATATAAGGATGGACCATGTTCCCTTGAAGAGGCCCGGGTCTCACAAGAGCTACCTCGATGGTCAAGTCTTCGATAGAGCGTGGCTTTGTTTGCGGCAGGGTTTGGAGTTGCGCCCGGCTTTCCACCTGGAATACACCCATGGTATCGCCCCTGCAAATCATGTCGTAGACTTCCTTATCATCCAAACTCAGACTAGCGAGACTAAGTTTCGTATTGTGGTTTTCTTCCACAAGCTCGCAAGCTTCGTGAATGAGTGACAGCGTTCTTAAGCCCAGCAGGTCCACCTTTATCAGCCCAGCATCAGCAATGCCATCTTTGTCCCACTGGCAGACTATCCTTCCTGGCATAGTGGCTTTTTCCAGAGGAACCATATCGCTCAAGGGGCAAGAGGCAATAAGCATACCCCCATTATGAATGGATAGGTGCCTGGGAAAATCAGCAATTTCCCGGCAGAGGGCAATAAACTCCTGCCATAGCGTAGAAGTGAAATAAGGCCGGAACTCCTCGATGCTCGCGAGATCTTGTCCTATATTATTAGCCCCATATGCTGAAACGGATTTCGCCATTCTATCAAGTAGCTGAGCTGGCATCCCTAATGCCTTACCTACTTCTCTTATAGCATTCCTTGCCTGGAAGGTGACATAGCTTGAGACCATGGCGGTGTGTTCCTGTCCGTATTTCCGATACACGTATTGGATGAGCTTTTCTCTGTGGGTTGTGGAGATATCTATATCAATATCAGGAACCGACGACATTTCCTCATTCAAGAACCTTCCAAGAAATAGTTTGTTCTTAATCGGGTCAACCTGGGTTATGCCGAGAATATAAGCCAATATTGAATTGGCCGCTGAGCCCCTACCCTGAGCGGGAATGCCGTTTTTCTGAGCATAATCCATGATGTCCCACACGATGAGGAAGTAGCCTGACAGGCCAAGTTTCTGTATCAAATTAAGCTCCTGATTAATCCTAGCCTCTGCCTCCGGGCTTATATTTTCATATCTGCCATATGCCTTCTGCCAGCATAACCTAGCCAAATAGCTATCCGCCGTCTCACCTTCTGGCAGAGGAAAGTCTGGGAAGCGGTAGTCTGAGAAATCCAGCTTAACATTGCACCTCTCAGCTATGGCGAATGTATTAGAAATTGCTTTGGGGTAAGCTTCGAAAAGCTGTTCCATTTCTTCAGAGGATTTAAGATAAAACTCAGAATTCAGTCTTAAAGACTTGCATTCATCCAGGCTTGTACGGTGCCTTATACACGTAAGTATGTCATGAAGCTTATGGCTATCCTTTCTGGCATAGTGAACGTTGTTGGTTGCTACATAATCCAGGTCGAGTTCTCTGGCTAGCTTGACCGAAGCACGGCAAAGCTGCCTATCTTCAGGATACAGATTATTCTGGAGCTCAATGTAGAAATCATCTCTTCCGAAGATATCTATGCACTTTTTAGCTGCCTCGTAGGCTTTCTCCACACACCCGGAAACAATTGAGCTGGCTATCTCTCCTCTTCGGCGGCCGGATAGGCAGATAAGTCCATTAGAATGCTGAGCAAGAGTTTCCGAATCAAGAGCAGGGCTGCCTTTCTTATGCTTAAGTTGAGCTTTGGTTATCATTCGACACAAGTTGGAGTAGCCCTCGTTGTTCTTTGCCAGTAGGGTGAGATGGTTTCCATCTTCTAGATTAACCTCCGCTCCAAAAATAGGCTTGACGCCTGCTTTAAGGCATGCTTTATAGAAGCGGGCAGCGCCGTACAGGCCATCGTGATCGGTTATACCCAGGGCATGCATGCCAAGCTCTGATGCGCGGCTTACCAGATCCTCAGGATGGGATGCGCCGTCAAGAAAAGAAAAATTGGAATGACAATGAAGCTCAATGTAACTATTCATAGCTCCAACATTTCCTTCACTCGAGTGCACTGAAGCACCAAGATCTAATCTTGTATGCGTTGTAGATACCAGTATCCACTTGGCAAATCTCGATAAAGTTCACAGATAATTCCAGCTTCAGTACCAATCTGGAAATATTCCCTTTCAAAAGCCTTTCCCCACCACTCCTGAGTTACTCGCCATTGTTTCACTATCTGTTCTACCTGCTCCTTCCTTCCTCTATATACAAAGCAAATCGGCCTATGCTGCACATCTTCCATGACTTCTAGCTTTATAGCCTCGTGAAATAGCTTGCTCATCTCTTCCAAGAATTAAATTCAGTGAAGGAAAAAGAATCCTCCGGTAATACGCTCTTGTCTTTGGTCAGCGCCCGCTTAACCACCTCCTTGCCATACCTTCGCTGAAGCTGGCTTATTGCCAATTTCAACATTTCTCTACATTTCAGCGGCTTGTCCAGAAAGGAAGCCTGCCTGCCCTCTGCCACACAAAAATCAGCCAGGCTGAGCCTCATTTCGTTAACAGGAGCTGCAAAACCTGCCTTTTCCAGACAGCGTTTCAGGTGGCGTAGCATTACGTCCTTTGAGGATGTTGGTTCTTTGAAATGAAACGTTCGCTGGGCAACATGATCATTAGTGAAAGATAGAGACATGGTTAGTCGGTGGCAACATTGCCAGCGCTGCTCTAATTGCCAGCTTAGCTTGCTCAGAAGTTCATCAGCCCTGTTCAAAATGATAGCAACATCTTCTGCCGGAGGTTCAAAGGTAAGCTCTCCTTTCATAATTTCAGGCATGTCGCAGGGCATAAGCCTCGAATTGTCAATGCCATTTGCTAATTCCCACAGGATTTGCCCTTCTCCATCAAACTGAAATCTGACTGCTTCACGTGGTAGTTTTGCCAGCTGTCCCAACATGTAAATACCAAAGAGATTGAGCCTTCTCAATGATTCGGATGAGGCAGGTAGCAAATCTATGGGTAAATCTTCTAGAAATTCTCTTTCCTCACCACTCGGAATTACAAGAGGCTCAGTTGGTTTGGTGACCTGACAGGCCATCCAAGCGACAAATTTGTTTGAGGCAATGCTGGCAGATGTCTGAAAACGGGTTTCCTCTCTGATAACCTCCTCAATTTTCTTAATGAAGCAGATTTCATCACGTTCTAAAGTGACGTCCAGAAATGCATGGTCTTTGCCTCCTGCCTCTACTACTGGGCTGTAGTTAATGAGCAAGCTCAAGATATGCATAAAAGCATCATTATATTTATCTTCAGCCAAGGGCAAGAATATCCCCTGGGGGCACAAGACACAGGCCTGGCGTAAAGGCATGCCTGGTTTAACTCCATGTCGTATCGCTTCTTTTGAGGCATCATGGACAGCTTTTGGCTCATAGGGCAATCCCCCGATAATGACAGGTTTCCCCAGCAATGTGTTGTTATCCCGTAGTTCAACCTGGATAGCGAAACTGGGAAAGAAAAGACACCCGATCCTCATACTTCGACCTTCCGAAAAGTAGGCGATCAGCGATTCAGTCGCCTCAGTACAGCCACCACCTTACCTTGCACCTCCACATTCCCAGGAACCGTATAAATTGGCTCCATTTGTTCATTCGCTGGCTGCAGACGAATGTGACTTAGTTCTCGGTAAATCCTTTTAAGTGTTACTTCCTGTTCATCCTTTAGCCAAACCGCTACCATTTCTCCATCCTCGACGGTTTGCATGGCTTCCATGACTACGATATCGCCATCGTCGATAAGAGCATCAAGCATTGATGTTCCTTGCACTTTCAGGGCGTAGATGTTGCCCTTATTTCCTGCAACCTCTTTAGCTAGCTTAAGAGTCTCTTCAGCCGGGATAGCCCAGGTATCCGAATCTGGGACAGGAATTGGTTTCCCAGCTGCAATCGTTCCCAACAACGGCACCTCTATAATGTCCTTTTCAGCAAGCTGGATGCTTCTGAAAACCTCAGGGTCGCGATGAATGCATCCTTCCCTTTCTAGGACGTTCAAATGGTATTGAACCACTGACGTTGAGCTAATGCTGCAACCTTTCATGATGTCCCTCACAGTTGGTGCATAACCCTTTTCATCAATAGACTGTCGTATAAATTTAAGAATCCCTTCTCTAATTTCAGGCTTCCTCATTATCCCCTCCTGTCATACTTCATGATTAACGAATGTTCTATAGAACAAATGTATCATACAGTGGGATGGACTGTCAAAAATTTTTTGGCTACCACGGGGGAAATCTTGCTAAATAATAGGCAATTACTCTGCCTTATTCGCTTAGTATTGCCTTGTGGCTATCAATATCATAAGAAGGAGTTCCCGGACCTGACCTCTGTCTAACAAAGAAACTCATTCTGACGAGGACTGCACGATTCGCTAAAAAGTGCAACCATAATAATAGCTCAGGCGCCCCACTTTGACGGTTCTGAGGAGAGCTTATCCATTTCGCCAGTACCTTGCATACCCTCTCTTGGTCTCCTTTTGAGGCAAAGTCCCAAGCTGTATCCCGATATGCATAGTAGAGGGATATGCAACACTCCGTTCCACCACAGAAGGCTAGGCTCAAGAAAGAAGTTCAGCCACATATTATAGCTGGCAATGATTACCCCGACGAGGCCTGTAACCCTCATTGTGGCTATATTAACCTTTGGGTAATGAAGTGTGAGTATTGCGAGATACACCGGTGTCATCATGCAGAATGTCAAGCCAGCACTGGAGGTCAATAAGTAGAGCGGATTAAGGTCTGGCTTCATCGTATCCGGGTTAAGGGGATACCAGAAGGCGAGGAATGCCAAAGGAACAACCCAATATCTCCAAACTGGTCTTTTGATCGATATGAATTCATTCTTACGTACCTTAGCTTCCCACATCCAGAAGCCCGCAATGATGAGGAACATAACCACATTTCCAGTTAATATTGCTAGACCATACTCTTCAGTTATAGCTATACTCTGTACAATGGCAAATAGGACGTATGTAATACCCACATAGATACTGAAGACACGTGTAACTCTATTGTGAAGAAGAATTATGCAAATAATAAGTACAATTGGGATTATTCTGAAAATCGCATAGAAAGGTTCCAAAGAGTCTATGATAGCTTGCGAAAAAATTGTACCTAAGATACTCCCTCTGTCGGACCAATCATACCCCTTGGACACGTAGGGAGGAATAATAGAGCCAATTAAGGCTATCAGCAGGAAAAACCACCATCTACGAGTTGCGTATTCTAATCTGGCCTGGATTCTCTGCACTTTGCTACTCATGTCATTTTCAGACATCTTTTTATGGATAACCTATTCGAAGAGGATATTTTGGATTCAAACTGAGCATTATGTTGCTGAGCAGGACATTACATGATGCTTTTCGTCGCTGTCAATACTTTGGGGTGTCTAGGCTCGATTGAGTTGATGGCCTAACGAAACGTCATTTTGTGTATAATCTACACAACAAAAGTTCGGTTTACGGCAATAATTTTCCCATATTGGCCAGATAGGAAGACTGCAAGAGAAGTGGCAAGGCTTGCAAATGCAGGATGAAGGTGTCGACAGGACAATCTCATACGACTTCAAACCAGGGCGTGAGAGATTTCTTGCTGAAGTCTTGATTGGACTTCACAAGCCACAAAAGGAATTACCCTCCAAATATTTCTACGATGAACGTGGTTCGCATTTGTTCGAGCGTATCTGTCAACTTAAAGAATACTATATCCCTCGCATAGAAGCATCCATTATGCAGGCTCATATCAGGGAAATGGCCGAACTTATCGGACCTCACGTGCTCCTGATTGAATATGGTTGTGGGAATTGTGAGAAGGTGCGCTTTTTGATAGACCATCTGCATAATCCAGTAGCCTACATACCAATTGACATCTCCCAAGAGCAGTTGCTACATGTGACAAAGGAACTCGCCTCAATTTATCCCCGATTACAGGTTCTTCCAGTCTGTGCTGACTATACTAGCAGTTTTGAATTGCCGATTCCAAAGCAATCGAGCAAACGCACAGTCGTTTGCTTTCTTGGCTCAACTATTAGCAACTTTGACCCGATCCCGGCAAAGCATTTCTTGGAGCACGTTGCCACTGTCTGCGGGTCGGATGGTGCCCTACTTATCGGCGTAGACCTGAAGAAAGACCCTGCTGTGCTTCATAGTGCCTATAATGATAACAATGAGATAACCGCTGCTTTCAACCTCAATCTACTCGAGCGAATCAATCGGGAATTCGACTGTGATTTCCAGCTGGATGGGTTTCAGCACTATGCTTTCTATAATCCCCGAGAGAGCAGGGTTGAGATACATCTTGTCAGTCAGAGGGATCAAGTGGTTCATCTAAAGAGGGAAACCATTTCTTTTTCCAAGGGCGAAAGCATCTGGACGGAGAGTTCATACAAGTACAACCTTGATGAGTTCAAGCAGATGGCTGCAGCGGCTGGATTTAGAGTAGAGCGTGTCTGGGTGGATGAGCGGAAATGGTTCAGTGTCCAGTACCTGGTAACACGGTAGAGCTAGCTCAGTAGCATTGGCGGATCGCAGATTATTTGCAAGGCATGAGCCGCACCATGTCTTTCTCCCTGAGCACTTGCTCAAGAGCCAACACAGCATAGTCGATGTCTTCCTCCGTCGTATAACGGCTCAAAGAGAACCTCACCGAGCAGTGAGCCTCCTCTTCAGTCCTTCCCATGCCAATAAGAACATGCGTGGGTTCCGGAGAGCCTGACTTACAAGCTGATCCTGAAGAGAGTGAGATGCCATGCTGATCCAAGGCGATGACAATAGATTCACCACGTAGGCCGGGGAGGGTCAGATTAAGCGTGTTAGGCAGCCTATTCTCTGGGTGACCGTTCAATATGGCATCTGGCACCAAATTCCTAATGCCTTCCTCCAATTTGTCTCGGAGGTCATGTATCCGCTCAGAGTCCCGAAGAGTGTATGTGGCTAGTTCCGCCGCTTTGCCCAAGCCTACGATAGCCGCAACGTTCTCTGTACCAGCTCGTATTCCGCTCTCCTGTTTGCCCCCGTGAATAAGTGGCTCCAGTTCGATTCCCTTCCTGACGTATAGGGCCCCTACGCCTTTAGGGGCATGAAACTTGTGACCGGACAAACTGAGCATATCCACGCCGAGCTCTTGTATATCCACCCTGATCTTACCTACCGCTTGAACAGCATCCGTGTGGAACAGTATCCTTTTTTCGCGGCAAATCGAACTTAACTCCTTGACAGGAAGAATAGTGCCCACTTCATTATTGGCCATCATGATGGAGACGAGGATGGTATCTTCGGTTACAGCGGTTCGAAGTTTTTCGGGATCCAGCCAGCCATTTTCGTCTACGGTGATATATGTTACTCTATAGCCATTTTTCTCACAAAAACCACAGGCGCCAAGTATTGCTGGATGTTCTATGGTTGTCGTTATAATGTGATTGCCTTTGTCACGCATGGCAAATGCTGCCCCCTTGATGGCTAAGTTGTCAGCCTCAGAGCCACCGCCTGTAAAGATAAGCCGCCGTGGTTGGGAATTTATAAGTTGAGCCAACTGGCGGCGGGAATGCTCCAAACCTTCTCGGGCAATCCTGCCAGTCTCATGAATGCTGGAGGGGTTACCGGCATCCACGCTCAGGTATGGCATCATAGCTTCTCGTACTGCATCATCTACCTGGGTTGTGGCATTGTTGTCAAGATATATTTGCCTTTCCAGCTTTTTTTGTGCTTCATGAGCGCTTGCTAAACCACTTTGATAGCCTATTATTTGTCTATTTACTGAGCAGCGAGTCTCATCAGTACCAGACTCAACCTTTTGCACATCACACAGAAGTGCCTTATAGACGGGAAAACCAGAAATTCTATCGTAGTTGTTGATGTCTGTAAGTTCATTAACGTTCCATTCCTGCCATGCTTTTGGTCCAACCGGAGTACCACCACCGAACATACACTCCACGCACCCCTTCATAATGTCAATTGTGACTTTGGCCCTTAGTGGTATGCTCCCTCTCGGAGTGATTACCCGTACTAGATCGCCACTTCTAATACTCCTTTTCTCAGCATCTTCAATGTTAATCTCTACTATGGGCTCCGGGGTGTCCTTTATCAGGCCCTCAATACCGTGATGTTGAGATCTGAAATCAGTTTGGGGCCTCGCACCGGAGTTAAACACCAAAGGAAAGCTTCTCCCCAATTTCGGACTCCCCAGCGGTCCCTCAGTCGGTTCGATGTATTTCGGTAATGGCTCATAGCCATATTCCTCTAGTATCGTTGAAAATATTTCAAACTTCCCCGTTGGAGTGTCAAAACCAGGTTTGGCGTCTTTTCTTAAACCACCTTTCTGCCACTTCTTATACTCCATCATGGGTGTTGGAATTCTTACCCACCCCCCAGCTGCCTTGACTTCCTCCAGTGAATATCCAGAACCTTCCAGGACAAATCGGAGCATTTCATCTTCAGTCTGAGGAAATAGATGTCCATATCCGAGATGCTTGGTCAGTTCAGCCATGATGAGGTAATCATTGCGTGCCTCTCCGACAGGCTCAATTATTCTCTCCCGTAGGCGAAAAATTGGACCGTATGTCATGTATGAATAATTTTCAAACATAGTCGTAGCTGGCAGGACTATATCAGCGTATGCAGCGTCAGCCGTAAGCTGGCGATCAATACAGACTACCAGATCAAGTTTGGACAGGACTTCTCTCCAAATCGGAGTTTGTGGACACGATGTCAGCAAAGAAGCGCCATGAATGATTAGGCCACGTGTCCGATAGGGATCACCCCTAAGAACAGAATCAACAAGCGCAATGGCATGTGACTCACCACGATAGTTGCTGTAGATTGGGAAATCACGACGACCGATTGCCATGTCCAAGTTTGGATTCTCAAGGTTGCAGGAGCGGTTGATACGGAATTCATTTTTCAGCATAGTTAATCCGATGCCGCCGGGTACATCGAGTTGATTGGCGAGGGCAAATAGGGTTAGCACGGCCCTGGCCGACTGAACGCCGCTGTTAGAGTACTCCAAGCCAGTATACATGAGTAGAGAAGTGCCACTGGCTTTACAGATGCGCCGGGCAAGGTCTCGTATCGTATCTGCTGCTACCCATGTGATGCTCTCTACTACTTCCGGCTGAAAGTGCTGAACATAGGTTTCAAGCTCATCGAAGCCGTAACACCAGTTCTCTGCGAAGTCTTCATCATATAGGTCCTCTTCAATTAGTACTGCTATCATGCTTAAGGCCAGGGCACCATCAGTACCAGGCCGAATCGGGATCCATTGAGCATTGGTACACACAGCTGTTTCTGTGCGGCGGGGGTCAATGACAACAATCTCTGCACCACGCTTGGCTGCTGCCTCCAGCCGTTGCATGTCTGCGGGGGGTGAGTCAGTGGCGGGGTTCGTGCCCCATACCACGACCATCTCGGCATTCTCTATATCGGCGAACATATTCATTTGCATCCGCCCCATGGTCACATGGGGGGCGATCATGTGAAGAGATACGTAACATAGCGCACCCACCCCCGTCGTGTTCGGAGATCCAAATGGAAATAGAGCGTTGGATGCCGAAGATACAATTGCGCTTTTGGGTTGGTACAGATCACACAATGATAACTCTTGAGCTCCGCGCCCAGTGTAGATAGATACTACTTCGGGCCCAGATTCCTGCTTGATTCTTACTAGACTCCCAACAATGAGTTCATATGCTTCGTGCCAACTAATACGTTTGAAATCGTATGAACCCTTAGACCCCAATCGCTTCAAAGGATGTTTGAGTCTATGCTTGGAATAGATTATCTCTGGTGCGTACTTAGCACGCCGGCAAATCATACCTAATGTGTGACTACTGTCGGCTCTGATGTCCA
>Ga0315545_1004032_pt1 | contig 12288 bp, 2 predicted proteins | sample SalMarSW160210MG_FD_203096 | JGI IMG/M metagenome (GOLD analysis project Ga0315545, IMG submission 203096) | Salt marsh sediment microbial communities from the Plum Island Ecosystem LTER, Massachusetts, United States - Salt Marsh Sediment SW1602-10 ... | reverse complement strand
TTGTAACCGCAAATCAATATGTGCCTCCGATAAATGAATGGTCTCCTGAAGTTGATATGACGACGGCTGTAGACCCAGTCTGGCACAGTTGGTATAAAACGGAAGAGAATGAGGGAACTCCACCCTATGGTCCACCTTATAATGTGATGCCTTACAGCTGGAGTGGTTTTGATACTCCTGCGGATTTAAAAAACGATGTTGAGAAGGAAAATAATCCTTTGCCTGCGGGGGGATATGGTACCAGCCAATACGGTTATTGCGATGATGATATAGCAGGTATCGATTGTTCTGGTTACGTTATTATATGTTGGGGGCTTAGCAATTATGATGATGTTCAAGATGATTTGGTGAATTATGCTTTGGAGATTGATGGAAAGGATTTGAAGGAAGGAGATTTATTAAGAAAGCCAGGACATTCTATCCTGTATGTTAGTGGAACTTATCCAAATTGTAATATATATGAATCACAAGCAGATGCTAGAACAGGGGCTAATTATCCGGGGGTTGTTCACCATACTAGGGATGTTACGGAACTAGGAGGTGTATACACCCCTTACTCGATCTTCCCACAATTCTCAGATGAAAGTCCGGAGGATGGAGAGGTTGTTGAATTGTCCGAGGATGAAACAACAATTGATATATCTCTTACAATAAAAGCCTCGGGTAGGATAGTTGATGGAGGGGTGAAGATGTTTATCCGAAAAGATGGAGAGCCGGAAAAAAGTGTAGGTGGGATAACATTGGAAGACAAAGAGGAGGATCACACCTGGGAATTAAAAAAGGAGGATCTTGGAAGTGAAGAAGGTATCGAAAATAATGGAGAGCCTAATGTTAAAGAAGGAGGTAATTTTACCGTAAGGGTAGTTGCAAGAAATGATATAGCCGGTAATGGTTATAAGGATGAATACGAATGGAAATTTACAGTTGAGCCTGCACCTCCGATTGTAAAATCTACCGATCCGGCTAATAATTCGAGAAATGTTTCGGTCGATAAGCCCCCAATAAGTTTTACTTTTTCTAAACCGATGGATTTGCTTGTGACTAATAATGCTATTCAGACCTCTTTTTCCTGTGGGAAAACCTGGTCGGGAGATAAGAAGGTGGAACTTAAGCCTAATGATTATCTTGATTATTGTAAAGAATACACGGTTACTATTACAGATGCTGCTGTAGACACAGGGGGAGTTCATCTTGATGGTAATAATGACGGGGATGCCGGAGATGATTATATATTCAAATTTACTACCGAGCCACCTGATGTAAATCTTGATATCGATCCCGCAGTCGCGAATGTGGAGGAAGGACAGTCTTTAAGAGCGGAATTAATCGCGAATGGTAATAGACTTAAGAAAGAAATTGAATGTAGGATAGATTTTAATAGTTTTAATTCCGGAGGATGGGATGTGTCGGGGTTTAATGAAGAGACTTTTTCCCTTTCTCCGGGAGAACAATATACGGACAATTTTACAATTAAGAATAAAGGAGCATCCGTTTCTTTAAGAGTTCTTTCTCAGATACCCGTAAAGTGTGATATAGTAAGTTGTGAAGGTTTTTACTGGTCAGCCCAGGGACACCAGCACGACCATCCGGATGAGAATCAATCTCCCGGAAAAATGGAATATCCTACACCCTGGATTACCCGTACACAACCTTCACCCGCTAAATCTCAAAAATTACGAGCCGATTCGATTCTCCCCGTAGGACTTCCAGATATCGGAATCCTCCTCTCGGGATGGGCTGATGGGTATGGGCATATTCTGGGGAAATATGGGATTTCTACATTACCTGTAAAACCTGATTTAAAAATACTTAATAATGAAGATGTAAATATTTCCGATTCGGTTAAACTTCTTGTTATCGGTTCAGCCGGATTGAAAGGATTTAACTCACAGGAATTTAAATGAGCGCTATAGATAAAAATTACTTATTGCTTCAATTTAAGGTTAGAATTTTTCAAAAGAATGGAGCTGAATTTCAAAGCTTTTTCGAAGATATTATGGAAAAAGCTTTTCCTGATTTCAAAAAAATAAAACCTTATGGTAATAAAGGGGATGGTGGTAATGATGGCTACAGAAAAGACGTTGGTATTTACTATCAAGTATATGCTCCAGAAACGCCTAAAATAAAAGAATCGACAGCAGCATCTAAGCTCAAAAATGATTTTGAAAGACTCAAAAAAGAATGGGATGAAATTTCCGAAATAAAAGAATACTACTTCGTTTTCAACGATAAATGTTCAGGTTCCATTCAAGAATTAGAGAAAACTATATCGCAATTACGAAAAGATAATCCAAATATTAAATTCGATACTTTTTTAGCTAAAGATTTAGAAGAATTATTTTTTTCATTGGATGAAACAGATATTCTAAACCTGGGTTTTGATATCGATTCTAGACAAGCTATTTCGATTGCCTATGGACATTTACAGAAAATTGAAATTGAACTTGATAGAGAAAATGCAAATTTTGCGCAAAGAATGTTAGAAAACATCAAAGATATTATTTCTGAATTAAACGACGAAAATCTATCTTTAGAGAGAGAGATTTTAGAATGTAAATGCCTTCAAAAACTTGAGAAAATAGATGAGGCAAAAGAAAAGTACGAAAAAATTTCGCGAAGATTTCCAGATGACCCGCGTTCTTTTTTATATTTAGCAGAAATTTATTTATTAGCAAAAGATTATGAAAAAAATAAAGAGTTATTGGAGAAAGCGAAAAGCATCGACTGTGATTATTGGTTGTTTAAATTAGAAGAATTAGTCAGGAAAATCCATCTTGAAGATAAAATCAATATAGAAAATATAAATGAGAAATTATTCTCAGATGATCCAAGGAAAAAAGCTGATTTCTATCGTTTATATGCACATATCTTAGAAGGTTCTGGAGATAAAACAAAAGCAGATAGTTTTATAGAAAAAGCCATAAAATTTAATCCAAATAGATTTAGTAACTATATTGAAAAATTATCTTTTATTGAAAAGAAAATGTTATCTGATCATGATACCTCACAAAGATTAGGGGAATCTCAATTATTATTAGAAGAAACGGAAGAAGTAAAAAAGAAATTCTCTGAATATGGAGATATTGGTCAGAGGAATAAGGTGATTTTAAATTTAAAGAAGCTAAGTGCACTCCATGTTCAAGAAAGTTTTCCAGAGCTTGTAGAGATATTACAAGAAACTTTTAAATTATCTTTAACTTGTTATTTCGACAAACAGATTAATCAAGTATTTACATGTTTACTTACGAATGTTTCTTTGCCTGATAATGATTTTAATCAATTGTTAGAATATCTTGAAGAATCAACGAATGCAGTTTCAGATGAACTTTCAAAAGCACTTATGTTACAATTTAATCACAGAGATGAACTTTTCACCAAAGGAAAACAGTATTTTAAGGAGATTGAAAATAAAAAGTTTTTTGATTTTATAAATGATATTGAAAGAAAAAATTATGAAAAAGTTGTAAAATTTGTAGAAGATGATATCCAATTCGCAATGTATATTGCTTTGACTTTTAGAACTTTACCAGACTTAAGAAAAAAAATAATACGAACTCTTCCAGAGGACAAAAGTTTCCAAAAAAAGTACTTATTACTTCTGCTCAATTACGATGAAAAGAATTTTGATGAAGCTTTTGAAATCTTGAAGGAATTTGATTTAACAAATTTGAGTTACCTTGAATTAAAACCAATACTGATAATTGCTCAGCAAAAAAAAGCATGGGATTTTGAGGTCATAATTTTGGAAAAACTTTTAGAAAAAGAAAAAGATAAGAAAGAAGTTTTTAATCTCAAAATACAATTATTCAACGCCTATTTTAATCTTGGAAAATATCCAGAAGTTATAGAAATAGGAGAAGAATTACTAAAACAAGATTCAACCGAGAGTCTTTTAGACCTTAGAAATAGAGAAGCAATACTTGCCCAAGCTATTCTTGCGTGTTTTGAAAGAGGAAAATTTGAAGATAAAGCACTCAAGAAATCTAATGAAATACTTGCAAGTTATCCGTTAAAGCAACCGTCTTTTGAATTTAAAGTGGGAATAGAAGCAGAAGTATGGCTTAATAATAACGAACCGGATAAAGCACTAGAATCTGTAATTGAAGGTGTAAAAATTAAAAAGGTTCTTTTTCCAGAAGAATATGCAAAATTGTATTTTGTATTGTTCGTAAAAATCGGGAATCAAGTTAGTCTAAATCTAAAATCATTAGACGAAATTCGAGAGAATACATTTGTAAAACTTAAAAATAAAGAACGGTGGTATTTCATAGGAAAAGATAATGAATTAAATGCTATCAAAATCTCAATAAACAATACAAAATATCCACTTTTTGCTGACAAGAAAGTTGGAGATAAAATTGTTTTTGAAAACAAGTATAGATCAGATTATAGTGAAGGAATAATAGAATATATTTTTTCTATAGATAAATATATTCTGTGGCAAACTATTCATAATTTCCAAAAGTTGTCTAAAGGCAATGATCTTGATGGTATACAAATGATTGAAATACCCCAAAAAAAGGGAAGCATTGATCCTAGATATTTATTGGAGTTTTTAGAAGATTCACATAAAATAAAAGAGCCGTTTTTTGGAGATTATTGTAAAAACAATCTTCCGTTGGCTATACTAGCGGTCAGTGAAGGTGGTCTTATAAATGCTATTGGACGTATACAGCAAGAAAAAAAAGGTTTTATTAATTTTAGTACAGGGATAGAAGAATTCAAAAAGCAAAAAAATACTGCAAAAAATGTTATTAATAAGGAAATGCCATTTTATATTGATGGTACCTCTGCTTTAGTATTATCGGAAACGGGGCTATTCGAAAAACTTTATTCTCATTTACCAAATTTAAGAGTTTCTCAATCTGTTATAAATTTCCTGATTGATACTTCTGGGAAATTTAGATATATACCTGGACAAGCAGGGCACATGGGATATGCTAAAGGTAGAATAATTTTCACATCTTTAAACCAAGACAGAAAAGATTCAATGCAATCTAATTTTTTAGAAAGTATTAAAATATTGGAATCAAAACCCAAAAATATTAACGTTATTTCTTCAGCAAATAAAGCGGATACTTTTTCAGAACAAAAAGTTCCTGGAGAATTGAGCGATGCTTGCATATTAGCACAAAAAGAAAATTTGCCGATTCTGACTGAGGACTATCTTTACTTAAAGATAAATGAATTGGAAACAAAGAAAAAGGTACCGGATTATTTCTCTTCCTTAGCATTATTAAGAGCTCTTTACGAAGAAGGAAAAGTTGGTTTTAGTGAGTATTTAGATTTTATTGGATATATATCTTCATATCGTTTCAGATTTATATCATTAAGTCATGATGATATTGAAAAAGCTATATTTGGCGACGGGAAAATAAAAGCCGTCAATCCAAAAAATATTAGAAAGTTTAACTTTTCACTTACTTTATCAGAAGAGTACGGAATTCCATCTCAGATAGCGTTTACATTTATAGGAAAATTTTTTCTTAATCTTCTAGTGGATAATACAATTACATCAGATGTTTTAGAGGAAATATTTCTTGAAATCATTGAAGCTTTTCCAATAAGAGTGAAGAAAGAAGCTTTTGGCCAAATTTTATTGAGAGTTTGTTTGAAGATAATCGAAGAAAATAAATCAAAATTTATCTCATACCCCAAGAATCAAATTTTATATAAAAAAGTAGATGCGTTATTAAAAGTAATAAAAATCTTTAATTCAAGTACAAAATTATGGACCCCCAATATATAATAAGCATTTTAAAGCATTGATGGAAAGAGGGGTCAGGTCTTCTTTGAAAAGTGTCAAGGGGTGGGGTGAGTGGAGGAGAGAATATAGTGTTTTTTCCTAATTAATTATACGGTGGACTTGACAGAAATGTGATTTTCCATAGAATATTAAAGTATGTTTTTTGGTGGGGTGGGGGGTATTTTAATCGTTTTAATAATTTGGCTATTTAACTAAATTAAGAGGAGGTTTTAAGATGTATAATCGTAGAATATCTTTTTTATTGGTTTTATCGATTTGTTTCCTTCTCGGCATGGCGACAAAGGCGGAGGTTGAGGGGGTGAAGAAGGAGGCGGAGAGTGAGGTTGTTAAATCTGAGACAAATCCGGAGATGGGAGCACATGAAACTTTAATTAAGCTTTCGGAAGAGCCGGCATTGTATAAGGCTAAAATAAGCCAGGTTACTCCTCAATCGGGCATAATAACCGGAGGTATTATCGCTTACGGTCATTATATTAAACCGCCTTATAAGATAGAAATAAGGAACGATACAATGTTGTTTGTCAATGGAATCCAAATCCTGCCACAACTGCCTTCGGAGCTTGAAATAGAAGAAAAAAGAAGAGGAAAAATACGACGCGAGGAAAAATATAGTAAAGCTGATAGTATAGCAAAACCTTATCAAAAGAGGTTGCATTCTTTATTTGATGAAATGGACAATATATACAAATTGCTTGAACCGAAGGTAGGAAGAGTTAAAGCCGCTGATTCGATTTATAAGTTGGTTGAAGCTGAAACTTTGATCGTAGAGATAGATACAAATTTTGTAGGAGAAGATGATTGTTCTTTTAGTATTGTTTATTTTATGCCCGGATACAGTGAACGACCTGATGATCTAATTGGTGGAATATTGTTGTTAGAAGGCGGAAATTCTTTATCTGGGTATACCTCTTCCTCTGGGGCGGGTCAAAATTTAAAAAAGAAGCGAGACTATGTAAAATATCGTAAAGACTTTATAGAAGAAAGATTAAAGGAAAATTATGTAATATTATGTTCTTCCTTTAATAAGGCTATGAATTTGTTGATGCCATATTATTTTTGGATGGTTTTGGATGTTCTGAAAAATAACGATTTAACTCCAGAAGATAAGATTGGAAAATTAGGTGAGATAACACCATTGGCAGTAGAGAAGAGCCGTAAAGAGATAATTTATAATTTTGATCCTTCTGAATGGCCTGAGAGAAAGTAAGAGGATAAATAAAAATGAAAAAAATAATATTTTTATTTATCTTTGCGAGCATGTGTCTTTTAGGAGATGTTCCGCCTAAGATACCAGAGAGTGATGAAGTTTATTTATATTCTACTTGGGATGAAGTGCCTGTTTATTCCGCAATATTTGATGATTTAAGCCTTAAAATATTTATACCTCATGGATATATACACCTCGGACAACATTGCGGAGCTAATGATTTAGAGGAATTTATGAAAAGAGTGAGAGGGGGGTACGGGTTTTTCGTAGTTGGCGCACATGGATTACCAGAGGGATGGATGGAAATCGAGAGGTTAGGAATAAGTGAGAGTGAGGCAAATGAAAGGTTAAGAAAATTGAAGAAGGAATTCAAATTTTTTGGGAAGGATGCCACGCATGAGGAAATCCGGTGGAGTATGAAAGATGGAAAATATTCAATCATAATCTCGCCTCTTTTTCTGCAAAGAAGAACCAGCATGCCTAATTCAATAGTGTTTCTCGATGGATGCCATTCTGAAAATTTTATTGGTGCTCTTAAAGGAGTAGGTTGTTGTTTTGGATGGAATGATGTAACACAAGGTTTCGATATTAATGATGGCCCAGTGAATATTTTTTATAGAACAGGTGGGAAAAATTATGCGTTTTGGGAAGGAGGAGAGGTACAGCCCCAAGGAGATTTAAGAAATAAAACAGTTGGAGAGGCTATGAGTGAATATCCAAATCCAAGATTGGTGATGTCAGGTAATTCAGACATGAAACTATACAACAGCCCTCGTATCGTAGGGGCTCTTATCACACAAAGTGCGGGAGACAAAACAACGACTATTTATTCATTTGGAGTTTTTGATGGTAAATCTGGGTATCCTTATTATTGGGATTATCCTTCAGGTGTAGAATCTGCGAAGAAAGAGCCTGCGACTCCGGGTAAGCGATTGGTTATTAACATCCTTTTTTCCTCTTTTATGGATGAGGAAATTGATGTCAAAATAAAACCGGAAGGAAAAGAGGAAACATTTGATGTGGTAGGGAGTTGGATAGGAGGTATAGAATTTGATAGGGACATATGGCAAGGAAGAGTGGAATCCTGGGAGGCTGACCCTGGACTGGTTACTCTTATTGTTGACGCAAAAGATGATTTTGAGGGGGATATAAATGAGAAATTAGATACAGATGGAGATGGTAATTCAGATGGTTCTTCCAGTTTAATGAGATCTTTGAGGGCAGAAGGCAAAGATGAAAATCACGAGTTTAAAGTGACCGATTTGCCCATTGTTGTATACACCGATCCATCGGAAAATGAGAGAGATGTTCTCGTAGATAAAGATTCCATAACCGTTATTTTTTCTCAATCAATGGAACAAACTGCGACTCAGGAAGCGGTTTCTATTGTTTCGGATAATGGCGATGAAATATCTTTTACTCCATCTTGGAAGGACACCGTAACTCTTGAACTTTTACTTTCAGATACTCTTGATTATTGTATGGAGTACACGTGTACAGTTACAGACTCAGCAATAAATGAAGATAGTGTAAAACTCGATGGGAATGAGGATGGGACGGCGGGCGGTAATTATATCTTTAAATTTACAACCGAAAGTCCGGAATTGACAGTGGAGGGTTTTCCTGTAGTCGCGCATGTGGAAGAAGGTCAATCCAGAACTCATAATGTGTTTACAAAAGGGGATAAACTTAAAGCCGATGTTAATTGTAATATTACCTTTGAGGTGAACAATCCCGGAGGATGGATGGTATCCGGAGCTAATGATGAAAACTTCCCTCTTTCGCCTGATGGGGAACATAAAAACACATATAACTCTACTAATACTGGCGCAACAGCTTCCCTGAATGTTTCGTACAAAGTCGGAGCGGAGTGTGGATCGTCTGGAGGTGAAAGTTACTGCTGGTCTTCCGAAGGACATATGGCGGATCATCCCGATGAGAATCAATCCCCCGGGAAGATGGAGTACCCGACACAGTGGCTAACAAGAACACAATCTCTTTCCCCTAAAACATCGAGTTTAAGAGCCGATTCAGTTCTACCGGAAGGATTACCAGATATCGGTATCCTCCTTTCGGGATGGTCTGATGGATATGGGCATATACTGGGCAAGTACGGTATTTCGACATTACCTGTAAAACCTGATTTAAAAATTATTAATAATCCGGATGTCGATATTTCCGACGCGGTGAAATTACTTGTCATAGGTTCAGCCGGGTTGAAAGGATTTAATTCCCCTACTTTTAAAAATGATTTGGAAAATTATGTTGTGAATGGTGGAAATTTACTTGTCTTTACACAAAAATATGGGGCGGATTTAGCGGTTTTACCCGGAGATATAGATGGGTACGGGTGGAATGAGGACCAGGCATGTTTTAATAAAGCAGCGTATTTGAACCAGAGGCATCCGGTTTTCGCGGGACAGACAAAACAGGTAATGGATTGTAATATCGACGGATACATTTCCGAATATCCGAGTAATGCCGAAGTTCTACTTGGTAGAACTAAAAATGATATGCCGGCTCTTCTTTTTTATAACTATGGTGCCGGTACTGTAATTGTTTCATCCATGTATCCCGATTGGGGTTATGGGCATAATCAGCGATCGGGAGCGGAGTTAAATTTAATCAGGGATTTAACCACCTGGGCATTAAATCCCGAGAAGGAGATCCCTGAATTTTATTCGGATTCTTCGGTATCTGTTCCTGTATCGATTGAATATACTGCGGAAGATACAGTTACAGCGACTACTGCAATAATTAAAATATATACACCCGATAGAAAATTATATGATTCTCTTTCCGTGCCTGTTTTACTTAATCCCGGAGAAGAAACAGAATGGGTATGGAATCGTTCATCACTCCCTAAAAATCTCGGTTTATGGATAATAGATTATGCTTTGATGGATGAGAATGAAAAATGGATTCAGGGATATAAACGTGGCGCTGTTTTCGCCCAGAAGGTGGACGTTCCTGTGGGTGATCATAGTCTCGGTGATTTTGATTTGTGGGCAAATTCGGATAAAGAGAAAATTTTTAAAGGGGATACAGTTAATTTTGAAATATTTGTGAGAAACAATACCGATTCGTCTTTTACTGGGAAAATTATGATTGGTGTACATGAGCAAATGGGAAGGGGATGGGCGGTTATTGATTCAATTCATGGTATAACAATCCCTTCCGATTCTATAATTATAGCGAATTATTCGACATCATTTAAACTTTCCACCAGTACTCTTTTTGGTCTGTACAAAAGTGGACAATCTTCTTATAGTAGGTACTTCCGGAATTCTTTGGTTAGTTGTCAAAAGGGTGTATGGATAGAAGGAAAGTCTTTCGAGATGTCTTTTTATAAAGATAAATATCAATATGTATTAATGGACGATACTGTACATTATAAAATTAAGTTAGAAAATGAATTGTCCAATTCTTATTCTACTTATATCGATGTTTATACTATATTAAATTCAGTTAGACATGATATCTGGAGTGATACAGTAGAACTTGCGGCAGAAGGTAAAAAAGAAATCGAAGGAAGTTTCTTTCCGGAAGATTATGATACGACTCTGGGAAAAGGGACATTATGCTGCAAATTATTTTATAGAGATAAATTGATGAAGTCTAAGAGCGTAAACTTTGAGCTGATTTACCCTTCCGTTAAATGTGTACTCGCAGTACCCGATTCGTTTAATTACGGAGGTTCAAATCCTTATACTGTTACGTTGAGTTCGGGAGAAAGTTATTTACCTTCGGGAAAACTCTTAATAGAGGGTAATAACTTTTCCGATTCCATATTTGTTAATAATCCCTCGAATCCGGATACGATATTTGTGTTTGATTACGACCCGGATGTCTGGGAAGTATATAGAAGAGTTTCTGATAATAAATTAAAAGTACAATATAAATACGGAGACAAGATAATTAAAAGCCAGGAAAATTTACCCTTCCGTCTGCCTCAGATTTCTTCTTTCAGACCCGATTATCCGGGATACAGGAGCGGATTTATGACGGGAGACACTGCCACCTTTAGCGCCCAGTTAGCTCTTACGGGAAGTTTATACGGAGTTCCTCTGGAATTTTGTTTATGGAGCGATTATCTGGGGAGTGATACCTTGAGAGATACGATAATATTAAATCACTGTTCTCATAAAAATATAGAGCTAAAAACATATACGGATATGAGTATTCCCGCGGATACATTAATATCATATAATTATCGAATGAATTATCTCAATAAGGAATACTCGCCTACGGAAGAGCTTCAATATTTCGTTCAACCACCTGAAGCTGTGCTCCATTGGCCTATTGGTGATACTTTCTCAATAGGAGCGACAATACCGATTGAGTTTACCAACAGAATAAAAACTTCTTCACAGGTAGATATTTCGTCTGTGCGTCTTTATGGGTATCCTGATGGAGACTATATTTATGAATCATTTGTTGGTCCCGGGGAGGTAACTATTCCGGGGGAAGGTTCCTATGTGTTTCCCGTTATAGTTCCCCAGTGGATAAGCGGTCAATATTACTTAGAGGTTCGCTCAAGAATGGTTGAAGGAAAGGGAGTAAATCTGGATTTATTCCCCGATGGCTGTCCGATATATATCGATGGTATAGAATCCCAAATAGCGGTAAATTCGATGAAGGATTGGTATGGATGTAATGAGAAAAAAATCATTAACTCATCCATTACCAATGGAAGATTTGAATATACAGCAGTTGAGACCCTTTCGGTTTATCCTTTCGAGGAAGAGCCGGATGTGGCTTTTTTATTCCCCTCTGAGGGGGTTGGATATGGTGTTATAGTAAAAGGAGATACCGCTTATATCGATTCAGTATATTCACTTCATGAAATTGGAAGTTATTACCTGGACGCTGGTGGTTTCCCATTTGTTGACGAACAGGGTAATGTATGGGTAGTTGATGATGAAAAATTTTGTAAATATGACCGGCTTTTCAATGAAATGCTCGATTCTTTCAGTCTTGGTAATACGGGTGAAATCAGTAGGGCGACGATAAACGATGGATGGATTTATGTCATCGATTCGGATAGCGGAATGGTAAGGAAGATAAACTCCGGTTCCGGTGATATCGTAAATTCTTTCCGTAATGGTTTATTGCAGCCGGTTGATATTGCGACAAATGACGCGGGGGATCTTCTTGTAATAGACAATGGGACAAAAGTTTTATGGGAGTTTACATCAGAGGGAGATTCCGTATCTACTTATCAACTCCCTGATACTATTTCCTATTATGAAGTCGAACACCGGAACGGAAAGACATATATCCTTTCCGAAAATGTGGTGCTGATGATAGAAAA
>Ga0315545_1004030_pt1 | contig 12290 bp, 11 predicted proteins | sample SalMarSW160210MG_FD_203096 | JGI IMG/M metagenome (GOLD analysis project Ga0315545, IMG submission 203096) | Salt marsh sediment microbial communities from the Plum Island Ecosystem LTER, Massachusetts, United States - Salt Marsh Sediment SW1602-10 ... | reverse complement strand
AACATGCTCATCAATTAACATAACATGCTCTATGCCCTATATCAATCGCTCTTCCTGGTGTTGGAAGAAGGGATGGATAATTTTTTTTAATCGTCACCTGCGTGAGAAGTATAAAATTGAGATAGGTGGCGGTCTGGGTCCTCTGGAAGGAAAAACCTGGCGAATTGGTTTGATGGGTCATACTGCTTGAAGGGAGAATGCTGAACGACTGCTTTCAGCTTTGGAAGAAATTATCCAACAATGAGTTAACCAGTGGAGAATCAACAATGCCCGAAGTAGACAGCAAAAATTTAAAACCGGAAGCAGTATGGCGGTATTTTTTCGAGCTGACTACACATCCCCGGTGCTCAGGAAACGAAAAAAACGTAGTGCAGTATGTCACGGATGTGGCAAAATCTTTTTCATTGCAGGTAATACAAGACGAGCACAACAACGTGGTTATCAGGAAACCGGCCTCGAAAGGACGTAAACATCACTCACCGGTAGTGCTGCAGAGCCACCTTGACATGGTTTGTGAAAAAAATGAGAATAAAATATTTAATTTCTCAAAAGATTCTATACCCATCCTAAAAAAAGGCTCCTGGGTAACTGCAGAGGGAACCTCGCTAGGGGCGGACAACGGAATTGGGGTGGCAACGGCGCTGGCCGTACTGGAAAGCTCGACCATAAGCCATCCACATATTGAAGTATTGCTAACCTCTCGGGAGGAAATTGGTCTCGTCGGAGCACGTAATTTAAAAATAGACTTTGTTCAGGGGAGAACTCTTCTGAATCTCGATTCAGAAGAAGAAGGAGTCGTCTTTATCGGGTGTGCAGGCGGAATAGATACGATCGGAACGATAAACGTGTTCGTTGAAAAAACAAACTGCTCGTCTTTTCCCTTCAAGGTCGTGGTCAGCGGGTTGCGTGGCGGACATTCAGGTATCGAGATACATCAGGGGAGGGGAAACGCCATTAAAATTCTGGCCAGAGTATTGAATGAGCTCGTACACCTTCCCGGAACCCGCATTGGAAGCATCAGGGGCGGCACCAAGAGAAACGCCATTCCCCGTGAATCCGAAGCGATAGTGTATCTGACAAAAGATCAACGGAAAATAGTTGAAAGAACGATAACTAACATGCACCGACAGCTCAGCCTCGAGCACAAATCAACCGATCCCGAGCTTACCATAGAAATTACGGAATTGAAGAACCCGCCCACTGATTGGATGTTCACGAGAGCTTTTCAGGAGAAAGTAATCAGTCTGCTCCTGGCAATGCCGCACGGTGTGCTTGCCATGAGTCGGGATATTGAGGGGCTGGTCGAAACAAGTACAAATCTGGCGGTCGTGGGATCAGACGAAGATTTCCTTTCAATACAAACTTCTCAGAGAAGCTCCATTGAGAGTGCCAAACAATATGCAGCCCGTCGAGTCGAAGAGCTTATGAAACTCGCGGGTGCTGAAACAGGCTTTGAGAACTCCTATCCTGGCTGGACACCGAACGTAGAATCAAAAATACTGGCCACCTGCAGACGCGTATACAAAAATCTTACTGGCAACGAAATTGAGGTAAAGGCCGTTCACGCCGGGCTGGAGTGTGGTATCATAGGGGAAAAATACGAAGATATGGATATGATCTCCTTTGGACCTTTAATAGAGAACGTTCATTCTCCTGACGAGAGAGTGTCCATACCCTCGGTCGAGCATTTTTGGGACTATCTCATTGAACTTCTTAAAGCTGTTCGTTGAAAGTACTTATCCTTAATTAATTGATGCCATTACTCTTTCTACCCTTAACTGCTCCAGACCAGCGACTCCTTTAACCAATACTCGCTCGCCGATGCTCGGTCCGTCTTCGCTCGCCGAAAGTCCGCATTGAAATTTCTAAATTTACCTATTTTAAAAGTTACAAAATTGGTTGTCAATACGTTTGTTTTCTCGCGCTTTCAGCACTAGTGCAAAATGCGGAACTTGGGTTAATATATTAACAATTTACACCCGCAATACGAAGAATATTTGCATTCCGAGGCCCGTATGGAAACCTCTGCACATAGGTTGTCCGTTTTATACACTCACTATACTGACAACAGGAAACCGAGTCAAAAAAATGCACCTGAAATCTACTAATTATTCTATTTTAAGCTCTTAACATTACATTTGTGCTTAAATATTATTATTAAATATACGATAAAAGTAATTTCATGCGAATCACGAGGATGACTGGAATGCTCGCTGCTCATTTCAGACTTCGCCGTTTGAATGCCAGATCCGCATATGATCCCTGTCCTCTTTCGTCAGATACTCCGGCAGGTATTTCTCGTAAAACCCGCTGTCGAGATGATGAATTTGTGCGAGTATAGGAATGAACATAGCGTTTTGGCCTTTCGGCATCCTTCCATACGTTTCGTATAGGTAAGAGCAGAAAGACTTGGTTGCCTCCACGATATCATTGTAGAACCCGGGCACCGGGATGTCGAGACCTTTCTGCGCATATATGCCGTCATTGCCCCATTTCAGATCGGCGATCCGGGAAACGGCACCGTCGATATCATGGTACGGGGGACAGGACCCCTCCAGTACCCCGTCGATCCCCACGGGGTTCACACCCGCTCCCTCGCGCCGGCCCTTAATCGTCTCCTCGAACCTCATTCCCAGCGCCCTCATGACGGTATAAAGGTCGATGGTATGCATCATGAAAGAGCCGAGACCCATCGCCGTGGCCGCGAGCGAGAGGTTCTGCATCGCCATGCCCGCCTCCAGGTTGCACAGCCACGGGAGCATCTCCTCGTACGCGGCGATCGTCATTCTGGGACCGTTGAGGAAACCGCTTTCGATCCATTTTCCTACCCCTGCAGGCCGGTCGGCGACCTCGTCCCACAGTTGCCACCGAAACTGCGCGAGACCGGTAAACAGGAGGTTGATGTATTCCCTCGTCGTGTCGGCCACCGGCATGAAGAGCGTGGTACCGGGGAGATTGACCATACTCTCAAAGGCGGATCCGATTGCATCACGCGGGATGTCGATCCTCCCTCTTTTCAGTTTTTTCACATTTCTCCTGTAGTCGGAAAGGATCTTCTCTCTGTCATCGTCACTCCGTATTCTCATCCGCTGCGCCGGAACGACCTCGTCCGTTTCGCACGCCCTGTAGTAATATACGCCGTCGTCGTTCGTAAAGAAGAGATGCAGCGTAAGTGATGCGCAGGGACTCGCCGCCGTTCTGCCCGTGACAGTAAGATGGCCAAGAAGGTGCCGTATCTCCTCCACGGTCACCCCCGTAATCCCGCTCGCCGCGAAACAGAGCAGCGCGGTCTCCTCCTCCGTGAGGGCGACGGGTTTCTCTTTCGAATCGTACTGCAGCCTTCCGCGTTTCGAGGGCAGCTTCCCCCCTTGCGGAAACCTCCTTGTTCTCCTCGTAAACATGGTCTGAAAAAGCGGCCGGTCGTATTCAAGAGACATAGTTTTTTACCTCGCTTCATTCATAGTATAAAAAACATCCCGAAGATACGTGATGGATCCGTTGGTGACGGGATTCCCTGTGGAACGCCGTAATGGGACCCGATGATATTACCCGTAGTGTCTGCACACCGATTCGTACACGCCGTTTTTTCTGATCTCCGCGAGCCCTAAGTTGAATAGATGTACCGGCTCCGGCAGGTCTTTTCGGAACGCGACATAAAGCGGCCGTGAGATTTCAAATCCCGGTGCCTGCTCCACGCCTTCGACTCCTAACCTCTTCATAAGAAACGCGGCGACGCCTTCGTCGATGAGGGCGAGAGCGAATTCATCGCGAAAGAGACCTCGAAGCAGTTCCTCGCTCGCAGTTTTTTTGACTTTCAACCCGCTTTCGAGGCTGTCCACCGCATCGTTGTAGCTGTACCCCGCCAGGACCCCTATCTTTGTGCCGCTCAGCTGGTCAGCGAGGCTTTTCCTTTCATTCATCTGTATCGTGGTGTCTCTCTTCTTGAAAAAGAGGGTGCGCGCTGTTCTCAACAGTTCGGAGAAGATATAAATTTCCTCCCTCCGGGGGTTTCGTGTAATCTGGAATATCCCGTCAGCCGTTCCCGCATCGAGCAACGTCACGCACTCGTCCCAGTCGTGCAGCGCCGTCTGCACCTCGACGCCGTGTACTTTGAACGCTTCCGATATGATATCGTGGTCCATACCGGTCACCTTCCCGTCCTGTTCGAATTGATACGGCGGATAGGGATCTGCGACCAATTTTACCATGGAAATCATCGGCTTACCTCACAAAGGAGAGGAAAAATACATGCAGTGAACGGTTGACGTCCGCCCGGTATATGCGGGTATAGAAATCGATCGATATGTATTTCTATGGCTGTCTGTATGAAGGTATAATGCCCCTCTAGATACTGCTATACTTCAGACCCTACGACGGAAACCATTTTATTCAAAGGCTTATGCAGAAATTTATTTCTGCAAAGAACAAAACACCTATGGTGCTTTGTTCTCATTTACTGCAAGGTATGAATACTTTATTGTGCACGCGGATATCGCCTATCCGATGGATAGGCGATATCCGTAAGGAAATGAGACCTTCAAGGTCTCATTTCCCACAAGCTTGGGCCAGTTCCACGAGCTCGGGATGCACCACCTGCCCGTTATCGGTTATCTGCTCGTCGTCGCAGCTCACCGAGCACTCAAGCGAAATACCGTCGATGTGCGACACGGCCACCCTCGGCGCACCGCCGGAGTACATGGGCCCCTGATAGCCGAATCCCCACTCCGTGCATCCCCACACCCGCTCGTCTTCGGTCGTCGCAAAACCGAGCCTTGCGTTGGGATTGAATCCGTAGCATACGTGCGCGGCGATGTACATGTTCGGATCGTCCAGCTTCTCGAACCACTTTTTGATAATTGCGGCTTCGCTTCCGCCCTTTATCTCTGTAATACGCCCCTTCTTCACTTCATACGTGACAGGCTCTTTCACGATCCCTATATCGGCCTCGCCGCCGCCGGAGATCGCCCCGTCGAACACCATTGTCCCGTTTATCGTCTCCTCTTTCGGCGCCCAGCCGATCTGACCGGTGAGAAAATGCCCTCCCGGGGTACCGGCGATGTGCTCGTTGGCGAACGGCCGGTCGGGATGATTCTCGAACGATACGTCGGTGCCCGCCCTGTTCGCGATCCTCATCCGCTTCGCACGCTTCGTGATCTCCACGACCTTGTTCTGGAAGGCAATCTGGGCGTCGATATCGACCTCTCCGATGCACCTGATAAGCTGGTCCGTGGAGAGCCCGCCGAGCATGAGGTTGCGGGTTTTTCCGTTCGTGACCGCCCTCTCCCATGGCGTACCGTAGAGCAGCCACTGGTTGTTCAGCTCTATCCACACGTCCGCCTCCGGACACGCCGCGATGAGCGGTGCCGGGAGATAGGGATCGGTGGCCTTTCCGTAGCCTTTCGGCGTCGAGTGCCACGCCACCATGACCTTCGCGCCGAGCGCCTCCCCGGCCTTCGCCATCTCCTCCGCCACCCTGAAATCGCTTATCGAATCGATGGTGATGAGCAGGTTCTCCCCTTCCTTCACACGGGCGATCTCTTTCACCGTCTTATACGCAGCCTTGAACAGCTCGAGGTCCTGTCTTGTCGGCATATCATGTTCTCCTTACACGTTCTTTTTTCTGATTTTTTCAAATACCCTCCGCAGGCTCGGCGCGAGCCCTTTAGGGAGCAGTACGATGATTAAAATAAAGATGAGACCGAAAAATATCCGGTAGTACCGCTCTACGGGTACGAGCAGTTCCGGGATGAGGATGACAAAAAGCGCACCGAGAAACGGCCCAAAGAAAACGCTCGATCCACCGATGAGTGGAATGAAAAAGATATAGAGCGTTGTAAACACCTCGATATCGATCGACGAGATGAAACCCGTGTAGTTGACGTACAACGCACCGCCGAGACCCGAAATAAAGCACGCGATCGTGTATGCGAGCAGTTTATACCGGAAGGTATTGATACCGACCGCCTGTGTGAGCCGGTCGTTCTCCGATATGAGTGTCAGGATCCTGCCGGTCTTCGTGCCCATTATCCATACAAAGAAGGTCACGACGACAACGGTCGTCAGTATCACTATAATGTAAAGCGTTTTGTATCCCATGAAGGCGGTCATGCCGCTGAAGTACAGCCCGCTCCGTCCGCCGGTGATATCCTGAAGCGCGTTGATGAGCTGGGGAAACATGATCGCAAGAAGAAAGGAGGTCATGCTCACGTAAAAGCCCTTTGCCCGTATTGTCGAAAGAAACAGGATGACCCCGACCACCGGAGCGAATGCGGCGCTGATCATCATCGCTCCCAGTAGCGGCCACTTGAATATTTCGGTCAGAACGATCGTACCGTACGCACCGATCGCCATCGTGACAGAGTATCCGAAGAACGGCTGGCCGCTCTTGAAAAACAGAAACCACGCGACATATCCCTGTATGAGAAAGAGATACACGTAGCCGGTTACTTCCTGCAGATAGCCGCCGCGCAGGACAAAGAGCAGCGGTATGAGCAGAATCCCGATGGTACCTATTTTTTCATAATGACCTTTCACTGCCCAGTATCCCCTTTGGCGCGATGATGAGTACTATTATGACTATGAGGTACAGGATGACGCTCTGCCATTCACCTCCAAAAAGGTAGCCGGAAAAGCTCATCACCATTCCCATGATCAGGGCGCTGATCAATCCGCCCCATATGTTTCCAATACCCCCGACAACGGCCACGATAAAACCCATGAACCCGAGGTCCCATCCGCTGGAAAGCTGCAGGTTATAGAGCGAGCCCCAGAATATCGCACCTATACACGCGAGAGCGCAGCCGATACCGGAAGCGAAGCTGAAAACCTGCGTCGTTTTAATCCCCACGAGCTTCGCCAGCTTAAGGTTCTGCGAGGTTGCCTGCCATGACTTGCCGATCTCCGTGTGCTCTTCCATTAAGCGTATGACGATAAGAGTAACGATTGCAAATACCAGCGCGATGATCTTGAACCACTCAACGGTAAACCCGCCGAGGTTCATGGTACCGATACGCGGCAGTTCGAGCGATATGTTCGGACGGGGAAAAATCGCCCGCAGCATTCCCTCGAATACGAATCCCACAGACACGGTAATGATGAAGAAAAGGGTTGAATCTCCGCCCTTCTCGCTTATGGGAGTAAGAAGGACTCTCTGGATGATGAACCCTATTATGAAACAGACCACTATCCCGATTGCTATTGCAAGACCGATGCTCGAGGAAAAAAAATACCAGGTAACGAAACCGCCGAACACGCCAATGACCCCTATGGCAAAGTTCGGAATACCAGTAATACCGTAGATCACGGCGACACCGAGTACGGGAAGAGACAGTATCCCCCCCATGATCAATCCTGTAATAAATCCGTTTAAAAGCATTCGTTCACCCGTTTCATTTCTCTATCTCCGCCGGCCTTGACATCCCCCGTCCCGGAGGCCCTGACGCTACCCCAACGAACCGAGGTAGAGGTCTTTGACCACATCACGGGAGAGGTTTTCCTTCTTCTCGTCGAACCGTATCTCCCCCGCTTCAAGCCCGAAAAGCCTGTCCGCAATATTCAGTACTTTGATGTTCTGCTCCGAGAGGACGATCGTCTTATGCGTGTCATCCCTTATCTTATTCAGGTTTTCGAAGAACTTCGTCACCAGCTTAGGCGCCAGCCCGATGGAAGGCTCGTCGATAAGCATCACACGTGCATTCGACGCGATACCGATACCGACCGCAAGCATTCTCTGCTGTCCGCCGCTCAGGGTATTTGCAATCTGTTTTCTCCTCTCATATAAAATGGGAAAGATCTTGTATACGTAATCGATGAATCCCTCCCGTTTGTCCCGTTTACTGAGAATAACGCTCACCTCGAGGTTTTTCTTCACCGACATAAGGGGAAAGATGTTGCCTTCCTGAGGAATCAACATGAGACCGAGCTGTCTCCTCTTCAGGACGGACCAGTGATCGATACGGCGTCCCATGAACTCGATGCGGCCCTCCGATATGGGGACCGAGCCTGCCAAAGATTCGAGCAGTGTGGATTTTCCCGCACCGTTCGGGCCGACGATGCCCACTATCTCCCCGTCATGCGCATAAAAGTCAATCGACTTGAGGGCGCATATGCTCCCGTAGCAGGTGGTAAGCCCGGAAACATTGAGTAGTGCGTTGTCCACCGCACCTCCTCTGTCATTCAAGATAGACATCGTGTACGTCCTTGTTGTTCTTGATGTCCTCGGGCACTCCTTCCGCGATCTTGCACCCCTCATCGAGAACGAAGATCCAGTCGGATGTCTTCATAATCGGACCGATCTCGTGCCCGATCTGGAATATCGTATATCCCTCCTGCTTGAGGGTTTCGATGATATCACATACCTTTTCCGTCTCCGCCGGTATCAGGCCGCCGATAAGCTCGTCGAGCAGGATAAGCTTCGGAGAAGTCGCGAGCGCCCTTCCGAGCTCAACCAGCTTGCAGTGGAGGGGCGAAAGGCTCGAGACCACTTCGTCTCGCAGTTCTTTAATTTTCAAGAATTCCAGTATTTCATCGACCTTTTTCGCCCGCTCATCTTTGCTTACCCTGTCTTTCAGGAGGCCTGCCCTGATATTATCGAAGAGTCTGAGATTCGGGAAGAGGTTCTTCTGCTGGTAGGTTCTTGCGATACCCTTCCTGCATATGTCGAAAGGTTTGAGATTGGTAATCTCGTCGCCCAAAAACTCAATCCTGCCCAAATCCGCGGTGAGGGTACCGGTGATGAGATTGAAAAGGGTGGTCTTGCCGGCGCCGTTCGGACCGATCATCGACCAGATCTTACCTTTTTCCAGCGCGATGCTCACGTCTTCGAGCGCGTGTATACCCCCGAACTGCTTGTATACGTTTGTTATTTCGAGCAATATACCGCCTCCGGACCACCCTTTTCTGTTTATCTGCTATTTCGCTATTGGGTAACTTTCGTTCGATTCGAGCTTCTTATACCCCTTCAGTTCATCCAGGATTTCGGTCATGGTCATCTTTGGTGTTTGATATACTTTCACCAGCTCCGGGTGCAGACCGAAACTCGGATCGAGATCCGAAGTGCCGGGAACGAACTTGATGACCGCACCCTTTGCGCCCGCGTTATTGCCCAGCCCGTCAAGAGGCCCCATCGGACTGATGCAGACGTTCTGGAACGAGGTCTTCTGCATCAGGTCTATAATGACATCGGGGTCCTTTGTCTGGGCCTTCTCATACACCTCTTTGATCCAGTAGATAACCTGGTAGTAGTTGTTCGTGTAGGCCTCCGGATACGCTTTCTCACCGTACTTCGCCTTCCAGCGTTTTACGAAATCTTTCCACTCCTGGCTGGTCGGGTCATGGTCAGCAAGGGTATAAATATTTTCAGCCCCGTACTCGCCAGTGATCTTCGCGCCGCCCATGTTCGAATAGGTGGTACCGTACAGCAGGATACGCGGCATCGCACCGGCGTCACGCAGCTGCTTCGCCACGCTGAACCACCCTGCCCCTGTATACGGGCAGAAGATCGCATCGGGTTTTTCGTCCTTGACGATCAGCATCTCAGTGGTATAGTCCGTCTTGTCGAGCGGGGTATAGATCACGGGAACTATCTCGAACGGTTTTCCGTTCTTCTCCCAGTAGGCTTTCAGCCCCATCCCGTTCGAGTATCCCCAGTCATAGTCACCGGCGATCAATCCAACTTTTTTCGCCCCCATCTCCTCAAAGAACCTTCCTGCAAGCTGACCGGCGAAGTAGTCGGAATAGCCGTAGTACACCACCCATTTCGACACCGGCACCTCTCCGGGCGGCAGGTACTTGCTCATAGACAGGTGTCCGCCGACGAAGGCGGGAATCTTGTACTTCGGCGCTTCGACACACACAGGACTGATGGTGGTTTCCAGCGCGCACCCACCCATTACGTCGGGCTTCCACGTCCCGACCTCTCTCTTGAGCTTTCTTTGGAGCACGGACGGTTTGGTTTCCGTATCGATCACCTTGTACTCGATTCCGGAAAACCCCTCTATTCCGGCCGCGTTGATCTCCTCGACTGCGAGTTTTATCGCCCTGTCGTATGCGGGCCCGATGTTCCCCGCAGCACCGGAGAACGCCACCGTACCGAGTATGCGGATCGGCTCTTCCTCCTCCTTGGACTCCGCAAAAATCATGCCCACCGAAAGCCCGGTAAAGAGCAGCGCGGTAACGACTGCGACGAGCAGCGAATATCCTCTTTTTTTCATCATAGCAGCTTTACCCCCTTTTTATGGTTTCCTTTTTACAATTTTATTTTCTTCAGCCCTTAAAATGAAACAGCTCTACAACAGTTTTCTCTACCACCCCCTTTCTTCAATAAGTCATTATCGTTCGGAGCCTCAACGACACTATTTACCCATAGCTTTGGCGATATCGACAAGCTCTGGATGTACCACCTTTCCTTCCTTTATCAGGAATTTGCCATCCAGCTCCACGGTGGAATTGAGACATATTCCGTCCGCATGAGACACCGCCTCCGGCAGGCTTCCCTCGAACATCGGTCCCTGGTAGCCGTTGCCCCACTCAGTGGAGCCCCACACCCTCTCGTCTTCCGTACAAAGCCCGGTCAGTATCGCCCCGGGGTTGAAGCCGTAGCAGACATGCGCGAGGTTGTACATCCCCGGATCGTCGAGCTTCTTCAGCCAGTTTTTGACGATCTTCGCCTCTTCCTGGCCGTTTATCTCCTCAATCCGGCCTTTCTTGATGACCAGCTCTATGGGATGAGAGAGGATACCTAAATCCGCCTCCCCACCGCCGGAAAAGGAGCCGTCGAATACGATGACGCCGTTGATACTCTCCTCCCTCGGCGCCCAGCCGATCTGTCCGACGAGAAAGTGCGGCCCCGGCACGTCCGCGCGAAGCTCGTTCGTAATCGGCCGCGATGCGTTCTCGAACGAAACATCGGTACCTGAAGCCGTCGTAATCCGCATTTTCTTTGCCTTATGGGTGAGCTCGACCACCTTGTTCTGAAACTTCTCCTGAAGATCCATATCGAGCCGCGCGATACACCTCGTAATACGCTCAGGATCCAGGCCGCCGAGGAAGAGGTATCTCGTTCTCTTGTTGTTCATAGCCTCGATCCAGGCGGTGGAATATAAGAGCCACTGGTTGTTGAACTCGATCCATACGTCGGCAGCAGGTATCGCCACCTTCAGCGATTCCGGAAGCTGCGGGTCCGCAACCTTTCCATACCCGATCGGCGTGGTATGCCAGGCGAACAGCACCTTCGCCCCTGCCGCCTCGGCCGCTTTGGCGACCTCCATGGGCGGTCCCATATCCATTACCGAATCGCACGTAATAATGACCGACTCACCCTTTTTTATCCTGCACATGTCGAATGCAACAATGTGACCTGCTTTCCCCAGCTCTAGTTCGAAACTCATTATCATTTCTCCTTTTATAGTAGTTTTTTTTCTCTCTGGGCCTCATACGCAATTCTGCTGGTGGATATACCCATACTTACGAATATCTCCGCCAGCTTCAGGGATGCAATCGCCGGATCCACAACCGGGACGTCCAATTCTTTCTGCAGCCTTCGAGCAAGAGGAGACATGCCGGTGCAGCCGAGCGCAATAGCCTCCGCACCATCCTCTTTGATTGCTGTCTTCGACTCCTTCAGTATCGCCCTAAACGCTTTTGCTTCGTCGTTAAGTTCCAACACCGGTACATTGGCGCAACGTACTGAGGCTACCCTGCTCTCAAATCCATATTTACTAATATTCTCCCGTATCTCATCTGCGGTGCTTTTTAATACCGTCACAACGGAAAACTTCCTGCAGAGACTCATCGCGAGGAGGTAGCTCGCTTCTCCGGCGGAGGTTACCGGTATTCTCACTACTTCACGCGCCGCCCTCACTACTGTGTCCATCGCACAGTCCAGGCTGACGGCATCATAACCTTCCGCCTCGGCCTTTCTGACTTCCTCTATGATGTAGGGCGCGGCCATCGCTTCATCGTACGCGGATTCTATCGAAACAGGTCCGTGAGGCAGGCAGGCCACATCTACTTCCGTACCGGGGAGGGCGGCTTTTTTCCTCTCCTCGATCTGGCTGGCTGTGAACTCCTCCGAAGAGTTTGGTATAAGAACCTTAATCTTCATCCCCCATTCCCCCTTCCATTACCTCTGTTCAACATTACTACTATACCTCAGTATGCCTCTATTTTGCAATACATTATGCTGTACTCTCTTTTTTCAGAAGCACGGTATCTTCCATGTTCCACCCAATAGTTATGGTATCCTTTGCGTACTCCTCCCGGAGAATTGATTTGCTCTCAACACGTATTCT
>Ga0315545_1004029_pt1 | contig 12292 bp, 13 predicted proteins | sample SalMarSW160210MG_FD_203096 | JGI IMG/M metagenome (GOLD analysis project Ga0315545, IMG submission 203096) | Salt marsh sediment microbial communities from the Plum Island Ecosystem LTER, Massachusetts, United States - Salt Marsh Sediment SW1602-10 ... | reverse complement strand
CTGCTATAATAATAACATCATGATGACCGCCCGCCTCATAATCGCCATAATCACCACCCTCATTGAAGAAGCCGCCATCGCCGCGGTCGGCCTCTGGCTCCTGCCCAAAATCGACGTCCGCCTGCCCCTCTTCGCCCTCATCCTTATCATGCTGGCCTGGGCCGGTTTCGCCGTCTTCACCTACCGCATGGGCACACGGGCGCTTAAGAAAAAGCCCGAAGGCGGCTTGTCTGATATGCTGGGGATGAGGGGAAGGGTGGTCAAACGCCTCGACCCCGAAGGCATGGTCAGAATCAGGGGCGAACTCTGGAAGGCAAAATCGGCGGGCAGGAAGATAGGAACCGGCGAAGAAGTAACCGTGGTCGGGCAAAAGGGGCTGAAGCTCATCGTGGAGAGAGAAGGGCGGCGGGAAAAGCCTTAACGCCCCGGTTAGTAGTATTCCGAGTAGTCGTCCTTCTTATAGACGAAGGAGACGACGGTCAAAGCTATCCCCACTACGATAAGCCCGATGCTGTATATGCCCAGCGGCATAAGCACGTCGGTGATGACATCTGGCGCCCACGTCTGCAGGGTAGTGGGTAGCTCATTCTGGACCAGCTGGCTGCTGGCGACGCTCCGGGCAACGAAGGCGCCCACCAGGCTGACGGCGCCGACGCTCAGGAAGGTTATACCTAGCTGGCGGGTGCTGCCTTTCACCTCGCGGTATACCAGTATAATGATCAGTATTATCAGCAGGCTGAAGGCAATCAGCAATATAAAGGCCAGGTTGAAATAGCCGACATATTGCTTGGCCCGCTCGATTTGTTCCATGACCTCGGCGTCGAGCGTGGTTTCAACGAGCTCAATCGCCGACGGTATTTCCTCTTCAATCTGGCTGTAGTATGTATTAAACTGAAGCTCTATCTCGGCAGGGGGAAAGCCGACCAGCTCGGGCGGCGGTGAAGCTAAGACAGCCTCCAGCAGGTTTTCCCGGAAGCTTTCCATCATCGTCTCCAGGGAGATTATCAGGCTTAAGCTCTCGCTCCTGCCTTCGATATAGTCATAGAAGACATAGATGCCGTTCCGCGCCTGCTCCTTCAACCATGGCTCAATGTCGGCGATGACATCGTTCAGGACGATTTCGAGAGAACCGCCCATAAACTCGGCTGCCTCGGGTGGAATCTGGTCTCTGACCATTTCGTCGGTCAGCGCCGCTATATCGAGACTATCAACATGGTCGGCGATGAAATCGGGATTGAGTATGCTCTGATTCAGAGTCAGCGCCAGGCCGAAGATTAATAGAGACAGGGAAAGGAAGATGCCCAGAAAGACCAGTATAATGACCTTAAATATCTTCATTTGGGGGGCATTGTAGCACCCGACCTATGGCAATGCAAGGGTTTAGCTACCGAAGGGGCAGAATCGGTTCAAGCCCTGTAGTTCGGCGGCCCCGGCAATAGTAGCGCCGTAGAATATTACCGGCTTGGCTATGAGGAACTGGTCGATAGTATCGTTGACGATGGTGGTGCCGGTCACCAGGGCGATATCGCACCATTCCAGGTTCTCTTTGGTGCGGGCGGGGTCGTCTATCTTGACCCCGAACTTTTCCTGCCCGATGTTGACCTTGTCCATGTCGGTTACCCTGAGCTCGAAGTGCGGGGCCAGCGCCTCTACCATACGGGGCTGAAAGCCGACCATGGCTATTTTGGGCTGGCCATAGTTTTCCTTAATATAGCTTGCCAGCTCAGTGGCACATTCCCGGGGCTGCTTATCTTTACAGTGTACCGTGCGTTCCGCCAGCCCCAGGTGATTCATGACGGCGTTGAGGCTGGAGATGAATATGGCTCTCCGGAAGTTGTTGTTTAAGTCCATTTCGGCGATGTCGGCCAGCCGCCCGCTAAAATTCCCGTACCTGTCGGTAAACGCATGCCCCTTTGAGCCCCTGAACTCGGCCTGCATCAGCCGTTCATCCCCCTTCACCAGCGGGTAGTCTTTGTCCTCGGGGTTGCCGATAGCCTGCTCGGGGGAGAGAGCCGCCGCCTTTACTGTGACCTCCTCCCCCTCAAGCCCGTGCTCTTTTATTAACCTGATGAATTTTTCCCGGATAATATCGTGCAATCTCTTTCTCCTGCTCTAATGTTACTAGATAGGGGGTGGTAATGTCTAATGATGCCGCCTCCCCCGGGTTTTTCGTCCCACCCAATACCCGCCCTAATGAGTAAACTCCTTAACCTGGGGGATACGCCCCACTCTGTTATCGAACGTTGTTTTGACCCACCCGACCCACCCTTAGAAGGGATTCTCCCTCTAGAATTCCTTCTGGGATACGCCACCCAGCCCCCTTTGGGGGAGTTTTAAGAGGGGGCTACGCCCCCTCTTTTCCTTAAAGGGTGGTGGGTGGGAATAGATAAAAACGGGGTGGGGGATTTTTGTGTCCTTGCTTTCGGGAATAGGGGTTGTTATTATAACCAGCGGTGGCTAAGCGCAGAATTGACAGCTTGCTGGTGGAGAGGGGTCTGGCGGAAAGCCGGGCTAAGGCTCAGGCGCTGATTATGGCTGGGGAGGTGAAGGTGGAGGGGAAAGCCGCCATCAAGGCGGGGACGCTGGTAGCCGAAGAAGCGGCGATTACCCTGCTCCAGCCGCCTCCCTTTGTCAGCCGTGGCGGCATCAAGCTCGACCATGCCCTTGAGCATTTTCGGCTCGATGTCTCCTCTGAAGTGGCGGCTGACATCGGCGCCTCGACCGGTGGCTTTACCGATTGCCTGCTCCAGAGGGGGGCCAGCCGCGTCTATGCCCTGGATGTGGGCTATGGCCAGTTGGACTATCGCCTGAGGCAGGACAAGAGGGTGGTGGTTATGGAGCGGGTGAACGCCCGCTACCCCATCTCGCTGCCGGAGAAGATAGACCTGGCTACCATAGACCTCTCCTTTATATCGGTGGAGAAGGTGATACCCTCGGTGGCTAAACTACTTAAAGAGGAAGGCTGCATGGTGGTGCTGCTCAAGCCGCAGTTCGAAGCTAGGCGCAACGAGGTGGGGAAGGGGGGCATCGTCAGGCAGCCCCTAATCCACGCCCGCGTTATCGGGCGCTTCGTTAGCTGGGCGGTGAAAAACGGTTTCAGGGTGGGGGGCCTGATATCTTCGCCCATACTGGGCGCTGAGGGCAACAGGGAATTCTTCGTTCTCTTGAGGTTGACATAATGCGCATAGAACCGGTGAACCTGCAGGTAGACGACATCAATATCGCCGGGCAGCTTTATCTGCCCGATGGCGATATGCCCTATCAAACGGTCTGCGCCTGCCACGGTATCCCCGCCGGAATTCCCGACCCCAATGATAAGGGCTACGCCTCGCTGGCGGAATATCTCTGCTCCAACGGCCTGGCCGTGCTGATTTTTAACTTCCGGGGGACGGGCGCCAGCGGCGGTAACCTGGATATACTCGGCTGGACGAGAGACCTGGGGGTGGCGATTGACTACCTCTGCGCTTTAGATGAGGTGGATAAGTCCCGCCTGTCGCTGCTCGGCTTTAGCGGCGGGGCAGCGGTGGCGGTGTACGTGGCGGCCAAGGATGAGAGGGTAATGTCGGTGGTTTCCGGCGCCTGCCCCGCCGAGTTCGGGCTGTGGACGCGCAGCGGCCCCAAGTCCCTTATCGAGCACTTCCGCGACATCGGCGCCATCAGGGATAATGATTTCCCCGCTTCCCCCCAGCAGTGGCTCGATGGCTTTAAGATAATCAAGCCCATCAACTATATCGCCCGCATCTCCCCCCGCCCCCTGCTCCTCGTTCACGGCAGCGGCGACGAAACCGTCAGCGTCGATGATGCCCGAAGGCTATATGCTCAGGCCGGCGAGCCCAAAAAACTGGCTATTGTCGAGGGAGCCGGACACCGGCTGCGCCATGACGAAGGGGCGATGGCTATAGTTCTGGACTGGTTAAAGGCGCTTGCTTCCAACTTCTAAAATCACACTGTCATTCCCGCCCCGTATTGGCTACGGGGTAAACTCCGGCGGGAATCCAGCCCCCCACCTTGCCGAACGTGGGTTATTGTCCCAACCCAGCCCGCCCTAATGAGTAAACTCCTTAACCTGGGGGGCACGCCTCCCCCACCTTTTGGGGGTTTTAAAGGGGGCGAAGCCCCCTTTTACCTTAAAGGGTGGTGGGTGGGAAAAGATATAGAACGGGGTGGGGAAAGAGACCCTTCGCAAAAGCTCAGGGTGACAGTGAAAAACGTCATTGCGAGCCGAAGGCGAAGCAATCTCCCCCCTTTAAGTGGTAGGCTATTCTTATTTCTGTTAGAATTATAGTAAGGACAGCATTATTTGCCCTTGGGCGGGAGGTGTGACGATGAAGAGAAATACCGCCCTTATTCTGGTTTCCGTTTTGCTTACTCTACTTGCCATCGGCGGCTGTAACGGCGGAGCCGTCGACCTGGGCCCTGCCGAGGTAAGGGAATATCAGGGCGAAAACCTTTCCTCGATAAACGACTTTGGAAGAGAAAACTCCATAAAGGGCCCCCAGCACGTAGATATAGACGATTACCAGCTCCAGGTTACGGGGCTGGTGGAAAGCAACCAGAGCTATAGCTACGACGAAGTCCTCGACCTTTTCCCAAACTACAAGAAGGTGGTTACGCTTTACTGCGTGGAGGGCTGGGATGTAAAGCTTCTCTGGGAGGGGGTGCTGGTTGCCGACCTTCTGGCGGAGGCAGGCCCCTCGCCCCAGGCAAAAATAGCTATATTCCACGCCTACGACGGCTATACCACCTCGCTGTCCCTCGACTTTATCACCGATAACGATATCCTGATGGCTTACAAGATGAACGAGGTAGTCCTGCCCCCGGAGAGGGGTTTCCCCTTCGCCCTGGTGGCCGAGAGCAAGTGGGGCTATAAGTGGATAAAATGGATAGTCGAAATCGAGCTCTCCGACGACGAGGACTACCAGGGTTACTGGGAGAGTAGGGGCTACTCCGATACCGGCGACCTGGACGAGAGTTTCTTTGATTGATGAATAGGCTACGCTTAGTCAGGAGAATAATACAGTGGCTGTTGCTGGCCGTGGCTGTGGTCCTGCTCATATCCGGGCTGGGCATCACCTACTACGGAGCCGTGGAGACGATTTCATTCGGGCTGCTCACCAAGAGCCTGTCGCATCAGATTCATACCGCGCCTGGTTTGTGGATTTTCTTTGTGGTGTTGCTGGCGTTGCATATTGCTTTACCCTTTATCGGGCGTAAGAAAAATTGACCTCTGGGTATAGATTAGTTATAATTTAAGTGTGGGGTCAGTCAGGGTGGATTGAAAGGCGAGTAGCTTGCAAGAAAGTTGCGGCGTTTTTGGGGTCTATGCCCCCGGAGAAGATGTAGCCCGCCTTACCTTCTTTGCTTTATTTGCTCTTCAGCACCGCGGTCAAGAAAGCACCGGTATCGCTACCTCCAATGGTAAGAGGCTACAGGTTTGCGCCGAGTTGGGCTTGGTCTCCCAGGTTTTTACTGAAGAGTCTTTAAGCCAGCTCAGCGGCGATTTTGCTATAGGTCACAATCGCTACTCCACCCGTGGTTCCAACCGCCTAACCAACGTCCAGCCCATTGTTGTCGGCAAGGGTGCCAATACCATCGCCGTTGCCCATAACGGGAATATCGTTAACGCCGAGCACCTCTATCAGGAACTCTGCGAGCAGGGCTATAGCTTCCGTACCTCCACCGATACCGAGGTTATCGCTAACCTTATCCTCTCTTCCCCGGCTAAAGACTGGGTAGACAAGATACGCTATGCTATGCATCGCCTCCAGGGGGCGTATTCCCTGACCCTTCTGACTAACCATAGCCTTTATGGAGTTCGCGACCCATTGGGCGTGCGCCCGCTTTGCCTGGGGACTCTTAACGGCGGCTGGGTTCTCGCCTCGGAGAGTTGCGCCCTGGACCATATCGGCGCTAAATTTCTCCGCGAGGTTGAGAACGGCGAGATAATCACTATCAACGAGAACGGCCTCGATAGTTACCGGGAAAAAGTGGACAGAAAGGCTTTATGTGTCTTTGAGTATATCTACTTTGCCCGCCCTGATTCGGTGATTGACGGCCGGCTGCTCTACCCGGCAAGGGAGGCGATGGGTGAAGTTCTGGCTCAGGAACACCCTGTAGATGCCGACCTGGTTATGGGCGTGCCCGATTCGGCTACCGCCGCCGCCATCGGCTATGCCCGGGCCTCAGGTATACCCTTGTGCGAGGGACTGCTCAAGAACCGCTATGTGGGGCGCACCTTTATCGAGCCTGACCAGCGCATCAGGGACCTCGGCGTTCAGCTGAAATTTAACCCCCTCCCCCAGATGCTGGATGGCAAGCGGCTGGTGGTGGTTGACGATAGCATCGTTCGGGGCACTACCACCCCCAAGGTGGTGAAGCTGCTGAGAAGGGCGGGGGCTAAAGAAGTCCATATGCGCATCTGTGCCCCACCCATCCGCTACCCCTGCTTCTTCGGTGTCGATATGGCCAGCCGCTGGGAGCTGATTGCGGCGCAGAAGACCATACCCGAGATCCGGGATTTTATCGGCGCCGACTCACTGGGCTACTTAAGCATTGACGGCCTGATTAAGGCGATAGGCTTGCCCAAGGACATATTCTGCCTGGCCTGCTTCACTGGTGACTATCCCATACCGGTGCAGATTGAGATGGATAAGCTGGCGCTGGAGGCTGGCATGCCGGCTGAAGAATACAGCAGCCCCTTTGGCATAAAGCAAGGTTGAGTCTTACGCTATCCTGCTTGACACTGGGTCTTTAATCCATTATTAATAGCTGGTATACGACTACTTATTTTGGGAGGCAGGGCAGATGAAGGAAAGCTATGCCAAAGCCGGCGTTGATATCGATGCCAAAAACGTTTCCAATCGCCTCATTGGTAAGCTTGTCGGTGCCACCCACCGCCCCGAAGTGCTGAGCGACGTTGGTTTCTTCAGCGGCATGTTCGAGTTCAAGGGCTACGAGAAGCCCGTCCTCGTTTCCAGCACCGACTCTGTCGGCACCAAGGTCAAGATTGCCGTCGCTTTAGACCACTACGACAGCGTCGGTGTCGACATCGTCAATCACTGCGTCAACGATATCTTTACCTGCGGCGCCAGCCCGATATTTTTCCTTGATTATATCGGCATCGGCAGGCTCATACCGGAGAGGGTGGCGGCTATTGTCTCCGGGCTGGCTAAAGCCTGCCGCGGGGTCGGTTGCGCCCTTATCGGTGGGGAAACGGCCGAAATGCCCGATATCTATAGCGGCGATGACTTCGACCTGGCCGGTTTCGTCGTCGGGGTGGTAGAGAAGGATAAAATTATTACGGGGAAGTCGATTACCGCCGGCGACGCTGTTCTGGGACTTCCCTCGAACGGGCTGCATACCAACGGCTATACGCTGGCGAGAAAGGTTTTCGGCGATAGCCGAGCCGCTTTGCAGAAACACTACCCGGAGTTGGGCAGGACAGTCGGTGAGGCGCTTCTGGAACCGCATACCTGTTACTACAATCAGCTAAAACCTTTACTGCCGTTTATAAAGGGCATGGCGCATATCACCGGCGGCGGCTTGCTTGATAATGTGCCCCGCGTTTTGCCCGAAGGTCTGGCGGCAAGGTTCGATAGCCGTAGCTGGCCAGTACCGCCCATCTTTAGTCTTATTCAAAAGCGGGGCAATGTCGACCGTGACGAGATGTATCATGTCTTTAATATGGGCATCGGTATGGTTATAATCTGCTCAACCGATAGTGTCGCCAAGTTGACCAAAGCTCTACCTGAGGCTAAGCTTATCGGCGAGGTGATAAAGCATAAAGGGGCGAGGGTGGTTATCGACTAGGCAGGAGGGGGCTTTGACAACCGCCAAAAGGACTAAGAAGGATGCTCTCTGGACAACGTTGCTGGCTATCCTGGCTATCGCCTGTTTCCCGGCCAATCCTCTCGTCCTGACGGGCGTTCTAGAGGTGGAAACATACCTGCCTTTGTTCATCATCGGCGGGGTCGTCTGGGTGGTGGGCATGATAATGGTCATGGCGCCGATAATAATGTTCCCGAGGCGGGGCGGGGTGCCTAAAGGGAAATCTTTCGTAAAGACCACCCGCCTGGTGGATAGCGGGATTTACGCCATCGTCCGGCACCCGCAGTACACGGGCGGGATTTTAGCCATATTTCTCACCACCCTATTGTGGTACCCGCACTGGTTGTTCGGGGTGCTCGGTGCGGCCGGCGCTGTGGTTACCTACCTGGGCTGTCGTGAGGAAGATAAGTATCTCATAGAGCAGTTCGGCGACGATTATAAGCGCTATATGCGAAGAGTGCCCAGGGTGAACTTTTTGCTGGGAATAATAAGGCTATTACGACGTAGAGGAGGGGATGGGAAATGAAGAAGTGGTTATTATTACTGGTATTGGGTCTGCTGGTGGCCTCGGTTCTACTGACGGGCGGCTGCGGGCACCCCAAGGGCCTGGCGGACTTAAGGTGGCTGACCGACTCCGAGAAAGAGAACGTGATTGAGATAGCGCTCAATACATCGGCGGCGGAGACGGCGAGCCAAGCCTACGGCGTTTATACGACCGAAATCAGGTGGGTGGGGATATTCTGGTTTAAAGGCAAGGCCGTTCTTTGGGAGATGGGCTACGATACTGTCGAGAACGGGCTTCCGGAGGACGCCTCGGAATCGTTCCAGTTCTATTCACAGGTAGTCATCGACTTCGGCGAGCCTCCCCAGGAGGAGATTCGAGTGGCTATCAACCCCGACACGGGAAAGGTAGCCAATATTACAAGGTACATGTTTGGAACAGCACCGACCACGGAATAATTTTAGTAATTGGAGGAATTTATGCGAGCTATAATCAGCGTTTCCGACAAAACAGGGGTAACCGAATTCGCCCAAAAACTGAGCCAGCTCGGCTTTGAGATTTTCTCCACCGGCGGCACTAAAAAGGCGCTGGCGGCAGCCAAGGTGCCGGTTAAGGGCGTCTCCGAGATAACGGGCTTTCCCGAGATTTTGGACGGCAGGGTAAAGACACTGCACCCCATGGTCCACGGCGGCATCCTGGCCAACCGCAAGATAGCCGCCCATATGGAAGAGCTAAAAAAGCACGGCATCGGCGAAATCAACCTGGTGGCGGTTAACCTCTACCCCTTCGTCCAGACGGTCTCTAAAAAGGGGGTCACCATTGACGAAGCGCTGGAGAACATCGACATCGGCGGGCCGACCATGATTAGGGCCTCCGCCAAGAACTTCCCCAGCGTCATCGTTATCGTTGACCCCGCCGACTACGGGCCTGTCCTGGAAAAGCTGGAGCAGGGTGAGGTGGATATAGATGAGCGCAAGCGGCTGGCGCAGAAGGCTTTTCAGCACGTGGCGGTCTATGATACCGCCATCTCACAATATCTAAGGCGGGATACGGAGGGCTTCCCCGAGGATATGACCGTTGCCCTCAAGAAACGCTACGAGCTTCGCTACGGCGAGAATCCTCATCAGCAGGCCGCCTTCTATGCCGAGCCGGTGGTGGGGGAGGCAGCCGAGACCGGCATCACCTGGGCCGAGCAGCTGGGGGGCAAGGCGCTCTCCTTTAACAATATCCTGGATGCCGACGCCGCCTGGGGGGCGGTGACCGACTTCGCCGCGCCCACGGTGGCCGTTATTAAGCACACCAACCCCTGCGGGCTGGCCAGCTATGACGATATCGCCGAGGCCTACCGGCGCGCCTTTAGCGGCGATTCGGTGGCTGCCTTCGGCGGCATCGTGGCTTCCAACCGCAAGATTACGCTGGCCACGGCTCAGGAGATAAAACCCGTCTTCTACGAGATAGTTATCGCCCCTGAGTATGAGCCCGAGGCGCTTAAACTGCTGCAGACCAAAAAGGACCTGCGCATCCTGTTGGCTAAAGTGCCGCCCGGCTATGGCAAGGCGCTGCCGGGTTATCTCGACTTCCGCCGCGTGAAGGGCGGTTTCCTGGTGCAGGACTCCGATTCCCTGCCCGAGGCAAAGGTCGAGCTGAAGGCGGTGACCAAACGCAAGCCGACGGCCGACGAAATAAGAGACCTGCTCTTTGCCTGGAGGGCGGTCAAGCACATAAAGTCCAACGCCATCGGACTGGCTAAGGATAAGACGCTTTTGGGCATGGGCGCTGGACAGCCCAGCCGCATTATCAGTGCCCAGATAGCGATAGAAAAGGCGGGAGACAAGGTTAAGGGCAGTGTCCTGGCTTCGGATGCCATGTTCCCCTTCCCCGATGTGGTCGAGGCGGCAGCCAAGGCCGGGGTCACCGCCATTATCCAGCCCGGCGGCTCGATAAGGGACGAAGATTCGATTAAGGCGGCTGATGCCCACGGTATGGCGATGGTATTTACCGGCGTCAGGCACTTCAGGCATTAGGCGCTAATCCGGGAGGAAGGCTATGGCTAACGTAGTTCTGGTTTCCGATATGCTCAGGGGATTCCTGGAAGAGGGTTATCCTCTGTATTGCGGGGAGAGTGCCCGTCGCATAATCCCCGGTATTCAACGCCTGCTGGAGCAGGAGCTTGCCAAAGGCTCCACCGTGTTCTTTCTTTGCGACCATCACGCCCCCGATGACCCCGAGTTCAGCATGTTCCCCCCCCACGCCATCGAGGGCACGGCCGAAGCCGAGGTTATCCCCGAGCTGGCCAAATATAAGGGTGAGGTAATACCCAAAAAGACCTACAGCTCGTTTTTCGGCACTACGCTCGAAGAGAAGCTGAAAAAACTGAAACCGGAGAAGGTGATTGTCTGCGGTGTCTGTACTCACATCTGCGTTTTGTACGCGGTGGCTGACGCCCGAATCCGCGGCTACGAGGTGGAGGTGCCGGTTGATTGCGTTGCCTCCTTCGACGAGAAGTCGCACCGGTTCGCCCTGGACTATATCGAAAACACGCTGGGGGCTAAACTGACCAACATAGTGACCAGCCGGGCCAAGCCGGCTAAGTTCGAGCCCCAGGCCGACATCCTCTCCGGTGAGACGGCCGATATCTATTTCGCCCGCACCGTGGAGATACTGCGTAAAGAGGGGATTAACCCGGTGGCGACCATGGAGTTCTTCGCCGGCAGGGCGGGGGTATTATGCGGTATGGAAGAGGTCAAGGCGCTCTTGAGCCGGGTTCTGCCTAAGGACAAGTGCGAGGTGTGGGCTCTGGCTGAGGGTGACACCATGAAAGAGCGTGAGGTGGTGCTGCGCATCACCGCCCCCTACCAGAGCTACGGGCTTTACGAGACGGCCATCGACGGCATCCTGGCTCACTGCAGCGGCTGGGCGACGGCCGCCCGCGAGTGTGTGGAAGCTGCCCAAGGAATACCCGTGGTCAGCTTCGGCGCCCGCCATGTCTATCCTACTGTGGCGGGAATAATGGACTACGCCGCTATTGTCGGCGGTTGCACGGGCTGCTCCAGCATCGCCGGAGCCAAGCTGGCCGGCGTCGAGCCTTCGGGGACGATACCCCACGCCCTGATTCTGGTTATCGGGGATACGGTTGAAGCTACCAAAGCCTTCGATAAACATATGCCGGCGGAAGTCCCCCGCGTCGCCCTGGTCGATACCTTTAAAGACGAGGTGGAGGAATCGGTGCGGGTGGCGCAGGCAATGGGCGAGAAGCTCACCAGCGTGCGCCTCGATACCCCGCCAGAGCGGGGTAGGGTTACCCCTGAGCTGGTCAAGGAGGTCAGAGCCAAGCTGGATATGGCTGGCTTCAATAAGGTCAAGGTTTTCGCCAGCGGTGGTATTAATCTGGAACGCATCAGGCAGTTTATCGAGGCCGGGGCGCCGGTCGATGCCTTCGGCGTCGGCAGCTATATCAGCGGGGCCAAGCCCATCGACTTTACCGCCGACCTCCACGAGATAGAGGGCAAGCCCATAGCCAAGCGGGGCCGCATTCCCGGCATTACCCCCAACCCCCGGCTCAAGCGCATAATGTAAAGCAGGGAGAAGATTTATGCTGGAATATATGCTCGACTTCTTTAAGGCCTGGTTCTATGCTCCCGGTCTTACCTGGAACCTTTTGCTACTGGGTGTCGGTCTGGCCTTTGCCTTCGGCGCCGCCTGGTTTGCTGCCTACTGGACGCCGATACTGCGCAAGCCGTGGGCCTGGGCGATTCTGGCCGTTAGCGCTTTTCTTACCCTGCTGGCCGTTACCTTTGTTCAAATCCCCCTGCAGTGGTGGACCGGCGATATAATAAACAATTCCTTCAGCCAGCAGGTTATCCTGGACTGGCTGCTATTAGCGGGGATACCGACCATACTCCTCACCGGGCTGGTCCAGGAGGGGGCGAAGATGGTGCCGATGGTATTCTACTGGTGGCGTAA
>Ga0315545_1004027_pt1 | contig 12295 bp, 12 predicted proteins | sample SalMarSW160210MG_FD_203096 | JGI IMG/M metagenome (GOLD analysis project Ga0315545, IMG submission 203096) | Salt marsh sediment microbial communities from the Plum Island Ecosystem LTER, Massachusetts, United States - Salt Marsh Sediment SW1602-10 ... | reverse complement strand
ACATGCCCCGTCCACATCCCGGAAGTGATTCAGCGCCCTTGAGCAACGTGCCATCATAGTAAGTGGTGAATTCCACACGGCCGTTTGTCCTCTTGGTCACTTCATCCATCCAGAACTTGCACGTGAGGTTGTTGGTAAAGCCTGCCTTTAGGTAGCTCGAGAACACGAGATTTATTGGCTTATCTGCTGATAGAACCTGAGTTGCGCCAAAGGGGATTGCAACCAGAATCAGGATGAAGCCCGTGGCAATCAAGCCCCTTGAAAGTATGTGTTTTTTCGACATCTTTACTCCTCCTTCCTAATAATTCATCTCTGTTAATTTTACGCTTTTGCCTTCGTTCTTAACCTCCTTTCTTTTAGTTTTGTTAAGGCGAGCTTGGATAGAATCCTTACTCGCATCCCCTGACTCCTCGCTCGGCCTCGGAATTTTTATTCGCAGGACCTTGCTTTTTTCATTGTAGTGCACCTTGTGGTTCACGCCTGGAGGTATGAAGAGCAGCGAGGCTGCTTTGATGTTGAGATCAGTTTCCCCCACGGTGAAGGCGCATCCACCCTCAAGAAAGATCAATATCTCAACCAGGTCTTCATGGTGATGAAATCCGTGGCCTGAGCCTTTGTCTCCCTTCACAAAGGTAAGTTCAAGATCATCCAGCTCCACCACGTTGCTACCGAGGAAGCCATTGCCTAGATCGGTGAGTTCAACGTCTTCAAACCGGGTGTATTTCCATCCCTCATCCATCCTTTTGTCTCCTTATCTTAGTGATGGCACTCAAGTTATAAAATCGCTTCACGATTTTATATAACGTCCCGCAAGCGGGACTTAAAAAAAGGAAATTCCTATACTATTACGAGAAGGGAACTTCATTTTGTAATCCCGTTCCTCATTTCACCATGATTGCGGGCAACCAGAGTACTATCTGCGGAAACACAATACACAGGCCTAACCCGATGGCGATAAGCCCCAAGTACGGTATGATCCCATTGATGATGTCATTTATCGAGAGCTCCCACTCGTCCTTCGCGATCCCCTTCAGGTAGAAGAGGGCATAGGAAAAGGGCGGAGTGATAAAGGAAAACTGAAGATTAATGATGAACATCATGGCAAACCAGATGGGATGGAATTTCAACACTTCCGCCATGGGGGTGACAAGGGGCACCAGGATGAAGATGATTCCTATCCAGTCGATGAACATTCCGAGGATGAAGACCATGATCATGATAACGGCAAAACTACCCCAGCGTCCAAATGGCACTGCGGTAATCAAATTGCTCAGCACATCCCCGCAACCGAGGCTGAGGAATACGCCGGTGAACATGGTGGCACCGAAGGCGATGAGCACCACCATGCAGGTAACCCTCATGGTGGTGTGGGTGATTTCCTTTAGCGCCTTTAAATCCAGTGATCGAAATACGAGCGCCAGGATCACCGAGGCCAGGGCGCCGAGTGCAGCGGCTTCAGTGGGAGCGGCAATCCCGAAGAATATTGACCCTAGTACCGCCAGGATAAGAAAGAGGGGGGGGAGCAGGGATGTGACCAGCATGAAGAGCTTCGTCTTCAAGGGCAGTGCCCGTTCCTCCGGCGGCAATGGTGGGGCCAGTTTGGGATTAAGTCTGCATCGAATTGCTATATAGGCAACGTAGAGTCCGGCGAGCAGAAATCCAGGCATAAAGGCGGCCATAAATAGCTTTCCTACTGACAGAGAGGCGGTTGGACCATAGATCACAAGCATGATGCTGGGCGGAATGAGTATGCCAAGGGAGCCTCCGGCGCAAACTGCTCCGCAGGTGAGTGATTTACTGTAGCCACGTTTTAGCATCGAGGGTATGGCGATGAGGGCCAACATAACGACCGATGCAGCAATCACGCCCACACAGGCGGCAAGGATAGTGCCAATGATAATGGTAACGATTGCAAGCCCACCCCTTATGCCACCAAGCCATACGTAGAGCGCACTGAACATCCTCTCTGCGGATCCCGTCCGTTCCACCATATTTCCCATAAATATAAACAACGGCACTGCCAAAAAGATATAGTTCGACATGATTCCGTGCATGCGCAATCGGAACATGGCGAATACATGAGGGCCTTCTATGATAAGACCGGTGAGTGCCGCTACACCTGCCAGGACTATCGCCAGGGGATATCCCAGGAGAATGCCGATCAATATGCTCGCAAACATTATGATGGTGATCCACTCGGGGCTTAACTCTATCATGATGAGACACCCCCTTTCACAAGGGTTCGGAAGTCATCAATGAGCCTCATAACTCCCTGAACAAAGAAAAGGGAGAACCCGATGGCAATAAGAACTTTGTAAGGCCAGGTAATTGGGTACCACGTACTGTGAATCGCCTTTTCTTGCACATGGAATGAATAGAAGAAATTTTCCCAGAGGCTTTTTGACACCAACAAGAATGCGGGAAGGAAGAACAGGATGGTAAAGATGAAGTCCAACAGGAGCTTTACCTTCGGAGAAAATTTCACATACAGAATATCAACCCTTACATGGCCGTTGATCCTGTGGACATAGCCTTGGCCGATACAGAACATCGTTGCCCCTAACATGTAGCTCAGGGTATAAGACCAGTTGGTAGGCGCGTTGAATAGGTACCGCATAACGACATCGTAGGTGATAGTGATGATCAGTATGACGTTGATCCAGCTCACCAGCCTTCCGCTCCAATCGCTCACGAACCCGACCCCATCGATTAACGGTTGTATGATTTTCATGTGTCGAAACCCCCAAAGAGGTTTAGAGGATGCCAAGCGGGCACCTTACGGTACCAAGGTGCCCGCTATTGTGCGGCCTTTATTCCATATCGAACAGGCTGATGGCGGGCTGAACCACATTGGCTGTTGCCCTCCAATTCTTGATAAATTCCCTCTGGTGCTCGTATATCTTCTTGAACATGGGATCCTTTGCGGCATATTTATCGCAGAGGTTTTTGCTGGCTTCAGCTACCTGCTTTTGAAGCTCATCGGAGAGTGTGAATGTCTTTGTACCGTATTGTTTGTATTTCTCTGTTCCCAGGGCGTCACCCCAGGCGAAGGTGAGGTAGCCCATCAGGGATGAGGCCAGGACTTCCCGTTTTAAGAGGGCCTTGAGATCCTCGGGAAGCTTATCCCAGGATCGTTTGTTAACGAGGACGAGATTGCTGCTCAAGGGTGAGTGGATACCGGGGACACCGATGTATTTCGTAATCTCGTGAAAGCCCATCTTAAAATCCACACCGGGACCGCAGTACTCAAAGGCATCTATGACGCCTCGCTCCATAGATTGGTAGATTTCTCCTCCAGGTACGGTAATAACCGATGCCCCAAAGTCGTCTAATATTTCTGCCCAAAGTCCCATGGTGCGGAACTTAATACCTTTTAGATCCTCTTTGGTGGAAAGTGGCTTGTTTGAGTGGCAAAAGAGCTCGGCCGGCGCAGGTGTTGCCACACCAATGATCACGCAGTTGTAATCCTTGTACAGCTCATTGGCGAAATCCAGCCCTCCCCCTGTATATACCCATGCCAGATACTCGATGGGACTCGGGCCTGCCGGAAATCCCGATGAACCAAGCAGAAGCACCTTCGGTCCTATACGCCCCAGATCCATGGCTGAATTCGGATTCGCAATATCCAGCACACCGTCTCGCACCGCTTCAGTCACCTCATGGGATGGTACAATGGCACCACCTGGCTTTACATCTATAATCAGTCTTCCCCCGCTCGAGCCTTTCACCGCATTGGCAAAGTCAAGAGCACAGTCCCAGTAAGGAGTACCTGCTGGAGCGGAGATCTGCATCTTCATCTTGTACGCCTTTTCGGCCGCCACTGCATTACCGGTCGCAGCAACGAGGAGCACGGCGCCGATAAATGCAGCCATTACAGTGAGCATGAAGACCTTTTTTCTTTTCATGGGATACCCTCCTGTTTGTTAAATTTTGTGGTAATTAAAAGTGACTTAGGTCCTTTCCGTACTTCACCTCCTTTCCCCCTCGATTGGCATTGGCTTACATATGGGGACCGATGTTCCATATGCTGATCATGCCGTAACCTAATCGCTCTGATCTGGTTGCCTTCCCTGAGGCTACATTTAAAAGTTCCTGGAAAACACTTTCTCCAGCCTCCTCTAACGTTGATTCCCCTTTAATGATGCGACTAACATCGATATCGATATGGTCTTTTAAACGTTCCGCTGTACGCGGATTTCCCGTGACCTTTATAACGGGAGAAATAAGAGACCCGGCTGGTGATCCCCCACCAGTGGGAAAAATGATGATCTGAGCCCCGGCTCCGCTGAGTCCGGTTAAGGCTTCTGGAGTACGGCCTGGGCCGTCCATGAAGTATAAACCTTTCCCCTTGGGGATCTCCCCATAGCCCAGCACACCTTGCAGTGTTTTTCCACCACCCTTTTTAATGGCCCCGAGGGATTTCTCCTCGATGGTGGTAATGCCGCCGGCGATGTTACCGGGCGCGGGATTGGCTCCGCGGATGTCCATGCCAGAAGCCTTCACCCTCTCTTCACACTCATTGACCACGCGATATAAATCCCGCTTTACCTCAGGGGTTGCCGCCCTTTGCGCAAGGATATGTTCTGCACCGATGACCTCGGGTGTTTCTCCGAAAACAACCGTTCCTCCGGATTCAATAACCCTATCAGCGACGACTCCGATAGCGGGATTTGATGCGATTCCTGAGGTGGTATCCGTCAGCCCGCATTTCACCCCAAGCGTGAGTGCGTCCAAGCCGCAGGGAACCCGTGTCATTTGAGAGGCATCGCTGATCATCTGGTCTAAAAACCTCGCTCCCTTGGGCAGGGCTGTCATGAGCCCGCCTTCTTCGAGTACCACGAGAAACTCCACCATCTTTTTGGTCTTGGAAATTTCCTCTGCAAGATATTCAGCAGTGATCGATTCACATCCCATCCCGATGACCAGCACTGCCGCAATGTTGGGATTTTTCCCAATCCCCGTGAGTGTTCGGGCGCTCTGTTCCTTATCGTTCCCCAATTGTGCACAACCCTGCCGATGGGTGAGAAGGAGCGCATTGGGGTACATGCGTCCCAGCCTGATGGCTACATCATTGGCGCAGCCCACCGAGCTAAGAATCGCCACGTGATTCCTGAACCCAACGGATCCGTCGGGCCTTACATACCCTGATAGCGTCATCTTATTACCTCTCCTTTGTGTGAATTACTCGATATGGGGTCATCAGCCTCTTATGCCAAATCCCCCCTTCCTCTCAGGCTTTCTACATTGTGCACGTGCACGTGCTGCCCTTCGCCGATATCCTGGGTTGCCTGGCCGATGACCTCACCGTACTTCACCACATGTTGTCCTTTGGTAATCGTTTCCATGGCGAATTTATGGCCGAACTGTATCTTTTCCTGTACCTTGGTTTCAGTGGTTTTATCTCCCATCATGACCTGAACAACATCATTCGCATCAACATCGGTTAAGAGCGTGGCCACATTGTCCTTTGAATCCATAACAATCGCCTTTTTCATTCTATATTCCTCTCTTTCGTTGATGTCTTCCGCCTGAGTACTATCCAAACATATTTAAGATTCGCTTCAACTTTGATGAACTCGTAAAAAGACTGAAATCCGTCTCTTTTGTCATTCCCCGTTATCATCGGGGAATCCAGTAAATTCAACAGGTTCTGGATGCCGGATCAAGTCCGGCATGACGATTATAGGGCTTTTTACGAAACCATAAACTTTGAATCAACGTTGGTAATTATTTCCACGCCTCAGGTAATGCGAGTGTTCAAGTATGCAGCGTTCAGAGTTCAGCCTGTCGAGAGCCTCCAGGTCGAACGAGGGGGAGCAGGAGCCATGAAGGGGAAGGGTCTTTCCTGAACACTAAAATTGCCTATTGATTGCACTACCCCATTGAAATTGTCTGGCCCAAGTACCCAAGCAATCAGCATGGAAGGAGCTAAATTGAGGGGCCATCGATCTGGATAAGTAATGGCTCCTCATAGGTGCCCTTCTCATAGATGGTTTGCTTCTGTCCCGAGGCTACCCGTACCACGTCTCGAAGGAGCCTTTCACCCGCTTGGTCTATGGTTTCCCCGGTCTCAATCACGCTCCCCACGTAGATATCGATAAAAGCCTTTCTCTTCTCGTGCCCATTGGGATTTCCCGACATCTTGATAACGGGCATTAATGGAAATCCGGCTGGTGCTGCCGGCAGCATTGGCAAAAGAGAGGGTAAGCCGCCTCCCATGGAGAAGACCATCACCTGACATCCGGTTGCCGCAAGCCCCACCAGAAGCTCGGCGGTTCGTGCTGGCCCGTCCATGAAATAAAGGCCTCTGCCGGATGGCCTTTCTCCATAGTCCAAAACTCCCTGGAGTGGGGCGCTCCCTGCCTTTATTATGGCGCCAAGGGATTTTTCCTCTATGGTGGTGAGGCCGCCGGCGATATTGGCGGGAGTGGGCTCGGATCCCCGAAGATCGACTCCCATTTCCGTTATCCGTCGTTCCATGTTCCTTGCTGCCTCGAGGACTCTATCCGCAACGGCCTTGTTGATCGCCCGTTTAGCCAAAACGTGCTCGGCCCCGAGGATCTCCGGAGTTTCCGTAAATACCACTATTCCGCCTTCGCTGATGATCCGGTCAGCCACGAATCCGGCCACTGGGTTCGAGACAACTCCCGAGGTCGTATCAGAGCCGCCGCACTTTATGGCGAGGCTCATTTCTCCAAGCTCTGCTTCTTCCCTCTGTTGCTTGGATGCCTTATCTGACATCCTCTGTGCCGCAGTTCTGCCCCTTTTCACTAATTCATCCCAGTCTTCCACCTGCTTAAGCGTTAGCAGTTCAACGGGTTTATCCAGCTTTTGGATATCCTGATAGATCTTTTCAGGGGACATCTGCTCACATCCCATACCCACGAGAACCGCCCCGAAGATGTTCGGATTTCCCACGAGGTTCGTAAGGGTCCAGGTGGAACGTTTGAGATCATCGCCGAGATGTGAGCAGGAGAGGTTATGGCCCAGAGGTATGGCCCCTGGAATTCCCCGGCTGATTAGCTTCGGGGCTTCGTTCATGCATCCGGTGGTGGTAATGACCGCCACGAGATTACGCACCCCCACGCTGCCATTCTTTCTTCTATATCCCTGAAATCTCATGGAACAACCCTCACCACGCACTCTTGTTTCTGTTCTCTTCGATTGTCGAAAACCATCACTTCGGAGGATCGAGCAGGCCTTCATCTAAGATAAGCCTCACCGCCAGTTGAGAGGCCTTTCCCACCACATCGGGACACTTGTCCACGTGACCGCCCGCCTCCTCAAACTTCTCGAAATCAGACATATCGGCGATGTAGTAAGGGCGGCCGAACCTGATGAGCTGGATGTCCCTACAGATGATCGAACCCAGGTCCCGGGTGTATTGCTGGAGGAATTTTCTCGCCAGTTCAAAGGATTTGAATCTGACCCTCTCTGGATCCTCGAAGTTTGAGCGCTCACGCCCTAAAAGCTGGCTGATTACCATGACACCCCCTACATAGCCGCCACAAACCCCGATCCCGGTTAAACCTCCACCGCCTGCGAGGCCCGTACCTGCCTTGAACACGCTGTCGTCCCTGATATCCAGGGTATCCTGTATTGCCGCGATCGCACACTGGGAGCAGCCCCTGTAGATCTTCTCGTACTCAAAGCCCAGTTGATAGGCCTTATCTAAGAGATCCTGTCTTGTCTGTTCCATTTCCTGTTTCCTCCCTTGTATCGTATGTTACGAGTTGTATATCACTGTAAAAGACTTGATTTTCACAGAAAGCATTTATCCGTGTGCCGTAGGGTTTCGTTTGCGCTCATTGGGCAACGACACCCCCGTCCACAAGCATAGCGTGTCCGGTGACAAATGAGGATGCGTCCGAGCACAGCCAGATCACAACCTCGGCAATTTCCTCCAGGGTGGCGAGGCGTTTCATAGGGATCATTGACAGTAGTTGAGCCTCGGCTTCCGGATCGCTGGAAATGATGTTCTCGACAAGCGGTGTACGCACCACGGCAGGGCATATGGCGTTGACCCGGATGCTGGCATCAGCATATTCCAGTGCCGCCACCTTTGTCAGCCCTATAACTCCGTGTTTGCTGGCTGCGTATGCTGAACGTTTCGGCAGTCCAATCAACCCGACCATGGAAGATGCGTTGACGATAGCGCCCTTACCCTGCTTGAGCATGTGCGGAATCTCAAACTTCATGCATAGCCACACGCCCTTGAGATTGACGTTCATGACGCGGTCCCAATCCTCTTCGGCAGTATCCGGGGTCAGGCGAGGGCTCACCGCAACCCCTGCGTTATTATACGCGCAGTCGAGCCGTCCATATATCTGCACTATCTTGTTCACCATTTCCTCAACCTCGACTGCCTTTGACACATCAGCTCTGATGAAGGTTGCCGTGCCGCCAGCCTCTATAATCGTATTCGCGGTCTCCTCGCCAGCTTCAACAGAGATGTCTACTACTCCAACCTTTGCTCCCTCTTTGGCAAAGGCAAGCGCCGATGCCTTGCCGATCCCGGAGCCTGCGCCGGTCACAAGAGCTACTTTATTCTCCAATCGTCCCGCCATGGGATAAAACCTCCCTGTGGTGGCCTTCTGCTACCAATCTGGAACAGGGTTTCACCATGCCATCCAACCGCCGTCCACTGGCAAAATGACACCATGAATAAAATCCGATGCAGGTGAGGCCAGAAAAACCGCGGCTCCGGTGATATCCTCTTTTGGATCGCCCCACCGACCAGCTGGTGTTCTTCCAAGGATCATCTTCGAGCGTTCAGGATTTCTCTGCAAAGGCTCTGTGAACTCAGTGGCGAAATATCCAGGTGCGATCGCATTTACGTTAACCCCCTTGCTCGCCCAGTCATTTGCAAGTGCCCTAGTCAATCCCGCAACACCGTGTTTGGCTGACGTATACGCCACGATGTTGATCCCTCCCTGGAATGACAGGACTGAGGCAATATTAATGATTTTCCCCTTTCCCTTTTTCAGCATGATCTTGCCCGCAGCCTGTGCAAGGATAAAGGCGGCGGTAAGATCAATTGCCAGGGTGGAATCCCAATCTGATTCGGAATAGTCCACCGCGGGTGTTCTCGGGCAAATCCCGGCGTTGTTGACCAAGATATCGAGATCTCCCATCTTCTCCGCTACTGTGGGTATCACGTTCCTGGTCTGATCTCTTTTGGTAAGATCGGCGGCGTGATGCATAAACCTACGACCACAATCTATGATTGACCTCTCAACATCCTGATGGGGGCTCCTGCTCACTACAGCTATATCAGCGCCAGCCTCGGCGAGGGCTACGGCTATGGCCTTGCCTATTCCCTTTGTTCCGCCGGTAACCACGGCAACTTTGCCATCCAGCCTAAATTTATCCAAAATCATAGCGGTCAACTCCTGTGCCTTAATTAACCCCCTTACCAGGTAGTGATTGACTCCTTAAAAGGCCTGTGGGCTTCCGATGAGTACACCGCATGAAGTCTGAGATTTGTAACGCTGCTTTCAACCTGATTTGTCCCCGGTGCTCTTTTCAAAAGCGGTGCATCAAGCCTCTCTGGTCAAAGAAATGCCGAGATCGAGGGCCTCTATGTTGGCTCTATACAGTTTGGGATCGGCAAATCTCTCCTTATATATCTCCACAACACTGTCGCGTCCAATGGGCAGTATGCCGGTACCCAAGGTAGCGCCCATCAAGATGGTATTGGCGTAGAGCCTGTTGCCCAGGTTCATGGCTTGTTCAGTGGCATGTACGATCCACAATCGGGAGGAATGTCTCTCGATGGCAGCCAGAACCTCATCGATGTCAGGATAGGTATCTGCGCCGCTGATAACGGTAGGAGGCAGGACAACTCTGGGATTAACGATAACTTGGGTATTTGGGTTAGCATACACCCCCATGACACGAAGCGTCTCTGAGGGTTCCATGCCGAGGATAAAGTCAGCCTGCCCTTTGGGGACAATGGAACTGTACTCGGTATCCTTGGATATCCTTATGTGACTGGCCACGGAGCCGCCCCTTTGGGCAGCGCCAAAGGTATCGCCGACCACTGCAAAAAAACCTTCCATGACCAGGGCCTGCCCCATGATTTGGGCCAACATAACATTCCCTTGGCCGCCAACACCGGCAACCAGGATATTCAGCGGGTCTTTCGGCAATGCCTTCATTTCTAGGCAGCCTCCTTGATAATAGCCCCTTTTGGACAGATATCGGCACAAACACCGCACCCAGCGCACATGACCTCATCTATCATTGCTTTGCCGGCTTTTTCGTCCCACATCAAACCCGGACAGTGGAACACCCTGGTGCAGAGCCTAGCACAGCCACAATCCTCGCCGATGCATTTTTCAGGATCAACATGCATCTTAAACGGCGGCTTCTTTTCTATTCGTGCCCTGACCAGTTCGCACAATCGACGCACTATCAACACCTTAACGCCGCTATCGTCAGACAGTAGATCAAGTATGATGTTTTTCGTGGCTTCCATATCAAAGGGATCACAGACCTCTACCCGGCATCCCATGGAACGACATACTGCCTCAATGCTTATGGCTCGAGCGGTATCGCCCATAACCGTGGTTGAAAGTCCCGGGTGGGGCTGATGCCCGGTCATAGCGGTGGCGCTATTGTCCATAACAACCGCAATAAAATTGGCGTTGTTCCAGGTTCCGCTGACAAGGGCTGGAATGGAGGCATGAAAGAAGGTCGAATCACCGACCATGGCCAAGATGGGCTGGCTAAAACCAAACTGTTGGAGTTTGCCCAGACCACAAGCGACCCCAAGGCTGGAACCCATAGCATGAGTTGTTCTTCCCTGCCAGTAACCGGCATTGAAAGCGCCAAGCGTGTAACAACCGACATCAACCAAGGAAAAACCGTCACGGCCGTCTATCTGCAATGCAGTTTTCACCGTCCAAAAGAAGGGGCGATAGGGACAACCGGGGCACAGCTCCCAGGGACGGACTGGTGCTGCTTTTGCCAGCTTTTCAATCTCGGACCCGTACGTCATGTCCCTCGGTTCATAGGTCCCACCCACGATTTTCAACACAGCATCTATGACAAGGTCAACATTGACATCACCATACCCTCTCATATGGCCCGACCGCATTCCATGGAAGTTGCTGTGCCGAGTTCCAGAGGGCACGTTGGCTGCCAATTCCATCACGTTCCGTTCCAGGAAGGGCTCCAACTCTTCGACGAAGAGAATCTTGTCCGTGTTCCTCAGGTTTTTCTCGACCATCTCCTCCGGCAGGGGCCAGGTTGTGCCCAGCTTCAGGATGCCGACCTTGTCCTCCAATTTGAGCATCTTTAATGCCTCTTTGGAATAGGTATAGGCAACACCTGACGTTATGATCAGTAACTCCGGTTCATCAGGTCCCGTGTACCAGTTGAACTCCTGCGGAGCCTTGACAAATAGGTCCTTTACCGTGGCAAATTTTTTGATTTTCCCCGGGTGCAACCCGGCATCGAATCCTCCAACGGTACAGTGAATGCCTTTGGTCGGATGATACATGTTCCAGGTGTCTTTATAGTAAGCCTTCTTCTCAGCCTCGGGCAGCTCACCCAGCTTTACATTGGCCCGGGTATGGCCGATGCGACTTACGGTTCGCACCATACAGATTAAACCGCACTGCTCGGAAACCTCAAAGGCCCACTTCGTCATATCCTTGGCTTCCTGGGCACAGCAGGGCTCAAGCAGGGGAAAGTCCATCCATTTGGCGACGATGCGCGTGTCTTCTTCATTGGAACTCGACAGCGGACCGGGATCATCAGCCACCAGCACGACCATGCCCGCCTTTATGCCGGTCATCTGCAGGTTACCAATGAAATCCAGGGCTACATTGATACCGTTCTGTTTCATAACAGCCATGCTGCGAATCCCGGCGAATGAGGCGCCGGCAGCCGCCTCCATAGCAACCTTCTCGTTTGCCGCCCACTCCGCATAGATGTTGTTCCGCTTTGCTATCTCGGCAATCGTGGGAATAATCTCCGAGGAGGGGGTTCCCGGATAACCACTGATAAAACCCACCCCTGCCTCTAATGCCCCGCGGGCGATTGCCTCGTTTCCCAGCAAAAGCTCAACACGCCCCGGAGCATGAATGTCAATATCCGTCATAGTATGTATCCTCCACGTTGACGCATGCGAATCCTGAACGAGCAAATTAATCCGATGAAAGCTTCTGAGCTAGAGCCTCTGACAGGCCTAGATAGCCCAGCTGCCCGTCATACTTAGCCCTCAGCTCGCGAACTGCATTTTTCTTTTTATTGAGTGCGGCTCTCTTCAGATTCGCCACGTTTTCCT
>Ga0315545_1004025_pt1 | contig 12297 bp, 11 predicted proteins | sample SalMarSW160210MG_FD_203096 | JGI IMG/M metagenome (GOLD analysis project Ga0315545, IMG submission 203096) | Salt marsh sediment microbial communities from the Plum Island Ecosystem LTER, Massachusetts, United States - Salt Marsh Sediment SW1602-10 ... | reverse complement strand
TGAGGCAGGGCTTTGAAAGATGGTAATGCTTTTTTAATCCGGTCTTCGTCGATACCGAAATGTTTTGCAATAGCAACAGCGGCAGCAAGATTGGCAAGATTTGCCCGGCCGGGGAGTTTGAAACAATTCTTTATATCGTCAGTAATATCATCTTCTGAAAACTTCTGGCAAATTCGGCCGGTGTCATTTTTGTATTTTTCATACCATTGATTCGCGATTTTATCCTCGGCATTAAAAATCGAGACAGAAAGATTATTTTCATCGAGCTTCTGGTATTTGAAGATATTTTCCTTTGCGCTGCAGTAGTTTTCAAAGGTTTTGTGACGGTCGAGGTGATTGGGCGCAAGATTGGTTAAAAGTGAAATGTGTGGGGCTTTTTTGATATTAGAAAGCTGCTCGAGCTGAAAACTGGAGATTTCCATCACGACCAAATCCCGGGGTTTTATTTTATCGAGCAGACAAAGCATCGGCTGATTACCGATATTGCCCGTCAGATATACCTTACGCCCACTTATAGAATTTCTTAGTAAATGAAAGGTCAAAGCGGCAGTTGTGCTTTTACCGCTGGAGCCTGTTATGCCGATGATTTTTGCAGGGCAAAGCTGAAAGAAGATTTCGATTTGTGAGGTTACGAGTTTTTTATTTTTTCGGGCGATTTGTAAAAATTCGTTATCGTGCGGAACAGCGGGATTTGCAATTATTATATCAGCATTTTCGAAATCGCTTTTCTGATGTCCGCCGAGATGGAAATTTATGCCTTGATAATCCTTTAACTGATTGATGGATTCGGTCAATTTATCTTTTGACAATAAATCAGTAACAGTGACTTCGGCGCTGGCTTTATGAACGAATTTTACCACATCAATTCCGCCACCAAAGCGACCTAAGCCCATCACCATAACTTTTTTGCCGACACAGAAATCAAAACTCATATTACAGTTTTGACTGCATAGCGGTTGCGAGGTCGACCTTGGCGTCGATGACGGCCTGCTCGATACAGCGTTTCCAGTCGTCACCGAACTGCTCTTTGTATTTTGGTTTCTCATAGGCATAAATAATCGAGCGTGAGGCGTTTATCAGAGCACCGGTACCATCGGCTTTGCAGAAACGGATGCAATCAGCAGCAGAAGCGCCCTGCGAGCCGTAACCGGGGACCAAAAAAAAGATATTTTCATACTTTTCACGAAGCTCGGCTGACACTTTCGGGCTGGTCCCGGCTATGACCATACCTACGTTGCTGTAACCGCTCTGGCCGATACGTTCGGGTTTGTCGGCGATTTCAGCTACAACCTGCGCCAGCTTTTCGTACATCTTTTGACCATCGGCATTTTCGAAATCCTGGATAGCAGCAGCAGACGAATTGCTTGCTCTTACCCAAACGAAAATCCCTTTTCCCTGCGTGTCGGCCATTTTGGCAAAAGGTTCGATTGCCTCGGTGCCTGCAAAACCATTGACAGTGATTGCATCGGGTGTGATGGTATCCTCGAGCCCGACAAGCTCTGAATTTTGCAGATGTGCTTCGGCATACATTTCAGCGGTATGGCCGATATCACCTCTTTTGACGTCACCGATAACCTCAAGGTCAAGCTCATTTGCTTCGGTGATGAGATTGTAGTAGGTTTCGATGCCCTCCCAGAGGTACTTTTCAAAGAAAGCGATATTTATCTTCACAGCAGGAACCATTGGGGCAACGATTCTCATAGTCTGCACACAGAAGTCGAAGATTGCGTCCACGGCGGAAGCGGCGTCGAATTCGTCGTTCATAGATTTATGGCTTTTAATCGACTTAGGCAGACGGTTATAAACGGGGTCAAGACCTACGATTAAAGATGTTTTTTTGTTTTTTACCGCCTGGCACAGGCGGTCTGCAAAATGGTTAGGCATATTCCTGCAAACCTTTCTTCAATAAAGTGCGAATAAATTCTTAAAAAAACTTTTACTGCTCACAGGAAACACTATAATCATAAACCTTAAAAGGAGCAAGAGTGAAATTCAGAAAAAGGCGTCATAATTGGAAGAGGTAAAAAAAACAAAAACGGCAAAGGAAGATGAGCGGAAAAAACGCAAAAGCAAAAAGCGTTTTTGGGTTCTGATTGATTTATCGATATTGTTTTTTTTCTTTTCTCTGCTTCTGTACCGGCCGCTGCGCTACAGCAGGCCTGAGCCGATAGAGACTGACGAGGTCAGCACATACTGGACCCACGAACTGATGCCCGAGATTTACAACGGTGCACAGCGTCGGATGCCTTTCGAGGTTGTAATTAAGCAGGAAAAGATAAACGAAGCAGTCGCCAGCTCCGGCTGGCCTAAATTTTCCGACGGATTCAGCTTTTATGCGCCGGAGGTTTTTTTCGAGCCCGGCCGAATAATCCTGATAGGGGCTGCGAGACTAAAAGAGGTCGAATTTATCATAACAGTCGCAGGTGAGCCGGTAATTAACGAAGCGGGACTCTTAAATCTTCACATAATAAAAGTCAAGGTCGGAGCAGTGCCGGTTACTATCGTTTCAAAGATAATAGCTCGAAAGATGTACACAAAGCAAATTAGCGAGATTGAAATTGATGCGGATGATTGGAGGGTCAAGATACTCAGCTCGCTGCTGAATGATGAGCCGTTTGAGCCGATTTTCGATGCGGAAGATAAGAAGGTAAGAATTATAAAAGTTGATATCGAGAAAGGTGAGCTCAGGATCAGTTTTGAGCCGGTCTCAGAGTCGGCCGGGTAAAAAAAAACAATTGAAAACTTAACAAAACAGAATTGAAAACCCTTGAGGGAAAAACAAGTTATGTTAAAATTAAAGGCTAAAACCGAAACAATAAAAAGTCAGGAGAGTAAAATGGAGCTTTTACCATCAAAAGTTTTTTTAACAAAGGGGGTCGGGCGACATAAATACCAGCTGAAGAGCTTCGAGACAGCGCTCAGACAGGCGGGTGTCGCACAACAAAACCTTGTCCAAGTATCATCCATTCTGCCGCCTGGATGCAAGGTTGTAAGCAGAGAAAGCGGCATAAAGGAGCTGATTCCGGGCCAGATAAGCTTTTGCGTAATGGCCAGAGCAGATACAGATGAGCACGGAAGGCTTGTAGCTTCGTCGATTGGAATCGCGGTACCAAAGGACAAGGAACAGTGGGGTTATTTGAGCGAAGTTCACGGCCACGGGAAGAACAACCAGCAGGCCAGCGATATGGCCGAGGACCTTGCTGCGGGTATGTTAGGGACGACACTGGGTTTCGAGCTCGACCCTGATACGGCGTGGTCTGAAAAAGAGCAGGCATATAAATCAAGCGGCCTTTTCATCAGAACAAGCAGTATCACGCAGACAGCAGAGGGCAAAGAAGGCTTGTGGACGACAACGGTTGCAATTGCAATGTTCTTATTTAATGACCAATTAAGCGGACAGCATCAATGAAAAAACAATACGGTTTCGGCAACCTGCCGCAGATATATTCCGAGCAGGAAAGCTCGGCTATAGCCATAGTGCCGGTGCCGTATGATGAAACAAGCACGTGGGGGAAAGGTGCCGACAAAGGGCCACAAGCCATAATAGAAGCGTCAGCCAATATGGAGCTTTATGATATCGAGACGGATTCTCAGGTCTTTTTGAACGGAATATTCACAGACAAGCCTTTGAGATGTAAAAGGCGGCCGGAATATATGGCAGCAGAGGTGGGAGAAAGAATCTGCGAACATATCGACGACGGCAAATTTGTAGTTGTCATCGGCGGCGAACACTCGATAAGCATCGGCTCAGTGAGCGCGTTCGCAAATAGATTCCGCAGCCTCAGCGTATTACAGCTTGATGCACATTCCGATTTGCGGGACGAATACGCCGGCTCAAAATATAATCATGCCTGCGTAATGGCCAGGATTAGCCAGTGGTGCCCCACTGTTCAGGTCGGTATAAGAAGTATGGATGCGAGCGAAAAAGAGCTGATGGATAAGAAAAATGTTTTCTTTGCAAAGGATATACACAACAAAAAAGGCTGGATTGAAAAAGTAGTCGGCAAGCTGAGAAAAAATGTTTATATAACGATTGACCTTGATGTTTTCGACCCGTCGGTAATGCCTTCGACAGGAACACCTGAGCCGGGCGGGCTTCTATGGTATGAGGTGCTTGGGCTTCTAAAGGCGGTATGCCAAACGAAAAATGTGGTTGGATTCGACGTGGTGGAACTTTGCCCGAATGAACAGGATAAGGCTCCGGATTTTTTAGCGGCGAAACTTATATACAAGCTATTAAGCTATAAATATAAATTTAATAAACCACGAAGACGCAAAGGCACAAAGTAATAAGTCAAAAGTCACACGCCACAAGTCTCAAGGGAAAAATACGAAGCACTAAATCCGAAATCCGAAACAATACCGAATTACCAAAACTCTAATTACCAAAACCAGCTTCAACCACAAGGCAGCTGATAAATTTTTTTATAGACATGGTATTTCGAGCATTAAACGGTTTCTGTATGCGGCTGGTGAGGATAACAGGTTAAAAACACATCAGCTTTTTCTGAGCCAGCGGAGGACCTCTCTTAATCGCGGCTTTTTTCCGTACATCAGAATACCGGTATGAAAGACCTTTGCAGAAATCCAAATGACCACAATAACAGAAAAGACCAATAAAGCCAAAGTCGCGAATATCTCTATTATCGGCACTTCAGAACTTGCCGCAAGGCGAAGCATCATAACCAGCGGTGTCATCGGAGGAACATACGATAATGCTGTAGCGTAAGTTCCCTGGGGACTCCGAACAAGTATAATCCAGGACATAAGCGGGATTATATAAATAATTGTAATCGGGCCCATAAGATTTTGTGCATCTCTGAGCGTGTTGCAAATCGAACCAATTCCGGCCATTATGGAGCTGAGCAAAATAAATCCAAGTATAAAATATATAACAAAATAGAAGAACAGCCAGCCTTTAATATCAATATCGACACCCTTCCACTGTACGGCAGAATATGCAGCAAAGGTCCACAAGGCAATTACAGTCAAGCCGATGCCGGTCAGGCCCAGAATTTTGCCCGCCATTAACTGGAAAGAATCCACAACCGAAAGCAAAACCTCGATGACACGAGATGATTTTTCCTCGATGACACTCGTGAGCATATGCTGGCCGTTGGCAAAAATTCCAATGTACATAAGTAACATAAAGGCAAACGGCACCAACATCGAAGTAACCATTTCGATTTCGTCTTTTACCTTTTCTTCACCCTGTGCCTGGCCTATTTCAATCTGCTGTGTCGGGACTTTTTGCAGCTCATCGATAAGCTCTTTATCAAAGTTGCGGATTTGATAGCGATATTTTATTACAGCATCGCGGCATAAATTCACAATACCCCAAAGCGAATCAATATTCGATGCTTCTGTCTTGTATGTATAGAGTGAAATTTTGCCGTTGCCGGATACGACATTCGAGTCGATTACGATATAGGCATCGATTTTACCTTCTCTGAGCCTGTCTTTCTGGACTGCAGATTGTTCATTGAAAGAGTTTGCATCGCCGGCAGTCTGAGAATAAATTATCTGCCTGTTTTCGGAATTTTCATTATGAGCATTGAAGCGCGCATCTATTTCATCGGCAAGCAGGCCTGTAAGGTCGGTAACGGTGATTTTAAGAGGCGGCCGCGAGCCGGGTTTCGTCTGGGCGATTTTGGCCGAAAAGAAAATAATCGCCGCCATAATAAGCGGTGCCATAAAAACACTTATTATAAAGGTCTTGCTTTTTACAGATTCAACGTATTCACGCCGGGCAACTTTGAGAATTTTACTCATCCTGCTGTCCTACAAGCTTAATAAAGATTTCATGCAACGAAGGGGCCTTAACTTCAAACGCAGTTACCTCTACTTTGCCGACAAGCTCAGCGAGCAGCTTTTGCGGGTCGGCATTATCTTTGAGCATAATGTCAAAACGATTGTCCTGCTGCTTCACAGAAGAGACAATCGGTAAAGCTTCAATGAAACCCACGTCACAGGCAAGCTCAGCAGAAACAGCACCGGTTCTGTACCGGTCTTTTATTTGCCTGAGTTTTCCATCGATGACGGTTCTGCCCTTGTTAATCAAAAGGATATAATCGCACAGCTTCTCCGCCTCGTGCATTACGTGGGTTGAAAAAAGTATTGTCGCTCCGTTCTCGCGCATCCGCAGGATAATATTTTTAAGGATTTCCTGATTGACGGGGTCCAGGCCTGAAAAAGGCTCATCGAGTATGAGAAGGTCGGGCTGATTTATTGCAGCAACGGCGAACTGCAATTTTTGATGCATTCCTCTCGATAGCTCTTCGACTTTTTTCTTTGCACAATCTGCCAGGTTGACCTGTTCGAGCCAGTAAGGGATACGCTCGTTGAGTACACTCGGGGATAGATTTTTAAGTGAGCCAAAATAAGCAAGAACGCTGCGAACGGTCATTTTCCGGTATAGGCCCCTTTCCTCCGGCATATAGCTGATTCGGCTTCGCATATTCTCAACGGAACTATCGCCGAATATACTTACGCTGCCGCTATCGGGTCTTATGATATTCATAATCATTCTGATTGTGGTGGTTTTGCCGGCCCCATTCGGGCCTAAAAAGCCGTAAACGCTGCCGGCCGGCACCGTGACAGTTAAATCGTCAACAGCCTTAAAATGATTAAAAGATTTACTTATATTTTGCAGTAAAAGAGCATCCATCAGAATTTCACTCACAAAAAACGTATATTCTCTTCTCCTGTCATATTATAGACGCACAAAACCGAAAATTGTAACAGTAATTTTTTTAATTCTTCTTTTGAATTAAATGATTTTAGCTTTGCAGGTTTAAGCTTTTTTTACGAGTCTTTTAATAGCTTTGTCTTTTTCGTAGTCCCCGATTCGAGACTTTCTGACGGCCTGAGCCAAAATAGAAATAGTTTTATCATAAGTTTTTCTATCAACCCAATAGGGCGTACCGTCCTTGCCGCCGTGAGCAAAAGAATAGCGGGCAGGGTCCTTGTATGAAGGCTCAGCCCCATAAATCACCTCTCCTACCAGGGCCAGTGCCCTTACCGTTTTCGCACCGACACCTCTTGTGGCGAGCAGCTTTTCATAATTGACAGGTTTCAAATCACAAAGCAAGTGAAGGATTTTTTCAAGATATCTGCTGCGTGAAAAATCCTCATACATTACAGGATGAGTTTTAAACTCGATATCTTCGAGCTTTAGAAAAGTCATCTGCTGGCCCTTATATTTTAAGCTGACCATTTTGCTGTAGCGCGAGTAATGCCTCCGCAGGATTTCGATGTCCTTCATCAGTGAATTGTATCCGCCGGAGATGAACTCGACGCTCAGGTCTCTCGTTTTCGTGCTTTCTTTAGCGGTCAGATTCAATGTCGGCAGCTTGTGGGCCTGGGTGACAATACCGGTGTGCGGCTCGCAGACAAGGTCATTGACATTTTCACTGAACCAATGGTATCTTCTGGCTGATACGTTGGCGGGATTCATACCCTGCTGAACCACCGCCCAGCTCCCTCTTCTCGAAAAGAAGAAGCAGTGATGATAAATCTGGAAACCGTCCTGGACGAGTGAGCTGTCAACCTTGGCGCTCATTCGGGAATTATATACGAGATTGTTTGCGGAATTGTCCGGCAGGCTGAGCCTATCGGCCCACTGCTCTATCTGCTGAGGGGTTTTCATTGACGTTTTGCCTTTGCCGCCGCAAATGAATATTCCAAGCTGTTTTTCCCTTCCTCGAATCGCCTCTTTCAGGGCTGCGGTCAATATCGTTGTCAGGCCGGAAGCATTCCAGTCAAAAGCCAATACTGTCCCGAGCGATTGAAACCAGACGGGGTCGGCTATTCTTTTGATAAATTCGTCCGGCCCGAACTCGGCTATGAGCACCTCGGTCATTTGTCGGCCGAGCCTGACCATCCTTTGAAAAAGCCATCTCGGACAGGCGCCCGTGTCCAGAGTAAATGTGGCAATCGACCTTTGCATAGATTTAGAGTTTGCCTTTTAATTCTAATAGAGTTAATTGCACCGTAACTAATTATCACTATTAAGATTTCATTGAAGCTTTTATTTGTTCCTGAGCTTTGCATCGTTTTCAATCACCTTTTGTTCCTGCAGTTTTTTGAAATCTGCCAGCTTTCGAGCCAGATTTTCATCCGACAATGCAAGGATTTCGGCGGCGAGGATGGCAGCATTTTTTGCACCGGCTTCTCCGATAGCTACAGTAGCAACCGGTACGCCGGGCGGCATCTGTACAGTGCTAAGAAAGGCATCGATTCCCTGCAGGCCCGAACTTGAAATGAGGGGCACGCCGATAACGGGCAGTGTGGTTTTAGCAGCCAGTGCACCTGCGAGGTGGGCGGCCATACCCGCAGCGGCAATTATTACTTTTATGCCGTTATTTGCTGCGTTTTGTGCAAATTCCGCGGCTATTTGAGGCGTTCTATGTGCTGAAATCATACGAACCGTCGGTTCCAGGCCGAAATCGGCGAGCTGGTCAATACAGCTCTGCATTACGGCCATATCGCTGTCAGAACCCATTACGACAGCAATTTTATTTCGCTTATCCATTGCCATTTTTTTCTCGCTTTACAGAATACAATTTAATAAAATTCTTAAGATATATATTATAACGGTTCGGCGGACATCTGCAAGTAAGGGGTGCCTGAAATGCAATGCAGAAAGCCTATTGTTGCAGGTCAGTTTTATCCGGCTCAAAATGACAGCTGTGTTAATGAAATTAACCAGTATCTTAACGAGAGGACATTGAGCCAGACTTTGCCCGATACGATAACAGCCGGTATTGTCCCTCACGCGGGGTGGTTCTTCAGCGGCAGTCTGGCAGCACTGGTTTTTTCCGCGATAAAATTGCAAAACAACAAGGTTCACACCTTCGTGATATTTGGAGCTGCTCACAGCTTCTTCGGGCAAAGGGCTGCAGTTTATGACAGGGGCTGCTGGCAGACGCCGGTCGGTGAAATATTTATTGATGAGCAGCTCGCAGAAGCTGTGATTGCCAGCGGCACGGCTGTAAGCGGCCCTGATGCACATCGGAGCGAGCACAGCATCGAGGTGCAGGTACCGTTCATACAGTACTTGTTCGCCGGCGCAAAGATAGTTCCCATACTCGTCCCTCCGAGCACTCAGGCAGTTGCGCTGGGCGAAGCCGTGGGTGAAATTATCAGCAAAGATACTGAAAGGGTAATTGTCTGCATCGGCTCAACCGATTTAACCCATTACGGGCCTCGTTACGGCTTTACGCCTATGGGTGTTGGTACGAATGCCATCGAATGGGCGAGTCAGGTTAATGACAAGCAGTTCATCGATTTGGCTTTGAAGCTCGAGCCTCAGGCGATGCTCACCAGCGCTGCGGAGAACGGCAACGCCTGCGGAGCGGGAGCAGCGGCAGCGGCGGTTGCTGCCGCAAAGAAGCTCGGCAGAAAAAAAGGTGTTTTGCTCGCACAGACAAACAGCAGGGATGTTATGCTTGAAAAGATGAATACGTCGAGTGCCGAAAGTGTAGGCTACGCCGCGATAGTATTCTGAGATTTGTGTTGTGAATGTGGTTAAGTTGGTCTTTACGCGATACTCAATACGCATAACGCATCACGAATAAAAGCCAACGGTCGGATTCGAACCGACAACCACTGGTTTACAAAACTACTACATGAATCGTGTAAGTGCAATAGAAAAAAACACTTTTGACATTTACTCTGACTGACTTGGCGCCGAACTTGACTTTTCTCTTCAGCCCCAGTTGTCCAGCTTTACCATTTAAGGGGCATCTCCAACCTTATTGTTCAGCTCACTGACTGAGTTTCTCTATGGCTCCTCTCTTTGTGATGACTTCAGGTGATATTGATATTTGACCTGTTGACGATATAACGGTTTGTTGATTTTGAAGTGGTATATAAATTTCCTATATTCGAGAAAATTTTTTTTCAATATAAGTCCTTACTAATCAAATACTTAACGTTTTATACCCCAAAATCTTTCGAGAATTCTCAAAAAAAGTTTGAAAACTCATGCCTATGTGGTACAATAGCCACTAAATAAGTAGCTATTAGACAATATATAGCCGTTATAAAATTAACCAGTTATTTTCTTCGAAAGGATATAAAAATGGCGAATGAAAAATTTGATCAGGAAATAACAGTGCGTCTTTCTGCTAGCAATATTAAAACTTTGCATTTTCTTTCTGTAAGTTGGAATATGAACATTTCCGAGGTGATAAGAGTTCTGATTCCGAAGCTTCCTCATTTAAGTTCTATAAACCAAGCAGATAACGAAAAAAGCCCTCTTAAAATCCTAGAAGATTTTGACCGTACCCGTCTTTCAGAAATTCTTGGGGAATTGATATCGGAAAAGAAAGCTAAAACTCTTGCTACGGAGATTAGAGAACAGCTCTTGGACTGCGGTGACAAACGTAATAATCTAACGGGCACAACAGAAAAGCGCCTTCTGAGATGGGCACATCCCGCCAGATTTGATGAACGCACTAAATATGCCACGCCCAAAGCTGTAGAAATATGCCGAATACTGTATGGCTTTTTACCGCCTCGAAAATAATAAATTGAAAAGTTAACAAACAATGTCTAATCGAAAGGATAAGAAGATGGGGTTCATTGAAAAAATTTTAATAGATATCAAAGTGGGTTGCTTTTTTGACAGCCATTATGTAACAGAATCTATGAAACGATTTTTCTCAGACGAATATAATGAAATAATTGAAGGAATCGGCCCTACAAATGAACGTACACTAAGAGCTCACCAAAAGATAGGGCACCTGATAAAAAGTTTCAAGGGAAAACTTGTTGAAAGACAACCTGCACAATCTTGGTCAATAAATATCAATGGAAAATCAAATTCTTGTGCTCTCTGGAAACGAATCTGAGTTGGAAAAAAGATTTTTGGAAAAAGGGCTTTGCTCCTTGATATATCTTCTCCGTGGACTTTCCTTTTTACGGGAAACACCTAAAATCATCCAGTCAATAATGAAGCACAGCGATATTAATCTAACCATGTCAAGATACACTCACATTTTCAGAGGGCAGGAATCCAAAGCCGTTGCTAAACTGCACGACTTCTCATTTTCAAATACCCAAAACCAAAATCTTCTAGCAACTGGAACGGATTGATCAAATGACTTGGCGCCTAACTTGGCGCATGGACTTGGGGATTAATGCAAACGAATTGATAATTATGGACACAAAACCGCATTTGGGATATCACAAAGAGGATTTGAAAGCCAACGGTCGGATTCGAACCGACAACCACTGGTTTACAAAACCAGAGCTCTACCATTGAGCTACGTTGGCAAACAGAAAAATAATAGTAAAAGTTCCTGCGTTAGTCAACATTAGTATCGGACAGGCCCGCATTTTACCGTTACGACCTGCAAGTTCAAACCCATCAGATACAGCAAATGTAATGGCATATTTGCTGTGAAACTTGTTCTTGCGAGATTGGCTGCGGATGGATATATTACACACGCCCGAACCATTAAACGTCAATAAACCGACTCTGTGTAAAAGGAGTTTGTCAGTGCAGGTGTGGCGTTACGAAAATAATCCCGTAATAAGCCCGGAAAATGTCGAGCCTTCGAGAGAAGATTTCGAGGTTATAGGTGTATTCAACCCGGCTGTTACCCGATGCGCCGACGAAATAATACTGCTTGCGAGGGTGGCGGAACGGCCGGCCAGCACCGAAAAGATTGTTGTTCTGGCGCCTTACTATAATATCAAAAAAAGAGATATCGACGTGATTAGATTCAGCAAAGATGATGCGAGCATCGATTTTTCCGACCCGCGATTGGTAAAAACGGCTGAAGGAACGTATCTGACGTCGCTTTCGCATTTGAGAGTTGCGAAAAGCAAAGATGGAAAAAATTTCGAAATTTGTAATAAACCTTCAATCTTTGCGACTAATGAGTACGAGAGCTTCGGCCTGGAAGATGCCCGAATAACAGCGATTGACGGCACGTTCTATATAACGTATGTGGCTGTCAGCAAGTACGGTGTGACAACTGCTTTAGCATCTACTGAAGATTTTAAGGACTTCAAGCGTCACGGAATAATATTTTGTCCGGAAAATAAGGACGTGGCTATTTTTCCTGAGAAGATAAACGGCAGTTTCTATGCGCTGCATCGGCCGGCCTCGCCGTTATTCGGGAAGAACGAATTGTGGATTGCCGAATCACCTGATTTGATTCACTGGGGCAATCATCGCTATTTGATGGGTCCGACGACGGGCGGCTGGAACGAGGCGAAAATCGGTACCGGCGCCGTGCCCATCCGCACCGATGCAGGATGGCTCGAAATATATCACGGCTCAGA
>Ga0315545_1004023_pt1 | contig 12301 bp, 11 predicted proteins | sample SalMarSW160210MG_FD_203096 | JGI IMG/M metagenome (GOLD analysis project Ga0315545, IMG submission 203096) | Salt marsh sediment microbial communities from the Plum Island Ecosystem LTER, Massachusetts, United States - Salt Marsh Sediment SW1602-10 ... | reverse complement strand
GTCCATCAATCGACCTTCATCCATTATCTGCAGCAGCATGTTGTAAACATCCGGATGTGCCTTTTCGATCTCATCCAACAGCAGCACCGAATACGGCCGCCGTCTAATTCTTTCAGTCAACTGCCCGCCTTCCTCATAGCCGACGTATCCGGGAGGTGCACCAACCAGCCGGCTGACATTGTGCTTTTCCATAAACTCGCTCATGTCCAGCCGGATGAGAGAATTCCTGTCGCTGAACATAAATTCCGCCAAGGCCTGCGCAAGCAGCGTTTTGCCGACGCCGCTGGGGCCTAAGAAAATAAAGCAGCCCATCGGGCGATTCGGGTCTTTCATGCCGCTTCTGCTGCGCCGGACCGCTTTCGCCACGGCGGTAATCGCATCATGCTGCGAGACAACCATCTTATGCAGTTCGGTCTCAAGTTCCAGAAGTCTCTGGGTCTCTTTTTTCTCTAATCGCGTTAACGGCACGCCGGTCATATTGCTGACAACCTCGGCAATAATCTCATTATCCACCACGCCGGTCGCCTCTTTATGCTCATCGTACCATTCCTTATGCAGCCTTGTTTTTTCATCTAAAAGTTGCTGGGCCTCATCCCTCAAAGATGCCGCCCGTTCGTAGTCGGCGCTTCTGACAGCCTCGTCTTTTTCCCGCTGCAGCTTTTCGATATTTCCCTCAATCTCAGTAAGGTCCAGCGGAGGCGTCATATTCTTTAGCCTCACTCTCGCACCGGACTCGTCAATCACATCTATCGCCTTATCCGGCAGACATCGGCCGGTGATATATCTTGTCGAAAGCTCCACCGCCTGGAAAAGGGCTTCGTCGGTAAAGCGGACCCTGTGATGCGCCTCGTAACGGTCTCGAAGTCCCCGCAAGATATCCAGAGTTTCATCCTTCGAGGGCGGCTCGACTATTATCGTCTGGAAACGTCGCTCAAGCGCACCGTCTTTCTCGATATGCTTGCGGTATTCATCCAGGGTCGTCGCGCCGATGCACTGGACTTCTCCCCGGGCAAGAGCCGGCTTGAGGACGTTGGATGCGTCAATCGCTCCCTCGGCGCCGCCTGCACCGACAAGGGTATGAAGCTCGTCGATGAACAGCACCACATTTTTCGCCCTTCTTACCTCGTTGATAACCGCTTTGATTCTCTCTTCGAATTGCCCCCGGTATTTCGTTCCGGCCACCATCATCGCCAAATCGAGCACTACAATCCGCTTGCCTTTAAGTAGCTCGGGCACTTGCTTGTTGATAATCTGCTGGCTCAAACCTTCGACAATAGCCGTCTTGCCTACGCCCGCCTCACCGAGCAAAACCGGATTATTTTTGGTACGCCGGCAGAGAATCTGTATCAATCGCTCGATTTCATTTTTCCTGCCGATCACGGGATCAAGCTCGCCGTCCTCAGCCAACTGGGTAAGGTCTCTCCCGAAGCTGTCTAACGCCGGTGTTTTGCTCTTTGTCTTGCGGCCCATCGTCGGGCTCATCTTCATACCCAAAGCGGCAGGCCCGTCGTCCACACCCGCACCGAGAAGATTCAAAACTTCCTGCCGAACCTCCTCGAGCTTCAAACCGATATCCAAAAGAACCTGTGCGGCAATTCCCTCGCTCTCCCGAAGAATCCCTAAAAGAATATGCTCGGTCCCGACGTAATTATGGTTCAGCGACCGCGCCTCCTCTATCGCATATTCGATTACTTTCTTGGCCCGCGGGGTCTGGGGCAGCTTACCCATCGTCACCATATCGGGACCGCTTTTGACGTGCTTTTCTATTTCCAGCCGCAGCTTTTTTATATCCACATCGAGGTTCTTCAGGACCGTGGCCCCCACGCCGCTGCCTTCCTTAACCAATCCGAGAAGGATATGTTCGGTACCTATGTATTCGTGGTTAAACCGCTGGGCCTCCTGATTGGCCAGCGCCATTACTTTTCTTGCTCTGTCTGTAAAACGTTCAAACATCTTTATCCCTGAATATCAATAAATAATGTTTCGTAAACTTCCCCAAGTATTTAACATCTCAAAGAACAATATTTACGAACATCTGTTTTCCAATATCTATCTCTATTTTACCAAACTCAACACATTTGTCAAACATACAACGTCAGCAGGTTTTATATTCACCTATAAGCCTGATAATACTATACTTTATATGCCTTAAATTGGGTTGATGTTCGTTTTCGGACAATATTTTTATTTAGTCTTAATTTTATCGGCAAAAACGCCTGTGAACTTTGCCCTTTATCGCACAAAAATCCCTTTTGGGCCGTTGCCGATTCACCGCCGGAGCCGGGAGCAAAGCAATAAGGCAATATCAAAAATATCCCATCGTCGGACGCATAATTCGACAACATAAACATTATAGGATTATAAGCATTCGCGGCAGAAATAAACTCTGTTTGCTTTACATATTTTTCAACGTATATTTTAATTATGCACAAGTAACAGTTCTGCAGATATTTTACCTGAAAACAAACAAGAGATGATTCGGCATACATTATAAGGATATATTGAGTATGAACGCAGCACACATCATTGAGACATGCACATCGGCGATAATTTTGGCTTTAACGCCTCGTGAAAGATGGGGCTTCGCAACAAGGGGACTTAACTCCTCGGATACTTCAATACCAACCTGGCTGATTATCAGCGGTTCGGCAATTCTGGTTATACTAATCGCTTCCTCAATTATCATCGCTTACAAACAAAAGCCACATAAAAAATAACATTTCATTTCTTTTTAACATACATAGCATATAAGGCAGTGATTTTCAAGTCCGGCCCGAATCCCGCCGGGATTAGTACCACATAAAAAAATGTTATACCCTATAGCTGAATACCTTATCAAGCGATGTATAAATAACGACCTGCTGCCGGTCCGGCCCTTTTTGCCTGCAATTAGTAACAGTCAAAATCAATAATAACAAACAGCTAAATAGAATGAATCTAAATACTTTTTCTCTCATAACTTCCCTTTCAATTTAATTACTCCGCTTACGAAAACAAATCAATATTTTTTTAAATATACTACAAACTTACCGTCTCGTAATGTCATACCCTCGGAGGCGGGTATCCATTTATAATATCGAAGCAGTGGATTCGGTGCCTGCGCAGGAATGACAATTTAAAGTTATACTATGTTAAATATATCTATTATTGACAATCATAAGTTACGGCACCTTTTCTTCCTGCCTATATTTTACCGATAGTTCCCTTAGTACATCCTCAATTAAATCAAGATACGCCGTCATTGTTTTCCGCTAATCCAAATGGGTGATAGTTCTTAGTTTACCGTGTATCATTTATATCGATATTCATATTGTGCTCTGTATCAAATTCAATACCTTTTATTTTCAAAGATCTATCTATCATTGATTTTGGCAAAGGAGCAGCATCATGTGGATCATTGCTACGTAAAGACAATCTCAGGGATCGTGACATATACCATGGTCCGAAGATATTAACAAAGGGTTTATAACGTGAAACATATTCATCAGTACAGTTATTTGGATTAGTATTACTTATAGAATACAAGACGCCAGGTTTGGGAAGAAATAAACGTCTACATGGGTAGAATAAAATTATTTCATCGTAACGAGTTGCGATCAAGCACCCTGCCTTATATAGTTGACCACAGATCTTTTCTATCTCATGAATTTCATCTATTGAAAAAAAGTTCTTTAAGCGTTCTCTATCCTCATCAAAGAAGTTAGAGTCTTTTATTTCGAATGAACCATTCTCACAATTAATGCCCGACTTATAGAAACGAAGATTCTTATATTGGTCATGCTTCCTCATGAAATTAATACAGTCGAGATAAGCTAAAACTGCTTTCGAAGTTAGAGCAGGAGGCGTGTATAAAAACTGAGATATACCAAGAATAATAATTATAATCACGGGCAGAAACACTATGAGTAATATCAAAGTTAGTGGTTTCCTAATCATATTATATAAATCCTCACAGAATTCCCTGAACTTTATCCTTGGTAGTTAATTTATTTGCATTCTATAAAATGCTTAAAATCTACATCCACGTCCGTTGGATCATTCTTTCTTGTATCTAGATAATCAAATGCACCGGCATGTTCAAGACCTAAGTTGATCATATCGCGGCTTGCCTTCTCATCCCAAGGTGGTCTGCTGAATTTTCCGTGACTATATTCTAACAAAGCGAGCCCAATTGCATCAAGATGACCAGCGATTTTGACTCCAAAACTGCCCCAAGGGCCATAATTTTCATATGTAGAGCGCCCAGCCAGATAGTTACCATATTGTGATGGATCCAATGTCCAAACCATAGATTGGGTTGGATGATATGGATCATAAAACCCATTGCTGACATTAAATCTGTCAGTCTCATGGTATCTGTGCTTCATATCAAAATCACCGGCAAAGCCGAAAGCTTTCCATGGTCCCTTAAAATAGCCTTCGCCTACTAAATCTATACATTTTTGAGTCTTTTTTTGTGTTTCTTGCATTGTATATATTCTTTTTAGAAATCCCAATGGATCAATCCAGTTTAGAGGATTATTCCCACAATAAGAGTATAGATTCAGGCAATCGTAGTATCCAATCGGATCTGTCTGGAGGAATCGGCCGATATCGAAGGCGTAGTACCTGGCCCTGTAGTAGTACAGGGCGGTTTCATCATCGGCCCGGCGGGCGGTGAACATGTAGGGATTGCCGATGGCGCTTTGGGAGATTTCGCTGCTGTTGACATCGTAAATCGTCGGGGCGCCGAAGAAATCGTAGGAATACCGTTCCACTATAACATTATTCACATCTGAAAGAGCCGCAACGCTTCCCAGGCCGTCGAAGTGATAATAATATACTATATTACCACCGTCAACATCAATCATGCAGATCGGCTCATTTGAATTTAAGTCATCCGTAACTGGAATAAAGTGCCCGTTAATTTATTACTTATGACATAAACAACATGAGATACGCCCCCGCAATATCAAGTATCTAAAATCCAGAATCGAACATCAAATGGCTTGTCATGGACATTTTTCGCTGAAAATCGGGAATTCTCCTAACATTCGGCCGATCACTGGTATAATAATAAATAGCATACGGCGAGTAGCGTATGGCAGGTAGGGCAAAGCAAGATAAAAGCATGTCCTGAGTGGAGCCGAATGGGTTCAAAATATAAAGTTGAAAGTTAAATATAACTCATAAATTCCATATTTAGCCGTCGGGCCCGCCCGACGGGGATTTTCCACGGGGATTTCGACAGATGTCGTGAACCTTCTACAAATCGACCTTTTTTGAAAAAACGAACCCAATTTGGACGATCCCCAAATTGACGTAAGCTCTTTGAAAATAACATAATATGACAAATCCTCGTCAATCCGCGAAATCCGCGGTTGAAAAACAAAGCCAATTATTTCGTATTGAGTGCTGCGTAATGCGTATGGCGTAAAGTCATTTGAAAAAACAATTTATCCCTTAGGGAAGCCAATCCTTAACGTCAGAAGGCAGAAGACGGAAAACAGAAGACAGAGAAAAAATTGAAAAACAAAGCCAATCCGGTTTCGCCTTCGGCGCAGTTTATCCTGAGCGCAGCCGAATGGACCGGGACGAGTTTATTTAGCCCCCAGGCCAGCCTGGGGGGGCAAGATTTGCCGGAATTGATATTAATCCAGGCACATCGGCTCATCGGAGCGGCTGTGACGGCGATATATCGTAACGCCCTTGCAGCCAAGCTCATAGGCCAGTTTATAGGCCTGATCGACGACGGCGGGGGTTGCTTTTTCGCTTAGGTTGATGGTTTTACTTACTGCGGCGTCGCAATGCCGCTGGAAGGCTGCCTGCATCCGGATATGCCATTCGGGACTGATATCGTAAGCACATTTGAAGATTTGACGAATATCGGCGGGCACAGCGGTCATTTTTTGAATACTGCCGGTCTTGATGATTTCATTTTCCAGTTTTTCGCTGTAAAATCCGCGATTTTCGGCGATTTTTTTGAAAATCGGATTGACCTGAAGCAGCTTTTCGCCGTCTAAAATCTGCCGGTGAAAAACCAGCGAATACAACGGCTCGATACCTGCCGAACAATCCGCGATGATACTGATTGTGCCGGTCGGAGCAATGCAGGTAATCGAGGCGTTCCGGACCTTTTGCTTGCGGTCGGTCCGCCAGATACTGCTGCTCCAGTTCGGGAACGGGCCACGCAAATCAGCTAACTCGCTGCCGGCCTTACAGGCGTTTTCATTAATAAAGCCCATCAGCTTTGCCCCGAAGTCAACGCCCTGCTGAGAATCGTAAGGTATCCCAAGCATGAAAAGGCAGTCGGCAAAGCCCATCACGCCCAGTCCGATTTTGCGGTTTGCCTGAGCCAGCCGGACGGTATCGTGAACGGGATAATCACATGCATCGATGATATTGTCCAGAAACCGCACCGCAAGCTGCACGGTCTCGGCAAGCGAAGACCAGGCAATATCCTCGCCGGCCTTCGAGACGTTTACGAATTTTGTCAGATTGATACTGCCTAATGTGCAGGCCTCGTACGGCAGCAACGGCTGTTCGCCGCAGGGATTGGTCGCCTCGATGTCACCTAATACGGGAGTCGGATTGTCACGGTTGATCCGGTCGATAAAAACCACGCCCGGCTCGCCCGTCTTGCGGGCGCATTTGATAATCATCTTCCAGATATCGCCGACGGTATAAAATTGCCCTTTTTGTTGAAGCTTGGATTCGTCCTGAGGCGGAAGCGGATACAATTCGTCGATGGAATAATCAGCAACATGAAGCTTCTTCGGCAGCAGGTACTCTTTTTGCGTACGGGGATTTTTTACGATATGCAAATCCTTTGCAGTGTAGAGAATCTTTTTCATCCATCCGTCGGTGACTTTAACCGAGACATTGAAATTGGTGAAGGCTTTCAAATTTTGCTTGGCATAGAGGAATTTGAGTATGTCCGGGTGCTCGACGCTCATCATTCCCATATTTGCACCCCGGCGAAAAGCCCCCTGCTGGATGGCGTTGGTCGTCTCGGAAAAAACCCGCCAGAAACTGATCGGCCCGGATGTTGTCCCGCCGCTGGATGCGACGCGGTCGCCGGTCGGCCTGAGCCTATCGAAGGAAAATCCCGTGCCGCCGCCGGCCTGCTGAATCAGCGCGGTCTGCTTAATCGCTTCGAATATGCCTTCGATACTGTCTTCTATCGGCAGGACAAAACACGCGCTGAGTGTGCCGCGACGTTGTGCGTTCATAAGGGTGGGCGAGTTCGGCAGGAATTTGAGCGAGGCCATCATATCGTAATATTTTTTATGCCATTGCCTGATTTCGCCGCTGCTTACTCCGTACCGTGCTTCGGCCCGTGCTATCAGCGAGGCCACTCTGCTGAAAAGCTGGGCAGGCGTCTCGATGCAAATTCCGTTCTCGTCCTTAATCAAGTATCTGCTCTGCAGAACCTTCAACGCATTCTCGCTGAGGACAGGCTCTTCGGACGGCACCGGATATATCTGAGGATCAGTCATATTTTTTCCTAATCCACCGAAATCTGAAAACATCCCGAATTTTTTCGCTGAACCGGATTCCAAGCCGCTGCGTGCCGGTCTTAAACTCCGCTCGTTCCAAATCCTCCGTAGTGACTTTGCCGGACTTTTTACCGAACAGTGACAGGATTCCCGCCGCAACCAAACCGAGAAATGAATTTATTTTCATGCGAGCAGACATTTGTCAACCATTGTTTCAGTCGCGAATTATCAGTATCCACATGCAATTATCTTTGTACCGCCATCCTTACCGAAGCCAGCAATTCTTCGCCGGTCCTGCTAATCGTTTCCGATTGGCCGAACAATTGATGCCGTTCCAATATTTCCGGCTGCCGGTCGTAATATCTCTGTACCGCCTCGATTCCACCTTCGGCCGGGCCGCTCGTTTCATATCCGCCATCCGTAAGCCACAAGCTGAATTCGTCATTGTACTCGGCGGGATAGATTATCGCCGTAACGAATTTATCATCGCCGTACCGCGCCAGATGCACCTTCGCCCGAGACGGCGGAGCGGCTTTGACCGCCATGTTGACAAGCTCTTTGAAATCGCGCCGGGCGGTATCCGGTTCGCTCGAATAAAAGAACATCCCTGCTTCGAGCTGGAAGGTTTCGGCCGTAACGCCTTTGAGTTCCAGCTTGCCGTCGGGAAAGGCCCGATGGATTTTATAGACTTTACCGTGGCTGTATTTTTCGCTTTCCAGTAGTTCAGCCACTTCCCGGGCGGTAAAACCTACGCCGACGTGGTCGCCGAAATCGAAGATGTACAAACCGGCGTATTTTTCCGGCTTTTTTAATTTTGGTAGTTCCATAAGTCGATATTATAACTGTGGACATCATGATTTGCACGTTTTTTGTATCATATAAATGTTAAAAGTAAATAAATTCAAAAACAATTAAAGTTTTAGAAATTTATATAAAAAGCGAATTATTTGTATGGGTGATAACAATGAACAGAACAGAAATAAACTCACTACTAAAAGATGAATACTTACAAATCGAGCAACTTATCTCAAATTTTGACCAGCGAGCAATTACAATAAAAGCATGGAGTGTTACTGCAAGCATGTCTGGTTTGGGGGCCAGTTTCTTATGTCATTCCCATATACTTCTTTTATTAGCAAGCTTGAGCAGTATCATTTTCTGGTCAATTGAAGGATGTTGGAAGCAATTTCAAAGCGGCCATTACAAGCGTGGTCGAGAAATTGAAAAATATTTTGCTGGTGAAAATGATACACCATTACCCCTGCAAATTGCGAAAAGTTTCGTCTCAGAATTCAATAATTTCGGCATAAAGAATTTATGGAAGCACATGCGTCTTCCTCATGTCGCGCTTCCACATATATTAATTGCTGGTGTTGGGATCATTATTTTCATCTTGGCATTGAATGGAACTATTGAAATATAATTTAGCACTTTACTGTTTACCTCGCTTGGCATGATAAAGAGTTTAGTAACATACAAAGTGTTTTTCACGCCGAAAGAGTCTGTATATCTGTGGGGAGTTTGTTGAGAATGAGCTTTTTTAGATCAAGTTTCTTGCTTGCGTTGTCAATATCTATACCGACAAGATTTCCATCGACATCGTAATCAAGTACTATACCCTCCGAGACTTCCTGGCTTTCGGCACTTTGCCTTTCAGCCAGGTCAATATAAAGTGAATCGGTATCAGGGTAATAACTCAACTTCATAATTCAATTATTACCATGAATCTAAAATAATGCACGGTTTTTTTGATGAAAGGTTTTGATAAAGGCGTATATAATTCAGGAACTGATAAATATTCACAAGGAGTATGACATGACTAATGGTGGAGCAGCGGCGGCGGCAGCGGCAATCGCAAATGCAATAAAAGCATCGGGGGCAATTGTAAGTGTGGAATCCACGGATTTTACGACAATCCTCGAAAAAGTGGATAATCCCTTGGTCGTGTGTTCAGAGAGCAAATTTATCTCGAAAAAATATCACTACCTGACCAGCTATAAAGGCATGATATTTTACACGAAATCCGTTACACCCTTAATGTTGCGACCGAGCGCAGAAATAATCCAGGCCAAAAAAATATGGATCCCCTCTTAGTATCTTTCCAGTTTTGTATAATCTATTCTTATTAAGAACCACCTGCTGTTGCTTTACCTTCAATCACTTTGATTAGTGCGAATTTTCTTTTTCCAACCTGGATGCTCATCCCGTCTGTGGGATTTACTTGAGCGTTTGGATCAGTAATTTTATTTCCGTCAATAGTAACGGCAGTCTGAGCACACATACGCTTTGCTTCGCCGCCGGTCTCGACAAGCTTACACGTAAGCAGCAACTGCTTGACAGAGACAGGCTCCGGCGAAAGTACAAATTCGGGCATATCGTCGGGTAGTTGCTTTTGGGCGAAAATCCTGTCGAATTCGGCGGCGGCGGCATCGGCAGTGGCCTTATCGTAAAACTGGGTGACAATTGTTTTGCCTAATAAAACTTTCGCCTCCTTCGGATGAGCTTTGTCCGGATTGACAAGTTCGGCAATTTTCTCACTCGGCAGGTCGGTTAAAAGAGTAAAGTAGTTCTCCATCATATCGTCGGAGATACTCATCACCTTGCCGAACATATCGTTAGGCTGGTCGGTTACGCCGATGTAATTGCCTTTGGATTTACTCATTTTCTCCCGGCCGTCCAGGCCAACGAGTATGGGCATGGTAATAACAATCTGCGGTTTTTGACCGTAGGCTTTCTGGATGTCCCTGCCAACGAGATTATTAAAGGTCTGGTCCGTGCCGCCCAATTCGACATCGCTTTCTATCATAACCGAATCGTAGCCCTGCATCAGAGGATACAGAAACTCGTGGGTGTAAACATCGATATCGGCCTGCAGGCGTTTTTTGAAGGTGTCTCGCTGGAGCATCTGGGCGACCGTTTTTTTCGCAGCTATCTGAATCAGCTCCATCAGGGTCAGTTTTTCCAGCCATTCACCGTTATGTCTGACCTCGAGTTTTTCCCCGGAAGTATCGAGAATTTTGCCGGCCTGCTCGAAGTAAGTCCCGGCATTTTCCTCGATTTGTTCGCCGGAAAGAATCGGCCTCGTGGAATTCTGGCCGGTAGGATCGCCTATCCTGGCGGTATAGTCGCCAATAATAAGGACCGCCTTGTGTCCAAGGTCCTGAAACTGCCGCATCTTTCGCAACACTACCGTATGTCCCAGATGAATATCAGGCGAAGTAGGGTCAAGACCGAGCTTGATTCGCAATTTTCTACCAGATTTAGCCGCCTCGGCGAGTTTTTCCGCCAGCTCGTTTTCAGTGAAGATTTCCACCGTACCCCGCCGGAGTAACTGGATTTGCTCTGCAATTGCCTTTGTCATAGATTTTCTCTGCAATACAAGTAACCGAAAAAGGAAATTATAGACAATTAACAGAAAAAAGCAAGACCGCTCATAAGATATTAACAATATTGGCCTTACAGGACTTCATAAAAAAAATATCTCCTTTTTTTAGTAATAAAGCTCAGTCCAGTATAGTCATGTCCATTTTATGCGAGATTTTTTGTTACCCAGGCCTGAATCGCTGCCTTTAATGGATAGAGAAAAACCTTTGTATGAAATAGAAAGAAAGGAGCAATATCATGTACAGGCCAAAATACCAGCGAAAACTGACGTTGGCTTTTATAGTGCTGGCTTCGGCCTTAATCCTTGTTACCGAGCCTGTTTCAGCACAAAAAGGCAGAAATAACAGAAAATCGAGCAATTCTTCTGCGGCAAAACAACAGGCACCAAAACCAGCTCCCGCCCCCAAAGCACAACAGTCAGCAAGTGCAGGAAGGAGCCAAAGCAGCACTCCTCCAAGCCCTCGAGCAAGCCGGCCTTCAGCCAGTCCAAGAAATTCGAGTCCTGTTATTCGAAATAATTCCCCCAGAGCACCAATTGTCAGCCGGCCCAGCCGAAGTTCCACAAGAATAACATCCAGCCGCCCTACATCTTCTCTGCCAACAATAAATTCGAATGTCCGCAGACAAACGACTGGCAATATAAGCTCCCGTAATTCGACGCGCTCGATTATGGGCAGAACACAGCAATCAACAAGCTCAAATAACCGAATAAATACGCGTATAGGTAGTACAAGAATCCCTTCGACTGTTACTCAGCAGCCGGTTGCAGGCTCAAATAATCGGATAAGCTCAAGTATTAGCTCGCGCATCGGCAATCCGATCGGCACACAGCCACCATCAACATCCACCATCCGGAATCAACCAACTACAAGCTCGACTAACCGGATAAATTCGCGAATGAGCAGCATATTCGGCACAGAAAGGACTTCTCCTCCAACTGTGGCAAGGCAGCCGGCTGCAAACTTAAACAATCGGATTCGCTCAAGTAAAAGCTCGAGTATAGGCAATATAATCGGTACGCAATCAAACTCGATATCCAGGACAAGGAAACTATCGACCACGAATCAGATAAACCGCAACCGTTCGATAATCGACAGTGTAAAAAGTCCAAATAGGACGCCTCCTTCAAGTGTGGCAGAGCAGCCGGCTGGAAGCTTAAGAAATCTTAAAAGCTCAATAGACCGGGCAGATTCGAGTATTGGAAGTGTAATAAGTCCTCGTCGGACGCCTCCTCCAAATGCAACGCGACAGCCGGCTGCAGGCCTTAACAACCGGATCAATTCAAGTAAAAGCCGGAGTATCGGCAACTCAAAAAGTAAACAGACAGAGACGACATCAAGGACGAGGAAACAGATTACAAATCTCAACACCAACAGGGAAACTTCGCGTCTGCGTGACACAATTAATAGCAGGAATTCCACACAAATATCAAGCAAGCC
>Ga0315545_1004022_pt1 | contig 12301 bp, 9 predicted proteins | sample SalMarSW160210MG_FD_203096 | JGI IMG/M metagenome (GOLD analysis project Ga0315545, IMG submission 203096) | Salt marsh sediment microbial communities from the Plum Island Ecosystem LTER, Massachusetts, United States - Salt Marsh Sediment SW1602-10 ... | reverse complement strand
ATCATTTCCCCAGAAAATTCAGGGATATGGTCTTGCTCAACAGCATTGCCACCGAGACTCCCCAGCTAAATGACTTTCAGCGAGAGGCAAATGACTTCACCACCTTACCGATTCCTACCTTTTGCTATGATGAAGCTAAGCGTAAAATCAGCCCCCTCTAATTATTTTACATTTTATTTTTGATAAATCGCCTTTTATATTGATATTATAAATCCGTAGGTACATAAAAGAATGAGAGGATATAGATCTATATCTATCAAAAAAAGGTCCAGATAGTCTTCCCCGTCCTCACTGCAGAATCTCTGTTTATACACCAGAGAAAAAGAGAAAAATAATTCTTTTTTAATACCCGCCCTGCCATAAGATTTCCCCCACAAGAATTTTCAAACCCAAACAAACTCATTATAGTGTAAAATAATTACGGACTCTTAGGACGGCGTTCAGGGTAAAGGAAGCAATATCTCTTTTGTGTCTCCTGAAAATCGCTTAGGACCTAAGTTTATTTTTAATTTTTGTGGATTCGAGTGAGGGGGTTGACAATGGATTTAGATCTTGTATAATATAAACGATAATATAAACGATAATATAAACGATTAACACAATGTTAGGTTTAAAAACAGAATATGAGACGAAAATCGGTAACTATTAAAGAGGTGGCTAAATTAGCGGGGGTTTCTACAACTACTGTTTCGTATGTGATTAATAAGAGTCGCTTTGTAAGTGAGCAAACTCGAGCAAAGGTCCTTAAAGCAATAGAGGAGCTTGATTATCGTCCTAATATAGTTGCCAGAAGTCTAAGAGAGAGGAAAACAGGCACTGTTGGTTTGATTATCTGTGATCTTAGAAACCCCTTTTTTTCAGAAGTATTACAAGGAATTGAAACATATTTAGGTAAAAAAAAGTATAGCCTTATTGTTACCAACACTGATTACGATAATGATAAGGAAAGGGAATCAATTGACATGTTTTATAGTAAACAGGTGGATGGGGTAATTATTGTTCCCGGAGAAAATACCAATAAGCACGTAAAATTCCTTACAGAACGAAACATTCCAGTTGTTTTACTTGATAAAAAAATACAAAACTTAAATGTTGATGTTGTTTTAGTAAATAACATAGAAGGGAGTAAACAACTCACTGAACACTTGATGAGTTTAGGGCATAAAAGAATCGGAATCATAGCCGGACCTCTTAACTCTACTACCGGTAAAGAAAGATTGGAAGGTTATTTAAAAGCACTGAAAGCGCACTCTATACCAGAAGATAATGACTTAATCAAAATCGGGGATTTCAAGAAGCAAAGTGGCTACCTCCTGACTTTAGAGCTTATTTCTCTTGCTGTACCGCCAACAGTTATCTTTGCTTGCAATAATCTTTTGGGACTGGGAGTTATGCAGGCTCTAAAAGAAAAAAAAATTCGCATCCCCGAAGAAATAGGTTTAGCAATCTTTGATGACCTGCCTTGGTTTGGTTATGTTAGTCCTTCTTTAACTGGTGTTGCTCAACCCTCTTTTCAGCTAGGCGAGACGGCAGGGAAGCTTTTATTTGAGCAAATGAGAAAAAGAAGAAAAAGGCCAAAAGAAGTCGTGCTGGATGTTCAATTAAAAATACGACAATCTGCTGGTGAAGCGTTAAGAACTCCTGGATATCATGCATAAGTTTTTAAGACTAAGAAGTAATTTTGTTTTTTTTAATAAAAAGATAAGCGAAACCAAAGGAGGTTAAAAATAAAGGCGGGAAGGGAGGTGAAAAGTACATAGGCTAGTATGGTTTAAAAAAGTTTCCTTTGGAACTTTCGCAAAGTAGAGGAAGGAGAGTAAAAATGTTATTTAAGAAGGGAAAAGTGGTAACATTAGTTTTGTGGTTAATAGCAAGCTTGCTTCTTGTCTCTGGTGTAGCTTTGGCCCAAACGCAGGTTGGAGTGATATTATTAGACTCTGGAGCGATGCATGTTTTAAAAGGCATGGCACCTGAATTCGAGAAGAGATATCCTGATGTAAAGCTCAACATAGAAATCACAGCGTTTGCGGATATTCACACTAAAGAAATGAACGATTTTATCGCTGGTACCGGGCGTTACGATGTTATACAGATGGATAATCCCTGGCTCCCAGAATATGCAGGGGGTGGATTCATTGAAAACTTGGAACCCTGGATTAAAAAAGCAGGATCAAGCTTGCGAAAAGATTACGTCAATAAATGGCCTCCTGGAGTAGAGACAGATCCGACCATTTATCTTGAGTCGATGATTGTGCCAGTGTTGAACTTCTATGGTAATTGGGGTGGTACCTTATATGCGCTTCCTAATATGCCAGGGGTACAGCTACTTTACTATAGAAAAGATCTATTTGAGAACGACACAGAGAAGGCAAACTTCGCGGCAGAGTATGGTTATCCGCTTGAGGTTCCAACAACATGGAAACAATTCCGCGATGTTGCTGAATTTTTCACAAGGGCACCAGGGCTATATGGACTCACCTGGTCAGCGGGAAAAGGTAATATGGCTGTACAAAACTATTATAATGTAGCCTGGTCTTGGGGTGCAGATTGTCTTGCATTTGGCCAAGGCTTTCCTAATCCTGACGACCCCATCCAGAATATGCCTATTTGCAACAGCCCTATAGGGGTTGCAGCTTTAGAATATTTCTGTGATCTAGCGTCAGTTATGCCTCCCGGAGTCGGTGCTTATGAGTGGGGTGAAATCACTTCAGACTTTTGCGACGGAAGAGCAGCGATGATGCTGCAGTGGTCTGACTTTATCAACCAGGTTGAAGACCCTGCTCAGTCAAAGGTAGTAGGCAAGACAGGATATGCCTTACTGCCTGGTAAACCTGATGCTCCAGCAAATAATGTGCCGGGAATAATTCCTGGTCAGGGTTATGCTTCTCTTGGTGGATGGGCTATAGTGATGAACAAAGATTCCAAGAATAAAGAAGCAGCCTGGAAATTTATGGGATGGGCTTCTTGTTTACTTATGAGCAAGAGTGAGATGGCAAATTATCTTCAAGTTGGGGGAACCAATACTGGAAGAAAAGATGCGTACTTCATTCCCACGACTACAGGATATAAGGTAGGTAGGTATCCCATTGAATTGGAAATGTATCGAGAGCATATTCGACGCAGACCAGCAATTGCTGAAGAAACCGAGTATGAAATGATCGTAGGAACAGAAGTCCAAAAAGCGTTTATAGGAGAGAAAACTCCAAAACAGGCTTTAGATGATGCAGCTGAGCAGATGTACCAACTTATGGTAAGAGGAGGATATATTCCCAAGGATCAAAAGCTTGTATGGCCTGCTAAATATGTCAATCCAGATGGGACATTACGCTGAACGCTTAAAGAATTAGGATACGTAGAGAAAAAGAAGATTAATTGCGGACGTTCGCCTGTAGGAGTTACTAGCTCCTACAGGCGACGCTTTTTAAAAAAGTTTTTAAGAAAATGAAAAAAAGAAAAGTATTTTATATCCATAAGTTAACTCCTTATTTTATGATTTTCCCAGCGGTTATTGTTTTAATTTTGATTGCAATATACCCTATGGTATTCTCTTTTTGGGTAAGCTTACATAGATGGTATCTAGGAAGGCCTCATCTCTTCCCTTTCATTGGGTTGGAAAATTACTATACGCTCATTTTTAAGGATTCTGTGTTTCACAGAGCATTTCTAAATACATTAGTATTAGTAGGTGTATGCATCCCCGTAGAATTTGCTTTAGGGACGATGTTAGCTGTACTCCTGAGTCGGGATGATATTAAAGGTAAAAAAATTTTCAGAGCTTGTTTTATTATGCCTATAGTAATAACACCTGTTGTTGCTGGAGTTTTATGGAAATTTCAGTTTCATCCATGCTATGGAATAATAAATTACTTCATAAGTTTAGTTGGAGGGAAGGGAATTGAATGGCTCGCTGACCCGCGATTTGCTCTCCCATCGATAATGATAGTAGATATATGGCAATGGACCCCTTTTATGTTCCTGGTGCTTTCTGCTGGTCTTTTTTCTCTCCCTAAGGAGCCATTTGAAGCTGCAAAAATAGACGGAGCGTCAGAGTGGCAACTGCTTAAACATCTTACCATACCTTTATTAGTACCAATAATTGTGGTCGTCTTACTTATAAGAACAATGGATATAATTAAGGTGTTTGACACCGTTTATGTATTGACACGGGGTGGCCCTGGCGATGCCACAGAGGTTCTAACTCTGTATAATTTTAGAGTTGGCTTAAACTATTTTTACATGGGGAGGGCGGCTGCGATTTCCTGGATAATAGCAATTGTTATTATTCTTCTGGCTAATCTTTTTTTCCGAATTTTAGGAACAGAATTCTATAAGAAAAGGACTTAAAATACAAAGAAAGGGACTTAAAGTGCAAGATATGAGATACATTAACAGGACGATAGCGTATTTTATTTTAATTGCAGCCTCCATAATAGCTATCTTTCCTATTTATTGGTTGCTTTCATCCGCTATTAAATCGGCTAAGGATATTTGGATTACGCCTCCCGCTTTTCTTTTCAAGCTGGATTTCTCTCATTTTATCAAAGTTATTAAAGAGAGAGACCTTTTTAGATATTTTGTTAATAGTTTGATAGTTTCTTGTGGAAGTACCGGTATTTCCCTCTTTCTGGGTTCTCTTACTGCATATGCCCTAACTAGATATTCTATGAAAGGAGGAAAACACATAGCCTTTTGGATAATTAGTTTGCGTATGATGCCGCCCATTGTGGTTATCCTTCCTCTTTATATTCTTTTTACCAAAGTTGGATTAGTTGATACTCGTATAGGATTAATTTTTGCCCATATTACCTTAACTTTACCGTTTGCTGTTTGGATGCTGATGGGATTTTTTAAAGAAATTCCTGTAGCGATAGACGAAGCTGCGTCAATAGACGGATGCACTACCATGGGAATTCTTTTCAGAGTAATCCTCCCTTTAATTAAGGGAGGATTAGCTGCAACAGCAGTATTTTGTATATTGTGGTCCTGGAATGATTTTATATTTGCTTTTGCGTTAACCACTACAGACGCAGCAACACTCCCAGTACTTATCTCTGGATTTTTAGGAGATTATGTATGGGAGTGGTCCTCTTTTTATGCCACTGGTGTTGTAGCGGCGGGTCCAATTATGTTGCTCGCTCTATTTACTCAAAAGTACTTAGCTAGAGCAATGACTTTTGGAGCTGTGAAATAAAATAGTATTATATGAAGGATTTATGGTAAAGACATTTGACTATTTTCAACCAACAGATATCAGATTTGGATGTGGGAGGGCAAAAGAAGTTGGTGATATTGTTGCCCAATTTGGAAAGCGTTGTATTCTAGTAACAGTGCCTGTATTTGATGCAATTAAACCAGCAGTCGAAAAGGTTAAAAAATCACTTTCAGATGCTGGAGTGAGTTTTGTGCATTTTGATGGGGTAATTCCTAATCCGACTACTGATATCGTAACTCTAGGAGCAGAATTGGTAAGATCACATAATGCAGACGTAGTTCTTGGAGTTGGTGGTGGATCCAGTATGGACACAGCAAAAGCTATCGCAGTTGAAGTATCCCATAGGGGAACTTCTTGGGACTATCTCTTCTTTCGAGAGACACAACCAACGGATAAAACATTACCCATCATTACTGTAACAACTACTTCTGGTACAGGTTCCCAGATTACACAGGTAGCTGCAATTACCAATACGAAGGAAAAAAGAAAATCTGCAATCTACAACCCCATTGTCTATCCCAGGGTGAGCATTATTGATCCTGAATTAATGCTAACAGTTCCTGAACATATCACAGCATCAACAGGTTTCGATGTATTTACTCACTCCTTCGAAGCTTATATACATAAGAATACTTCACCTTATATTGAGATATTGGCACTTGAAGCTATTCGGCTGGTAGCTGAACATCTATATACTGCGGTAAAGGATGGTTCAAATATTGAAGCAAGGTCAGCTATGTCCTGGGCAGATACTCTTGCAGGTCTATCTATTGCTAATGCCGGCGTTACTCTTCCCCATGGTATAGCAATGGCAATTGGAGGAAATTGTCCACATATCATGCATGGCGAGGCCCTAGCAGCTGTTTACCCTGAATGCATGCGTTTTACCTATTCTAATGCCATCCAGAAATTTGCTGTATTGGCTCGTGTTTTCAACGGTGATATTATAAGGGCTACCGATGAAACTGCTGCCAAAAGCTCCTGTTCCATAATTGATGATTTTCTAAAAAAAATTGGAATGTATTTTACCCTTGAAGATTTAAAAGTTCCTGAGAATGAAATAGAAGAAATAGCTGATCATGCCATGGAACTTCCAGATTATACTAACAACCCACGCGTAGCAACTCGTGATGAGGTATTTGCCATACTTAAAAAAGCTTTTCGGCGTTAAGCTTAAAAAGCTGTAATCTATCTTTTTCAGTTTTTTCCTTCCTTAGTTTTGTTTTTTCCTTGTATTTTGACAAAAATCCGCATCTAGCATATATTTGAAGTAACTTTATATTAATAAATGGAGGGAGATATGCTACAAGCAGTAATGGTCAAGCCAGGAAAGATTGAATATAGAGAGGTGAAAAAGCCTAAACCAGAAGATGATGAGGTTCTTATAAAGATAAAAAGAATAGGTATATGTGGTTCTGATATTCATGTTTTTCATGGCCTTCATCCTTATACAAGTTATCCTGTTGTGCAGGGGCACGAGGTTTCTGGGGAAATAGCAGAAACTGGCACCCTGGTAAAAAAATTTTTACCAGGAGATAAGGTTACTTTTATGCCTCAGATGACATGTGGTGAATGTTATCCTTGTAAACACGGTATGTATCACATTTGTGACTCATTAAAAGTAATGGGTTTTCAGACTGGAGGGGCTGCTCAGGAATACTTTATTGTACCTGAAAATATGATATAAAACTACCCGAAAGTCTATCACTTGAAGAAGGCGCAATGATTGAGCCTGTATCAGTTGCTGTTCATGCTCTGGGAAGAGCAGGTGATATTTATGGCAAGAAAGTTCTGATATTAGGTGCCGGTACCATAGGCAACCTTGTGGGACAGGTGGCAAAAGGACTTGGCGCTAACGCAGTTATGAGTACCGACTTAAGCGATTTTAGACTGGATATAGCAAAACAGTGTGGAATAGACTTTACTATCAATCCTAAGACAGAAGATTTAGAAAAAGCAGTTCTTAACAATTTTGGTCCTGATCGAGCAGATATGATATTAGAATGTGTTGGAGTTGAGGCTACAATTTCTCAGGCGGTTTCCCTTGCTCGCAAAGGCACTACAATTGTTGTTGTGGGAGTTTTTGGTAAAAAGCCCGTTGTAGATTTAGGCTTAGTGCAGGATCGAGAGCTTAGCATAGTTGGTACCTTAATGTATCAGAAGAGAGACTATATAAAGGCAATTGAGCTTGCGGGATCAGATAAATTAATGCTTAAAAATTTGATAACGAACACCTTTTCATTTTCAGCATATATGGATGCCTACCAGTATATTAAAGAAAAAAAAGACCGTGCTATGAAGATAATGATAACATTGGATTAAAAACTAACCTCAATCTTATTCATTATTAATTGAAAAAATTTGGTAAAGATATTTGTTTCTGGGATGGTTGGGTAAATGCTCAGCATGTTTTGCCTTATAGACCAGAAGAAGAGATCAGGAAGTAAGTGAAAGAGATGCAAGAAAAGAGTATAAATATGGAAGGAGTATATACAATAGTTGGACTAGGCGAGCTCCTATGGGATATGTTTCCCCAGGGAAAATATCTTGGTGGAGCTCCGGCAAATTTTGCCTATCATATCTCAGCATTAGGACATAAAGGGATTATAGCCAGTCGAATTGGAAAAGACACATTAGGAAAGGAGATTATTGATGCCATAGCTACTTTAGATCTTACAAGAGAATATATACAGATTGATTCAAATCATCCTACAGGCACAGTAGATGTAAGAATAGACAGTAATGGACATCCCAAATACACCATCACTAAAAATGTTGCCTGGGACTTTTTTGAGTTCGATGGGAACTGGAAGATGCTTGCAAAGAAGACTGATGCAGTATGCTTTGGCTCTCTTGCTCAACGCTCATCAGAATCCCGTAAGACAATCATTGAATTCTTAAAGTACACTCGGAAAGAGGCTGTGCGGATATTTGACATCAATCTCAGGCAGAATTTCTACTCTCCTGAGATAATTGCCGAATCTTTGAAGCTATCATCAATAGTGAAACTGAATGAGGAAGAATTACCCATACTAATGGATCTACTTGGCTATCAGAATAAGGAATCTGAGGAAGAATTGTGTAGGCTATTAATGGAAAAATATGGGTTAGATCTTGTATCTCTTACTAAAGGTGAAAATGGAAGCCTGCTCGTCAATGAGAGAGAAACGGTCAAACATCCTGGTAGGCGGGTTACAGTTATCGATACTGTAGGTGCTGGGGATGCATTTACAGCTGCTTTGGCCATTCAATATCTAAAAGGTGCCTCGCTGAGAGGAATAAATGAAGCTGCAAATAGACTAGGTTCATGGGTTGCTTCTCAAGCCGGTGCAACTCCACCACCTAACAAATATATCTTAGAGGAACTTGTGTAGCTTTACGATAGGAGGATTTAGGAGGACATTTAACTATTTTTAGCCAACAGATATTAGATTTCCCTCTTTATCAAATTTCATCCCTTCTAAGGTGCCAATGATTTCGATGTCATCTCTACCAGCGAGTTCATCTATTAGAGCTTCTGATATATACACCTCATCAAGCCTTAGGGTATTTTTTATCCTCACCACTCGTGCTCTTTCCGATTGTACCCCCCAGCAGGTACCAAGGGCTGCCTTAATTGTTCCGTAACAAAAAAATCGACAGAATCCCTCAAGTACTTGACAAAAAGTTGTGAGGAATGTATCAAGATTGCAGTTTTAACTACTACTCAAAAAGGAGGTGCGTAAATGGACAAAAGTTTATTCCGGGAGTTAAGGCAGAAATTAGAGAGAATACCGCTGGTAGATACTCATGAGCACTTTATTCTCGAGGAGGAGCGCCTAGGTCTCGCTCTGGATATGTTCTATCTCTTTCCTCATTATGCTTCCTCAGACCTCATCTCATCGGGAATGCCTCATTCTATGCTTGAAAAAATACGCTGTAGTGAATTGCCTTTGGAGGCAAAGTGGAAAAGGTTTCGGCCATACTGGCTCAGGATCAAGAATACAGCTTACTGCAGGGTTCTGAAGATAGTCGCCCAGGACATATTTGGAGTTGAAGACATAAACGAGAAGACCTACCGGGTTCTTTCCGAGAGGATAGCTTCCTCAAATAAAAAGGGCTGGTACAGCGAGATATTGCAAGATAAAGCCAATATAAAATGTTGCTTAGTGAATTTTCTTGGATGGGGTAATATCTATGCTCCTCCATCTCGAATAGAGGATAGTTTGGACAGTATAGATCAAAAACTGGATATGAGGATTCCTTCCTTGGGGCTTGATATGTTAAAGCCGGTAGGAGTCTTCGACGGGCTGGTAAGTATCTGGAATCTCAAGCAGATACGAAGATTGGAAAGGGATTACGATACGAACATACATACCTTGGACGATTTGCTTAAGGTGCTGGATTTATCTTTTGAGGCGAGAGTAAAAGAGGGGATAGTGGGAGTGAAGACCGTTCTGGCCTACAATCGCATTATTCACTATGAGAAGACTACTAAATATCAGGCTGAGAAGATATTCAATCGCATATTTGATCACCTGGGGGAGGGAATCTCCTGGAGAGAAGCTAAACCTCTGCAGGATTTTCTTATGCATCAGGTTATTCGCCGGGCCATAGAAGAAGAACTTCCCATCCAGATTCATACCGGTTTTCAAGAGGGTAGCGGCAATATTATCACTAACAGCAACCCTACGCATTTGGTAAACCTTTTCATCCAGTATCCTCAGGCCACATTTGATGTCTTCCATGCCTCTTATCCTTATACCGGCGAGCTCATCACCCTGGCCAAGAACTTTCCTAATGTTTATATGGATCTGTGCTGGATGCACATAATTTCTCCTTATGCTGCCAGAAGAATCCTCTCTGAATTGATAGAAACTCTTCCCTCCAATAAAATATTCGGATTCGGGGGTGACTATTTAATTGTAGAAGGGGCATATGCCCATGCCAAAATAGCTCGGGACAACATAGCCAAAGTTCTCACAGAAAAGATAGAGGAGAGCTATTTTTCTCTATCAGAGGCAATAGAGTTTGCCCGAAAGATCCTGCGTGATAACCCCTTGGAAGTGTTCAATGTTGGTTCTGCCTGATTCGTGAAGAGGCACTAAACTTTTTGGAAGGTGAAAAAGAATGAAAGCTCTTGCTCCAAATTCGACCTTACTCTGGGTATGGCTAAACTGATGAGAAAGGAAGACGTATGCGTTTTTGAGAAGATAAGGAGGAGGGAAACTGAAAGATTGGTTTAAGAAGCCATGCTGAGAAGTAAAAAAAGAGGTGGCCTTAAAAAGCCAAACTTAAGCGTAGAGAGAAGAAAATTGTTTTTGGAACCTTAAAGGTTAAATATACATTAGATAAGGCAAGAAAGATAAATTCATGAAGCAGAATTTTAACTATTATATGCCAGTTAATATTGTTTTTGGAGAAGGTAAGCTGCAAAAAGTGGGCAGTTTAACCAAAGAAATGGGTAAAAAAGCTTTTCTGGTTACAGGAAGAAAATCCATGAGACAATTAGGTATCACCGATAGAGTAGTGAAACTATTGGAGGATAATCTTGTAAAAGTTATTCTCTATGATAGAATATTTTCTAATCCTACAGTAGAAGTAGTTGACGAAGGGGCAAAACGTGCAGCTAAAGAAGGCTGCGATGTTATTATTGGACTTGGAGGAGGAAGTGCCCTGGATTCAGCTAAAGGAATAGCTGTCGTAGCAGCTCATGGAGGGAGCTTGTGGGATTATATTGGAGAAGGAAAGGTTACAGAAAAAACTCTTCCTATTGTTGCTATTCCTACAACGGCGGGTACGGGAAGCGAGACAACGCCTTATTCTGTTTTTACTAACAAAGAGAATCTAAGAAAAGATGCTATAAACAGTCCCTATACCTTCCCAAAAATAGCGATTATAGATCCTACCTTGATGAAATCTATGTCTCTCCAACTTACAACTGATACAGGTTTTGATGCTCTAGCTCATGCAGTAGAGGCTTATCTCTCCAGCAATGCAAATCCTCTTTCCGATATTCTTGCCATGAAGGCCATTAGCTTCATAAATGGTTCTTTAGTGGAAGCAACTAAAAATGGTGAAAATTTAGGGGCGAGAAGTAACATGGCCTTAGCCAGCACCACGGCAGGAATGGCTATTGGTCAGGCAGGAGTTGTAGCGGGGCACGGGTTTGGTATGAGTATCGGGGGAATTTTAGATACGCCCCACGGCAGAACTGTAGGGATTCTCCTTCCCCATATTATGAGCTATAACCTCCCAGAAGTTCCTGAGAGAATTGCCCAACTCGCCGGTTGTTTTAATTTGCCTACTACTGGAAATATAATGGAGGATGCCCGGAAGGTAATTGAGACTGTCAAAAGGATCGTGAAACAAGTGAATTTCCCCACTCGATTAAAAGATATAGGAGTTGATGAAAAGGACATACCAAGAATAGTGGAGGACTGCATAGATCGATCTGATATGGCAAATAATCCTAGAAAATTTGGTAGTAAGGAAGCCCGAAAGTTTCTGGAGTCGATTGCATAACTCTCAACGGGCATAATCCACTTTTTCTCTGAAGTAGCAGGGATCTTGTCTATAAGTTGTCAAGACTCGTGAATTTTAGTCTCTTGAGATCGATCTTCTCTTCGTGGTTTTAGACAACACAAGAAAGCTATCCGAACCTCCGTTCCCTCATCTTTGGGTGAGTTTCGAGGATTCTGTTTCCCCCGTATAGATTGTCTCTCCCGAGGTACCTTCTACCGATTAGCCACTCCTCGTTCTGCTCATCGATAAGATCTTTCCATGTTTTTCCCTTATCTTGGAGGAATGATGGCCTTTTTGTCAAGGCCATCCGATTTTGCAGAAACTGTAGGGCATAATCTTTCCAGAAACTAGTATCACATATCTTTGACATCCCCTGCCAAACACATATAATTATCATGCAAGAGCTACAGGGAAAGTAAAGGTGTAGTTGAAACGAAGGAGGAGGATTGATGAAAGACAGGATGAGAGCCATTGTATTCCAGGGCAAGCATAAGTTTAGATTGAAAGATGTACCTGTTCCTCAACCAGGAGAAAAGGAGGTTTTGATAAAGGTGGATACCTGTGGCGTCTGTGGAACCGGGTAAA
>Ga0315545_1004017_pt1 | contig 12311 bp, 10 predicted proteins | sample SalMarSW160210MG_FD_203096 | JGI IMG/M metagenome (GOLD analysis project Ga0315545, IMG submission 203096) | Salt marsh sediment microbial communities from the Plum Island Ecosystem LTER, Massachusetts, United States - Salt Marsh Sediment SW1602-10 ... | reverse complement strand
CAAGGCGAGGCTACCGCGGTGGATGCCTAAGTGGAAGCCCTGCAAACGACGGGACTTTATAAAAAAGCTGAAGAGGCTCGGTTTTGCCTCCCCCGAACCGGGTGGTAGGCATTTCTATATGCGCTACGGAAGCTATACCTTCACAGTACCAAGCAATCAGGAATACTCTGTACCGCAGCTCAAGACACTCTTGAAAGAAATCGAACAGGGAATAAAGAGGGAAATCCCTTTAGGCGAGTGGGATCATCTCTGAAATCAATTTTATAAAGATATCATTGAGCAACGCAATAATTCTCAATCTTTAATTCTCAATGCTGTCTTCGAACGATTGTTTGCCCCCCCTTCCAGCTTTGACCTTCTGACGCGCCCTCCAGCCCGCGCAGTAAAGATGCGGCAAGCAAAGACCTGACCCTCAACACAGCAAGAGTCAACGGCAGACCTGACCCCTTTACTGGTATGACAAAAACGAAGAGTTGAAAGTAGAGTTACAAATAACCTAAATAGTAAACAACGTCCCCCATTACAACAGGCTTTTTTGCCTCCACATGCAGCGCACCGAAAACCCTCAGGCCAGCGAACTTTGATCAAATAAGCACGACAAGCCTCTTCCGAGGAGAACCGCTCATCAAACTCCAGGGCCGTTTTGGGAAAATCATCAATGCTCATAACCTCATACTACATCTAGTGGCTACTGGAGTAAAGTGGATACCCCCAATAGTTCTATTTGTTTTATATCTTGGTCTCATATCAACCTGTTTCTTCACTTCAATTATTTCAGTAGGGCAACGAACCAAACAAACCAATCAAAACAGTTCAACCAATACAACCAATAAAACAAATAGTACTACGTTACCTCGAGGCTTATATCCACCGACCTAGCCGAGTGTGTGATGGCGCCAACGGAAATGAGGTCCACTCCTGTTTTGGCAATCTCCCTGATCGATTCCAGGTTCACGCCACCGGAGGCCTCCAAAATCACCCTGCCTCCGGCAACGGACACCGCCCTGCTCATCTCCTCAGGGGACATATTATCCAGCAGGACTGCATCTGCCCCCACATTGATGGCCTCTTCGAGGCCCTTGATATCGGCCACCTCAACCTCGATGCGCACGGTATGGGGCACACGTGACTTGAGCCTCTCCACAGCCCTCGATATGGAGCCTGCCGCCGCGATGTGGTTATCCTTGATGAGGATACCGTCGAAGAGCCCAAACCGATGATTGGATCCCCCGCCTACCCTCACCGCGTATTTTTCCAGGATCCGTAATCCTGGCGTGGTCTTCCGGGTATCCACCACGCGCACCGTGGCGGGATAGGTTTTCTCCACATATCTCCGGGTAAGGGTTGCAATGCCCGAGAGATGCTGGAGGAAATTGAGGGCCGTCCTCTCCCCGATCAGTATCCCCTTCAATGGGCCTTTGAGCCGAGCGATCCAGGCGCCATCTCGCACCACATCACCATCATGGTACTGCGATTCAACCGTTATCCCCGGATCGAGAATGGAAAAGACACGGGAGAAGACCTCTATTCCCGCGAGGATGAGCTCTTCCTTCGCCAGCAAACGTGCCTCACCCCTTAGCTCAGGATCGACGACGGCCGAGGTGGTGATATCACCCGGCCCAATATCCTCAGCCAGTGCGTTCTCGATTATCCTGTCAACGAGCTTTAAGTTGACGGAATTCAACCTAGTTCCTCAATGAAAGTAAGGTTTTGGTGTAATTTCTCTAACTTGACGGCCATGAGCTCAGATTTTTCCCTCACCTCTTCTACCACCTGCGGGGGGGCCTGATTCAAGAAATCCCTATTCGCCAATTTCTTCTGGGATCGATCAATTTCCATCTCTGCCTTCTTGATTTCCTTGTATATCCTGGATCGCTCCTTCTCGTAATCCATCAATCCCTTGAGAAGGACGTGGACTTGGATATCACCAGATACATAGGTGGCAGACCCCTCGGGCTTTTCACCTCTAACGGCAATCTCAATGGACTCTGTCTTTGCGAGGGTGCTGATATAGTCTTGATTCTCCTTGAGTATCTCCCCCTCGCGCTCTCCGCTCACATCGATGACCGCCCTCACGTATCTCTTTGGAGGAATGTTCATCTCCCCTCTCACATTCCTGATGCCGGTGATAACCTCTTTCACGAGCTCCATTGCCTCGATAGAGTGCTCATCGTCGATGTACTCATCCGCATGGGGAAAGGGCGCCACCATGACGCTTCCCTCGGTATGGGGAAGTCTCTGCCAGATCTCCTCTGTGATAAAGGGCAGGAACGGATGGAGCAGCCTCACGACACCGCTCAGGAGGATCTGAATCACGGATTGGGCCACCTGCCTTCTCCTCTGATCCTCGCTGTAGAGCTGGAGCTTTGCCATCTCAAGGTGCCAGTCACAGAATTCGTGCCATACGAATTGATAGCAGGCACTGGCGGCTTCGTTGAATCTATACTCATCCATATAGGCATCCACCTGCTCAGAGACCCGCGCGAGCCTCGTCATAATCCAACGGTCAGCCAGGGTTAGCCCGGCCTTGTCTATCAGGGGGGGTTCGCCATCCTCGAGGTTCATCAGGACAAACCGCGCGGCATTCCAGATCTTGTTGATGAAGTTCCTGTACCCGGCAATCCTCTCCTCTGAAAGTCTTATGTCCCTTCCCTGTATCGCCAGCACTGCGAGGGTAAATCGAAAGGCATCCGTGCCGAACTTGTCCAGGACCTCAAGGGGGTCAATGATGTTTCCCTTGCTCTTGCTCATCTTTTGACCCTGCTCATCCTTGACCAGGGCGTGGATGTAAACATCACGGAAGGGTACCTCCCCCATGAAGTGAATCCCCATCATCATCATCCTCGCCACCCAGAAAAAGAGGATATCAAATCCGGTGACGAGCACCGAGGTAGGATAAAAGGCCTCCAGTTCCTCGGTGGAATCCGGCCATCCCAAGGTGGAAAACGGCCACAGGGCAGAGCTGAACCAGGTATCGAGTACGTCCGTTTCCTGCTCAAGGCCTGAACCCTTGCAGGAAGGGCATGTCTCGGGCTCCTCCTTTGCCACGATCACCTCGCCGCATTCCCTGCAATACCAGGCCGGGATACGGTGTCCCCACCATATCTGTCTCGAGACGCACCAATCCCTGATATTGTTCATCCACTCAAAATACACGGCCTCCCAATTAGAGGGCACGATTCTTGTGCTGCCCTCCCTTACCGCTGCGATAGCCTTTTCGGCGAGTGGGCCTACCCGGACAAACCACTGCTTGGACAGCAATGGCTCGATCATGGTTTTGCATCGGTAGCAATGCCCCACCGCATTTCGATAGGGCTCTACCTTTTCAAGCAAACCGGCCTCCCGCAAGTCATGGAGGATCTTTTCCCGGCACTCAAACCGATCCATTCCCTGATAGGGACCGGCAAGCTCGTTCATATTCCCGTCATCATCGATGACCCGTATGCTTTCGAGACCATGGGTATTACCGATCTCGAAATCATTGATGTCATGGGCAGGGGTTATCTTTAGAGCACCGGTGCCGAACTCCGTATCCACATACTTGTCATAAATCACGGGGATAGACTTATTCAGGATGGGCAGAAGCACAGTGAGCCCCGCGAGACCTCTATAGCGCTCATCCTGGGGGTTCACGGCCACTGCGGTATCCCCCAACAGAGTCTCCGGCCTGGTGGTAGCCACAGTCAAAAAGCCCTGCCGTCCCTCAAAGGGGTAGCGGATATAGTAGAGAGAGCTTTCCATCTCCTCATGCTCCACCTCCAGGTCTGCGAGGGCCGTGTGGCACCTGGGACACCAGTTTATGATGTAATCTCCCCTGTAGATCAGACCCTCCCCGTAGAGGCGAACGAACACCTCCCTCACGGCCCTTGAGAGGCCTTCATCCATGGTGAACCTCTCCCGGCTCCAGTCACATGAACTTCCCAGCCTCTTGAGCTGGTTGATGATCATATGACCGTATTTCTCTCGCCATTCCCATACCAGCTCGATAAATCGGTCCCTACCAATCTGGTGACGGTTGGTTCCCCTCTTTGCCAGATCTTTCTCCACTACGTTTTGCGTGGCGATACCCGCGTGGTCGGTGCCCGGCTGCCACAGTACGTTATGGCCCTTCATTCGCTTGTACCTGCACAATATGTCCTGAAGGGTATTATTGAGGGCGTGACCCATATGGAGGCTCCCCGTGATGTTCGGTGGGGGAATGACTATCGAGAAGGCAGGCTTATCCGATTTGGTGCTGGCCTTGAATAACTCGTTCCCCTCCCAATACTCGTACCATTTCGACTCAACCTCACCCGGTTCATATGCCGTGCCTAGGCCTTTACCTTCCATTGCGTGATGCTCCTTCTCTGTTTTTCAAACGACAACTGGAACAAAAGAGGCGGAAATAGTGATAAACAAATGGGCACAACGACATGCCATGATATTCCTGCCCCCTGTCTCTGTGCCCATTTACTTTAGAAAGATTTATTATTGTTTCTCGGCTTCTATGCTCTTCTTCAATAAATCTATCTCCTCCCTGATAATCCTCTCTGCCACCTCTGGTAGTACCTCCCTCGCCACTCGTTCGAGCACCTCTCGTACAGTCTGCGTGAGCACTGCCTCGATCTTTTCCTCTGAGATTACGGGAACCTCCTGTGGAGCCTCCTCCCTGATGGGCTCCTCCTTCAGCGCTGCCTCTTCAGCAAGGGGCGCTTCAGGCGCAGGTTCTTCGGCGATTTCCTCTGCCACTGGGGCCTCGAGCTCCACAGCGCCCTCCAATGCGGGTTCCTCGAAGAGCTCCTCCTCCATTTCCTTGAATTCCTCGCCTATCTTGATCTCTTCCTCAAGATCCAGTAGGGATTCTTCCTCTGCTTCCTCAACCCCAAAAGGCTCTGCCGTTTTTTGCTCACCTTCAGCCACCAACTCCTCGAGCCCTTCATCCAGCTTGATCTCCTCATCCAAATCGAGTGTGGGCTCCTGCTCTGGTTCCGCAGCCTCGGTCTCACCCTCTGAGACCATCTCCTCTAACCCCTCGATCTTTTCTAGCCCAACATCGAGGTCTATCTCCTCCTCAAGATCGAGAGCGGGTTCTGCCTCCTCCCCGGGCATTTGCTCTATCTTTTCCATAAGAACGGTTTCCTCGCCATCCTCATCCTCAGCTGGCACGCCCATGCCGCCCTCGTCCTTATCAAGCTCTTCTAGGAGCTCTTCCAGACCCTCTATCTTCTCCTCGTTAGATTCCGGTGTAAGGCCCTCCTCCTCAACGACATCAACGAGATCGATGAGCTCCTCTTCCGCGCCCAGTATATCCTCATCGAAGTCGAAATCAAGCAGGTCCTCGTCCTCGCTCTCAGTACGGCCTTTTTTGGTGTCATCCTCCTTGGCCATGACCATCCCCCTCTTAATTGTTTTGCTGCCAACCTTAAAATATTGATATCACATTACGTTAAACAGTGTCAAGGCATTTGAACGGCACTGAAGCATAAACACCCCTGAGAGGTGCCACGCCGGCCTGAGGCGGACCATTCCTCAACTCCTATCACGTTCAACTGGAATAGGTAGAGAAACGGCTTAGTACTCATCCCCGAAGCTTCTTTCACAGAGTGCTGCCCCTGTCTGCGCCGGGTTGGAGCGAAGCAATTTGTCTTATAGCAACGAAATTAGCACATCGTGGAGTTTATCCTGAGCATAGCCGAAGGACTCCTCGCAATAACGGCAAATGGCAGTAGAAGGGAATTATCCGAATTTTTTGAGAAGTTACCTTTCCGAGCGGTTACATCGTCACACCAAAAGATCAACCCCTTTATGGTACTATTCGCGCTGGGGATGTGGTAACAGGAAAAATGGAGAGGTGATATAGTATTTGAAAAGATCTGCGGTAAGTCGGCGAAAAAGCATGACATGTGACAGACCCTTAGGGTATTTTCTCACGAGCCTCTCCTATGAGGGCTATCGTTATTTCCGAAAAGAGCTTATCGAAGTAAATATGAGGGCACATGAAAGCGAAGCTGAATCATCTAGGAATAGCCGTACACGATGTCCTTGAAGCCGCCCGGTTGTTGCGCCTCTTGGGGCTCAAACAGCTGACAAAGCCTGAGCCGGACCCTATCCAGAAAGTGTCGGCCTGCTTCCTGGCTGGAGAAGATGAGCAAGACGTACACATCGAGCTCTTAGAACCAACGGATGACACCTCCCCCATCGCCAAGTTCCTTCAAAAGAGAGGCGGAGGCCTGCACCACCTGTGTTTTGAGGTGGACGATATCGAGGAAATGACCGAGAGCTTAAAGCAAAAGGGATTTCAGGTGGTCTCCCCGCCTATAGAATGCGTGGGCTATGACAGAAGCTTTAATCTGAAAGGAAGCCAGGCAACAAAAATCTCCTTCCTGCTCCTTCCAAACAAACTTCTCATCGAACTCCTCCGGAAGGGAGCCTGAATGTGCATTATACAATTCTTCAATTCAGTCTGATAGCATAAGGTTACACCAAACGGCTAACAACAGCATGTGCTTCTTCAGGTTGTTTCTCACCGTTTCTGTCGTTCATCTCTCAGTGTGGAGCGAGAGTGGCGCGATCCATGTGAACCCTCGAAAACATGACAAGACGTTTCTGTATTCCGTAAGGTAGCTACAGGAGAGAAGTATGGCATTATCTCTGAGTGAAAGGCCGAGCATAAGCCGGTGGCATTGCCCACAACTTTAATAACCTTCTCATGGGGATCATGGGAAACACCTCTCTATTGCTCCTGGAGACCGAGCCCGGGAGCCCTCACTATGAAAAACTTAAAAAGATAGAGAAGCTCTATGCGGTCAAGGCAGACAAAGGCCAGATCGAGCAGGTCCTGTGGAACCTCTACGTGAACGCTGCCGATGCCATGCCCACCGGAGGCGGGCTCTTTCTGAGAACTCGGAATGTGACCGATAAGGAAATCACGGGGAAGCCTTACGATGTGAAGCCTGGGGACTACGTGCTCGTGACGGTACGAGACACGGGCGTCGGCATGGATAAAAAGACCATGGATCGCATCTTTGAACCGTTCTTTACCACCAAGGGCTTAAGCAAGGGCACCGGTCTCGGGCTCTCCTCAGTCTACGGTATGGTAAAGGCCCACGGTGGCTACACCAATGTGAAATCCCAAAGGGGAAAGGGAACGAGCTTCTCTGTCTACCTCCCGGCATCGCAAGAAGAGATAAAAGAGGAGCAAGTGATCAAAGGAGAAATGAGGGGGTACAGAGACGATCCTGTTAGTCGATGATGAAGAACAGATTCTCGAGGTAAGCAAGGAGCTGCTCGAGGCTCTGGGCTACACAGTGCACACGGCTCATAACGGCAAGAAAGCTATTACGCTCTATAGAGAGCACAAGGACACTATTGATTTGATTATACTCGATATGATCATGCCGGATATGGGCGGAGCAGAGACCTACGATACGCTGAAGGAAATCAACCCCAACGTCAGGGCGCTCCTCTCAAGCGGATACAGCATAGATAGTCAGGCCTCTGCGATAGGAGAGAGAGGCTGTGATGGGTTTATTCAGAAACCCTTCGATGTGGAGGACCTGTCACGGAATGTAAGGGATATTTTAGACAAAACTAAACGATACGCAAACCTTCACGATACACCGTGGTGGCTGCCGATGTGACAAGATCATGAGAGACTGTTCGGCACTCATGCTCTTTCATAGCCCTGGGCGAGGCAGACCGTAGTATTGCGGCCTTTCATGCCATTTGGATGGCTGATGCCTCGGGTATCAAGACCTGCTTCAGCGACCTGATTCCACCGGTGTTCAATCCTGTTCCTGGGATTAGGCTTACTTTTTTTGTTAATGTATCCCCAATTCGTCACCATGCCTCTTGACATATGAGATTCTCTTACCGTATGGTTACGGCCAATTTTCAAACCGCACGCATTCAACGAGGAGTTCAGCGAGTTTCTGGGGTAGAGCATCGATACCAAGCCGAGCCGTTTCTCTCTTCATGATTGATATGGACTACGGAAAAATCTTCATTGTAGGGGATATCCATGGGTGTCTGGAGATGCTCAACAGGCTTATGGATATCATTCCCTGGCACCCTGAAAAAGACAGGCTGATTTTCATAGGTGACTATATCGATAGGGGGGAGGACCCCAAAGGGGTGGTGGATTATATCCTAGCCTTAAAGGACTGTTCTCCCAACGTTGACTGCCTTATCGGAAACCACGAGGCGCTGTTCCTCGATTACCTGAACGGCACTAACGAGGCAGCCTATATCCGCAATGGTGGCTGGAACACGTTGAGAAGCTATGAGATCGAGAAGGGGACAGAGGAAGAGTCCCTCCTTCCCTCGGAGCACATGGCCTTTTTCCAGTCCCTTACTCCCTACCTCGAGCTTGCTGACTACTATGTCGTTCACGCCGGGTTTAGGCCATACGTGGCAATAGAACAGCAATCACTCCAGGACATGGTCTGGATCAGAGATCCCTTTCTCCTATCCCAGTACGATTTCGGCAAAAAAGTCATATTCGGTCACACGCCTTGCCTTGAACCCCTGGTGATGGAAAACAAGATCGGCATTGATACCGGCGCGGTGATGGGTCACAAGCTCACCTGCCTTGAACTTCCTGAGGTGAAATTTCATTCTGTAAAGGCGTAACCATCTCAAATGAGATCTTAAATGCCGAATTCAAATCCTTACCTGTGATCAGCCAATTTTGTGTTTCTGTGATTGATCCTCTTGCTATGCTCAGGAAATGTTCATAGCCAGCCCTGGTTTTTCTGCCAAACCCCTCAGAAATATTTGCGCTGATAGACCCTGCCGAAGTAATAGGTGAAAAGAAATTGAATAACAATGTGCTGTGAAATTTGTTATCTTGCATGTTTCAAATACCCGCTCGTGCGCAATTCTCCATTGACCATGAATTTTCGATTGTCTATAGTCCCGTCCTGATAATCGAGGTCCGGAATGGATGAGCTTGAGATAGAGCGGGGATATGCGGGTTTTCACCGGGGGCTGAACCGGGTCCTCCGGAAGCGGGACGTGAAGGCCTTCAAGGTCCACATAGCCCGTCACCCGATGCAGGCTGGGAGGCTTTCCCACTGCCTGGGACTCGGCGACGAGCTGGCTGAGATAGAGATGTACAAGGCCATTTTGATCCGCCCCGGCCTCAGCGACCTGCATCACGAGGCCGCCGAATGGCTCACGCGCAAGGGCATCGAGCCGCCCAAGCCAAGGCTAAAAAGGAAAGGAGGAAGGCGCAGAATGTGAGGATTGTTATTGGAATGGCGAGAGGCTCATAGGGAAACGATTGCCGGGAACAATTCGCTCTTTTGATTGGATTTACGTATTCCTATGCCTCCGCCCTACTTGGTCCATACCTTGCCGAAGGAGTACAGCAGGGATTTCAACTTCTCTTCTGCCCGCTTACGTTCCGTGATATCCCTCACGATACCCCGAAATCCCACTCCCTGACCCTTTGAATCCTTGATCAAGGAAACCGAGGCCTCGACATACCTCTTGGAGCCGTTGGTCCGTATGATCTCCCAATCGAATTCCTTGGCCGGCTCTCCCGATTTGTAGACCTTGTTAAAGACCTGGTACATCTTCTTTGCGGTTTCCGGGCTGGTATATTCCCGGTTGTTCATGCCGGTCAATTTCTCCCGTGGAAGCCCGGCTATCGTGCATAACGCGTTATTGAAAAAGGTGAGATTCCCGGTAACGTCGACCTCATAGTATCCATCCTCAATGCTATCGAGTAGATTCCGGTATTTCTCCTCACCCCTCTTGAGCACGGTATATGCCTTCTTGAGCTCATTGAGCTCCCGAGTGAGCTGCTGATTTGCCGAGGTGATCTCGGCGGCTCTCTCATCGAGGTGGTGCTGTAAATCGTTCTTCGCCTGTTGCAGGGCCTCTTCTGCCTTTCTGCGCTCCTCCATTTCCTCCCTCAACTGCTTGGTGGCCCCTATCAGTTCCTCGGTCAATTCCGCTACCTTTTGTTCCAATTCAGTATGGCTTTGTCTGCATGAGGCAATCTCAGTGCATGCCTCTTGAAGATTCACATCCTGCTTCCTCAATATGATATAAGCGACAACGGTAGCGAGAAGGGAGGCCCCCACGATCGTAGCAAGATGCGAACCCCAGGTGGCTGCCGGGTACATGACCTGAAATACCCACTCAAGCATGCCCATGCCGATGAGCATCACGACCGCAACGCTTGCCAAGCCCGCCCCAATGGTGCTCCCTGGCTTGCCTTTCTGGAGCTCTATTACCTCCTGATCCGCGGGCCTGTCCGCATTGGTTTTCGTTTCATCCATACGTAGATCCTCCTGCTGCGCTTATAATGCCTCCCGAGAAAGACGTTACCAAAGGAGATCCATGAAGCAGCATATCTTTCATTAACGATAAAAAGGCGTGATAAGTCAAGGGAAAAGCCCTCTCCCGGAGATTCAGCGGTGCTGCACAGGGGAGTGAGAGGTTGAGAGGGAGGGGAAGGCGAGGTCTCCCTAATTTCTGAATGACTCCTTCCTCGCCAGGAACACCAGCAACGAGATAGTCAGTATGAGAAGGGCAATAACGGCTGACTGAAACCAGAACACGTACACGAATCCGTAATGTTTGATCAGATACTTGGCAGTAATAACCGACAAGGAACCTACACCAAAGGTCGAGATAAACTTGAACCCGTAGCTCGTTGCCCGAAGCTTCTCCGGTGTAAGCCGGGCCACCAGGCTATTCTCGATGGGCTGCATGCCCCACGCAAAGAACATGTGTGCCATGGTAAATGCAAACAGGGGTATGTTGGTGAACTGCGTCATGAGCACCATAAAGGGCAGCGACATCGCGTGGAATGTAATGTAGCCGACCCTCAGGTCGATCCTATCAGCCAGCCGACCCCCAGCCAATTGGCCGAATATCCCGAAGAAATACACAAAGGAGGTGAGCATGGTAGCGGCCAGGGTCTTGGTGCCGGTAAGCCTTATAAAGGAGAGGCTGTCGATAATCCTGTTGAAGAAGGGTACCACCTGTTCAAAGTAGGCGGGTAGCACCACTGCGGTGCCCTGGCTGCTGAATCCCGCCATCATCATGCACACACAGAGAATTGCAAAATACAGTATATACCGCTTTGTCCCTTGTCCCTGTTCCACGGCGGCCGTTTGTACCGGTGTCTCGTCGATATCCACGAAGAACATCAGCAATCCGGATATGAGCACAACGGCGCCGGTGATGAGATAGATCGCCTGCCATCCAAACCGATAGGTCACGATCCCCGTGACAAGGGGGGCCAGCCCAAGGCCAAAGTTCCCGTAAACCCCGTTTAATCCGAGGGCGTATCCCCTCCGCTTGCATCCCTTGCTGATGAGCCCCATCCCAGCTGGATGATAAATCGATGCGAACAACCCGATAAGCGCCAGATTGATCATCAAGGAGTTCGTCTGTTTTGAGATTCCGGCCATCAACGAGAAGGCTCCTAACCCGAGCAGGTACAGCGTGAGCATTCGCTTTCCATTCCACAAATCCGTCGCAATACCCATGGGCAGCGCTCCCACGCCAAACAGCAGATACATGAGAAATCCGAGGGAAAGCACATCCGGAATTGACATCTGAAAATACTTGGTGAGCGGCATGACCAGGGAGGGAAAGATGAGCATATAGAAATGCGATAAAAAATGACAGTAACATGTGAGCACGATTATCTTTCTCTCATTGAAATCCATCGAGCGCTTCACCTCACCGGCATGGTCCTTCATAACGAATCCTTTCCCTCAATCACGTTGCATAAAGCCGCACTTACGAGACGGACAAGACACTATACCTGAGCGCGGTGTGCTGTTCAAGGATGAAAGAGAAGCGCAAAAGAGATACGATTGCATCAATGTCGAAGCATGATTAGTTTCACCGGCTGGCGAAAGATACAATCCTCGAATTGGGTCATCGCACCCTTCAGGGTATGGGTGAGCAAAAAACCTTTCCGGGCACCCGCTCAAGGTTGCCTGGGCTTCATGGCGCCAGCGGTGCAGTAAAGCAGATCCTCCGGTGGCACAAGACCGGAATTAGATAGGCTCCTTGAGCTTGGGTAATCGGTAGGATAATTACCAGCCACCGGTTCCACCGGTGGCTGGTAATGTAATGCTTTAATTTATATTGAACATATATCGCAATAGTATGCTTTTACCATTCAAAGAATTATTTTGGTCCCAACAGAGTTTAGAATAGCCATATTTGGGAAGGCTCTTTTGAATTCGCTAACGGCTTCCCACCCTGTGCAGTGGCAAGGTACAATTGCTTTTGGCGAGAATCGTTTCATATATTCCACTGTTTGAGGGATTATTGCTTCGAAATAGGGTCCATTAAGATGA
>Ga0315545_1004014_pt1 | contig 12313 bp, 6 predicted proteins | sample SalMarSW160210MG_FD_203096 | JGI IMG/M metagenome (GOLD analysis project Ga0315545, IMG submission 203096) | Salt marsh sediment microbial communities from the Plum Island Ecosystem LTER, Massachusetts, United States - Salt Marsh Sediment SW1602-10 ... | reverse complement strand
GGCATTCCCTTCGTTAAGGTGTGGTGTTTCTTTCATGGAGGGGTTTGTCTTCTTTTTTCCTCGCAATCTTCACTGCGAGGGGGATCTATTAGGAATAAGAAAGGAACCTATGAATATGAATGAAGAATTGAAGATGATGATAGAACGTATCAGGGAGAAAAAGGCCATCGCATCACTTGGTGGTGGTCTCAAGAATATTGAAAGACAACATAAAGCGGGTCGATTGACAGCTCGTGAGAGGATAGCTCACCTTTTAGACCCTTCGACATTCCAAGAGATGAATATGCTCGCCGCACTTCCGGAAGATTGCAAAAAGGATCTTTATGGGGATGGGGTTGTGGTAGGCCATGGAACAATAGATGGGAGAAGGGTTTGTATATATGCTCAAGACTATACCGTAAAGGCTGGGACGACAGGGCCTATCCATAGAAGCAAGATAACGGGCATCATTGAGATGGCTATGAAAACCGGCACACCTTTAATTGGCCTTTGGGATTCGGCCGGAGGGAGGCTGGATGCAGAGAATAGGCCCTTGCCGCTATGCCGCTCCTCCATATTTTACCGCTGCACTCAAGCCTCGGGGATCGTGCCTCAGATTTCAGCCATGTTGGGCCCTGGAGCCGGCAACGCGGGCTATGCCATGGCCTTAACCGATTTTGTGTTTATGGTAGATAAAAGAAGTTACACCTTTGCCACAGGACCCGTTGCCGTGAAAGAGGTTTTAGGGGAAGATATCACCATGGAGGAGCTGGGTGGGGCTAAGGTTCATAGCCAGCTTTCTGGTTTGGCGGATATGCGTGTTGAAACAGAGGATGAATGTTTCACAGGGATTCGGGCCTTGCTCAGCTATCTTCCATCGAATCATAGAGAAAAGGCTCCAAGAATCATTACGGAGACCATATCAGAGCAACTGGATGAAGAGATTTGTGATAGTATCCCCACTGATCCACGGAAGAGTTATGACATGAGGCGGATTATCACACGTATTCTGGATAACGGGATTTTTTTTGAGATAAAAAAGGAGTTCGCCCGGAACATCATAACTGGATTTGGCCGTCTGAATGGTTATTCAGTAGGCATTATTGCAAATCAACCTCTTTTTATGGCCGGCTCTCTAACCATCGACTCCTCTGATAAAGAGGCCAGATTCATCAGGTTCTGTGATGCATTTAATATCCCCTTGATCTTTTTAGTGGACACTACCGGCTTTCTTCCCGGTTCCCACCAGGAACATGGCGGCATCCTACGGCATGGTGCTAAGGTTCTCTATGCTATCTCGGAATCCGTTGTGCCCAAGCTTGCCGTTTTAATACGCAAGGCATATGGCGGCGCGAAGCCTGCTATGGGAATAGACAAGGATATTGGTATTGACTGCATATATGCGTGGCCAACAGGGGAGTCGGCTATTATGGGTGCCGAGGCTGTTGCTGAGGTTATCTATGGGAAAGAGATTGCCGAGGCCGATGATCCAGAAGCTTTGAGAGAGCAAAAGATAAGGGAGCTGAAGGAAGCGGCTGAGCCATACCCAATGGTCTACGGGGGGCTTCTCGATGATATTATTGAACCAGGGGAGACACGATGCCGACTAAGCGTTACGTTGGAATCCTTGATTGAAAAAGAAGAGATACAGTATCCAAAAAGACATGGAAATATTCCCCTTTAACCTCTGGGCAATGAAAGCTAGATGATCTTCTGCTCCCTGAGGGCATCGATCTCCCCTTGAGAGTATCCCAAGAGTTCTGAGAGGATCTGATCGGTATGTTGGCCGAGAAGGGGAGGAGGTAGCCTAACAGAGCCGGGGGTTTCCGAGTATTTTACCGGCACACCCACCAACTTGACCTTCTGAGCCGTCGGGTGGTCGAGCTCCACCACCATGTTTCGAGCTTGTATTTGAGGATGACTGAATACCCTGTCCATGGTGTTCACCCTGCCGCAAGGAATGCCCACGCCTCGAAATCGAGAAATCCATTCATCGGAATCACCGGCAGCGATCTTCTCCTCGAGCAGGGGAACGAGTTGATCCCTGTTTATCACGCGCTTTTTGTTCTCATCAAAGCGGGGGTCGTGCATGAGCTCTGGGATTTCCATTACCCCACAGAATTTCTCCCACATTTTCTCGCTTGTCACCGCAACCATGATGTATTCCTTGTCCTTGGTCCTGAAGCCCTGGTAAGGTACTATGCTTGCATGGGACAAGCCCCAGCGTCGAGGAACATTGCCTGAGACGAGGTAGCTTTGGGAGAGGTTGAAGAGCGTGGCCGCCTGAGATTCAAAGAGTGAAAGATCGAGCTTTTGCCCCTTTCCCGTCTTCTCCCTGTGATACAGGGCATTCGCGATTGCACCCTGGGCAAATAAGGCAGTGAGGATATCGGTGATAGCCACGCCCACCTTGGAGGGTGGCCTGTCCGGCTCCCCGGTGATACCTATGAGCCCGGCCTCGGCGGCTACAACGACATCGACCCCCACCTCGTGAGCCATAGGACCTGTCGCCCCATACCCGGTGATGCTGCAATAGATGATTCGGGGATTGATCTGCCGAACAGTAGGATAACCGAACCCCTCCTTATCAAGGGTTCCCATTCGATAGTTCTCAACAAGCACATCTGCGATAGCGATGAGCCGCCTCAGTATCTCCTTTCCCTTCTCCTTCTTGAAATCTAAGGTGAGGCTCTGTTTGTTCTTATTGAGCGAGAGATAGTAAGCGCTTTCCCCACCGCTAAAGGGCGGTCCCCACATCCTGGTCTCATCGCCTATCCCCGGCAGCTCAATCTTGATGACATCCGCGCCCATGTCCCCCAGTACCATGGTACAGTAAGGGCCCACAACGATACGGGATAGATCAACGACTCGGATTCCTGTAAGTGGCCCTGGCATCTCGTGCCCCTTTCCGTTACGGATTTTTTTTACCTTGACACTTGCCTTTAGCAACTTGACTGAGCTCGCCGAAGTCTTGCTGCAGGGAGGTTCATTACCGGTCCAGAAACCTACTGCAAGTCCTTAAAGTCGCTCGGTACCTTGAGCCGGGACCTGTTGGCCTTCTTGTAGCCCAGCGCATCGTCGGCGATGATAATCCTCATGATATTGGCCGTGCCCTCACCAATCTGGTAGAGCTTGGAGTCTCGGTAATACTTCTCAACCGGCATCTCTAAGGAATAGCCCATTCCGCCGTGGATCTCCATCGCCCACCCGGCGCATTTCACCGCGGCCTCTCCGGCAAAGTACTTGGCAATGGCCACCTCCCTGGTAAAGGGCTGGTCTTGATCGTTCAGCCATGCTGCCCTTTGCACCAGGAAGCGGGCAGCCTCAACGTATGAGACCATATCGGCGATGATCGCCTTGACCATTTGGAATTCCCCGATACGCTGGCCAAACTGAATCCTCTCATTTGCGTATTTGATTGAGTCGTTGAGGCAGGCCTGGGCAACGCCAAGAGCACCGCTGGATACACTGATGCGGCCACGGTCTAATGCGGTCATAGCCACCTTGAACCCGTTGCCCAGATCGCCAAGAAGGTTCTCCTTGGGCACCACCACGTCCTCCATGAAGATCTCGGCAATGGGGGAATTTTTGTCCCCCAGCTTGTCGATCTCGCTGGCATGCCACCCCTTCTGGTTTGTCTCCACAATGAGACCGCAGATTCCCTTGTACTTCAGGCTTTTATCCACGGTGCCGTAGACAATCGCATAATCCGCGTAATTGCCATTGGAGATCCAGGTCTTGGTACCGTTCACAAGGAAGTGATCTCCTCTATCCTTGATCTTCGTCTCCATGGAGGCCAGATCCGATCCCGCGTTAGGTTCCGAGAAGCAGACACAGCCTATCTTTTCTCCCAGGACAAGCGGGGTGATATACTTTTCCCTGGCCTCCTCAGTTCCCCACTCCATGATCGTGTAAGGGCCGGTCATGGCCTGGAGATTAAAGGGGGCCCTGAGCCCTGAATCAATGGTGGAGATCTTCTCACACACCACCGAGTGTGCGAGAAATCCCGCCTGGCTTCCCCCATACCGGGAAGGAAAGGCGCACCCAAAGAGGCCTACCTCTCCCATCTTGGGGATCATCTCCATGATCGTTCCCTCCCGCTCAAGCCAGGGGATAACCTCCCTTTTCGCGAACTGTTCGGCCGTTTGGGCCATGAGCCTTTGGGTTTCGTCTAGTTGAAAATCCATAGATGCGCTACCTCCATTAACTTGATAATTCCCTGTAGCTTTTTGGAGCCTTGCGGAAATCCCGCCTCAGCAGGGATACAGGGCTACCGAATAGTTCCTCCCCCTTGAGGGGGGAGGATAGGGGGGGTGGCAAAATCTCTGTTCACCCTCCCCTTTATCCCCTTCCCTGCCCGCTCGTGCCTCGCAGTGGCAGGCGGGCATCAAGGGAGGGGAAATTTGATAGTGGATGCCCTGCGGCGACTCGACTTGAGCTCGCCGAAAGTCTTGCTGCAGGGTGATTTATTCTGTAGTCGATTCTACTTTCTTTGTAAGGAATTATTTTCTATTTATCCCTAGATTAGGCGTTCAATCAAGCTCTGATATTGCTGCAATCGAATCTTACTTCCTACGGGAACATCTTCCTCCTTTCAGGCTCCAGCCAGGCCCTGAATTTCGGGTGGGCTATGGCGATTAACGCCTTTGCCCGTTCCTTTAAGGTCTTGCCGCGGAGATGGGCGATGCCGTGTTCGGTTACCACGTAATCGATATCGTGGCGCAGGCTCGTTACCGAGGCGCCCCTGTCCAGGAAAGGGACGATCCGTGACCTGCGTTCAGCGCTCGATGCAGAGGGCAACACGATTATGGATTTCCCTCCCTTTGAGATCGCTGCGCCGTTGACAAAGTCAGACTGCCCCCCCACCCCGCTTACTTGGGTGCTTCCCACGGTTTCCGCGTTGATTTGGCCAGTGAGGTCAACCTGAATCGCGCTGTTTATGGCGTGCAATCGGTTTACCTTGGCGAGGGTCACTGAATTATGGGTATAGCTCGAGGGATAGGCCTCAACGCCCCGGTTATGGTGCACGAATCTATAGAGCTTATCGGTGCCGATCATAGTGGTAGTTATGATCTTCCCGGCCTTTAAGCCCTTGCGGCTATTATCGATCACGCCTTGTTCCACGAGATCCACGATACCGTCGGAAAGAAGCCCCGAGTGGACGCCGAGTCCCCTTTTTCCGGAAAGGGATGCAAGTACAGCCTCGCTCAACCTTCCCAGACCTATCTGTATCGTGGCCCCATCATCGATGAGCAGGCTGGCATTCGTTCCTATTGCCCGGTCCCGTTCGGTGAGCACTTCAGGGTTTACCTGCGGCAGTGGCCTGTCTGTCTCAACAAAATAATCGATCTCGTTGATATGGATGTGATTGTCCCCGTAAACCCAGGGCATCCGGTGGTTTATCTCGGCGAGGAGCTTTTTCGCACAACGGGCCATGGCGGTAGTAAAATCCGATGAGACACCGAAGCTACAATTGCCCTTGGAGTTGGGAGGAGAGAGGGAGATGAACGCGGCATCGAGACGGATGTGCCCCTTGGTGAAGAGCTCCGGGATACCAGAGTAGCGACAGGGAATATATTCCGTTGAGCCGTTCTTTATTCCCTCTGCGGTAAACCTATCCACCATGAAGACCTTTAGTTTAAACCTTTTCCAGAGATCCTCCTTGAAAAATCGATCGGTCCAGTAGTGAATCATGCCGTACAGGTCCAGAGCATCAAATGCGGCCTTGTTCTTGATAAGGCCCTCTATAAGCGTTTGAGGTTCCGCGCAGGCGTTGCCGATGCCGATTTTCGCCGTAGGGCCGATGATATGGGGTATATCGTCCGGTGTAATCCTTTTCATGCTTTTCCTGCACTCTTATGAGAGCCCTCGGGTATGGAAGGGCGTGAAGAAGCCAGAAAGATTTGTTTTGTTACCACACCTGTCATATACTGGCAACAAGTGATAACCTAAAATAATAACATGATATCGTAGCAATTCCCCTTTTTTTAAGAGCGGCGAAGCCGCTTTCTATAAAATTGCTTTGCAATTTTATTATTCCTGTATACATAAGGGGTACCAGATGATCACCGTATATGAGAGCCACCATGTACTTTAGAAATGTCAAAGCTGCACGATCCGATGTATTGATCATCGGGGGAGGAGGAGCGGGCCTCAGGGCCGCGATCCAGGCCAGGGAGAGCGGTGTGACTGTGACGGTGGTCTCTAAATCCCGCGCGGGCTACGGGAACAACACCGACCTATCGAACGGTACCTTTGCCGCGGCAACGGGATGGCGAGACCCACGCGATAATCCGGATGCCCATCTGAGGGATAGCATGATCGGTGGCCGGTTCATAAACGACCGGCGGCTCCTTAACCTGGTAACCGATGAGGCGGTGAACCAGATAGCATTCCTCCAGAGGTGCGGGGTGAGATTTTACGAGCGGGGGGGCAGGATCGGAGTCGTGCATACTCCAGGGCACAGCTATCCCCGCCATGTTCGCACCCGAGATCGTTCGGGAAGGGATTTCATGATCCCCTTACGGGCATATGCAGAGAGAATCGGCGTTCGGTTTATGGAGCGGGTATTCATCACCAGGCTCATCAGCTCCGGAGGGAGGATCGCAGGAGCCATAGGGATTGCTCAGGATGGCACCTTTTTTGCCCTTGCCGCCACCAGCATCGTGCTCGCGACCGGTGGTTTTGCCCAGGCCTATCTCCATAACAACAACGCTGCGGGTATGACAGGAGACGGTCAAGCATTGGCCTTTGAAATCGGTGTTCCGCTCAAGGATATGGAATTCGTTCAATTCTATCCCACGGCTTTGGGTGCTCTGGGCAGCCGGTTGTTCCTCTACGAGGCCTTTATTTTTCAGGCTGGAGCAGCGCTCAGGAATGCTCTTGGCGATGATATCATCGCCAAATACGGCCTGAATGACCCCATGGCTATGACCAGGGACCGGCTCACCAGGGCCTTCATGCAAGAGATCCTGGAAGGTCGAGGCGTAAGGGGAGGCCTGATCGTGGATTTGAGTACTATCCCTGAGGAGGAGCTCGCAGCCCTTGATCATCTCCTTCCCGCCGCGAGAAGCCCGAACGAGAAGGAGTTGATCGTTTCCCCCACAGCCCATTTCTGTATGGGCGGCATCAGCATAGATGACCGTGCAGAAACGATCGTGCCCGGGCTCTTTGCTGCGGGTGAGGTATGCGCCGGGGTTCATGGAGCCAACCGTTTGGGGGGAAATGCCCTTGCAGAGGCCTTCGCCATGGGGGGTGTCGCCGGGGAACGTGCGGCAAAGAGGGCGCAGGAATCGGACCAACCTGATCTACCCCAGAAGGAACTATCCGCGGAGAAAGAAAGGCTCAGATCGTTTTTTTCAGAGCGAGGAAAGGATCTTGGAGAGCTTCGTAGAGAGCTTAAAGACGTCATGTGGCAGAAGGCGGGTATCATCCGGGACAAGGAGGGCCTGGAAGGGGCCTTGGAGGAAATTAAGGGGCTCGGCACGTCCCTCAAGGAGGTTCGCATACGGGATGATAGGGAGTTGATGAGATACCTGGAGCTCGCACATATGGCACTCCTCAGTGAGATGGTCTGCCGCTCGGCGCTCTTGCGGACTGAGAGTAGGGGCGCACACTACCGGAGCGACTATCCCGAAGAGGATAACGCCAGATGGCTGAAAAATATTTGGATTCGCAAATACGGCTCAGCAATGAACCTTGAGGCTGTGCAGGTACCCATGATAACCGTGAATGTTTAGAGGTTCATGGTTATCTACTTTGACAAAGCAGGGGCATTTTGTTAGGCCTCAACAGGTGTTTTGGTTTCAATGACAAGCTAGAAAACGATAAAGGAGGCGGACTATGGCTCAGGAGCAGGAATTCCCGAAGGTCGGCTATCGGCACCAGCTCATCTTGAAACATATACTCGAGCACACCGCAAGAATGCGCCCCGAGGGGGAGATCGTCTATGGGGATATCGTTCGAGAGAACTATACACAGCTCTATGAACGCTGTCAGCGTCTTTCAAATGCCCTCAAGGATCTGGGCGTAAAACAAGGGTCAAAGGTCATCTGTTTTGAGTGGAACACGCACCGGTTCCTTGAGCTCTATTTCGCAGTGCCGTGTATGGGCGCTATGATGCACATGGGAAATCCCCTTTTAACCCCTGAGCAGATAGTCTACCTCGTAAACCGCGTCGAGGATGATGTGCTGATCTTTAACAAAGATTTCGCCTCATTAATCGAGTCCGTACGCGATAGATTGAAGACAGTCAAGCACTACATAGTGCTCGCCGATGACGGGGAGGCACCCGAGACGACGCTAACGCCCATCTCGGAATACGAGCAATTGTTGCGGTCTTCATCGCCGCACTACGCCTACCCTGAACTGGACGAGGATACCGTTGCTTCGTTGAGTTGCACAACGGGAACCACAGGAGACCCTAAGATCTGTTTTTTTACCCACCGGCAGCACATCATGCACACTCTCATCTGGTCGAATACACTCCTCGGCTTTTCAGGGGAACGCGGCCTGGACCCCAGAAGGGGCATGACGATACAGCTTGTTCCCATGTTCCATGCGCATGGTTGGGGTGTTCCCTATATTGCAACCTATCTGGGTTGCAAACAGCTCTATCCCGGTAGATTCGAACCCAAGGCCTTCTTGGAGCTCTTGAAAAGGGAACATGAGCCGGGGCAGACCGGGTATATGTGCTGCGTTGCCACCATGCTGAACATGATTATCTCCCATCCTGAGGTGGAGCAGTACAAGGAGTATTTCAAGGGCTTGATTTATGAAGGTGGGGGAATGAGGCTCAATGCAGTGCTTGCCAAAAGGGCCAAGGATCTCGGTATGGATATCTGCTCCGGATGGGGCATGACCGAGGTGTACACCAAGGTTGGCCTCCAATACCTGAAACCCCATATGTTCAGCTGGCCCGAGGATAAGAAGATAGAGTTTTTGAGCGGCACAGGGATGGCTCCCCCTTTTGTGGAGCAGAGGGTGGTGGATGAGCAGGGCAGCGATGTCCCAAAGGATGGCAAGGCGGTTGGCGAGATCGTGCTCCGGGCCCCCTGGCTCACTATGGGCTACTACAAGGATCCCGAGAAGTCAGAGGAGCTGTGGAGGGGCGGATGGATGCATAGTGGAGACATGGCCACCATTGATGAGGAAGAGTGCGTGCTCATTATCGATCGCTCTAAGGATGTGATAAAGAGCGGGGGGGAATGGATCTCAAGCCTCACCCTCGAGAGCCTCATCAATGCCCATCCCAAGGTCCAGGAGGTTGCGGTCTTTGGGGCTCATTCGGAGAAGTGGGGGGAGCGCCCCGTTGCATTGGTGGTGCTGAAGGATGAGCATAAAGGGGGTGTATCCAAGCAGGAGTTGATGGATCACATGACCCAGTTCTTGGAAGAGGGCAAGATACTGAAATGGTGGGTCCCGGAACGGTTCATCTTCGTGGATGCCATTCCCCGCACGAGCGTTGGCAAGTTCGATAAAAAGGCGATGAGATCATCCTATGGGGAGGTATTGGAGGGGTAGGATTAGAAAACGATGCCCTCGGGTATCGCAAGGCCAATCGGTAACCACGTATGCGGTCTTATCGATGGATCTTCCCCTAAAAGGAATTCGTATCTTAGATTTAACAAGATTGATTCCGGGGCCCTTTTGCACCATGCTGCTGGCCGATCTCGGGGCCGATGTCATTAAGGTGGAAGAGCCTAAAACTGGGGATTACGAACGACAGCTTAGCCCCTTTATCGGCCCGATGGCGTATCGATTTCTGCTCCTCAATAGAAACAAGAGAAGCCTTGCCATTAACTTGAAGCACAACAGGGGGAAGGATATCTTCCTGGAGCTCGTCAAAGAAAGCGATTGTCTGGTGGAGGGCTTCAGGCCGGATACGATGAAGGGATTGGGCCTGGATTATCATCACATCAGGGAAATAAATCCCGGGGTAGTGTATTGCTCTCTGTCGAGCTACGGCCATACCGGGCCTTCCAGAGATCGGAATGCGCATGACCTCAATATACTGGCGGAGTCGGGAATCCTTCACATGACAGGCTATCCCGACGAACCCCCCGCAATACCCGGCATACCGGTTGTGGATATCGTCACCGCCCTTTACGGGGCGATTGCAATCCTCTCTGCCCTCATGGTGAAGAGGGAAACGGGCAAGGGACAGCATCTGGATATCTCTCTGTTCGACAGCGCCTATACGCTCCTCTTTGACCTCGCCCGTTCTGTGTGGAATGGAGAGCGAGAACCCCAACGGGGAAGCGAGAGGCTCTGTGGAGGCCTGGCGAATTACCGCATCTACGAGACCAAGGACCATGAATACGTTGCCGTTGCAGCGCTCGAGACGGCATACAAGAATAGACTGTTGCGGATTCTTGGCCTGGAGGATTTCATGGGGGATGAGGCTACGATCAGCACGACCGATGTCTCTGCTGATAAGGAGGAGAGAACCGGTGATGCCATGAAAGAGGTTTTCGCTCGAAAGACGGTACAGGAGTGGAATGAGATCCTTGGACCCGAGAATTGTTTTTATTCTCCGCTCAAGAAGGTCTCAGATGCCCTCTCCGACCCCCATGCGCTTCACCGCGGCGTGGTGCTTGAGGGCAAACATCCCCTCTGCGGTCCGTTTATGCAACTCGGTACCGCACTAAAACGTTCCGAGACACCTTTAGATCTGGACAGGATTCCAGCCCCTGCCCTGGGACAGCACACCGTGAGCATCCTCAAGGGTATAGGTATTGACGCTCCCGAGATAGAGGAATTACGAAATAGGGGAACAGTCTCTTATCCAGAGTCTCAGAGATAGATGTAAAAGTCTTGCATCATAATTCAAATATAATGACCTTGTAAAAAGTCTTTTGACCTGTCATTGCGAGGAGCCGAGCGACGAAGCGATCTCGTAAAATGAACCCCTCTGCAGCAAGCTGCAGGGTATCAATTCGAAAAAATAGATGTCACTGCGAGGAGTCCCGCCTTGCGCGGGACGACGTGGCAGCCTCAAAAAAAGAGATTGCTTCTCTCCCGCCCGGCTCGCAAGCGAGAGCGTTGCGGGCAGGTCGAATGACAACAATGTCTACTTTTTACGAAACCATAGAAGATGAGTTTAATATAGCATGTCCTTTTTCCGAACTGTTTCTCGTAAAATTAATTCTTACGAGAGGTAAAATCCACGTTTTTTAAAATAATCCGAAAAATACCCAGTATCACCTAATTGGAAAAGGATTTGCAGGATTATGTAAGGAAATCGCCATGTTTCATTGTCGACAAACGACTGATCGCATATTTTCCTTGACTCCCAGAATGAGAGTTGCTACTAGGCAAGGTTGTTAACAATAGGGTTAATTAAAAAAAGGAGGTTACCCATGGGAAAAGAGTTATTCAAGGAACGGTATGTAGTCGTTTTGTGCGCTTTGGCGGTTGCGGCGGCTTTTCTCCTTGCCCTCTCACCCACAGCGATTGCAGCCCAGAAGACTATCAACTGGAATTTCTCGCTATTCGGAGGCAAGAGGGCCTGGAGCGCACCCCTGCATGACTGGGCGGCGGACATGGAGAGAAAAACCAGGGGCCGCTGGATCATCAAGCTTCATTACGGCGAGGTGCTCTCGCCTTCCAAGGAGAACTATGACGGCATCAAGGCCGGCATGTTCGAGGCAGCGGGTATTTGCTCGGCCTATACGCCCGGCAAGAATCCCCTCCACACCGTAAGCGAGCTCCCCTTTATTGCCCCAAACGAAAATTGGGATATCATCCAGATGATGGTTGAAATGTGGAAGCATCCGGCGCTCAAGAAAGAGCTCCTCAAGTGGAATGCGGTACCGCTTCTCCCCAGCGCCCTGTGCCAGTATCACCTCATGGGGAACAAACCGGTGAGAACGGTAAAAGATCTTGAAGGCGCGAGGATAAGGATAGGGGGAGAGATCGCAAAGGTCTTAAAGGAATTCGGTGCGGTGCCCACCCTTGTCCCGGCCCCTGAGGTCTATGAAGCCGTATCAAGGGGTACCGTAGACTTGGTGGGTTTTCCCTGGACATACTCTTACGGATCTTATAAAACCTACGAAGTTTCCAAATATGTTTCTCTGCCTATGTCTTTAGGGACTATGTCATGTTTCTACATTGCAAACAAGGATGCCTGGGATGCCCTTCCAGAGGCGTTCAAGAAATTCCACATGCAATGGTACAATAATGCACCTTGTATATGGCATCACGCATTCAAGGAGGCAGATGATAAGTGGCTACCTTTATTCAAGGAAAAACTGGAATTCATCGAGTTTCCGGAAGCAGAGCGCGATAAGCTGGTGGCAAAGGCCGAGGCGGTCTACGAGAAATGGGTAAAGGC
>Ga0315545_1004013_pt1 | contig 12315 bp, 13 predicted proteins | sample SalMarSW160210MG_FD_203096 | JGI IMG/M metagenome (GOLD analysis project Ga0315545, IMG submission 203096) | Salt marsh sediment microbial communities from the Plum Island Ecosystem LTER, Massachusetts, United States - Salt Marsh Sediment SW1602-10 ... | reverse complement strand
CATTACCAATGAGTATTCCTCAGAAAGAAAAAAAGGTAAAAATGATAAGCAGCCTCTTTTCTCGAGAAGAGGAATTGATAGAGAATGTTATTAAACAGATGGAAACGTTTTTTGGTCCAACTGATTGGATAAGTAAAAAATTTATTTTTAACAGAACACGATATTATGAAAAAGAGATGGGATGGCCTCTTTATAGACGATTTATATCTTTTTCCAAGCTTATCAGCTCAGGTTCTATTGTTGATATAAAGTTGACGACCAATAAAATTGAAAATGAGCATCGGTTTGATAAAGAAAGGCGGATTAACATTGATCCAGGCTATATATCTTTAGAAAGGTTGGTTCTTGCTACCGGTAAAAATTATATCCATAGAATTTATTTAACAAAGGGGATATATGCAGACCTTACACTTGTCTTTCATGCTGGCACCTTTAATCCTTTGGTATGGACATATCCTGATTATAAAGATGAAGCGGCCATTGGTTGTTTTAATATGATAAGGAATAATTATTTACAACACTTAAGAGAACAGGAGCAATAGACAGATAATTATGCTTAAAAGTATGACTGCATATGGTAGTGCTGAGTTCTTAAAAGATAGCCTTGAATTTATTGTAGAAATTAGGTCGGGAAATTATCGGTACAGAGAAATTGTTCTAAGGCTTCCCCAGAGCTTGCAACCATTTGAGGAAAAAGTCAGGTCTGTAGTGTCTTCTACGGTTAAGAGAGGTAGAATTGAAGTTTCCATTCAGATTAAAGATAATGGCAATAAAGGTTTAAAGCTTGAATTAAACAGGCCATTGGTAAAGGCTTATATTCAGGTTTTCAAAGAGCTGAATGAGGAACTTGAATGTAAGCAACGTATCGATCTATCATTTTTCTCTCAGTTAAAAGATATTATTATTACTAAGCAGGATAGTATTGATTTAGAAAATGTGTGGCCAGATTTAGAGGATGTTATTAATAAAGCTTTGCGCTCAATGGAATCCATGAGAATAAATGAAGGCAGGGCTTTGGAGAAAGATTTTTTAGAACGATTAAATAGGATCACGAGATATATCGATGAGATAAGAAGTAGGACCGCAGTAATAGTTGAAAGCTACAGAGATAAATTAAAACAAAGGATTAATAAATTAATAAAACCTATTGAAATAAATGAGGATCGGATTATACAAGAAGTAGCTTTAATGGCAGACAAGTCTGATATTACAGAAGAGCTTATTAGGGTAGAAAGTCACTTAGAGCAGTTTAAAAATTTCATAAATCAGGATGATGTGATTGGAAGAAGACTGGATTTTTTATTGCAGGAGATAAATAGAGAAGTTAATACGATGGGGTCTAAGGCGGCGGATTCTTTAGTTTCTCAGCTCGCAGTAGAAATTAAGGCTGAATTAGAAAAATTGAGAGAGCAGATTCAAAATGTGGAATAGGCGGCAAAAAGTGCCTAAAGCCTGCCCCGGCGTGACATGCTTAAATCAAACTGTTAAGCCTATCATGCGCTATATGCTTTGATCAGTCCATTAAGATTATATGCCAGCCTGCCCTGGTGCGACTTCTCTGGCAAATGCTACAATCTCTGTAGTATTTCTGGAGCTTAAGCAGCATAAGCTAAGCATTGCAAACCAGGTCTGGGCCAGGGTTGAAAGTGAGCTAAATTTTAATTACAATCCTTTTCTAAGCTTAGGCACTTTAGGTACTTTAGCTCACTTAAATATGGGAGATAAAACATATGGATCCAACTTTACTTAATATTGGCTTTGGAAATTTCATTATATCAAGAAGAGTGATAGCCATTATCTCACCATCCTCAGCACCGGTTAGACGGCTTCGTGAAGAGGCGAGAGATGATAAAAGGCTTATTGACGCAACTCAAGGCAGAAGAACACGATCAGTAATTATAACAGATAGCAATCATGTGATACTGTCTGCTATTCAATCTGAGACAATAGCACAAAGATTTGCTCCAGACGGTACAATACGGGGTGAGGATTTGCTATAGGTCTAAATTCAAAAAATTAAGAGTTGACAATAAAGAGATATGAAAGAAAAAGGACAGATCTTTGTAATAACCGCTCCCTCAGGCGCTGGAAAAAGTACAATAATAAAGAATATATTAGAAAAAGATGTGGGAGGAATTGGTTATTCCATTTCTCATACTACTCGAAAGCCTAGAAAAGGGGAGTCTCACGGGTTACATTATTACTTTGTTGACAGAGAAAATTTTGAAAAAATGATTGAGGCTCATGAATTTGTTGAATGGGCCGTTGTCTATGATCACCTATATGGCACTTCTATTTCAAGTATAAACCGCGAATTCTCCTCAGGAAAAGATCTTTTGATGGATGTCGATATTCAAGGGTCTCAAGAGATAAAAAGGCAATTTCCTGATTCTTTATCAATATTCATTCTCCCTCCATCACTAGACATTCTTAAAGAAAGACTACAGAAGAGATCACCGAATGACAAAATGAACATAGACCTGCGGCTAAAAAAGGCAGCAGAGGAAATTCAGAGATGTCGAGATTACGATTTCATTATTATTAATGATGATCTAAAAAATGCTATAAAAGAACTAGAGGCAATTATTGTTGCGCAGAGGGCCAATAAAAATAGACGTTTTCCTCTTATTAAAAAGATATTCCACTTGTAAAAAATGTAACTATTAAGGTTATAAGGTTCACCGTTCACGGTTAGCTTTTTTGCACAATTGATATATGTCTGTCCCGATATAATAGGGACGGGCAGCCGTGAACCTTATAGCTTTGAACTTAAGCAGTTATTAGAAATACCTATAATTATTAAGGTTGGAAATTTGCCCCAGGTTATATCCGGTATAAATGCAGTTAAGGAAAACCTTAGGAAGGGTGAAGGGATAGTTGAACTTTTCATCGCCAAGGGGAAAAAAATTGAAAGGCTGCAAGAAATCCTTGACATCGCAACTCAGAAAAAAATACCGATCAGATTTAAAGATAGGCTTTATTTAGATAAAATATCCTCTAGCTCCCCCCATCAGGGCGTAATAGCTATTTTAAACACATATAATTACCTTTATTTCAATGATTTGATAGAACGCGCCATTTCTAATAAAAGTAAAGGACTTCTCATTGCAGCTGATCACATTACTGATACAGGAAACCTTGGGTCTCTTATACGAACTGCTGAATTTTTTGGGGTTCAAGGCCTTATTTTGCCAAAGGATAGATCTGCTTCTATCACTGATGCTGTGCATAAAAGATCAGCCGGTGGATCAGCGTATCTACCTGTAACTAAAGTGGTTAATTTAGCAAGGGCCCTCAAACAGTTAGCAGATGAAAATTTTTGGGTAGTCGGGGCTGCAGGAGAAAGCAGCACAAATATCTATGAATTTGACTGGAATAGGGATCTTGTTTTAGTAATGGGAAATGAGAGTAAAGGATTAAGTAGGGTTGTCAAAGATCAATGCCATCATCTGGTGAGCATACCAAGATTAGGCAAGCTTGCTTCTCTCAATGTATCTGTTGCTGCAGGAATTATACTTTCTGAAATAGTAAGGCAAAGAGATAACAGCTGTAGGAATCTCTCAGGAAAATAATAACAGAAAAAATTTTAGATAATCATGACAATTAGTATCACAGATATCAAAGGAGTCTCTGTTGGTCATGCATCAGATTTTGAGGGATTAACAGGCGTTACAGTTATACTTACTCCGTCTGGTATGACTGGTGGAATTGATATTAGCGGATTTGCCACAAGTTCAAGACAGATTGATGCACTGAGCGCATCTCATATCGTACCAAAAGTTCATGGAATCTGTATTACCGGTGGTAGTGCATACGGGCTAGACGCCGCTTCTGGTGTCATGGATTACCTTGAAGAGAGGAACAGTGGATTTGATGTAGGAGTAGCCCGAATTCCTATTGTCCCAACTGCTGCGATTTTTGATCTAAGGGTGGGTTCAGCAAAAAAGAGACCGGACAAAAATATGGGCTATCGTGCATGTCAGCAGGCAACTGATGGAAAGATTGCTGAAGGTTCTGTTGGAGTAGGAACTGGGGCAACAGTCGGCAAGTTTTATGGAACCGAGCAGGCAATGAAGGGTGGGGTAGGTATTGCAGCGAATACACTTAATAATGGTTTAGTTGTTGGAGCTTTGGTAGCAGTAAATGCTTTTGGTGATATAAAAGATCCAATAAGTGGAAAGATTTTGGCTGGAGCAAGGAAGGCGAAAAAAAGCATGGAATTTGCAGATACATTAGGGCTCATGAGGAAAGGAGTTCAACGGCCTATTTCAGCGTTTCAGAATACGACAATTGGTGTAATAGTCACCAATGCAAAACTAACCAAACAAAATGCTTCAGCTGTAGCTAAGATAGCGAGCAACGGCCTGACGAAGGTTATCAGTCCCGGGCACACTATATATGATGGTGATATTATTTTTACACTTGCATCTGGCGAGATTGAAGTTGATTACTATACAGTAGGGCTTATGGCTGAAGAGATGCTTATAAATGCAATAATCAGGGGAATTACCACTGCAAAAGAGACAAAAGGAATACCATCATTTCTTAGCCTAAAGTAGACCCCAATGCTATCCCTTTAAGAAAAGTCATGGCAGAAATACATTAGGACGAGCAGAAAATACAATCGCTTCGCGAAATCCGTTTTTTAGGCATCTAAACGCTAAAATTAAAAGGATAGTTTTATATTTGTCCGCTCCGTCCCGGTGAGACGAGAGTCCCTTCGGGAAAGGGCACGATATATAATAGCTTGCCAGATCGGCCAGCCATTATTCTGTGGATGCCTGCGATTTTGATATTGTGTACCTTAATTGTATTGAGGTCACACCGAGAAAGTTTCAAAGAGAATTAAATGAAAGGAGATTTCAGGGATAAGCTGAGAAAAATAACTAAGGCAGTCTTTTTAGGCTTTCTTGGTACCACCGCAATGATCCATATCACTCTACTTTTTATACCTATCTTTAGAGATTTTGAAAATAGGTATCTTACTGAAAGACATTCTGAATTTGAGATCGCAACATTATTGATTGTTGGTTTTCTGACGTTAATTATGGAACCAGTAACCTATATAGTAAACCTGGCAGTATCTTTAGAAAAACATGGTCTAATAGCCTTTTTCTGGCTTGCACCTATAGGCATTACTCAGTCCTATGCATGTGTTAAGTGGGTAATGCGAAAAAAATCTTGATCGATGAATTTAGAGCTATGAAATATACATGTGTAGATTATCGGTCTGAGATGAAACTTCTGGGCCTAAAAAGGAGATTAGAAGAAGAAAGTCTGAGTGAAGAGGAGAGGGCTCAGATAGTTCAGGAGATCAAGGAGTTGGAAAAGAAAATGGACATGAATTAGGGTAATTTACCTCCTCAATTCATAACCCCTCACCCTAAAATTAAAGTCATAATTCTGCAGTGTATCCCACGTATTTTTTTCTCTTGGACATGATCTTGTATCATCAGGTCTTTTATAGGGATTACCTAAAAGATAGAACCAATTGAAAATAGCATCACCAGAATACTCTAAACTAATCCAGTAGCTTCCCGGAAGTAAAATGTCATCAGTGAACGAGAATGGTATCCATTGATAACCATTGAAAAAACCAATTCTTGAAATGTGAATCATATTGCTTTTGGCTATTCTCTTAACGGGCTTGTTGTTCTCATCTTTCATTACTGTCAGCCATAAAAAACCCTTTTGCCCACCAAACTTATGCAAGGCGAGGCTTATATCACAGAGTTTTAATGGGTAAGGGATTTCTATTTTTTGGCTATATTTGCGATTAGATGTAACATATTCAGCGGTTTCTGAGACAAAACTCCTGCGTAAGGTCTTTGCGCCCTTTTCATCATGATAGCCTCTGGAAAAGATATCGATTAGGTGTGGAAAGTTAAGGTTACCAAAGGCTCTTTTTGAATATACAGAAAATTGTTTTATTTCTTCTAATGTATAATGCGGCATTGTTGGTTTTTCAGGTCTTTCACGCAGAGAAGTTGGTTTTAACGTAGCTGTCCTGAAGGCCGAAGAAAATAAATTATTCCTAGGAGAAGGTTGTTCTCCAATTGTGGAAAAGGTTTCTCTATCTCTTTCGAATTTAATGGCAATATTTTCTTCCACAGATGGTTGTATGTTTCCACTTGAAGTCCATACAATAGCCCCATCTGTTGAAGCATTATAGGCATCAGGGCCCACCTCGATTGCAATATGCCGTGTAGAAACAAAATTAAGCGTTTGTTGGGGATCATATCCAACCCATCCAAAATTTGGATAATATACCTCAAGCCATGCATGCCTGCCCTGACCAAGCTTAATATTCCAAGAGGAAGTACCTGTTCTCGCCTCCCATCCCTTTTTGGCTGTTATTCCTGTCACTATTCTGGCAGGAATTCCACCGCTTCTCAGTATAGCAGCTGAGAGATGAGCATAATTCTGACAATTTCCTATACCACTTTTAAGTGTATACAGGGCATCATACTTGGAAGGATTCACCCTGTAACTCACATGATCTACTACAAAATTAAGTACCAGGCTCACAGCCTGAACCTGGTTTTTTACTTCTTTTAGTAATTTTTCAGCTAAAAATTGAATTTTATTACTATTTGACTGGATTAAATCGCTTGGTTGCAGGTACATTTTGTTTTTTTCGGGGAGTGATTTAACAGGGTAGGGGAACTCACCCTGAAATTTTTTGAGGTATCTATCAAGTGTAATCCTGTATTTAGCAATGGCTGATAGATAAGAGGGGGGTTGAGACCAAGACGTAACTATAATATTATTTCCCCATTGATCGGTTAATTCCTGCGTGTTTGTTGGTCTTACAGATGGAATGAACTGAGAATCGACAATTTTTTGCATTGAGGCTGGATTGCTTTTATCAGGGAATCGAACACTTTTTATACTGAGCTTAGTTATTCCAGAAGGTATGCTGATCTTATAAACTACCGTAAGATTAAGAGATGATGACATATTCTCAGCAATTAAATATGTCTTTGCCCATAACTGAGGAGCAATAATCAACATGTATACTGTAAATCCTATAGTCATAAGATATTTATAGTGACTAAAGTGCCTAAAGTGAGCTAAAGTGCCTAAAGTTATCGTTGCTAAATTCACAATTCCTAAATTCCTCAATCCCTAACCATTTTCACCCATTCTTTTACCTTGTGAGACTTTTCTTTTGATCGCTCTATAATATCTTCAACATCTAACGTAAGGAGCCTTCTATCCTCCATAACGATATTTCCGTCTATAATCGAATGTGTTACATCATGGCCACTAGCCGCATAGACAAGATGCGAATAAGGATTATACATTGGAACAAGATGGGGCTTATTTGTGTCAATTACTATAAGATCAGCCCTCTTTCCCACCTCTAATGATCCTGTAATTTTCTCAAGCCCAAGCACCTTTGCGCCATCTATGGTTGCCATCTTCACAAGAGTTTGGGCATTCATTACAGTGGGGTCAAGGTTATTCACCTTATGCAGTTTTGCAGCCATATCCATCTCGCCAAAAAGATCAAGGTTATTATTTGAGGCACATCCATCAGTACCCAGACCTACTATTATGCCTTTTGCTATCATATCGGGAACAGGTGCTACGCCCGAGGCAAGTTTCATATTGCTTTCCGGATTATGAACTATACACACATTATTTTCTGCAAGTAATTCTATTTCAGATTTGTTGATATGGACACAGTGATCTACAATGAGGTGAGAACCTAAAAGACCAAGATCTTTTAAGTGTTGAACAGGTCTTTTTCTAAACCTTTTTTCTATCTCATTTACTTCTTCTTTTGTTTCTGCCAGGTGAAGAATCAGGGGAACACCTTTTTTAAGGGCTAAATCATTTGCTTTACGCAAAAGCTCCTCTCCACAGGTGAACAAAGAATGTGGCTCAACTGCTATATTTATGAGAGGATCTTTTTCCCATCTTTCAATCAATGCCTCTGTATAAATGAATCCCTTTTCTAATGTTCCGTAATTTGGTGAGGGAAAATCGTAGATGACTTCTCCAACCACACTTCTCATCCCAGTTTCTTTCGCTGCCCTTGCTACCTCCTCCTCAAAGAGGTACATATCGCAGAATGTTGTAGTTCCAGAAAGTATCATCTCCGCACATGCCAAAAGCGTTCCGACCCTCACAAAATCAGCATCCATCTTCCCTTCCACAGGGAAAATATAATTATGTAACCATTCCATAAGAGGAAGATCATCAGCTAAACCCCTGAAAAGGGACATGGCTGCATGGGTATGGCTATTGATAAGACCAGGAAGTATTAGGCCTCCTTGGGTATCAAGATCTTTTTTTGCCTTTATTGCATCTTTTTTACCTTTTCCTATATAAGATATCGTGCTCCCTGATATGGCTACCATACCATTATGAATAATGTTATTCTGACTATCCATAGTGAGAATAGTCCCATTATGGACCAGGATATCTGCCTTATTCATTTTTCTAAATCCTTGATAATTACTGGGAGCAATTTAGTTAAAGAGGAAGATGCCTTTTTGGCATTAAAAATCACCTCTTCCATTGATGTAGCTGTCATGCAATCAGGAAGGTTACTATTGGTGATAGCTACAATCACCAATACCTTTAATCCACAATGAACAGCAGCTATAACCTCATTAACAGTTGACATTCCTACTGCATCACCACCTATTAATCTTAAAAATCTCGTCTCAGCAGGTGTTTCAAGGCTTGGTCCAGTTATACCCACATAGATGCCTTGATTTAAAATAATCTTTTCTTCTCTTGCCTTTTCTTTGGATAAGCCTATAAGGTCTTTATCATAGGCAGAGGTCATATCAAGAAACCTCGGCCCTAATTCATCAATGTTTTTTCCAATAAGGGGATTATCTCCAGTGAGGTTTATGTGATCTGTAACAAGCATTACTTCTCCTGGCTTAAAAAGAGGGTTTAATCCTCCTGCCGCGCTTACCACAAAAAGGTATTTCACTCCTAAATTTGCCATAACCCTGATTGGAAATGTAATCTCGTTAGCAGTATATCCCTCGTAGATATGAAATCTTCCCTGCATGGCAAGAATAGACTTCTCTGCCATAGTGCCAGAGACAAGGATGCCTGCATGGCTTTCAACAGTTGATTTTGGAAAATGAGGAATCTGTTCATAGGGAATTTTTTTATCAATTTCCATTACATCAATTAGGTTTCCAAGACCGGTACCTGTAATCATCCCTATGAGAGGTTGGTCTATTATCCTCTCGCGTATAAAATTGGCTGCTTCAGTTAACTTTTTAACCATATCAATGCCTCCATTCCTTAAAAAATTAGATTAGATCAATCATAAAGTCAATATAGTTTACCAATTTTATCCTTGACCGCTGTGTATTCAATTTTTAATATGTGTACATAATTTGCTAATAAAAAAGTGATCTAATGAAAAGAAGTGCCTTTTAACTCAAACAAGTTGGAATTAAATAATTTTAAATTGAGGAATTCCTTAATCCCTAAATCCCTAAATTCACAAATTCCCTTGTTAGTTAGGATTGTTAATGTCTTCCATGATTGATGATCTTTTAAACCCTGAATTTATTTCAGATAAAACAAAAAAGGTCTCATTAATTCAGACTCACATCTCGCTCGTTTTTCTTACAGATGAGTTTGTATATAAGATAAAAAAACCTGTCAATTTTGGATTCTTGGACTTTTCAACACTAAAAAAACGACACTACTACTGTCATCAAGAGATTATGCTTAACCGAAGGTTATCAAAGGACACATATATAGATGTATTACCAATACTCTATGACGGCAAAAACTACAGAATGGGGGCAGGGCAGGGAGGGATTGTTGAATATGCAGTAAAGATGAAAAGGCTCCCTGAAGAAATGCTTATGAAATCAATGTTTTTTCGAGGTGAATTGACGGGCGAGCATTTAAAAAAAATTGCCAAAGCTCTTGCAAAATTTCATCAAACTGCTCGTAATTCCTTGAATATTGATAAATTTGGCGAGCCAGAAAAATTCAAAATTAATACCGATGAAAATTTTGAACAGATCCAGAAATATATTGGAATGACAATTCAAAAAAGGGATTTTGATACCCTCAAACAATGGACAGAAAATTTTTATAGCTCGAACAGGCCCCTTTTCATCAGCCGGATAAATAGTAAAAAGATAAGAGACTGTCATGGAGATCTCCATATGGAGCATATTTGCCTTACAGAAAATCTCCCAATATTTGATTGTATTGAATTTAACAGCAGATTTAGGTATACTGATACCATAGCTGACATTGCTTTCCTGCTTATGGATTTGGAATATTATGAAGGAAACAGGCTTTCTGAAAAACTTTGGGATTTATACAAGGAAATAGCAAATGAGCACGATGTGAATTCCTTGCTTACATTTTATAAGATCTATCGGGCAATTGTGCGGGGGAAGGTAAACAGTTTCCAGCTCGATGATGCAAATATAGGGAGGGGGAAAAAAGAGGAAGCTAAGGAAACATCAAGTAAGTATTTTAAACTTGCCATGTCCTATATAAAGTAAGGGAATTATGAGGGAATATTTTGTAGATTTCATTAAAAAGGAACTGCAACCTGAAACAGTAGTGATCGCATGTGGACTTCCTGCCTCCTACAAAACGGAAACCACAGAAGTTATAGCCAAAATTAAAGGCTATAAGATAATAAGGACAGATCTCATAAGGCTTGAAGTATTAAAAAATGAGGACATATTTGATGAGAAGGTTGCATCCGATATGAAAAAAAGGGAGCTAGTCTACAATGAAATCTTTTCTCTCGCAGATGAGCTTGTAGCTAAGGGTGAAGGAATCATTCTGGATGCAACCTTTATTACCCAAGAGCTAAGAAGGAGGGCTGCCGAAGTTGCCGCAAGGCATAACAAAATTTTTGTTATTCAGCAGACACAATGCCCCCAGGAAATTTCTTTTACAAGGATATCGAAGAGAACCAAGGAAAATTATGAGTCAAATGCCTTAACTATTCAGGCCTATATAAATAATAAAAAAAAGTTCCAGCCAGTTGACTTGGAGGACCTGAAAAGGCTATATCCTTCTCTACATATTTTACATCTTCTGGTTGATACGACTTCGGATTTGATTGATGACTGGAGAGTAATTGGCAAGGTAACCCGCTAAGTGACCTCACGTTAAAACTGGTCAATGAATACTTGGTAGGCGGTTTCGCTCAGATGCTCATTGCACCTATATTTTGTCGAGCACCAAAAACCAAGAAGACAATAACAAATTCGCAATGCAGATGGAAAAAATACCTAAATCAGTCGGAATAATCTTTAAGCACGATTTTGAGCCTGCAAAAAGGGAGTGTCAACGATTAACGCATTGGTTTATGGAAAGAGGAATAAAGGTATACACAGAAGAGATGACATCTAGTCCAGCCTTAAACCAATGCCTTGAGGAAGAAACAATTATACCAGATACAGCTGACTGGGTTGTTGTATTAGGTGGAGATGGAACATTACTGGGGGCTGCCAGAAAGATTGGACGATATGGCCTGCCTATTTTGGGTATCAATCTTGGAGGATTAGGTTTTTTAACAGAGATTCCGTTAAAAAGGCTTTATAAGGACATAGAAAAGCTTATAACTGGAGAGATAGCTGTTGAAGCAAGGCTCATGTTGCAGGCTAGCATTTTAAGAAATAATGAAGAAAAATGTCGTTTTTCGGTCTTAAATGACGTGGTTATTAACAAAGGTGCATTAGCCAGAATTATTGATCTTAGGGTATCTATTGATGGTCGTTTTTTGACGACCTTTAGAGCAGATGGGTTGATAATATCTACTCCTACTGGCTCAACAGGTTATAATCTTTCTGCTGGAGGCCCGATAATCTACCCGGATTTAGAGGCATTGATATTAACTCCAATATGCCCATTTACATTGACACATAGGCCTATTATATTGCCCGATAAATCAGTAATAGAGATAGAAATGGGAGAAAATAGCGAGCAAGTCACACTCACCTTTGATGGCCAGGTTGGCTTTGATCTTATAAATAATGACAGGGTTGTTATCTCTAAATCAGAAAAAAAACTTAAGCTAATTAAATCCCCTGGTCAGGACTATTTTGATATTTTAAGAACAAAACTGAAATGGGGCGAATCATCTTACAATGAGACAAACCGGTAAATATCTTTTGTCTATAGATAGAAAAGAAATATGTTATTTGCAATGGATAATAGAATCATACGATGGCATGGCATCTATGAGAACTATTAATCCAGTAAATGGTGAGATTGAAATCTCTATAGTACCCGGGTGTAAGGAAGATATAGTTTCACTTATAAAATCTTTACAAGAAGAGGGAAGTATCC
>Ga0315545_1004012_pt1 | contig 12317 bp, 9 predicted proteins | sample SalMarSW160210MG_FD_203096 | JGI IMG/M metagenome (GOLD analysis project Ga0315545, IMG submission 203096) | Salt marsh sediment microbial communities from the Plum Island Ecosystem LTER, Massachusetts, United States - Salt Marsh Sediment SW1602-10 ... | reverse complement strand
ACGAACGTCCGCCTCGGGATCGTCGAGGAGCTTCTTCAGCGTCGGAACGGCCGTTTCGTCGCCGAGTGCGCCGAGGATCGAGGCCGTGGCGAGGCGCACCCATCGGTCCTTGTCGCTGGCGAAGCGCGTGAACGCGTCGGCGGCAGCGAAGTCGCTTGATCTGGCCATGGCCTGGATGGCGCGGCGGCGGATTTGCGCGTCTGATCCGCTCGATGCGTCGAGGACGACGTCGGCGCCGCGCTCGCCAAGCGCGAGGAGCGCGTCGCCGGCCGCGGCGGCGACGGACCATTGGATGTCCTCGGCCGTGCGGTGCTTCTCCGGTGCGACGAAGAGCGCGTGAAGCGTCGGGATCACCGTCTCGTCGCCGAGCCGGCCGAGGGCCCGGATCGCGATGACCTTGCTGGCGTTCGTGGGCGCCGATTCAAGGCGCTGCAGCAGAACGGCCGTGTGTTCGGGTCCGCCGTACCGGCCGAGGAGTTCGGCCGCCGCGTCGCGGACCGCCTCGCCCGCGCCTTTGTCGACGAGGACGATGTTTGCCAGTGTGTCGAGCGCGTCGGCGCGCAGCGCGGCCGGATCGCCGTTCGCGAAGGCGGTCCCGGCAAGCGGCAGCAGGGCGAGCGCGAGGATGCCGCAGAGGCGGCGTGTTGTTCTTCTATGAGTGCTTCTGTTCATGTCATCTGTTGCTCGACGAGATCGGCGAGCCGCTGCGCGGCGTCGAGTCGTGCGAGCAGGCGCGCGCTGTGGGCCATCCGCCGGCGCGTCGGCTCGTCGAGCATCTGCGTGACGTACCCGACGAGCAGGGCCGGTTCCAAGTCCGCCTGCGCGACGATGCGCGCCGCGCCGTGACGCTCGAGCACGTCGGCGTTTCGTGCCTGATGCGCTTCGGTCGCGTACGGGTACGGCACAAGCAGGGCCGGCGTGCCCGTCACCTCAAGCTCGGCGACCGTTGCCGCCCCGGCCCGGCACAGCGCGCAGTCGGCGGCCGAATAGGCGCGCGCCATGTCGGGCTCGAACGCTCGCACGGCGTGGGGCACCGAGTGTGCCTCGTAGGCGGCCCGCACGGTCGCTTCGTCGTGCGCGCCGCACAGGTGGATGACCTGGACGCGCGTGCTGAGCCGTTCGAGCTGGGCGAGCGACTGGCACACGACCTCGTTGAGGCGCCGCGCGCCCTGGCTGCCGCCCATGACGAGGAGGGTGAATGCGTCCTCGTCGAGGCCGTAGGCGCGCCGGGCGTCGCGCGTGTCGGGCAGCTCGAGAAGCTCGTCGCGCACGGGCATGCCGACCGCCTCGACGGGGCAGCGTGCGACGGCACTGAGCGCGTCGCGGGCCTCGTCGAACTGGACGGCGACCGCGTCGGCGGTGCGTGCGAGCAGCCGGTTCGCCTTGCCCGGCAGCGCGTTGCTCTCGTGGATGACGACGGGCACGCGCCGCCGGTGCGCGGCGATAAGCGGTGCGACGCTCCCGTAGTTGCCGAAGCCGACGGCGACGTCGGGCCGCAGGCGCCGCACGAGCCGTCGCGAGGCGACGAGGCCGCGCAGCAGTGCCCACGCGAACGGGACGAGGCCGAGCACACCGCGGCGCGGCATGCCGCGTCCCGGCACGGCGTGCCACTCGAAGCCGGCGTCGGTCACCGCGTTGCGTGCGGCGGTTCGGCCGCTGCCGACGAACGCGATGCGCGTCGACGGGCGGCGCCGCACCAGCTCGTGGGCGAGCGCGATCGCCGGGAACAGGTGGCCGCCCGTGCCGCCGCTTGCTACGAGCACCGTGGGCATCGGCTCGCGCCTCCTTGTTGTTCCAAAGAACGGGGCGCGCGGCTATGCACGCGCCAACCCATGTCTCTGAATCTGGACACCGTGCTGATGTCGCGGCACACGCTCGGTGGCGCGGCTCACGTTGAGCAGGATGCCCAGACCGACGAAATTCATCAGAAGATTCGATCCGCCGAAACTAACGAACGGCAGGTTGAGTCCGGTGGCCGGCAGCGTCGAGCTCACCACGCCGATGTGGATGATCGCCTGCAAACCGATCAGGGACGTGATCCCGACGGCGAGCAGCTTGCCGCGCAGGTCGGTTGTGCGGAAGGCGATTCGAAACCCGAGGATGACGAGCGCGACGTAGAGGATCAGCACGACGCAGATCCCGGCGAAACCGAACTCCTCGCCGATGATGGCGGCGATGAAGTCGTTATGCGCGTACGTGAGGTAGCCGAGCTTCTGGTGGCTCTCGGCCAGCCCGACGCCGAACGGGCCGCCCGAGCCGAGGGCGATGCGCGCCTGGTACTGCTGATAGCCGCAGTCGAAGCGGTACCGAACCGGGTCGAGCAGGGCCAGGATGCGGTCGATCTGGTACTCCGAGCGTAGGATCACGATCCCGAGCGCCGGCACACACAGCAAGGCCGACCCGGCCAGGTATCGCACGGGCACGCCGCCGCAGAAGAACATGATGCCGATCGAGCCGGCGATCAGCAGCGTTGTGCTCAGGTCGGGCTGCGCGATGATGAGCAGCAGGAAGACGCTGAGCACGGCGGCCAACTCCATGAATGCCGGCAGCCGTGTGATGCGCCGCTGCCGTCTTGCCAGCGCGCCGGCGAAGAAGATGATCAAGCCGACCTTGACCACTTCCGCGGGCTGGATCGGGTACCCGCCGAGCCGGATCCAGCGCCGGGCCCCGTTCTTGACGACGCCGAAGCCCGGCATGAATACGAGCGCGAGCAGCACGAGGCATCCGAGCAGGATCAAGCCCCGGAACCGCACGAGCAACTCGTAACGGATGTTGGAGACGACGAGCAGCGCCACGATGCTGATGCCGACCCAAACAAGCTGCTGCTTGAACAGGTAGTCGCTCGACGCGTCCTGCCCGAGCACGCGCTGATAGGCGCCGGAGTTGAGAATCATCACCAACCCGATGCCGACCAGCAGGGTGACGATCAGCAGTATGAGCAGCCGCTCGCGTTCCATGCTATTCGGCCATCTCGCTCGCCGGTTTCGGGATGCGGATCGTGTCGCCCGCGCGGAGCGTCTTGGGGTCTGTAATCCCGTTCAGCTCCATCAGGATCTTCGTCGTGGTGTGATGCGTGCGTGCAAGCTTCCAGATCGTGTCACCCGGTTGCACTTCATAGTCGAACGTCTCGACAGTGCTCAGGTCCACCGGCTCGTCGGGCGTCGTGATGCTCGTTGTCGGCTCCGTGACCGTCGTGTCCGTGACCGTCGGCTCGGTGACCGTCGTGTCCGTGACCGCCGGCTCGGTGATTGTCGTTTCACGCGGCGTTGTGACCGTTTCGGTCGTCGCTTGGTCGAAGCCCTTTGTCGGGTTCGGGATCCAGAGCTCGCGTCCGGCCCGGATCAGCGTCGGGTCCTGGATGTCGTTGCGCTCGACGATCGCGTTGACCGTGACGCCGAAGGTGCGCGAGATCTTCCAGAGGCTATCGCCGGGCTTGACGACGTAGCGGACCTCGTTTGCGATCACCCGCGTGTTCGTGACGACCGTGGGTGTGTCTCCGACGACGGTCGGCGTCTCGATCGTGGTAATGTCGGGCTCGATGACGTCGTAGTCGCCTTCCACATCGAGGTCTTCAGCCTCGGTGACGGCGGGCGGGATGTCGCTGTCGACCTCGCGGGTGCGCGAGGTGCCGCAACTGCCCATCGAGACCAGGAGCAGCGCGAGCCCGACGTGGACGAGGACTACGATGATGATTGCGTCGCGTTTCGGCAGTGGCCGCTTTTCCATTGTTCTCTCTCCTGTTCCTCGGGTTTCGGTATTTCAGGTGCCGGTCGCTTCGGGGCAAGCCGACATCGCTTTCACACACTCTTTGAACCGGTCGCCGCGCTCGGCGTAGTCGCGGAACATGTCGAAGCTGGCGCATCCGGGCGAGAGCAGGACGGTGTCGCCGGGTTGCGCAGCGTTTCGCCCAAGCTCGACGGCCTCTTCGATCGATCCGGCGCGGACGCAGTGGACGTCGGCGCCGAAGACGCGCTCCAGCTTCTGCGCGGCTTCGCCGATCAGCACGAGCATCTTGACCGACGAGCGCACGGCGGGGCGCAGGGGCTCGAAGTCGAGATTCTTGTCGAGGCCGCCGGCGATGAGCACGACGGGCGAGGCTATCGCGTCGAGGGCTTTGGCGACCGCGTCGACGTTCGTTGCCTTCGAGTCGTTGACGTAGTGCACGCCGGTGTGCTGAGCGACGAACTCCAGCCGGTGCGGCAAGCCTCGGAATCGCCGCAGCCCGTCGAGTATGGCAGCGTCGTCGACGCCGAAGCACTCGGCCACGGCGATCGCGGCCATCGCGTTGTGCAGGTTGTGGCGGCCGAGGAGGTGCCAGACACCGCTGAGCCGGTAGCGCCGCTTGGGACGGCGGCCGATGACGGTGTCGCCGACGAGGCGCAGGTCGCACGTCTCTGACTCGCCGTAGACGACGAGGTGCGGCTCGTCCGCGATCCGTCGAGGCCGTAGGCCCATCTCGACGACGGACTCGTGCAGGACGGCGACGTCGGCGCCGACCTGGTTCTCGAACAGGCGCATCTTCGCCCGGGCGTACTCGTCGAGCGATGCGTAGCGGTCCATGTGGTCGGGCGCCACGTTGAGCAGCACGCCGACGTCGGGCCGGAACAGGTCGATGCGTTCGAGCTGGAACGAGCTCACCTCGAGGGCGAGGACGCCATTGGTCCCCACCGCGTCGATTTGCTCGATGAACGGCTCGCCGATGTTGCCGGCGACGGCGCACTCGATCCCGCCGGCCTCGAGCACGGTTCGGACGAGGCGGGTGACGGTCGTCTTGCCGTTCGTGCCGGTGATCGCGGCGATGCGAGCGGCGCAGTGTCGAAACGCGAGTTCGAGCTCGCTGATGACGGGGATGCCACGCTCGTCGGCAAGGCGAACGGAGGGCACACTCGGCGGCACGCCCGGGCTGAGCACGACGAGCTCGACGCCGTCGAGGAACGAGTCGCTGTGGCCGCCGAGCTCGAGGCGCGCGCCGGCGTGCACGAGCTCGGCCTTGAGCGTGCGGAGGCGTTCGGTGTCAGCCGAGTCGGTCGCCGCGACGCGCGCGCCGCGGCCGAGCAGGAATCGCGCCGCGGCCTCGCCGCTGGCACCGAGCCCGACGACGAGCACTGTCTTGTCGGTCAGTTCATTCATATTCTTACTGGAGCTTGAGCGTGGCGAGGCTGATGAGCGCGAACGTGATCGCGATGATCCACAGCCTCACGGTGACCTTCGTCTCGCTCCACCCGCACATCTCGAAATGGTGGTGCAGCGGCGACATCTTGAACAGCCGCCGCCGCTTCCACTTGAAGTAGCCCACCTGCAGGATGACAGACACGGCCTCGAGCACGAAAATGCCGCCGGCAATCAGCAGCAGAAACTCCTTCTTGACGATTAGAGCGACCGTGCCGATGGCGCCGCCGAGCGCCAGGCTGCCGGTGTCGCCCATGAAGACCTGCGCCGGGTGCGCGTTGAACCACAGGAAGCCAAGGCCGGCGCCGATCATGGCGGCGAGAAAGATGACGAGCTCGCCGCTGCCGTTGATGAACTCGATGTTGAGATAGTCGGACAGCAGGAAGTTGCCGCTCAGGTAGCTGATGATGATGTAGACGAACGCGACGACGGTCGCGCAGCCGATGGCGAGCCCGTCGAGCCCGTCGGTCAGGTTGACCGCGTTGGAGGAACCGGCGATCACGAGCACGGCAAGCAGGATGTAGAAGCCGCCGATCCACGCCACGGGGTAGCGGAAAAACGGCACGAACAGTGACTTCGGGTAGCCGCTGATCTTGTGTGTCTTGAGAATGGCGCGAACGTCGGGCGTGACCGCCGTGCCATCCGCAGGCGCCTTGGTCTCTTCGGGCGCGAGCGCGGCAACGAGCTGCGGCCGGGTTGTTGAGTACTCGCGTTTCGGCGCGGGCATCGCCACGAGCACGAGCCCGACCACCGCACCGAGCACCACCTGCCAGGCGAACTTCGTGCGCGCTCGGAGGCCCCTGCTGTTGCGGTGGCGGATCTTGAGGTAGTCGTCGATCGCGCCGAGCACGCCGAGCCAGAGCGTGGCTCCGACGACGAGCAGGACGAACGGGCCGACGACGTCGGCCCACAGCAGCGTCGGCACGACCATGGCGGCCACGATAAGCACGCCGCCCATCGTCGGGGTGCCTTCTTTGTCGCGATGGAGCGCGTGGAGCGGCGGGCATTCGTCCTTGCGGATCGGCTGGCCGATTTTGAGCGCGTAGAGTTTCCGAATCAGCCACGGGCCGAGCAGAATGCTGACGGCCATCGCCGTGATGGCCGCGAGCCCCGCCCGAAACGACAGGTACTTGAAAACCCGCAACGGCGATATGTACTGCTGAAGCCATGTGAACAAGTAGTAGAGCATTCGCTTCTCTATCCGTGACGCGGCGCGGCGGCGCCGGCCGCGAGCTCGTCGACAATGCGTTCCATCTTGTTGGCGCGCGAGCCCTTGATGAGCACGGCATCGCCCGGCCTGAGCTCTTCCTGCAAGCACGCGGCCGCCTGCGCGACGCTGGCGCAGTCGGTGGCGCGGTCGGCCGGCATGCCGCTGCTGATTGCCGCCTGGATGACGTGGCGCGCGTCGCCGCCCGTCGTGATGAGCCGGTCGACGCCGTGCTCGACGACGAGCCGGCCGAGCTCGCGGTGCGCGTCGAGACTGTGTGCGCCGAGCTCGCGCATCTCGCCGCAGACGAACACGCGTCGGCCCTCGACGGGCATCGCCTCGAACGTGAGCAGCGCGGCCCGCATCGATTCGGGGTTCGCGTTGTACGCGTCGTTGATAAGCAGCGCGCCCCGCCATGCGCGCGGTTCGAAACGCATCTTGGGCAGCGTGAGCTCGCTCAGGCCGCGCACGGCCTCGCCGGGCTGCATGCCGAGCGCGCAGCAGGTCGCGATGGCCGCCGCCGCGTTCAGCGCGTTGTGTTTGCCGGGGAACGGCAGCCCGGTCTGGAACGATGCGCCGAAGCAGAAGAGCTCGACCTCGAGGCCGTCTCCCGTCTGGCGCACGGCGGTGAGCCGAACGTCGGCGTTGCCGGCTTCGCCGAACGTGATGCGGCGGCCCGTCCAGCGCTCGCCGATGCGGCGCACCCACTCGTCGTCGGCGTTCAGGACGGCGGTGCCGTCGGCATCGAGCGCGTCGAGGAGCTCGGCTTTTGCTTCCGCGATCGCGTCGACGGAGCCGAAGAACTCGAGGTGGGCCGGATTCACGTTCGTGATGACGCCGATCTGCGGCTGGGCGATCGTGGCGAGCGACCGGATCTCGCCGGGTGCGCTCATGCCGATCTCGACGACGGCGACCTCGGTTGTGTGGTCAATGTCGAGAAGCGTGAGCGGGACGCCAACGTGGTTGTTGAACGAGCTCTTGCTCCTGATCGTCGTGAAACGCTGCGACGCGAGCGCAGCGATGAACTCCTTCGTCGTGGTTTTCCCGTTGCTGCCGGTGACGGCGACGACGGTGCACGTGTACCGCTCGCGATTGGCTCGGGCGACGTCCTGGAGGGCGCGGGTCGTGTTCTCGACGACGACTGCCGGTTGGTGCGCGCGGCCGTCGGGCAAACGGCCGGCCTCGACAACGACGGCGGCTGCGCCGCGCGCGAACGCGTCGGCGACGAACCCGTGGCCGTCGAAGCGGTCGCCGACGAGGGCGATGAAGAGCTCGCCGGGCCGGATGGTGCGGCTGTCCGTCGAGATGGAAGCGATGCTCACTTCCGGCCGGCCACCGGCGAGACGGCCTCGCGTCGCCGCGGCGATGTCATCGAGCCGCATCGGGTCCACGGCAGATGCTCTCCTGGGACAGCCCGTCGAGGATCGCGCGCGCGACCTCACGGTCGTCGAAGACAATGGTTTGGTTTCGGAACTGCTGGTACGTCTCGTGGCCCTTGCCGGCGATGAGAACCGTGTCGCCGGGGCGGGCGAGGCCGATGGCGCGCTCGATGGCGGCCTTGCGATCAGGCTCGACCACGTAGGCGTCGTCGGGGCCGTACGCGGTGACGATCTCGGCGATGATGGCGTCGGGCTCCTCACTGCGCGGGTTGTCGGAGGTGATCACCGAGTAGTCCGACAGCGCGTTCACCACGGCGCCCATCTTCGGCCGTTTGCCGGGGTCGCGGTCGCCGCCGCAGCCGAAGACTGTGATGATCTTGCCCGTGGTCACTTCGCGCAGCGCGCCGAGGACGTTTTTGAGTGCGTCGTCGGTGTGGGCGTAGTCGACCACGACGGTGAGGCCGCGGTCATTGTCGATGAACTCGAGCCGACCCGGTACCTGTGTCGTCTCAGCGATGCCGGCGACGATTGCCTGGGGGTCGACCTCGAGCGCAAGCCCGACGGCGATCGCGGCGAGCGCGTTCGACACGTTGTGGCGGCCGATGAGGCTCGAGGCGACGTCGAACTCGCCGCTCGGGGTGACGGCTCTGAACGTGCAGCCGCGCGCGTCGAGCCGCACGTCGCAGGCGCGCACGTCGGCCCGGCTGTCGAAGCCGAAGGTGATCACCGGGACGCGGCTCGCCTCGATGATCCGGCCGGCGCGCTCGTCGTCGATGTTGACGACCGCGCGTTTCGGCCTCGGGCTGTCGGGCCGCTCGTTGAGCATCTGGAACAAGCGCGCCTTGACGTCGAGGTAGCTGTCGAGGTCGCCGTGGTAGTCGAGGTGGTCCTGGGTCAGGTTGGTGAAGACGGCGACGTCGAAGTCGATGCCGTCCACGCGCTTCTGGTCGATGGCGTGCGACGAAACCTCCATGACGGCCGCGCCGCAGCCGCGCGCCACCATCTCGGCGAGCAGCGAGTTGATCAGCACGGGGTCGGGCGTCGTGCGCTCGGCCGGTATCGTGCGGCCGTCGACGCGGTACTCGATCGTGCCGATGAGGCCCGCGCTGATGCCGGCGTGCGCGAGCGCGCTCCGGACCAGGTACGTCACCGTCGTCTTGCCGTTCGTGCCGGTGACGCCGATCACGGCCAATGCTCTCGACGGGTGGCCGTAGAATGCGTCGGCGAGGCGGGCGAGTGCGACGCGGCTGTCGGGCACGACGATCTTGGCGGCCCCGTGGACGGGGAAGTCGGCCTCCTCGCACACGACGGCGGCGGCGCCCGCGCTCACGGCATCCTCGATGTAGAGGTGTCCGTCGGTATGGGCGCCGCGGACGGCGACGAACAGGCAATTGCGCAGAACGTGCCGCGAGTTCTGCGTCAGCCCTGCGATGCTGGTATTGAGATCGCCGCTGGCCTGCGCGTTGTCGAGCGCGGCAAGCAGCTCAGCGAGCTTCATCTGTATGGTCCCGCGCATCGTTCAGTCCGCCTCGTCAGGCGGCACCTCCAAATATTGTAGCACGTCGCGTCCGATCTGCGCAAACACCGGGCCGGCGACCTTGCCGCCGTAGTGGTTTGGCCTCGTCGTCCCGTAGAGCACCACGAGGATGACGACTTCCGGGTTGTCGGCGGGCGCATACCCGACGAACGCGGAGTCGTAGACGGTGTCCGAGTACCGGCCGTTGATGATCTTCTCGGCCGTGCCTGTCTTGCCGGCCTCGGTGTAGCCGGGGATGTCGGCTTGCCGGGCGGTGCCTTCGGCCGTGACGACGGCCTTCATGGCGCTCGTGATCTGGCGGGCGACCTGCTCGGGGATGACGCGCTCGACCGCCTCAGGCGGGAAGGTCTCGATCACCCGGCCGTTCGCATCGATCAGGCGCGCCACGAGCCGGGGTTCCATCAGGGTACCGCCGTTGGCGAGCGCGCAGTAGGCGAGGCCGAGCTGCAGGGGGGTCACGCTGATTTCCTGCCCCATCGGGAGTGAGGTCATCGAGTAGCCCGACCACTCGTGCGTCGGCCTGAGCAGGCCGGGGCTCTCGGCCGCCAACGGGATGCCCGCGCGGCGGCCGAAGCCGAACGCGCGCAGCCCGTTGTGGAGGCGCTCTTTTGCCAGCTCCATGTCGGGTTCCTCGCCCGGCCCGCCGAGCGTGGCGGCGACCTTGGCGATGCCGATGTTGCTCGATTTCTCGATGATGGTGAACGCAGTCAGCACGCCGTAGCCGTGCACGTCGTGGAGCACGCGGCCGACGGGCGTGCGCCAGGCGCCGTGTTCGCAGTCGAACTCGGTTTGGAGCGTCACGGTGCCGTAGTCCAGGGCGAGGGCGGCCGTGAACGGTTTGAGCGTGGAGCCCGGCTCGAAGGCGTGCTCGACGGCGGCGTTGGCCGTGTGGTGGTGCGTCTGCTCCGTGAGTTTGTTTGGGTCGAAGGTCGGCCAGTTGGCGCAGGCGAGGATCTCGCCCGTCTGCGGCCGGAGCACGAGGGCCGTGATACCGTCGCACTTGACGCGCTCGGCCGCCTCGGCGACAGCCCGCTCGACGAAGCACTGGATATTGAGGTCAATGGTGAGGGCCACGTCGAGGCCGTCGATGGCCGCGTCGCCTTGGGCGGCGCCGCGCAGGACCTCGCGCCAGCGGCCGTCGACGTGCTTGATGCGCCGGCCGTTCTGGCCTTTGAGCCAGTGGTCGGCGGCGAGTTCGATACCGGCGACCGGGTGCTTGTCGTCGCGGACGGCCGGCTCGATCTCCGTGTCCTGGCTTGTCTCGTGGCGAACAAAGCCGAGCACGTGGGCCGCCAGTGCGCCGTTCGGGTAGGTGCGTCGCACCCGGTCCTTGAGGATGATGCCGGGGTAGTGGTACGAGCGGGCCGAATCCGACTCGGTCCCGACCGCGTCTTCGAAGACCGAGCGGTCACCGCGCAGCTCTTCGATTCGCTGGATCGTCTCCTCGGGGAGCTCGCGTTGGACCCAGACTTCGCGCGCGCCGTCAAGGTAGGCGAGGCGCGCCAGCTCTTCGGCGGGCGTACCGGTGATCTCGGCGAGGCGGGCCACGAGCGCGTCGGGATCCTTGGTGCGTGTTGGGTCGGCGATGACCTCGGGATTGAGGCAGAGGATCTTGGTCGGTTCGCTCATGGCGAGCGTCTTGTCGTGGCGGTCGAGGATGCGGCCGCGGCTCGGATAGAGCGTGACGGTGCGTTCGTGCATGGCGAGGGCTTGCTGGACGAAGAACTCGTGTTGCCCGACCTGGATGGAGAACAGCCGCACGCCCAGCCCGGCGAACGCGGTGACCAGGAGGACCAGGACGATCAGGCATCGGATATGATGAAGCTTGTTGGGCATCTGGGCCTCTTCCCTGCGCGTCCGGTCCTGGGTGAATGCTCTCCGGCAATCGTGGCGTCGAGGATCTGCACGCGTGCAGAGAGTCGGGGAGGGAGAATGGGGGGGTGGGGGGTAGGAGTGAAGAAGTGTCTTGACCTGAAGCTTGTCTTGGGGTTTACCCCGCCCATTCTCCCTCGCCCATCAGCTCGAGGAGGCAAGAGTGTCCCGGTCTTGTCCCCTCACTATGTCTCCCGAGGACCCGCCAGATTGGAGGAGGAGGTTGAGGAGGCGACAGGCACCTCGGGGAAACGCGGCGTTATGTCCGATGCGTGACGGCGTTCACCTTCTTCCCAGCACGATTGCATCCCAGAGCCGCTCGCCGAGCGGCGGCTTCGGCTCGTCGTCTTTCGGTATCGCCAGCGGCTCGGGCTCGGGCAGATAGACGGTGCGGTTGCCCGACGGCGGCCCCAGCCCGAGCTGGCGGTCGTGAACAAGCTGTTGAACCCGATCCGGCTTCTTGAGGGCACTGATATCGGCCTCGAGCTTCTTGCGGTCGTCCGAGAGCGTCTTCGTCTCGGCTCGGAGCGCGCTGACCGTGTAGCCCGTGTGCAGGAGCCGGTTGTGCTGCCAGACGTAGGCGATCCCGGTGGCGACGGCGATCAACACGAGGAGGATGAGCCCGTGGATCCACCGGCTCGACGTCGGGTGCCGGCGCCGGTTTGCCACCTGGTAGTTGTAGACCTTCGATTTGACCTGTCTGGGCTTATGCTTTCTCATTTCTTCTCGCACGCTCTGAGTCGGGCGCTTCGGGCGCGCGGGTTGACGGCTACCTCGACCGCGCTTGGCCGGACGGGTTTGCGCGTCAACACGCGCACGGCGACCCGCTTGCCGCAGCGGCACACCGGAAACTCCGGCGGGCACGTGCACCCTTTCGCCCACCGCCGGAACGTCTCCTTGACGATGCGGTCCTCGAGCGAGTGGTAGGCGATCGTCACGATCCGCCCACCGGGCGCGAGCGCCTCGAGCGCCTGCGGCAGCGCCCGTTCGATCGCGCCGAGCTCGTCGTTGACGGCGATCCGCAGCGCCTGGAACGTTCGGGCCGCCGGATGCACCTTGCGGCGCCTGGCCGCCTGCGGGACCGCCCGCTCGACGAGCCCGGCGAGCTCATCGGTCGTGACGATCTCGCAGTGCTCGCGCGCCTCGACGATCG
>Ga0315545_1004011_pt1 | contig 12317 bp, 4 predicted proteins | sample SalMarSW160210MG_FD_203096 | JGI IMG/M metagenome (GOLD analysis project Ga0315545, IMG submission 203096) | Salt marsh sediment microbial communities from the Plum Island Ecosystem LTER, Massachusetts, United States - Salt Marsh Sediment SW1602-10 ... | reverse complement strand
CCTGATGCCAAGGAAGCTTTACCGAAAGTCAGGCAATTGATTTTTGAAGGTAAGTATAAGGAAGCACAGGATCTGGTAAATCAGAAATTCATCAGCCGGAATTCGCAAGGTATGCCTTATCAAACTGCCGGAAATCTTAGCCTTTTGTTTCCAGGGCATGAAAATTTTACAAATTACTATCGGGAACTGAATATTGAAACGGCTGTGGCTACTACCCGCTATGATGTTGATGGAGTGACATATAAACGTGAAGTTTTTGCTTCATTTCCAGACCAGGTTATTATTGTTCGAATTACAGCCGGCAAACCTGGCAAAATTAGTTTTACTGCTTCAATTAATCGTCCTGCTCCGGTAAATATTTCAACTAATGGCAGTGATAAATTAATTATGTCTGGAATAACAGGCGATTGCGATTCTATAAAAGGTGCAGTGAAGTTTCAAGCACAGGTTAAAATAGCAGCCGAAGGAGGCTCGGTATCAGCAACCAATAACAGTATAATTGTAAGCAATGCAAATGCTGCAACCCTCTATATTTCTATTGCATCAAGCTTTAAAAATTATAATGATATCAGTGCCGATGCCGGTGAAAGAGCCAATACGTATCTTCAAAATGCTCTGAAAAAAAATTATGAACAAGCTTTAAGAGATCATATTGCCGACTTTCAGCGCTATTTTAATAGAGTAAGCATTAATCTGGGAGTAACTGATTCTGTAAAAAATCCCACCAACGTTCGTATTGAACAATTTGCCAAAAGTAATGATCCGCAATTGGTAGCATTATGTTTTCAGTTTGGTCGTTATTTGCTGATTTCTTCATCACGGCCCGGGGGGCAGCCTGCTAATCTACAGGGGATTTGGAACAATCAGCTTTATCCGCCCTGGGATAGTAAATATGCTGTAAATATAAACACAGAAATGAATTATTGGCCATCTGAAATCACTAACCTTAGCAAAATGAATGAGCCGCTGATTCAAATGATACGTGAACTTTCTCAGACCGGTAAACAAACAGCAAAGGATATGTACGGCGCAGAAGGATGGGTGCTTCATCACAATACGGATATCTGGCGGATGAACGGACCTGTAGATGGATCATTTTGGGGGATGTGGCCCATGGGTGGTGCCTGGCTTTGTCAGCATCTATGGGAAAAATATGAATTCAACGGTGATAGAGAATATCTTAAATCGGTATATCCGGTAATGAGGAGTGCGGTTGAATTTTACCTTAGTTTTTTAGTAGAAGAACCGCAGTATAAATGGCTGGTTGTTTGTCCTTCCGTTTCTCCCGAAAATTCTCCATCCTGTCATCCTGAATCATCCATTTCTGCCGGAACAACAATGGATAATCAACTGCTGTTCGATCTTTTTATCAAGACAACAAGAGCAGCAAAAATTCTGAATGTTGATAAAGAATTCATTGCTAAAATTAATGACGCACTTAAAAGACTGCCTCCAATGCAGATTGGACAATGGGGTCAATTACAGGAATGGATGCAGGATTGGGACAACCGGGACGATAAACACCGCCATGTCTCACATTTGTACGGCCTGTACCCTTCCAGTCAGATATCACCCTATCGGACACCGGAATTATTTTCTGCTGCAAAAACATCGTTGATAGCACGAGGTGATGAATCCACCGGCTGGTCTATGGGATGGAAAGTAAACTTGTGGGCGCGTCTTCTTGACGGCGATCATGCTTTAAAACTAATTACCGACCAATTAACACCTTCTATCCAACCCGATGGAAAACAAAAAGGTGGTACTTATCCCAATCTTTTCGATGCTCATCCTCCTTTTCAAATTGATGGAAATTTTGGTTTTACTGCCGGCGTTACTGAAATGCTCATTCAAAGCCACGACGGTTCTATTTTTGTTCTGCCTGCATTACCGGATATTTGGAAAAATGGAAGTATAAAGGGTATTCGTGTGCGTGGCGGTTTCGAAATTGAATCTATGGAGTGGGAAAACGGAGAAATCTCAAAGTTAGTTATTAAATCAAACCTGGGAGGAAACTGTAGGATTCGTTCTTATACAAAATTAAGAGCAGAAGGCAAAACAAGTCTTAAATCTGCAATAGGTGAAAATCAAAATCCTTTTTACCAAACACCAAGAATAAAAGAACCTATAATTTCTAATAAGGCAACTCTGAAAGATGTTAAGCTAAAAAATACTTTTGTTTATGATTTTGAAACCAAACCAGTGGGAAAATATATCTTTTCAAAATTGTAAGAAGTAAAAGAAGGAGAATTCAATGGAACAGCGAATCATCAAATCGATTATCGGAATAGTAGTTTTCTTACTTTTAAATTCTACTTTATTGTTCTCTCAAAATATTACAATTAATGCCGGAAGTAATCAGATTATTAATTGGGAAAAGACACACTCTGCACAGCTCAAAGGAAGTGTGTCCTCAGACAAAATAAAAGTAGAATGGACGTGCCCGCAGAATTCTGAAGTTGTTTTTAAAGATGTTTCTAATCCTGTTACAGAAGTTACTTTCCCCCGTCCCGGTTATTATTTATTAATTCTCTCCAATAAAAGTAATGACTCGGTAAGCAGTTCCGTAATTGTAAATGTCTTTAAACCCAATTCTTATAAAGAGAGACTTGCTGATCTAATAAGTTTGATGACAGTTGATGAAAAGATTAAGCAATTAACTAACCAAGCAGATTCAATTCCTCGATTAGGACTTGCCAAATACAACTATTGGAGTGAAGCATTACACGGAATATTAGCAAGCAGCACGACTTCCTTTCCGCAAGCTGTTGCGATGGGTTCCACATGGGATCCCAATCTTGTATATCGTGTAGGTTCAGCTATATCTGATGAAGCACGTGCATTAAATGTTATTAAGGGTAATGGATTAACTTACTGGAGTCCTACCATTAATATTGCACGTGATCCACGCTGGGGACGTAATGAAGAATCCTATAGTGAAGATCCTTATCTACTATCACGTATGGGTGTCGCATTTATTAAAGGCATGCAGGGAGATGATCCTTATTATTTGAAAACCGTTTCTACCCCAAAACACTTTATAGCAAATAATGAGGAAGAACGCCGTCATACAGGTTCTTCCGATGTGGACATGCGCAGCTTGTTTGAATATTATTTGCCGGCATTTCATCAGGCTATCGTTGAAGGCAAAGCTTACTCCATAATGGGAGCATATAATGAACTAAATCAAGTTCCTTGCAATGCAAATAGGTTTTTATTAAATGACCTGTTAAGGCGTAAGTGGGGTTTCGAAGGGTATGTGGTATCCGACTGCGGTGCTATTAATGACATGGTATACGGACATCATTTTTTCAAAACCGGTGCGGAAGCTGCTGCAAGAAGTATCCTTGCCGGCTGCGACCTAAATTGCGGATGGGAGTATTGTCAATACCTTCAAGAAGCTCTCGATAAAGGATTATTGGAAGTAAAAGATCTTGATCGTGCTTTAGAAAGAGTTCTTTCTGCACGATTCAGATTAGGCGAATTCGATCCGCCTGAAATGGTACCATATAGTTCTATTCCAAAGGAAAAGCTTGATTGTAAGGAGCATCGTGATCTGGCACTCGAAGTTGCACAGAAATCAATCGTACTCCTTAAAAACAATGGAATATTACCTTTAAAAAAGGGCAAAATAAAATCAATCGCTGTCATCGGTCCAAATGCTGCTGAAGCTCAGTTAGGCATTTACAGCGGCTTTCCTAATGTTTGGGTTAGTCCTCTTGAAGGAATAAAAGATAAAGCTGCTTCTCTTGGGATTAAAGTAGAATATGCACTGGGATGCCATATTGGCGGCGGATTGTTAAGACCCATTGAACCGCAATATTTCGCTAAAGTTGAAGGAACTAATAAAACCGGAATGAAGGGTGAATATTTTGATAATATGGATTTATCCAGGAAACCTGTTTTAACCAGAATAGATTCAATGGTAGATTTTAGTTTCGGTATACATTCCCCTGCTCCCGGTATTCCGGAAGATCAGTTTTCCATCCGGTGGACAGGTAAAATAATTCCTCCAAAAACCATCCATCATATCGGTACCAGCTGCGATGATGGTTCACGCCTTTATTTAGATGGAAAGTTATTAATTGATGATTGGACTGAACATGGTGAAAAACCTATTCGTGCTGAAGCCGAACTCAAACCGGGTAAGGAATATAAAGTAAAACTTGAATATTTTGAAAATGCTCTGGGTGCATGTGCAAGGTTAACATGGGATCTTAGCCAAAAGGATTTTAATGAAGCTAAAGAAGTTGCTGCTAGAAATGATGTCGTTATTCTTGTGCTTGGAATTTCTCCCGGTATTTCTCAGGAAGAGTTGGACCGTACTGAAATTGAATTACCGCAGGTTCAAAGAGATTTAATTGCTGAAGTCGCGTCTGTTAACCCTAATATTGTTATTGTACTTGTAAACGGGGGGCCTATAGCTTTTGCAGGAACTGAAAAGAAAGTTGATGCAATAGTTGAAGCATGGTATGCGGGAGAATTTGGCGGTAAAGCTATCGCTGATGTTTTATTCGGCGACGTTAATCCCGGCGGCAAACTTCCTGAAACATTCTATGCATCAACACAACAGCTCCCTCCCATGTCTGATTATGACCTTATTAATCATCCCCGCACATATATGTATTTTGAGCAACCCGTTTTATATCCGTTTGGACATGGACTCTCATATACTCAATTTGATTATAGTAATCTTAAACTTGACTCTGACAAAATTAAAAAAGATGGTGAGATTGAAATCCAATTTACAATACAAAATGCCGGCAAAATTAAAGGTGATGAAGTTGCTCAGGTTTATGTCCATAATGTTGACGCATCTATAAAAGTACCTATCAATCAATTAAAACGGTTTCAAAGGATTACACTCGCCCCCGGAAAGAGTAAAACACTCACATTCAAAATACCGGCATCTGAATTATCGTTTTACGATACCAAAACAAACGATTTTAAAACAGAACCGGGACTGTTTGAAATTCAAGTTGGCAGTTCATCTAAGGATATCCGTTTGAAAAAAACTTTTACAATTGAATAGAAAAAAACTAAATCAGGTATCATCATGAAAAAGTTATTATTTACTTTACTGCTTGCTTTCCCCTTTACTTTGCCTGCACAGGCAGCAAAAATCAAAATTGATGTTGACAGAGCAATTGGAGAGATTGATCCCAAAATCTACGGGGTCTTTATGGAACCCATCCATTTTTCCCGTCCCCTGCCTGGTCAGGAAGAAACTGTTTCCGGGAATACGCTTTATGGCCTGTTGTACAATCCCGAATCTGACCTGGCTGATGAAAACGGATTCAATAAGGCATACATCGAAGCGGCGAAGGAACTCAGGATAACCAATATGCGCTGGCCGGGCGGAAATTACGTAGCAGGATACAACTGGCAGGATGGCATTGGCCCCAAAGAAAAACGTCCGGTGCGCAAAGAACTGGCATGGAACGGTATTGAAAACAACCATGTGGGAACCGATGAATGGATTCAGCTGAACAAATCCATTGGCTCTGAAAATGTTGTTTGCATCAATCTTGGAACAGGAACCATCAACGATGCCCGCTACTGGGTTGAATATTGTAATTGTGAGCCGGGCACTTACTATGCAGACCTGAGGAAAAAGTACGGCCATGAAAAACCCTTCAATGTGAAGTACTGGTGCCTGGGCAATGAGGTGGACGGCGAGCCCTGGATTATGGGGTACAAGAACGCGGAAGACTATTGCAAAATTGCGAAAGCAGCGGCCAGAGTGATGCGATATACGGATAAGAGTATAAAGCTGGTCGCTAACGGGTCATCCTATTATGAAGACTCGGGGAAATGGGTTGACTGGAATTGGAAAATTATAAATGAATTAAGAGACGTTGCCGATTACATCTCCATTCACCGCTATTGGGATCATTCCGACGATTATTATGTTTATGTCGGTCAACGGGCAATAGACCTCGAAGAAAAAATTTCTCTGACTACCTCGCAAATCAAAGCCGTCAAGATCCGGTACAGGTTGGATAAGCCGATTTATTTGTCAGTAGATGAATATGGCGCCTTTGGAAAAGGTATACTGCCAATACTCGCAACCGCCCAATACTTTAATGCATTCATCCGTCATGCCGATGTTGTTAAAATGGCAAACTATACGCTTTTTACCTCATTATTGAGTTTTGACAAAGATAAAGGTGTGTTTAAAACTCCGTTATTCCACACTTTCAAATTATTTTCAAACAATTGTCATGGTAATTCAGTTGACGTTTTCGTAGACTGCAATAACTATGATACAAATGAATGTCAGGGAATTCCATATCTGGATGTAACTTCCGTTTTCAATAATGAAACAAGTACCCTGGTGATCAATGTCGTCAACCGACATAAAGATAAAGCCATCAAGGGTGAGATCGTGAGCAGTTCGGGCGCGTTTTCCGGCAAGGCAGTGGCCAGTGTAGTGAACGGGGAACTGGATGAGGCGTTTACTTTTGACAAACGGGATCAATATATCCCTGAAACCAAGGAATTCTCAGTCAAAGGGAACAAGTTCACTTATTCATTTCAGCCGCATTCATTTACACAGATCGAAGTTGGAGTGAAAAAATAGCGAGATAGAAGTGTAGAAGACTGGGAATATTAAACATGTATATTATGAAGCTCATAGAACAGCACATAAATAGCTACCTTGGCGAAGATGCTTGTATGAATTTGCACCTTTGCTTTTTAAAAAGTAAATTAAAAACTGAGGGATAACTATGAAAAAGCTGATTTATCCGATTTTTACCTTACTGGTGTTTAGTTTTCCTGCTAACGCACAGAGTATTGTAAAACATACCCCGCTTGGTTTCGACAGTTTGCGTGCTGATATAGCACACGGGAAAATTGATACTGTCAATTACGAATCAAAAACAGTTGGCACTGAACGTAAAGCTGTTATTTATACTCCTCCGGGATATTCAAAAGATAAAAAGTATCCTGCGCTTTATCTTTTACATGGTATAGGCGGCGATGAGTTTGAATGGCTTAACGGAGGTCGCCCTCAAGTTATTTTGGATAATCTTTATGCCGAAAACAAAATTGAGCCAATGATTGTTGTCATGCCCAATGGCAGAGCAATGAAGGATGACCGGGCTGTTGGGAATATTTTCGACAGCATTAAAGTGCAGGCGTTCGCAACGTTTGAGAAAGATTTACTTAACGATTTAATTCCTTTCATAGAAAAAAATTACCCTGTTTATACAGATCGAGAAAACCGTGCAATCGCAGGTTTATCGATGGGCGGTGGACAATCATTGAATTTCGGATTAGGCAATCTAGATAAATTTGCTTGGATTGGAAGTTTCTCAGCTGCACCCAATACTAAAAAGCCTGAATTGTTAGTTCCTAATCCCGATGAGGCAAGAAAGAAACTAAAATTGCTTTGGATTTCTTGCGGCAATAATGATAATCTGATTACATTCAGTCAACGCACTCACGATTATTTGGAATCAAATAATGTTCCCCATATTTTTTATATCGAGCCGGGCGTACACGACTTTAAAGTTTGGAAAAACGACTTATACTTGTTTACGCAGCTACTTTTCAAGCCTGTAGATATTTCAAAATTCTCTCAATACAGCAATGGTGGTGTACTCGCTTCAACTAATTTAAAGGGAATAAAATTCCATAGTGACAACGGAGATGGAACATACACCAATCCAGTCATTAGCGCAGATTTCCCTGATCCGGATGTCATCCTGGTGGACGATGTCTATTACTTCGTGTCAACGACTATGTTTGTTTTTCCCGGTGTGACCATTCTCAAATCCTATGACCTTGTGAACTGGGAGTTTTGCTCTAATGCTGTACCACGTTTTGATTTCAGCCCCTGCTACGACCTGGATGGCTGCAGCCGATACGGCCATGGCCAATGGGCAACCAGTTTAAAGTATCATAACGGCAAATTTTATTTGTTGTTCATCACATTAGATGAAGGTGGCTTTGTCTGTACGGCAGACAAAGCCGAAGGTCCCTGGGAAATCAAACATCTGCCCAGAGGATTCTATGATCCGGGTCTATTCTTTGATGACGATGGTAAAATTTATGTAGCTCATGGCTATAATAAAATTTATATCACCGAAATTGATTCGAACTTCGTCGCAAAAGGTAAAGATGTTCTGGTATATACGGGTGATATTCGTAACGGGCTCGAAGGCTCTCATGTATACAAAATCAATGGTTATTATTATTTATATTGCACGTATGGAGGTTTGGACGGATTTCAGGTAGCACTTCGTTCAAAAAATATATACGGTCCTTATGAGCAAAAGGTGGTAATCAGGGATACCACAAAAGGTCCGAATTATGGAATACATCAGGGATCTCTTATACAAACGCAAACCGGAGAATGGTGGACCATGCTTTTTGTTGACAGCGGCCCGTTTGGACGATTCCCTTCATTACAACCTATTACCTGGCAGGATGGCTGGCCAATGGTTGGAGTGAACGGAAAGGCGGTTGTAACATACAAAAAACCAGATGTAGGAAAAGAATACCCGATAAAAACTTTCCAGACTTCTGATGAATTTGAAAACGCAAAATTAGGGATGCAATGGGGATGGAACCATAATCCTGACCCTGCGAAATGGTCACTGACACAAAATCCCGGTATCTTGAGACTAGAAACAGTCAAAGTAGTAGAAAATTTAACCGAAGCCCGCAATACACTCACCCAAAGAATGTTTGCCTATTATTCGGATACAATCGCTACCGTTGGTACAACTAAAATGGATTTCAGCAATATGAAGGAAGGCGATATTGCTGGTTTGGCTATTTTTCAGGATCCCTATGCATACATTGGAATAAAGAAAATAAACGGACAGAATTATGTCATCATGGTTAATAATGGTGAAACCATTGATTCAGTAGCGGTAAACGCTTCGACAATCTATCTTCGGGCTGATCCATTTTATGGTTCCGGCGCTGCCATGTATTACGGTGGAGAGACGGTAACCGGCACTGGTATTGCTACTTTTTCATATAGTTTGGATAATAAGTCATTTACAAAGATTGGCAATGAAATGCAAATGCAATTCAAACTTACTGTTTTTACAGGGAATAAATTTTGCCTGTTTAACTACGCTACGAAAGAACTTGGCGGGTATGTTGATTTTGACTGGTTTCGGGTAACACCGAATGTTAAAATATTTTAATTGAAACTAAAGAGTACCATAACAGAATGAAGAAGACACAATTGATTTATTAAACACTTATTTTGCTGATCATACAATCATCATATGCAGGGTCCGGTTTGTTAAATCAGCCTGATTCTGCTTATATATTCGCTTATACCCTGAATGAGAAATCCGGAAATGACGGCTTACGCTTTGCCTGGAGTGCAGACAAAAAAACTGGAATCCTCTAAATCATCAGCCATGGCCGCGTGCCGGTGGTATTATTATTTCGGTGGGCCCTGATGAGTACGTGATTGCCGGTAGTGGTATAATCGTTACCTTCCAAGCTGCGCCGGCGAGCGACCCAAACACACCTGATGAAACTGCTGGGACATTGAGCATCCAGGAGGGGACGTATGTAAAGGGGCGTTGGGTCGGCGGGCGGTGGCTGAATGGCGACGAGAATCACCAGGGCAGGCATGTGCGTCTTCCCTTTGGGGGATTCGGCATACAGCGTGTCAAGCTGTATCGTTATCGATGGGTCTAACACGACCGGGCGTGGGTGTTATGGCTTTTGAATAAATTCCGGAAGCGGTAGCCCTTACGGGATTACGGCGAAGGTCAGGCTCTTCTGCCTATATTATCATTATTTTTTGAAAACAGGAGCGTATTTTCCCCTCTGATAGCTACTTGTGGGCTTAAAAAGGGGGTTTTCTTAAAAAAACAAGGGTTTAATTGAAAAAAGCGAAAATTTTTAAAAAAAAGCTTGACATGCACGGATAAAGGTGATAATTTATGAGTAAACGTTTACGTGCTCTTTATTCAGTATATTAGACGTTTGAGTCTGCGGATTTTTGACAAATCTTCCATCAAGAGGAAGAGGGTGCCAAGTGTCGTCATGTTGTGAGGTGGGCGTACGTAATTATGGTGACGGTCGTTTGGTGCGTTGCCAAACGAGTCCACACCCGCCGCTATGTTATGGATGCGTGTCGAACAAGATGACGATTAAGTTGGTTTTTGGCTTGTAGCCAAGAAAAGATTGTTTTTGATTTTTGAAGTAAGGAGGAGAGATTATGACTAAAAAGTTCATGGTTATTTGTTTTGCGTTAGCTGTAGCAGCGATGAGTCTGCCCGCGCGAGCGGACCTGCCGGCCTATCAGAGCGCGGTTTCGCTTGACGGTGCTATGTCACTCTGGGAGTTTGAGGATGCCTCAGGTAACGATATGGCTCCGTGCGCCGATAGCGTGGGCCTTTCGCCAGGCGTATATAGAAACAGAACCCAAGGCACACCCAATGATATACCTCCCATTACGCTAAAGCCGTCGGATTGGCTAATCCACCCAGGGATCTACTTTGGGGGCCAGGTGGCTGAGTTCCACGGAACTTGGGGCAACGGTTACGGTAATTTCGTCCAGATTTATGATAGCTGTAGTAGCCCCATACCCTACAGGCTGGAAAGCTCACCATCCTGCAGCGTAGAATTTATGGAGAAGGCTCCTACTCTTGCGGATGAGACTTATGCCCGTTTCATTTCGCACGCAGCCGGTCAAACTGATAACTACTGGGTTGGCATGACTCAAGCTGGAGGTAATCCCGGTCAGCCGTTCGTCGGTGTTCCCAAGAACACTTGGTACGCATGGCCGCCAATGCTCGCCGATAATCAGTGGCACCATGTCGTTGTAACTTACGATTATAACGGCGTAGATACGACGACGGAGTTGTGGATTGACAAAGTAAGCAGAGGAACCAGAAAGGATCCAGGCGCTCTGTCAATAACCCCAGGAAAGGAATGGACGGACCTCTTAATCGGCGCCGAGAATGACCCGGGCTGGGTTTTCAATGGTTTAGTAGGCGACATGGATGAAGTCGCTTACTACGGTTACGCCCTCAGTGGGGCGCAGGTTACGGCCCACTATGATGCCATTTTCATCATTCCTGAGCCGGCGACAATCGCTCTGCTGGGTTTAGGTGGATTGGCTCTGCTGCGTAAGCGAACGTAAGCGAGACTGACTCATTAACTGACGTGAGTTAAATCCGTTAGTATGTAAGTCAAAAAGGCGCCGGCGTTTCATACGCCGGCGCCTTTGTTTTGCGCCTGCTGTTCGGGGGTGTCTGCGATATTGTTATTAACTGAAGGTGTAGAACTTAAAAAGCTAAAAACCAAGGCTTAAAACGTACAGCCGCAACAAATATCCTGGTAGTCTGTCACACCTCAAATGACAAGCCCTCAAGTCATAAGTGACAAAGTGATAGTCGACTGAGGGGGGTTGTGTTGATTTTTTAGTGCGGTTTGGTTATATAGTTTCCATAAGAGCGCAGAGACAATCGTTTTTTGCGGAGAGGCGGATTTATATGACATCGAAGGAGATTGTAGAGAAAACCCTGGGTTATCAGTGTCCGGAACGTGTCGCACGGTCGTTCGGTGATTCTGATTTTGTTTCAGTCAAGGCGGACGTGAAGAGCCTCGCAACCGAGCAGGTTATCTTGAACGATATGTCGCGGATAGACGATTACGAACTGCCGGATTATTCCAATCCCGCCGATTACAAATGCGTGGCCGAGCAAAGAGCCAGGCATCCTGATAAATGGCTGATAGGAGAGATGCCAGGCTTTACTTTTGGCGCAGCTCGATATGTGCTCGAACTGGAAAACTACCTTGCGGCACTTATGCTGGAAGAGGAACGGGTAAGAATCCTTCATGACAAGATAGATGCGATGCTGGAGCAGATGATACGAAATTACGCTGCTGCCGGGGCGGACTGTGTATTCTTTCTTGAAGACTGGGGTACTCAAAGTCAGTTGCTTATCCGGCCACAGCTTTGGTATGAGGAGTTCTTTCCGCGATTTCAGAAGCTCTGCTCTATCGCTCATTGGTGCGGTTTGAAGGTCTTTATGCATTCCTGCGGCGAAACCGGCGCAATTATTCCTGGACTGATGAAGGCCGGGGTGGATGTTTTCCAGTTCGACCAGCCGGACCTGTATGGCATCGAAACCATCGCTAGATACCAGCAGCAAGGGAGGGTTACTTTCTGGTGCCCTGTGGATATTCAGAACACGCTGCAAACGCGGAATGAAGAAATTATCCGCGACAAGGCAAGAGAAATGCTCGATAAGCTTTGGAAGGGCAGAGGGGGCTTTATTGCGGGATACTACTTAGACAATGATGCGATTGGGCTTGAGCCGAAATGG